>Ga0182007_10000864_pt1 | contig 16819 bp, 38 predicted proteins | sample Sormic07211113_1_FD_123023 | JGI IMG/M metagenome (GOLD analysis project Ga0182007, IMG submission 123023) | Rhizosphere microbial communities from Sorghum bicolor, Mead, Nebraska, USA - 072115-113_1 MetaG | ecosystem: Host-associated > Plants > Roots > Rhizosphere | place: USA: Nebraska... | reverse complement strand
CAAGCTGCCAGAGGTAACCGACAGACGTGCAGGCAGCCTCCGCCAAAGCGGTACGCTCATCGTCTGTGTGGCTGTTTAGCCAGTCTCGGACTTGGGTGGACATGGGGATTCTCCTTTGAATACAGGGAGAATTTAGCGCACCGCTAAACTAAAGGCAAGAGGGGTTTAGCCGCATGTATATTTCAAAGTTAGCGCCGGGCTGTAATCCTTGCGGTATGGATATCAAATCGATTCGCCGAACAAACATGACCGCCCTTTTGAAAGGCAGGTCAAAAGCGGAGTGTGCCGAGCTGTGGGGCACGTCCGCGTCTTATCTGAGCCAGATGCTGTCGGACAATGCTACGCGTAGCGTGGGCGATGTCATGGCACGTCGGGTTGAGATGGCCGAGCTATTGCCGCATGGATGGCTCGACCAGGTGCACGACGCCGTCGATCACCCGGAGCTAAACAATGTTGTACGGTTGCCGATAGCGCGGGAGAGCGACTTGCGAATGATCGGGGAGATTTCTTCCTGGGACAGCGAGACTCCACTAGAAGAAGAGGAGGTAGAAGTGCCCCTTTATAAGGAAGTAGAAATTTCCGCAGGCAGTGGAGCCATGTCGGTCCAGCCAATTCCGGGGCGGTGCATCAGGCTTTCAAGGTCAACTCTTAGAGATGCCGGCGTGCAGCCGGAAAATGCGATGGCGGCTACCGTAGCGGGTAACAGCATGTCGCGCCTGATCCTGGACGGGTCTACCGTCGGGATCGATCGGGGAACAACTCACGTCATTGACGGGGAGATATATGCCATCGAGCACGGTGGCATGTTGCGCGTGAAGTACCTCTATCGCCAGCCGGGCGGTGGTCTGCGTCTTCGGTCTGAAAACACCGAAGAGTATCCAGACGAGTTCTACTCGGCTGACGAGGCTGCGGAATCCATTCGAATTATTGGTTTCGTGTTTTGGTGGTCTACGATTCGATCTACGCGCGGTCGCGGTCGATCGTTGTAACGCCCTAGCTTTCCTTCTTGGCGGTGCGCTGGTCTATCCCAGCGCCCTTGTAATCGGTCCTGTAGACGCCCAGCTCGTCGCGGATCAACTGCCTCGCCGCATCAGTCCCCACCTCCTCTACTAGAAGTCGCACGGCCAGCGCCGCCAGCTCGCCGGTTGTTGCCGCGCTCGCTTTCAATTCCTCCTCGCCCCACTTCGCTTCGATTGCTGCCCGAACTTTTACGCCTGCCATCACGGCCTCCCATCTTTTCTCGATCGCGCAGAGATTTATTTCTCTACTGGCTGAGACCAGCCACACCTACCTTTTATCCCCAAGCTAAATTTTATTCAAATATTTAGCGCAAAGCTGTTGACGGATGTTTAGCAGCGAGCTAAATTCTGTTCAACGCCACAGAACAACGAGGCGCCAGGGCCTGAAAGAGGTCTGACACACGACTGGTGAAGCCGCCAGATAGCCCGGGATCAGCGAAGTGATCTCCCAGCCCCCTCCCGGGGACCGACTGGAACCAAGCTCTTTAAGCAGAACGGAATTGCATCACTGAAGCGCCTTCGATGAGGGCGCTTTGGGATGCGGACGAAATCGCGGCCTATAACCGCCCACCTGCATCAAATCGCCCGACCGATTGCGCGCTTAAGTCGGGAGGAACTGGAGACGGCCGTGGAACTCGGCGCCGCAGACGTAAGCGGCAATCACCGTTGAGCACCACCCAGTCGCTGCCTCCAGTAGAGAGCGACCGGATATCAGATGGCTTCCTGCTGTTTCAGGCTGGCCATCTGTTCGCTTCACAAATGCGGCTTACAACCCCTAAGCTGCATTTGGAAACGAATAGAGGATTCACCATGGACAAGAAAGAGTTGCAGAAGATTGCGCCTGAGCTGCTGGCGGCTCTTGAGGAGCTGTATGAGTCGTACTGCTCTGCTATGCATGCTGAGCGTGACTATCCAGATTCTAAGTGGTCACCAGAGCGCGACGAAGATGATGCGGCGCTCGAAGCCAAGCGCCTGATCGAACTCGCAAGGCATTAACCAGCGACGATTTACAAGAGCCCGCATATCGCGGGCTTTTTCATGCGCTTTACAAATGCCTCTCACACCCCGGGAGGCATTCGAAAGCCCAACCCAGTGGAGAAACCCATGAGCCTTCGTGAAATCGCTGTGACCAGCGCCCGCTACCACAGCCGCATGGCTGTCCGCGCCGTTCGAATCTTCCACAGCCAAAGTCAAGCGATTGCGTCGAGAGAGCGTCGCGACTGGTGGATGGCTCAGGCTCGTTCGGCCTAACCCTCTCCGTACACGTCAGCCAGACGAAAATGGCCCGATATCTCCATGGTGATGGAGAGGTCTGTATCGGAATGTCCACTGTGACAATGCCAGCGCCGTGATTGCAAAGCGGAGTGCTTCAGTGGTCATTCTCATACAACTCAACGCGGAGGATGCAGCCATGTAAACCACAGAAAACGATCCGACGCCTCATGCGTCCGCTCGTTTCGTAAGGTGATCAAGCCCGGCTAGTCCGGGCTTTTTATTGGGCGATTGGAGGTGAGTGTGATGAGTACAGAAGACGAAAGTGATCCAGCATTCCCGAGCGACAGCAATCGTTACGGCGCGGTTCTTGGAATGACCCTGCGTGATTACTTCGCGGCCAAGGCGCTGCCAGTGATCCTTGTGGATAGCAGCAGCGCGGAAGAAACGGCAAAGCGCTCTTACCAGCTTGCGGACGCAATGCTTCGCGCTCGGAGTCAATCATGAAACGCACAACCCCCTCACCCCGCAAGCCCCGCCCCGACGTCCACGACTGCGCCAAAGGTCGGATGCATGACGCACCGAGGAAGGTCGTTACCACTATGCCGGGCGGGTATATCGCCTAGGAGATTGAGATGGCAGCCACAGCCGAATATTCATGCCTGCGCTGCAAACAGCCATTCATTGCCCGCACGGCAGACCGCAAGCGCGGCTGGGCTCGCTTCTGCTCAAAGTCTTGCAAGGCGGCACGGCAGGAACAAAAAACCGGTCAGAACGCGGCTTATCAGGAAAGGCGTGAGCGACGCGCCGACGGCCACGAAGGTGGCGAGTTCACCGACGCCCACCTCTTCAGCAACGAAGAGCACGACTGCAGTAAATCAGAAGACTGACCAAGCAACGCCGGTCTGGAGGCAATCATGAACGCAAGACTGAATATCTGTCAGGCAGCGCACGACGCTAAGTTGCCTCCAATGGTGAGCGAGAGCCCGCAGGAGCTTGCTCGTGCCGAGTGGCTGTATAACGCCGCCGAAGAGTTGCTGCGAGGCGTCAGCGTGGCCTTCCAGCGCCGTATGCGCATGGTTCAGGGCGTGACTGCCGGCCAGTTCGCGCTGGCAGTCGACGAGCACGTCAATAAGCGGCTGGCTGACTGCGAGGTCGAATCCTCGGCGCTGGGCTGGCTGCTAATCGCCGCCGAGCGCGGGCAGGTCGACAAGGTGTCCACGGCTGAGCTGCTGGGCCGCAGCGATCACCCGCTGGGCAAACTGGGCGAAATCGCTGAATCACTGCTCGCCCCGCTGGCCGAAGACGCGCTAAAGGCTCAGGAAGAGGATGACGCGCTATGACTCTCAGCCCTCACATCCTGCTGGACAACGATCTCGACGAACTCTCTCGCACCGATTGCCCAGCCCACTACGAGGTGCTGGTGATGCGCAACATCGCCGCACTCATGCAGGCCGAGAAGATCACCACCGACGAGTTCCACCACTACTGCAAACGGCTGAATGTCGCTGTAGCGAACAGGCCAAGGAGTGCGGCATGACCACTTCCCCAGTGAAAACGCTCATCGACGAACAAGTTGAAGAGCTGGATGTAGTTCTGAAGCGTCCGCGCACAACTCTTGTCTGCGAGCTTGAGTCTCCGGTGAAAGGCGACTGGCCGCTTCATAGTCGCGACAACAGCGCATTCATGGAAGGCGACTGGGCGTTCGATCCACGCGGCCGACTGATAGAGGTGTAGCCATGAAACTCTTCTGGTGGGTTTTCGTAGTCCTCTCTGTCTTCTGGTGGGGCATCTACGCCGAGATGCGCGAGATTCAGCAGCAACAGTTCAGCCTTCCTGTGGCGGTGGCGAGATGATCCTATCAGGCTGTGAATTCACTGAGCGTGAGCTGCTGGAAAAGGTCATGCGATACATGCATGGCAAGCGGCGCGGCGGGTACATGAACCAACGCTGGATCCTCGTGAAAGATTATTTTGGAGTCGGCTCTGGCGTGGCCTACGCGCTATGTCGTGAGTTCGGCCTTGATCCTGATGAGGAGCTGAAGCCATGACCTCCTACCAGCGCGCCAAACGCATCTACATGCTGCGAGGCTCAGCCATCGCCCTCCTCGGCACCACCTTCGTCATGCTGGCCAGCGCCTACGTCGGTCAGATCACTCAATAAGGATATCCCATGTCTCTCGATCCTCGGGCGAACGCCCCCGAGCGTATTGCTGCGCCCGCACCGCTGCCTCACATCAGCCGCCGCGCACTCAAACGCGTGAAAAATCCAATCCCGGCCCCAACCGATTGCCGCTACTGCGGTGATGACGTCCACCTGGTCTGCAACTCGGAAATCTACAACGGGCGCAGCTATGGCGATTGGCCGTTCGCCTATCTCTGCCAAGGCTGCCGGGCTTATGTCGGACTTCACCCAGACACAGACATCCCGCTTGGCACGCTGGCCGATGACAAGCTGCGAGCCGTGCGCAACCGCAGCAAGGGCGCCTTCCACGACCACATGAAGAAGTCAGGCATGAGCCGAACGCTCGCCTATCAGTGGTTAGCCGGGCAAATGAACATCGATGTTGGCAAGTGTCACTTCGGCTGGTTCGACCATGACGAATGTGTCGCCGCCGAGATGGCCGTCAAGCGCGCCATCCCACAAACAGCAATGGCCCAAGCATTCGCCAAAGCCCAATAATTCGAACTCATACGCCGCCTGCATGGCGGAAGGATCTCCGTCATGTCCGAAGAAACTCAACTGGCCGTCGTCCCGCCAAAGGAAACAGCGCTAACAGTCTTCAGTACCACCAACGGCCTTGAGCCTTGGTTGCAGCAGGTGCGCGTTAAGGTCGACGAGTTCCAGAAGATCCTACCCGACCTCAAGACGAAGAAAGGCCGCGACGCCTACGCCTCAATGGCCCACCAGATCGCCAAGTCAAAAACCGCTCTGGAAGCTGTAGGCAAAGAGTTGTCAGCCCAGCAGAAAGAAGTCCCGAAGCGCATCGACGCCGAACGCAAACGCGTATGGGACACCCTGGAATCGTGGCAGAAAGAAGTCCGCAAGCCGCTGGATGACTGGCAGGCGGCAGAAGATCAGCGTGTTGGCGCTCACAACGACGGCATTCAGCGCATCAAGGATCTGGCGATGTTCGCCGAGACGCCTACGGCCGCATTCGTGGCGCAGGTTATCGAAGACCTGGAACTGGTCGCGCTCGACGATAGCTGGGAAGAATACTTGCCAGAAGCCGCGCAAGCCAAAGACAAGTCGCTGGCAACTCTCCGAGCGCTGCTCGTCACCCGTCAGCAATACGAAGCCGAGCAGGCCGAGCTGGTCCGCTTGCGTGCAGAAGCAGAAGCACAGGCCCAGCGTGACCGCGAGGCAGAGATTGCCCGTGTAGCGGCTGAACAGGCCCGCATCGAAGCTGAGCAGCGCGCACAGGCCGAGCGCGATGCCTCCGCACGCCGCGAGCAGGAGTTGCTGGATCAGGCAGCCGCAGCACGACGCGCAACTGAGCAAGCAGCGCGGGACGCCGAGGCACTGGCTGAACGTCAACGCCTGCAACTGCAACTACAGGCTGAGCAGGCCGAACGCCAAGCAGCACAGGCCAAGGCCGATCAATTGGCCGCCGAACAGCGTGCCGAGCAAGAGCGGATCGCCGCGGTGCAGCGCCAGGAACAGGCCGTTGAGCAAGCACGTCAGAACGAACTGGCCCGCCAAGCCGCAGCCGTCGCGTTTGAACTGGAGCAGGCGCAGGCCCGCGAAGCTGACAAGGCCCACAAAGCTCGGATCAATCGCGCCGCGTTGGACGCCTTCATCGCAGGCGGTATGCCGGAAGAGTGCGCGAAGCAGGCAGTCACCCTGATCGCCCAACGCAAAATTCCTGCCGTTTCCATCACTTACTAGAGGTCGCCATGAACGAAATCATCCACATGCCGGCGCGTGAGGCCTCGGGCCTCACCGCTGCCGAGACTCACCGGTTTTCGGCTGTAGAGATCCGCCAACGTGTGAACCTGGTGCAGGAAGTGATGCAGGGCATCATGAAGCGCGAGACGCACTACGGCACGATCCCCGGCACGCCGAAGCCGACGCTCTACAAGCCCGGCGCCGAAGTTCTCTGTGTCACCTTCCGCGTTGCGCAGGAATACGAAATTGAGGACCTTTCCACCGAAGGCGTGGCGCGCTACCGGGTTACCTGTGTTGGCCGCCACCAGATTTCTGGCATTGCGCTCGGTGAAGGGGTTGGCGAGTGCTCATCGGGCGAAGAGAAATACAAGTGGCGCGGCGCGGCGTGTAAAGCCGAGCTGGATGCCACCCCGGAAAACCTGCGCCGGAAGAAGTACTACAAAAACGGCAACACCGCCGACCAGATCCGCACCGAACCGGCCGACTTGGCAAACACCATCCTCAAGATGGCCTGCAAGCGCGCCATGATCGCCATGACGCTGAACGTCACCGCTGCTTCGGACATCTTCACCCAGGACATTGAAGACCTGCCGGAAGAGCTGCGCCCGCAAGAGGGCGTCCAGACCAGCAGCCAGAAGCCGGGGCCGGCTCCACATGATCCTGAACTGGCTGCTCACTGGATCGCTCAGGCCAATGCTGCGGCAACGCCCGAAGCCCTCACCGAAGTATGGAAAGCCGGCGTATCGGCCATCAACGAAGTCAAAGACATGACCTCTTACGAGGCATTCAAGGTGGCTGTCGGCGCTCGCGGCGTGACACTGAAGGCTGAAGCCGCAAAGCCTGATCCGGACGTCAAACCAGTAACCGAAACGACTGTTGTCTCTGACGACGAGGTCGAGTTCGAGGAGGTCGAAGAATGATCGTCGTAAATTGCACGCAAGGGTCGGATATCTGGCTCCAGGAGCGCGCTGGCGTGATCACAGCCAGCATGTTCACCACCGCTCGTTCCAAAGTGAACGGGCTCACCGTGCAGCAACGCACCTACGTCGATGCGATGTTGGCTGGACATAGCGAAGCAAAATCCCGCGAACTTGCCGGCTACAAGGCTGGGCCAAAGGCTGAAGTCGTCCAGCGCGCTTTGGACGGTGAAACGGTCGGCGAGCCTTCATCGGCCGCCCTCGACTACGCCTTCCAGTTGGCAGTTGAGCGGATCGGCGGGAAGCCGCTCGACAACGGGTTCGAGACTTGGCAGATGCGCCGCGGCCATGAGCTGGAGCCCGAGGCGCGCATGGAGCATGAAATCCAAACTGGCCTCATCGTTACCCAAGTCGGACTGGTGAAGACCGACGACGGCGCCTTCGGGGCCAGCGCAGACGGGTTTATCGGCGAGGACGGCGGCTCGGAGTACAAATGTTTCCTTGCCCCGGAAAAGCTGCGCTCCTTCCACATAGACAACGACGCCAGCGGGATCATCGACCAAGTGCAGGGCTGCATGTGGATCACCGACCGCAAGTGGTGGCACATCGGGATGTACTGCCCACTGCTGAAGCCGGTAGGTCGCCAGCTCTGGCTGCAAGAGTTCAAGCGCGATGACGACTACATCGAAAAGCTTGAGGAAGACCTGTGGCAGTTCAAGCTGCTGGTCGACGGGTACGAGGCCAAACTGCGGAGTAAAGCAGCATGAACGCCTACATCAGCAACGATCTGAACATGGTCAAGGCACTCGACCCTGACCGTCATGCACTGGCCCTGCAAATGGAGGCCTTCTTGAATAAGGGAGGGACTATTGAGGTCATCGGCATTGGTCGAAGCCTCTTCAGTCCGACCCCGTTCAATAGCGAGGTCTTCTCTGGATCGCCAAATGTCGCGCAACCCAAGCGCGATCTGTCGGTGAAGATCAAAAAGTCAGCCAAGGGTGAAGCTGAAGAGGCTGCGATCGCCGAGAAGCTGAAGGCCTACCACGACAGGGGTGTTGTGGCAGCGGCCAAGGATCTGCACATCAGCACGCGGCGAGCCAATCAAATCGCGGCGCAGTACGGCGTCAAGTTCGCCTGCCGCGTGTCGCTTGCGGCCCGGAAGGAGGATCTGGCACTGGTCCCGCAGATCCGCGCCCTGATTATTGAGGGCCTAACGCAGGACCAAATGTGCGCCAGGCTGCATATCGGCCGCACAACGCTGAAGCGCATAGCTGGCCAGAGCGGGCTGAAGTTTCGCAGCCAGTACGATCACGCTAAAGACCTGGTTCTGGTCGAGCGCATCAAGGCCATCCGCGACATCGGCTGTACCCGTGCGGCGTGTGCCAGACAACTCGATATCAACCCGAAAGTGCTGCTGCGCCTGATCGCCGAGCATGAGATCGACTTTCCTGTCAGAACACCGGGGGCCGCATGAGCAAGGTTCGCAAGCCTCACAGCCTCAAGAATCGCATCGAACGGTCATGCCGGGCGCTGCTCAGTGCCAACCACGTTGCAGTCGTGAACATCGACCCCAGCGGCCGACAGGGGATGATCAACTACAAGTCGTTCAAGAACATTGCTCCGGGAGAGATTGGCCAGGCTGTCTGCGGCATTCCCCATCGATGGACGATCTATCTGAGCGTCATGTGCCTGGATGCCCGCGGCGATCGCTACACCAAGTCGGTCGAAGTGGCACCGGATGGTGTCTATCTCTCCGACCATCTCGCGGACGTGATCGAGCATTGCTACCGGGAGCTGCGCGACTCAGCCAACCCGACTCAGATGGTCGCTTCGGGCTGGATCGCTATACCTGAATCCGTCTCGCTCGACGAAGCCCATGCGGCCCGAATATTCGAAGCGGTCGGCTGCTGGAACCAGCACAAGGTCGCGGCATGAGGCGCATCAGTAATCAGGCACGCGAGCGACGACGGCAAACATGGCTGGATCTACCGGCCCACGGAATTGAAGAGGCAACTCATGGCAGCGGAACAGAAAGCGCGCTCAGCCAAGACGGCACTCAAGCGCAAGGCTCGGGGCGAGGAAGAGATCAGGCTGCACTGCATGGCCGGCACACGCCAAGCACTCGCTGAGCTGATGGCCTGGAACGGCATCGAGGAACAGGGCGAGGCAATCACGCTGATGATTCACCATCTTCATGCGTTAGGGCCTCAAAAGTCCGCGCCGCTGCTTACTGCCCCGCGGCACGAATACGAGATATCCGAAAACGTGTCGGCAAAATTGCAGCTCGCCTACAACCGCGAAGCCCTGCGCATCTGTCACGACGAATAACCCTCCAGGCGGAACCTATGAGCCTACTCCGAATCCGGCGGATCGATCTGTCTCGTCCGCGACTTCGTAAGCGCCGGCTGAGCGCGGTCAAGAAAAGCTTTCAGCTCGACGGCGGACCAATCCACCGCGCATGGCTCTGCACGCCTGGAACCCTGGTGTTTCGGCTCGGAGAGTGGCGCGGCTTCTACAACGGCAAAAACGAATGGGTGGCGATATGACTCCGTTTGAATTCATCGAAAAGAACGTTCACGACGAGCTACGCAAGCTGAAGTTTCCAGAGGGCATCTGCTTCAGCGTTGCCCGTGACTCGGTCGATTACTACAAGTCGCGCAGCGTGTTCAGCAAAAGCGCCGTGCTGGATGTGATCGCCTGGTCGAAGAAGCGCGCCAAGACTCTCGTTAAGTAACCCGGAGGCCCTATGTCATCCAAAGGAAAGATAAACGCCGGCTATTTGGAGCTTGGCGCTCGATGCGTCTACTGCGACAGGCCGCGAAACAAGGGCAACCACGAACGCTGCTCGAAAGCTCGCCAACTGGAACACGCACAGAGGAATGAGCCATGACAGCCAAGTTATCGCCTGACTCGATCGGGCTGATTTTCACGATGAATGCAGCCGGGCATTGCGCTGAAGAGATCGCCGACGCGGCCGGATGCTCATACCCAACCGTCGTGCGCTACCTCAACGCTGCCGGGATCGTGCTGGGGAATAAGGGAAGCCCGAAGCGGCTCACGACTGAGTATCTAGAGATCGCCCTGCACATGCGCGCCAAAGGTAAGCGCTGGGTCGATATCGAGCGCAAGACCGGATTCTGCAAGGAAACGTTTCGAGGCGAGTTCAAAGCACTGAGCGCCCAACAATAACCGCCCTGTCGGGCACAGCAGATTGGAGAATGACCGTGAGTGAAGTTAAGCGTTACACCGAGAGTTGCATGGAAGGTGGTGGCGTCGTCGAATCGAAGGATGGCGAGCTTGTTGATTATTCTGCATATGCCGCCGCCCAATCCGAACTCTCTGCGCCGCGGGAAGAGTTGGCCAATGCGAAAGAGTGGGCAAATAGATTGGATAAGCGTTGCGTCACGCTCGCGACTGATAAGGACAAGCTGATTGATGTGTGCAAATCCGCCGAACAGAAAAATTCGGTTCTTGTCGAGTTGCTTCGTGATGCAGCGTGCGCGGTAAAAGTTCACGCTATGACTGAATGGGCAGTACCGCTCTACATTCGGATAAGTGAAGAGTTGAATAAACCCACCGAATCGGGAGCAAGCGAATGAGCGGTAAAATTGAAATCGTGCTCGATAATGTCGACGACATCTGCGAAAAGTTCGAGATGGAAGGCTTGCACACCCATCCGACTTACAAGCAGTTCAAACGGCTGTTTGCCGAGTTAAAAGCTGCAACTGCCGCCCCTGTCGTCGAACGCCAGCCGGTGGCGTGGTTCAAGCACCTAAAGGGGTCAGAGTGCAAATCTGACGGACGAACCTACGACTTAATGTTCTGCCCGATGGATGGGTATCAGCCGCTTTTTGACGCCCCGCCCGAACTCGCCGAACTGCAAGCCACCGTCGACCATTTGCGCAATGACCTTGAAGGTACGCGGCTGCTGGCCGCTGATCAGCTACTGAAGATCAATCGGCTGACGGCGGAGAACGAGCGGCTACGCACCGAAATCGAGCGGCTGAAGGGTGGGCAGGGTGAGCCGGCGGTCTTAGTTGAACTGGCCGAAAACAAGACCTACGGCGGCATGCACATAGCCAAGTGGGACAACCCTGGAGGACTCAAGGAAGGGTTTCACAAGCTCTACGCCTCGCAGCCCGCGCCGGTATCGGTGGTGCTGCCTGAGCGCCGAGTGCAACCGAACGGATTTACTGGAAAAGGGTGGGCAGAACTACGGGGTTGGAACGCCTGCCTCGACAAGGTCAAGGAGCTGAATCAATGATCCCTAAAGCCATTTTATTCAGCCTGATCACCTTCTGGCTGCCGATGTCCTTTGCGTTCAAGTGGGTGATGGCATGATCGCCCTCGCCTGGTTCTACTTCGTCTACGTCCGCTGATCCATCAGTTGTAAACCCCTAATTGACAACTCAAGCCTGCCGGTGACTGCGGGCGAGGAATTCCTATGGCCCGAAAGAAACCATGGATCGACCGACGATGCTGCGACTGGGACACCTTCCTATCGAGCGTGATGGGCGCTGCGCAGCGACTCAAGTTCCCGCTGATATTGGTCAACTGGTGCGAGGCGCGCAGTCACTGGCGGCGCTACAGCTGTACGGGCGCCGAGGTAGTGAAGATGCAGCGCGCCCGCGAAATCAATTCGGCGATCTACCTGTACTGCACGCCGCCACGCCGTCGATAGACAACACCACCACTTTTTTACTCCCCTGCTTGCCGCCCCGCGCGGCCGGAGCATCGTCATGTCTCATATCGAAGAAAGAGAGGGCCGGCTGTACGCGGCCGAACTGCTTGCGTCTGCCGTCTATATGCCGCGCTGCATGTTCGACGAGCGCGGGCCGGTGGAAACGATGGCCTGCAATCTGGAGCTGACGGCTCAGGCAAGGCCTGCGGACTACGCCAAAGGGATCAAGCAGGTTTTGGAGGTAGTGCGCCATGGCAGCCTTTGACGTGCACGAACAGAACGCAGACGGTCGCCCGGGCAAGCTGCTCGACACCATCGACCGCGTACCGGACATCCGCAAGACCGACTCCTTCGTCGAGTTCGACGGCGAGATGCACAAGGTCATGACGGGCATTCGCAATTTCATCATCGTCACCCAAGAGCGCTGGGCTCGGGTGTCGTCGTCAGCGTGGAGGAAGATATGACTGATACCGAATTGCTGCCTTGCCCGTTCTGCGGCGGAAAACCATCAGTGCGACGTGCGTCTGGTGATGAGCGAGACGGCTACGCAGCCCATGTTTCCTATGTCTGCTCAGGGTGTGGCTGTGCCAAAGGAGCTTGCGGAGATTCCGGCAAGGGCGGCTATGCGGACAACTCAACCGTAGAGGCCAGAGCCGTCGAAAGCTGGAACACGCGCGCAGGCTTCACCGCCGTAGACATGGGCACCGCTGCGGCTGATGGCCGGCGCAGCTTGGCCGAGCACCTGATCAAGCAGATCGCCATCGCGCATCCTGACCAAGACACCCTGTTGACGGTCAGTCACATCGCCCAGTGGATAGCCTTGGAGGCTGGGTTATTAGCCTTTTCCAATGCGAGGTGTGCGGCTGCTGCGAGAACACGGCGCTGTCCTGCCAAGGCTTCAAGTTCATCACCGAATGCTTCGACTGGACATATGCGCCAGAGCGCGAAGGCATGAAGATTTGCAGCGCCTGCGGTCCGGTCAATTACAAGACCGAAGGGCCGACCGAATACGGCAAGTGGCACGGCGAGTTTGATCGCGTGTTCCTGCCTATGGGCGAGTTCCACACCAACCGAGTCGGCAACCTTGAACACACAGCAACCGGCAGCGAGAACTTCCGGTCCTTCGCTATCGAGAAGGCACACCCATGACCGACTACAGCAACCTAAAGCGTCTGGCCGATGCCGCCCCAATGGCCATGACCATGACGAATGGCGGCGAAGAGCATAAGGCGCTGCTGGCCTTCACGGAGGAGGTAAAGCGCCTGTTTGGGAATGATGTTGGGATGGCCAGGGTGTTGATCGCTGAGATCGAGCGTGTTGTAGACCTCAACCACAAGCAGTTCGGAGACGCCATTAGGAAAAATGCCGAGATCGACGCGCTGCGCACAGAGTGTGCTCGTCTGGCCGAGGACAATCTGTCGCTACTGGAAAACCCGGGGGATGCCCTATGAGCAAGCTGAAATTGCACTACGACGACTGGGACGGCGGCACAGAGGCGGATACAGATCCACCGGATCAGCTTATGTGCGGGACAGATTGCGGCGACCCGCAGATGACGCAGGATCGCGACAAAGTCACCTGCAAGCGCTGCATCAACATTATGAAATTCTTTGGGTGGAGGCCGAAGCCATGACCAATAGTCACGGACTGGATGTCGATTATTTCAGCCGCAAGATGGAGCGAATGCTGAACGGCGCCGACCGCTATACACGCAGCGAATGGGCGCGTGAGTGCGCTCGGATGGCGAAGGTGGCCGACGAGTCGGTATTGCTTGAAGCCGAATTTGTCGGAGATCTGCGCAAGGCCGCTGACGAGCTACGCCGCGCCGCCGAGTGCCACCACCTAAATCACGGTAAAGCAGATCTGCATGAATATGACGAGCCATGCAAGGTGCTGGCACGTATCGACAAAGCGCTGAGCAAGGAGGGTTGAGATGGGTAACGCTACGGCCGCGAAGGTTTCAACCATCTCGCCGCGATTCATCCGATTCATGGATGCGCCCGGCTATCTAGGTATGTGCAGGGACGAGTTCAACAAAACGGTCAGGCCGAACGTTCGTGAATTTCCCATCGGAAAACAGGGCGTGGCATTTGATCGCATCGAGTTGGACGAGTGGGCAGACGCCTATGTCGAGAGCAAGTCGATTGAAAAGACAGCCAATCAGGACAACAATCGCCCTCGCAGCGAGCGCCAGGGTGAAGCCAAAGGAGCTAAACCATGGCGAGAAAAGCGATCGCTGGTCTCTACCAGAAAGGCGGAGTCTGGCAAATCGACAAAGTTTTCCGAGGCGAGCGCCTTCGAGAAAGCACTGGAACTGGTGACCGGCAAGAAGCCGAGCAGTACCTGATTCACCGGCTTGAACAGCTTCGACAGCAGAAGGTATACGGCGTAAGACGGACCCGGACGTGGGAAGAGGCGGCGACAAAGTTTCTGATCGAGAGCAAGGATCAGCCATCGATCAAGTTGACGGCGCACCACCTGAAGCAGCTTCACCCTTATCTCAAAGACCTGCCATTGACGCACATCGATGACCAGGCACTTGAGCCGTTCGTGAAGGATCGCTTGAAGGGAATGGTGTTGCCATGCGGGAAGCGGTTGAATCCGGCAGCGCCTCGCACGATCAACATCTCGATCGAGCGGGTGATACGGGTTCTTTCGCTTTGTGCTCGGAAGTGGCGGGATGAAGAGCGCAGGCCATGGCTTGATTCAGTGCCAATGCTGGCCAAGCTCGATCTGAAGAAGAAGGTTCGCGAGCCCTACCCTATGACATGGGAAGAGCAATCGATACTTTTCGGGGAGTTGCCGGCGCACCTGCAAACGATGGCCCTGTTCAAGGTGAACACAGGCTGTCGCGAGCAGGAGGTTTGCAAGTTGAGATGGGATTGGGAGATATCGGTGCCGGAACTGGGTGCCAGTGTCTTCCTGATTCCGTCCGACTTTGGTGGTCGTAACGAGCGGTCGGGCGTGAAGAACGGCGATGAGCGCCTGGTCGTGCTCAACAACGTGGCCAAGTCGATAATCGACAAGCAGCGCGGCCTGAGCAAGGACTGGGTGTTTCCGTACAACGGAAACGCTATGCACCGCATGAACGATTCGGCGTGGAAGAAAGCGCGGGTGAGAGCGGCGAAACTCTGGCAGGAGGAAAACCTTCGCCCCGCTCACCCTGGGTATGCATCCATCAGAGTGCACGATTTGAAACACACGTTTGGCCGTCGCCTTCGGGCGGCAGGTGTCACACAGGAAGATCGAAAGACCTTGCTGGGCCACAAGAACGGCAGCATCACCAGTCACTACTCGGGCGCGGAGCTCGGGCACCTGATCGAAGCTGCGAACATGGTATCAGCAACCGATTCGAGGGGGCCGGTTCTGACAATCTTGAAAAGGAAAACGGGATGAAGTCCCGAAAATCTCCCCACCAATGAAAAAGCCAACTGGTTAGAGTTGGCCTAAGTCATTGAATTATATGGTCGGGACGGAGTGATTCGAACACTCGACCCCTAGCACCCCATGCTTGAAAACGGGCGTTTCGCCCAGCATTTACTGGGTCTTCTTCTGGCGCTCGCTGCGAACGGTGCCTTACAGAGATGAACAGGAAATAGCGAATCCCCGAAAAAGTCCCCACATCTTTTCGGGCCCTCTCCGGCGTTCTGCCTACCGAACACAATCCCCTATCGACACACATTCATCACATACGACTGAAGCGCCCTCAAGGCTGCTTGGTCGGCAATGATCCCTGATCTGATTTCAAGAACAGTTGATCCAGCAGTTGGAGCGAGCTCGATGGTTCCTGCATCGCCCAGGCCGGCGGGGCGGGCGGAGTTGGGCAGGTTGCCGCCACCGGCACTACAACTTCCCGCGATGCGCAGCCGGCGAGCGCCAGAAGCAACAGCGGCGCGTAGATTGTCATTTTCAGTAAGTGCATCAGTCTTTTCCTTCTGGGCTATCTGGTCGAGGTCGGCAAGTGCCTGTTCGGCGCGCTGCTGGTTTTCCAGAGCCTTTCTTGACTGCTCTGCGCCCGCAGACGCAATACGGGCTATATCAGCCTGCCGGGCCGCTTCATTGGTTGCGATGATCCGGTCGTAGCTGTTGGCCTGCCACATCCAGGCCCCACCGGCCCCGATCAGAAGCGTAGCTATATAAGGAAGGATTCGCAGCCAGAGGGAGGTCATGTTGTATACTCGCAAGTAGCGCTATTCATAGAGGGTTGACCGATGAATGAAGCAACGAAGCAGTTGATTGCAGGGATCGCCATCTCTCTTAAAGGTGGCGAAGCCGCCGGAACGGATTCGCCAGGAGAAGATGGTTACGCGGAGTTCAGTGTTGGCACCACTAAAGTAAAAGTGGAACCTCGGTGTATTACCGTGACGTTCCACGAGCAGGGCTGCGATCCTGTCGCGCTTAAAATTGATCGTCCTAAAGTCGAGCAGCCATCCTTTGGGGATATCCATGTTGGTGGCGCCGGCGGATCATCTGGCTCTGGATATGCGCGCTCAACCAACCCGGGAGAAGCAGTTATCACACAAGGGTTTTTGGGTGGTGGTGGTGGTGGTGGTGCTGGATATGGTGTATCCAGCAGCTTGCCAGCAACAGGCGGCCCAGGAGTTTCATCATCGTCAGCGCCGAATGGAGGACTGGCAGCAGGAGGCGGTACTGGACTTGGCAAGGCTCATTCTGTAGGGGCTGGCGGGCCAGGCTTCGCCGTGTATTCAGTGGAAGTATCCATTCCAGGTGTTCGCTTCCCTAGAGGTGAGCGAGTCACTATCCGAGCTGTAGAGCCGACCAGTTAATCTTGCGTCAGTACCTTCAGCGCGGCGGCGTAGAAGGCTTGGCGCTCGGCCAGGCCATTGACCCCGCCATTGATGCGCTTGGTCACCCCGATAAAGTCGCCAGCATCGGCCAAGGCATTCAGGTTGCGTGAGTTCCAGAACCACGCCGCTGACTTGCATGCCCACTCGGCCTGCTCGAGCAGTTCAGGGGTGCGCAACAGTCGATCGTCACCGAACAGCGCCTTGCTGCACGCCAGATAGTTGTCGTGGCCGGTGATTTGAATCAGGCCCCTGCCCTTGAGCCGTTGACCATCACCATCAGCATCGGGCGTGTTG
>Ga0182007_10000863_pt1 | contig 16819 bp, 31 predicted proteins | sample Sormic07211113_1_FD_123023 | JGI IMG/M metagenome (GOLD analysis project Ga0182007, IMG submission 123023) | Rhizosphere microbial communities from Sorghum bicolor, Mead, Nebraska, USA - 072115-113_1 MetaG | ecosystem: Host-associated > Plants > Roots > Rhizosphere | place: USA: Nebraska... | reverse complement strand
GTTCTGCCGCGGCTCTGATCTGGGCGATCACGTGGGGCGGAAGCGGACCCTCGGCGTTCCGGTCGATGCCGTTCCGGTCGAGGATGTTGTTGACGATCATCAGTGCTTCTTCGTCGCTGGTCATACGATCACCTCTGCTTGTGGCGCGCCAGCTTCTTGAGCTGCTTCGTCAACTGGTTGGCGACGGCGTCGGACAGCGAGAACCCCGGCTGCAGGTAGAACTCCACGGAGATGTCGTCTCCGTCGGGCACCACCCTCGCCGTGCCGACCGTCTTGTCTTCACCCTTGATGTTGTTCACGATGGGAAGGATCATGTTTGTACCCCCTGTAGTACGCTTCCCGTGCAGTTGCTTTGGTGCCGTAAGGCAAGCCGTCCCGATAGGTCTCCCAATCAGAACGAGCATCGACCTTACGGCGAGGGAGACCTTGGTTCTTGATATCGGCCACGCGGACGAGCCTTCCGAATTCGAATGCCTTGGCCTCGATTTCTTCCAGCTCGTCCAACGTGATACCGGCCTTCAAAGCCCGCTTGATCTCCAACTCGAAATCAAGCAGGACTTCCGGGTGCTCCTCGTACCACCTTACGGCGAAGGCGTACGGGTCGAACGGATCAGTCCTGCTCGACGATGACGACGTTCCGGCCATTGGAGAACTTGGCGAGCACGTAGTGCTGACCCTCTTCGAGGGCGGGGAGCACGACATAGCTCTTGCCCTCGACCAGCTTGGCGTCCTCCTCGTTGACCGAGTCCTCCGCGTTGTTCTCGAACAGGTTTCGGCTCATGCCGCGATCTCCAGCTTCTTCGCGTTGATACGCTCGTAGTTCCCGAAGTCTCCGACGAGCTCTTCGTACTTGCCGAACTTCTCGATGGTCTTGACGGCCTTCTCGACCAGACTCTCGAAGTACTCCAGGTTGATGATGTCCGCGATGGACCCGGTGCCCTCGACGGAGTCCTCCACCCGCTCGAAGGCCATGCGAGCGAGAGCCTCAGGCTTGAGGGTGCGGAGCATCTCCGCTTCGACCCAGCGGTAGCCCTTGGTCCCCTGGACGGCGAATTCCTTACCGTCCTTGATGCGGATGAGGTTCCCGCCGAGCTCCTCGCTGACCGGAACGAACAGACCGGTCCGACCGATGTGGTAACGCTTGCCGTTGTAGTCGAGAACCAGCTCGCCTTCGCTCTTGTTCTCCTGGTCGAGATCGATCAGCTCCGGGACGTATTCCTCCCCGTACAGATCCAGGTCGATGTCGTCGAGGTACATGACGCCTTCCTTGACCTGCTTCTTCTCGCACAGGTCCTTGAAGTCGATCCCCTCACCCGAGAACAGCCGCTTGAAGACATACGGGTGCTGGAATTGAGCTCCCGTGGCGCCCCAAGAACCATCCTCATCCTGAGCCACGTAGACGGCGTCATTGACGAGGCAGAGCTTCTTGTACTTGCCCTCGACCTCGAACTCGTAGCCGTACCCGTTACCGAACTCAGTCACCAGCTTGATGATGTTGTCGTCAGCGTTCGGGATCTTGATGGAGTCCGTCTTGATGTGGACGACCTGGTAGCCCAGCTCCTGCACGTAGTGCTTGAGATCGATCATGAAAAGGGCACCACGCTTGGCGACGATGTTGTCGATGTTGCGCGGGTCTCGGAACAGGTTCTCGAACTTCGCCGACGTGTAGCCGTAGACGGAGTTGATCACCAGTTTCAGGGCCTCTTCGAGGGTCTTGAGAGCCTTGGCGCGCTCCTTCGGATCCTCAATTCGCTCGATCTCCTCGATCTGCCCGCGAAGCTTCCCCTCGAACAGCTTCTTTGCGTAGTCGAGGTACTCGGCAGCCTTCTCGAAGTTTCCCTTGGAGGTGGCAAATCGAGCAGCCTTGATGGCGAGGCGCACTTCCTTGATGGCGGAATACGTCGCCGTATACGGCCCGAAGAGGTGAAGCTTCTCGATTGAGGTCGGGTGCATGGACGCAACATCCAGGCAGACCACGTTCTTGTACATGCCGGGCTCTGCGTAGACGTAACCACCCTCACCGACAAACTCGTCGCGGTAGGTGCTCTTCTGTCCCTCCGGAGCGAACTTGTCGAACTTGTACCCGGGGAACGTCTCCGAGAGGTCAGTGTAGACAAAGTCCTTCTGAGGATTCCGCTCCTCACCGAAAATGATCCGACCGGCATGGTTGCGAGTGGTGTTGTTCACCGGCATGCCACTAAGATCCGCCAGAATCTGCCGAGCCACGAAGTCTCCATGCAAGTGCTCGAACACCCGCTCAAGCTCAATAACGTCGTTGCAGCAGTACTCGACGACCTTCATGATCTTGCTCTGGGGTACTGGCTGGTCCCATGGAATGTCCATCTCCATGTGCTTGCCGCCGAGCTCGATCTCCCACGCCTTCAGACCCTGCTTCTTCACGCTGAAATCGTAGACGTCCGCGTAAGAGAGCCTGTAAGCCTCGGCGAACTTCGCATTACGGTCCTTCTTGGCGATGATCCGCTGCGAGAGCTCGTAGAGTTGTTCGTTGGTGTAGCCCATGTACCGTGCCCACAAGATGTGGTTGTCGTAGTCGCGGTTGTTGAAGCCGACCAGTTTGAAATGGGTGATCAACTTCTCGATCTCCTGCGGCGTCGGATTGATCATCCTGACGCAAGAGTTCGGATCGCCGTCCCGGTACTTCCAGCACACCACGAAGAGGTTCGGGTAGACCTCGCAGTCAAAGAAGACCAGCTCCCCCTCACGAGCCTCTTCGTTCTTGGCGATCTCGTCAAACTTCTGGTCCACCTCCTCCGAGGTCAACTCGGACTTGAACTTCATTCGTGTGATGGCCCTGAAGCACGCCGCGGACTGGTTCTTGCTGCCGTTGGCGAAGGCGATGATCAGCGGCTTCATATCGGAGATGTCGAAGACCATACCCGACTGATAGGCCTGCCTGAGGATATGCTCGATGAAGTCGATCTCAGGCTTGGTGTGACCGTGGTTCTCCTTTCGTAGGCACTTGAGGATCAGAGCACGAAGACCCTTCTCGCTCTTGAGAGTGTTGCCCTGAAGCATGTCCTTCTTCTCCTTATGTGGTAGATGCCCACCAGAAATAGTGGCCACCGCCACATTGTTGCACTTGCTCAACTTCCGGCGAAGCGAAGAGTTACCGCTGTACACCTTCACTTCGATGCCGGAGGAGAATTCACTAGCGAGTTCGCTCGCGTCTCCATCGTAGAGATAGTGCAGATGCACGCCGCCACCGCTCTTGCTGAACTCAGCGTACGTAGGAGGCCAGGAAGCTGCCGCTTCGAGATTCAACTCGGGCGACTTCTTCCCATTCTCATCCGTCAGATCGAAATCGATGACGATATGGTTCTGGGGAACCTTGAGGAAATGCAACCTGCCGGTGTCGAGATCCCCCAGAGTAGTGGTGCAGATCTGATCCGGCCTCGGAGTGAACATCTCCCCGGTTTCCGGATGCGGCCGCTCAGAGTCGTCCCAATACAGCTTGGGGTTGTTCCGAGCACCGGCGTACTGGGCCGGAAGACCTGCGTACATCTCGTCCAGGAGCGACGTGTCGTGCTCCAGAACCAGCATGAACTTCTTGGGGTTGTCCGGTTCGACCGGCTCCTTGAACTTGTCGGCCTTGAACCCCATGAAATAACTGTTGTACGTGGTTCCTTCGATTGTGATCCGCTTCTCGAAACTCTCGAAGTAGATACGCAGCTCCTCGCGGAACTTGTGCATCGCCATCTTGAATTCGAGTTCAGCGTCCTTGCAGTATTGCTTCCACATGTCGAATGCCCGCTTGAGGGTGATGCCATCCTCGGCAGCGAACTCATCGTGGTAGAACTCGACGAAGTTGTAGAAAACGTTCGTCTTCTGGATCATCTTCTCGGGAACGTACTTGGAGTACCTGTTCTTCCCGAGCTTCCGGAACACCTCAGCGCAGTGGTAGGCGATGGCGCCCAACTCGAAATTGACACGTTCCGTGAGGATATGGTACGTGTCCACGTCGTGGATCAGGCCAGTGGGGTGTACGTCAATGAGGCGACGGATCAGACCGGAATATCCGTCCGTGATTCTCACCGGCTTGTTGGTGCCCAACCAGAGCTGTGCGTTGATCTTCCAGTCGTACGTCGCCTTGTATTTCTCATTCATTCGCATCTCTTCGTGAGACACGATCGAGTTCAACTTGGCGTTGTTCTTGATCCCCGAGAGATCCGTGTCATGCTGGAGCGCAAGCAACGGATTATCGCGGAAGGCCTCCAGGGAAAATGCGCTGGTTCCTCCGGTGATGTTCTCGGATTCGAAAGTGCTTACGTATCCACCATCGGAGATCTTCCCACCAAGGATCTTGAAGGCAATATCCATGATGGTGGACTTTCCCGTTCCCGGAGCCCCGAAGAAAACCAAGAACTTCTGGATCTCTTTGGCCTTACCCTCGATGATGGAACCGAGAGCCCATTCGAACTTCTGTCGCTCTTCGGGAGCGTAGAGTAGACTGATCAGTTGCTCATAGGCACTGATATCGCCAGAAGCGATGTCGTACGACAACCGACGACTCGCGTAGCTTGTCTTCTCGACTTTCGTGTTGGCGAATGTGAGGGCCGTGTCGAGCGGGTGGGAGTTGTCGCTCACGCTCTTGAGGAACGTGTTGAACTGCTTCCACCCACCGTTCGCGAAGGACCGGAGGTACTTGGGCTTTACTACCAATCCCTCCGATTCCTTCTCCTCACAGAACACACGAAGCTCAGCATCGACGAGTTCGGCGACTAGGTACTTGTCTCTCGACCAGAGACCGGCCTTCTCATCCCAGATGGCGTAGAAATCACCACCCTGTACCATCAGATCCTTCGATCTGCCGACCATGAAGTCCGGACGGATCTCAAGACCTTCCCTGGTCTCCTTCACGAGCCACTGGATGAAGTCCAGCACCTAACCCCCTCTCTCACTGAGCCATTCTCTCGATGACGTATGCGCTCAGTTGGTACCAGAGCTCAACGCCCCGTTGGTCTTGTGTCGGATTTTGCAGCGGGAAGAACCCGCCCTTGCCGTCCGGTTCGTATTGACGGAATATGACCCTGTTCAGAGTCTCGTCGACATCGCAGGACTCGAAGCCTTCTCCGTCGGTGTAGTGGCGAAGACCGATGTTGATCATCAGAACTTCCCAGAACCAGTACGCGAGATTGCTGTCGGGATCGATCTCGAACTGAAGTCGAGCCGACATCGCGATCATGAGTTCCAGGGCAGAGCAGCCGAGTCCGACCCAATTGCTGTCGACATCCGACGGGCGGAGGCCTTCGCTCAAGAGGAATTCAAGCCTCAGCTGCTTGCCGTCTTCCATGCGGTTGTCATCCCGAGAAATGAACCAGACGAACTGCCTTTCGTACAGCTGTCTGAGAAGTTCCCAGTAGGTCAGGTCCTGATCCTCTATTGACGGATCAGCGACCAGACTGTACAGCCATACGAAATATCGCTCGTCCAGAGGTTCCATGACTCTAGCCCGCCTCCTCATCGACAAGCCCGAGTACGTCCTGCCTGTACGAACCCTGACTTCGGTTCACTTCCCACTCGATCTTGAGCTTGGTGTTCCGGACGTAGCAGACGTTTTCGTCGTCCATCTCGTTTCCGAACCAGCTCGGTCGGATGTTCCCTACGGCAGCCTGGACGTCGAGTTGCTTCCGCCCCATGTCGTCGTAGAGAATATCGTCGTTCGCGTAGTACGTGACGGCTACCTGGTGGTACTCGTCGTTGAGCGGGCCCTCGAAGAACTCCTTGCGGCGCATGAGGACGATATGACTCTCACTGTCCTCATCCACCGGAGCCGTCGAGGGCGGCGGGGTGCTGAATCCCTGGTAGTTCTGGATCAGACCAGCGATGACCGGATTGTCGTCGACCAGTTCGGGCAGCTTCTCGACGTCCGCATCGAACACTGCGGTGAGCGCTTCGAGATGCTTTTCCGAAGCCTCCGCCTGGAACCTCTCGATCGCTCGTTCCGCTCGTTCCTCGGCGTAGATCTTGGCCTGTTCGATCCGCTCATTGGCGTATGCGTAGGCAGCCTTCTCGTACCGCGACTTGGCGATGAAGAAGCCCACGACGGAGCCACCCGCCGCAGCCAGCAGAGGCTTCCACATGGCTATACCTTCCGGTTCTTGGGCAGGTAGTGACGGATCGGACCGTGGACGTTGAAGTCCAGCAGGATGGAGTCGACGTCGCCGTTGGCGAACACGTCCTCGCGGAGCTGACCGCTCTCATCCCAGCACCCGAAGTCGATGAACTGGTCGCCGTGGTTCTGGATCCATCCCACGACAGATCCCTCTTCAGTGTGGTCGAAACCGAGCGCCTCGTAGACCTCGTTCAGCCAGACGTGGTGGCGAGAGTTGAACAGGTCGTTCATGTAGTTCTGCTGGCTGCGGAGGAACAGCTCGTTCTGGACCGGAACCGGCTGCCACCGAGGGCTGGTCTTGCTCGTGAAGACCTTGGCGTACATCGAGTCGCCGTCGGCCAGCATGGCGTTCTGGTCAATGCCGCGGATCGTCTTCTCGACGACGCCCTCGTCGGTCTCCACACCGATCGTCCGCTCGACGACGCCGTAGCGGAACTCCAGGTCCTTCTCCTTGCCGAGCTCGTCGACGACGCGCCCGCGGTACTCCTGGAAGGCCTTGGCGGTGCCCACCAGTGCCGCCGACAGACCGGCGTTGCGCTTGTTCAGGATGTTGTGCGAGGTGACGAAGCAGGCGAGAGACGCACCGCCCACGAGGACGGCAGGAGCGTACAGCTTGGCGATCTTGATGGCCGTCTTGACCCGGAGAGTGAAGCGGTCCTTCTGCTTGTCCTCGTCGGTGTAGCTGAGACCAGCGGCCTGAGCCTTCTCCGAGGCGTCCTCGAACTTCTGGTCCATCTCCTCAGCCTCGCTGAGGACTTCGTCCAGCTTGAGCGTGGCCTTGCTGGCCAGCACGATGCTGGTGACCATGCCGACAGCACCCGCGCCGAGAAGCAGCACGGGGGAATGCGTCTTGACGGTCAGCACCTGCCGACTGACCTTACGAGTGACCGCGGAGGTCAGACCCTTGAGTCCCATTGGGAATATCCTTACTTGTCTTTGAAGACGTTTGCGCTGTTGATGTTGAATCGAAGCTTGATCGAATCCCGGTCGATCGGGGGAATATCCGCCTCTTCGCCGAAGTCGACCGCAACGACAGAACCCACCCATCCGGTGAGGGCACCCGACTCCGTTTGCGGGAGATCGAGCATGTCGTAGACCTCGTTCAGCGTCAGATATCCGCGGTTGGCGAGCATCTGATTGGCCAGATTCTGTATGGCCTGAAGGAACATACGGTTGAGTCCGTAAGTCCTCGACCAGTTTCGGTTACTGGGATCGAACGAGGCCTCGACGCTTTTGATGGGCATGGCTGGTCTCCTGCTAGGAAGGCCTGTCGGCGTCGAAGTTCTGGATGTAGTCGAGCGCGAGGTTGTAGATCTTCTCCCGCACCTTGCCGTGGAACGGCCGGTAGACCCGCACGATGACGGGTCGCACGAGAAGACCGACCGTGATCCCGACGAGGAAGGGTTTCTTCTTCCTCACTGCCAGACCGCCTTGTCGAACTTCTTGACGATGAAGTCGGCTGCCTTCCTGCCACCATCGCGAAGTGTCTTTTCGGTGGCTCGATCGAACTTGCTGTCCTTCTTGAGTGGGTGGAAGAGCAACCAACCCACTGCGACACCAATGACGAACTTCATGATGCATCCCTCTCTTTCTTCTTTTGCAGAGATATCGGTAGCGGAACACGGTCGACGTTGAATCTGACCTTGAGGATATCAACGTCGCCGTTAAGCCAGTCCATCCCCGCGGCGAATCCGTCGTCCCATACACCGAAGGTGATGTAGCCGTCTCCGTACTTTGGATCGGGCTCGAAGACCCAGCCTTCGTAATCACCTTCTTGTATTGTCTTGAAGCCGAGCGCCTTAAGCGCCTGGTTCAAAGTAACGAAGCCATGCTCACGGAGCTGATCATTGAGTCGCCCCAAGACCAGCCCCACGAATATCGCATTCTTCTTACGGTCGGAGTTGTCCCAGTAGGGGTTGAACTTGTCGAACAACCGATAGGGTACGTACCGCCGCGGGAATCTCTTCAAATTTTCCTCTGTCCTCTCAAGCGGAGGAACACGGCTATTATCTGGCTATCAGACATGTCTTTGACCTTCTTCGACCAGGTCTTTGAGTGGGGGTATGCCTTGAGTACCAGCTCCCTTTTTCTGACTATGTCATCGTTCATGGCGGTGGGGCGCCTAGCGGTTCAGGTCGACAGGAGCGGGGAGATTCAGGGTGAAGAGACCCGAACGAGGATCCCTCGTCGGACCGGCACCGGTGAGATCCTTCCAGCCCCAATTCTGGTCTGTGAAGTTCCCCTGGACATCAGCCCATCCGTAGAACTCCGCGACCGAGACCGAACCGTACTCCTTGAGTCGGTCGTACATCAGGTTGAGAATGATGCTCGCATCCTGACGGGTGTAAAACTCGATCTCGTCGAAGTCGTGCACGGTCTGTCCTCGACGGCTCATCTGCATCGGCGGCCTGGTAGCGGCGGCACGGACGTCAACAGCTTGCGGAGCCGAGAACTTGTTGTAGGCGACATGAGCCGCCTGGGTCACCATGGTCCTGACAGCCGCGTTGGGGATTCGAGAATTGTCGTTCTCACTGCCGAACATCCTGCCCAACGCCCGTTCACCGGCGTCCCAAAGCACCCCCTTGATGCCGGGAATGATGGCCTTGTCCACGACATCGTCCACGATGTCACGCAGACTTACGCCCGTGAATATGGCTTTGAACCGCGTACCGACGGACTTCCGCTTGATGGTCGCCTGGCCCTCGATCGCCTTCTCGACCTTCGGTCGCTGACCATCGGCGGAAGCAGAAGACTTGGCTTCATTGACGACAACCTGCGGCCTCAACTTCGAGAGGTTGCTGTTACTGGGGTACTCTTCGTCGCTCATGATCCCTCTCGATCAGAAAGTAAACCCAAACCCCTTGTAGGGGATGGGTGTATAGACGGTATAGGGGTCAGTTCTTTTCCTGATCGGAATCTTCGTCAGGGAAGCGCTCTTCGGTCTTGTCGTTGACGATCTCCTCGATCTTGTGCAAGATCAGGGCAGCGGCGCCAGCGAGAATGAACCGGACGAGGGCTTTCTTCTGCTTGTTTTTCACAGGGGTAGGTCCAATCCATAACAGGGGTCTCAATATAAGGCCTGTTTTTCATGCGACCTCCACCTGATCAACGAAGAGCCCCACTCTGTCGGCGATTACAAGAGTGGGACTCATCCGTCTACTTCGTCCGGACCTTACGGACCGGACGAACTCCGAACATGCGGCACACGTATTCCGAAAGCCAGGCTCTTTCGCAGTTTGAGCCTACGCATTCCTCGTGTGTCTTCTTACAGGTGATGCACTGGTTTCCGCGAAGTTTGGCTTCCATGCCTACCCCTGATGGTTAACCGTACAGTTCCTTGAACTCGGAGATCGAAAGCATCTGAAAGTCTTTCCCGACGCCAACTTGCTTGGCGAATTCTCTATGCGGATCCTCTTCAAGCCACCTGAGGACTTGGAGGGAATTTGCCTGGAAGAGCGTCTGGAATCGATCGTCCAACACCCAAACGTAGGCGGTAGGACGGAATTCGGAAGCCGGGACGAAGAACTTGCGGACGTACTTGCCTTCGTCATCGAACACGAGGATAAAGTCCCCTTGTTCGGTGGAATTGGTCTGGTACGTGTAATCCGCCATCTCAGTAACGGCCGTACGTGGCGTACGGAGAACCTGACGTGTACTCGTAGATGGGCGCCTCGACGACCTTGCGGCCGCGATACGAACCCGTGTTGGCATTGACCATGTAGCCGTGTCCGTCCTTGATCCGCGTGAGAATGCCGACGTGATATACATGACCCCGAGCGTCATGTATGAACACCAGGTCTCCCGGCTGCCGGGATCCCGCGGATATGCGCTTGGCGCTGTTGTGCTGACCCTGTGCGGTACGGGGGAGAGTCTTACCGTGCTGCTTGTAGGACCACTTGATCAGTCCCGAGCAGTCGTACCCCTTGGAGTATCCACCCTCGGCGCCGTAGACGTACCGGGCGCCCTTCTGGGTCTTGGCGCTCTCCATGGCTGCGACTCGGAGCGATGGTGCGGCCTCAGCGTCCGGCACTGAAACGGATACCGTTCCGAACGCCAGTGCGAATATGAGGACGATCTTGCCTGCGGTGCGGTGCATGGTGCTTCCAATCTCTCGAAGGGAATGGCTGGGGCGCATTTTTCTCGCCTGGGGGAGCCACGGGGCGGCGAGCTCGACTGGCGTTTAAGATCAGCATTCGGATAAGTTCCGGAGACCCCTACAAAGGACTGTTCCCTGCGGGCAGAACTACCTGCTGATCCCCCATCCAAATATACAGTTGTTACGCAGCGGTCTTGCGCCGGGCAGCCAGCGTCAGGAACCGCGGGCCCCACTTCATGGGGTTCTTGCTACCCGCTGCCTGAATGAACGCCTCGTCCGTCATGGCGAGAAGTTCGGCGTCGGTGTACTGCGGCTTCTCGGACTTCTTGGCGGCCTCCGCTGCCATGTCCGCGGGGACGATCCCATTGATGATGTGGGCCGCGTACTCCGCGTCCTCCAGCATCCGCATGAACGTCGCCTCGTAGGCGCCGGACCCGATGAACCGGTCCCGGATCTCGTCGGTCTTCTTGACGTAGTCGTCCACCCGAACCCCGACCGAGGCGAGGAGGATCGCCTTGAAATTGTCGAGGATCTTGTTGTTGTCGTTCTCCTTGACGATCCGGTCGAGGTACTCTTCCAGGGTTCCCTTGCCGGGCCCCTCGTGGCGGAGCTTCATCTCGGCGAGCTCGGCTCGGTTCAGACCGAAGTGGTACGTCTCCGTGACGGGTACACCGTCCAGGTTCGTGTAGGTGATGGGCTCGGATATCATGACGTTCTTCTTTCTCGCGTACTTCGAAGGATATGAGGACTCAGAGCGAGTCGGTGGTGTCGTCCGGGGTCTCGTCGACCTCCGAGTCCTCCGTCTCGTTCACCGGCTCCTCGGCGGTGGCCTTGTTGTTCTTGACGGCCAGACCCACGACGACCGCGGCGCCCGCCAGGATCAGGATGGCCTTGCGGTTGTTCTTGAGCTTCTCGGCCGCGGACTTCAGGCGACCCACGATCGTGACCTTCTCGTCGGACTGCGCCTCCGAGATCTCCTGGTCGCCGGTCTTCGGCTCCTCGGAGGTCTGCGCGGGGATGACCTTCTCCTCGACTACCTTCTCCGCCTTGCCCTCGGCGACGGTCTTCGGGGTGACAGCGCTCTTGTTGTTCGTCATGATGGTTCTCCTGTTTCCGAGTGTTTTATATTGATCGAAAAGGGCGCCCATTTTTGCGCAGGACGCCCTTGTGATTGGACAGACTTCTCGGCTCAGGCAGTTTCTGCAGAAATCCTGCATTAGCCCTCAGCTTCCGAAAACCTCATCGAGGTTCTGCGTCCCGTAGTGGAACGCAGCTATTCAATACGCGTTGGCGTAAGGCCTCGGCGCATTGACGAAGGTGACAACCATACACGGCGTCCCTTCCTTCGTCAGCTCCGAGGTGTAGTGGGCTTCGAGCTTCTTGTCGGTGGTCCAGCCGAGGTCGTCAGAACCCTTCGTCGGGTCCAACCCAACCAAAATCCAGTAATCGCTCAGGCTCGCCCAGTCCTGATTGATGACCTGGAAGTTGATGTCGTTGACGGCGGAACGGACCTTCTCGATGTCACCCTGGAAATATCGTCCCGAATGCGTATCGAGGCAAAGGTGATCGCCTTTGCCGGTGACGGCGATCGGCGAGTTGCTGAGCGGGTGATCGATCAGCTGCTGCCTGGCGACCTCGTCGCGGATCTCCGCTTCCTTCTTCGGACCGACCTTCTCCAGCACCTTGTCCTTGTACTGCGCGAATCCCTTCTCGGCCACGGAATATGCCGAGGCGAAGGCGGCGACACGCTTCGTACTGATGTGGTTGGCGCCGACGATGGCTGCAACGGTCATGGCCGCGATACCAGCCGCGGGGATGAACTCTCGCCAAACCAGTTCGGCCTTGTCCCAGTTGTCCATCGCCAGGTCTCCGTCAGCCTCACGCTGAGCAGTCTCCTGGGCAAGGATCTCCGCGGCCCTGAACGACGCCTTGCCGGTCAGATATGCGACCGTCAGTGTTCCCGTCACCCCAAGTGCGGTCAGGAGTGCAGGGGAGTTCTTGGCGATGGCTGTCTTCGCCTGCTTGGCCAGTATACTCAACTTCAGCTTCATGATGTTTCCTACTTCGCCTTGGTCATGTGTACGGTGACGGTGGAGCCGAGGGCCGAGTACTTGAAGCTGAGCACGCCGTCGTCGTACTCGAACGTCTTCTTCGAGTCCTGAGACCCGAGGATCGCCGAACTCAGTGCGTCTTGATCGGCGAGCGAGACGATCTTGAACTCCCCGGTCGGCCGTCGGTCGGTGTTGAACGTCCCCATCCAGTAAAGATGACTGGAGTCTCGACTTCTCATATCCACCTGGATCGAACCGGCGGATATGGAAGCGGTCATCCAGGCATTCGTACCGGAACCGGCCTGATGCCACTCACCGATCAGAGAGGCGGGGTTCTTGTTGCTGGAAGAAGCACCATGCGACGTTCCGCAAGATGCCAGGGTGAATATGCTGACGACGAGCGCCAGTAGTGCCAGGACCTTGCGCATGATGCCCCCTGAGGCAAAGAGAAAACCCTAACCCCTTGCGGGGGTCGGGTGTTGGGTTGTGGGTGAGTTTTACTCTTCGAAGTCGCCCATGTGGTAGTACTCGTCGGAGAGGCCCTTCTCCTCCAGGAACTTGTTCATCGATCGAATCCCAATCTGCTCCAGGACTGCGACCGTCGTGGCGGCGACGGCAACAGTGCCCAGGATCTTGGTCTTGTTCTCAACAATCTTGTTCTTGGCGGCGAGGGCCTTCTGCTTAACGGGGTTCATGTTCATGGCACGTCCTTATAAATAGTAGGGGTCTCATTATAAGGCGTGTTTTTCGTGCGACCTCAGTCGTCGAAATGGGTCTTCGACCCCGCAGTCGAAGTAGTGGTACCCATGACCCGGAGAAGATCCTTGTCTTCGCAAACGGGCGAACCGTCCTCGAATACGAGAAGTTGCTTCTCCGGGTCGAACTTCACCGGAACCGGGTACTCAGGCTCCGGGGGTGCGGGTCTTGCAAACTGCAATATGAAGCTCGTGCTCACGACTTCCCCTTCTCGGCGTCTTCCGCCCTCTTGCGTTGTGCGATGCGAGCAAGTATCAGAAGCCGACCGGCGGGACCATGGAAATATGGCCCGCCAGTGCACATGCATTCGTACTCGCCGTCGCTACCTTCCTTAGGAACCGAGCGACGTAGTGCCATGACTCAGATGCCCGCGTTCTGCTTCACGAAGGAGAGGATGGCCTCGTCGCTGCCCTGGGTGCCGAGACGACCGGCCTTGTCGACCAGCGTGGTGGTCCATCCTTCGGTGGGGTCGTTGTTCTCGTTGCGGTTGATCTTGCCGCTGGCGACCACGCAGGCGGTAGTCTTGGCACCGAGAGTCGGCATCAGCTCGTCGAGGAGTATGGGGGACCGACCCGTGCCGTCGTAGACGTTGAGCGAGACGTTCTGGGCCTGGTCGAAGTTGGTACCCAGCTTGTAGGCGAAGACCGCGACCGCCCACTCGGTAACCCATGCGGGGAGCTTGTCGAGGTGGAGGGTGATCGTCTCGTCGTCGCCGTCGCCCTGGCCGGTCTGGTTGTCGCCGGAGTGCACTGCCGCGCCGTTGACCGGGTCCATGTTGTGGCCGATCACGATGCGCTTGGGGTCGCCGTCGCGGTACAGGATCACGGCAAGGTCCAGGTCGATGTCCTTCTGACCGCCACCCAGGTTGACCTTGCCGCCCGTCTTCATGGAGAGCTTGCGAGCCCATCCGGACTGCTTGGCGGTCTTGCGGTCCCAGGCCGCGCCGAACACGAGCGTGTTGATGCCGTCGAGCGGAGAGTCGGTGCCCTTGCGGAAGGTGATGCTCATGATTCTGTTTCCCCTTGGATATAACGCTGTTGGTGGGTGAAGTAGGTGATTTACTTCCTACCGCTTTCCTCTGAGGCGGAGGATCGTGGTGCATACGATCTTGGTGATGATCACAGCCGCCACCGATACCGTGAACACGTTTTCCGAACTGAACGAACGAGAATTCTGGTTCATGTCGATCCTACTGATCTCAGAGTTGGGTAACGCAGGGGACCCACACCCGATCGGAATATGGGTCCCCGAAGTACGTTGGCAGGTACTACTTTCCGTCCTGCTCGCGCTGCTGCTGCCGGTCCTTGAGGGCCGCCTTCAGGCGCTGGTTCTCGATGATGATCTGGCCCGCGACGCCGACGACCTTGATGGCCACGGCGACGATGCCGATCTTGAGGATCGTGCTGTTCTTGAACTTGCGGAAGCCCGTGAGGATGTCCTTGGCGACGTCCTCAGCCGTCTCGCGGAACTCCTCCTCGAACGTAGAGGCGTCCTCCTCCGGCTGGTCGTCCACCGGAGTCCCCTCCTGCGTGATGATCTGCACGGTCACTTCTCGTCCCCCTGGTCCTTCTTGTTCATGCGCTTGGCGTACGCGCGCTTGCTCTGGATGCTGCCCACGGCCTCGATGAACTTCCCGGCCGCCGCAACCGCCGCCGTCCCGATGGTGATCACGAGCATGGGGTTCTCGTCCCATGCCTCCTTGATCTTGTCCCAGGCCTTCGGCTTCTTGAAGCGGATGGTGTAGACCTTCTCGTCCCCCTGAGACATGTCAGTTCTCCCAGCGGTTGTCGTCGCCCGCGATGATGCGGAGCGCGATGCTCCAGACGGCCCCGGCGAGAGCCGCGACGGCCATCAGCTTGAGCATGAACTTGGTCTTGCTCTTCTTCGCGACTTCCTTGCTCATGCCGACTTTCCCTTCAGAGCGTTGATGAGACGCTGGCCGCGCTCGGGTGTGTAGTTCTTGAGGTCGAGTCCCAGATATGTGGCTACGCCGATACCCAGGAAAAACCCGGCTAGGAACTTCAACTCCTACCTCTCCTAAAACGTAAACCCAAACCCCTTGTAGGGGGTCTGGGCTTTGATTTCCGGTTGGGATGGGTGAGGTCAGTCTTCGGTGTTCTCCTCGCCCTCGGTCTCCTCGGACTCCTCGTTCTCGTTGCTGAGGATGCTCTTGGCGTTCAGAACGGCGACGGTGGTCAGGACTCCGGCGGCGAACGCACCAGTGTACGCGGCTGCGAACTTGATGCGTCGGATGACGGCGTCCCTCTTCTCGTCGCCGATGTTGGACGGCTTGAGGCTGTTCAGCTTTGCGGCGAACTTGGAGGTCTTGGGGGTTTCGGGGGTGGAGGCGGTCTTCTCGGACATGATGGATTCCAATCCATAGTAGGGGTCTCATTATAGGGCGTGTTTTTCGTGCGACCCCTGGGTCTGGATTTGATCTATGCGGCGGGTATGACGATCGCCAGGCCGACGAGGATCAGACCAATGATGAGAGACCCCGTGAAGATGAGGTACAGACCGGCGAGAAGACAGAGCACGAAGGCGACGGTCTTGGGAGAGACGGGCATTGGTCCTCCTGTGAAAGATTTCTGGAAAACCCCGGCGGGGAATTTTGTGAAAAGCTAAACCCAAACCCCATGTAGGGGTCGGGCTTGAGCACGAACCCCCTACAGGTCGATGTCGCCTTTACCCAGCAACACCAAGATCACTACGACTAGGACTATACCGCCCGGAGCGAACAGCACGAACCAAGGATCGTTCACGAGTTCGTTGAGCGTCACTGCCAATTCCATTACGCAGCCTCCCATTTTGACGGTTAAACCCTAACCCCTTGCGGGGGTCGGGTCTGAGATCAGTCTTCGGTTTTGGTCAACGATGCTTCCAGTCGGAATCCTCGCCGCCTCACGTTGTAGCGGTACGAGCCGTCTTCGACGCTCTCGGCGATTCCACCCTGCCGCTGAAGCACGGCATAAAGCCAGATGCTTCGAGCGCTGCGGGGTTCTTCGGTGTGAGCGAGCCAGTGGCCGTCCTTAACGGTAATGAGGATGGGGTCGTTGTTCTGCTGGGGCATTGTGGGTCCTTTCGTAGGGGTCTCATCTTAAGGCATGTATCTGATGCGACTCTTTAAATTAGGTCCACCACCTACGAATGTCAGCCCCATTGATCCGAGCGATCTGCATCATCCGTTCCATATACCATACGTCCTCGTGTGTTCGACAGGGCCACATGCGATCGAGCCACCAGACTTCTCGGCCGTTGAATCTCCTCCCCAAGAGATGTTCTTCCTTGGTCAGAATGACCACTTCATTTCTGCTCCACCTCATCAGTTGGGCGAACAGAACCGCTTGCCCGTAGAAAGGCGCGATGATGATCTTGACGTCCATGATCAATCCCTTTCCCTAACAGCGAAAGCTATGATGAACAGACAAAGTGCCAAGGAGAATTCCTCACCCATGACTGCCAAGCCGCCAAGGATCACGAAGAAGTACGCGAGACTTTGCACAAAACCACTTCCCATTTTGACGGTTTTGGTGGAACTAGCAGCAGTCGTGCACCCACATACTCGCACACCAGCGACAGATCAACCGTTTTAAGTTCCGGTGCTTCTTCCGCTTGTCCTTCTTGATGATCTTCGCATCGCACATCGAGCAGTTACGCATGGAAGCCACTTCCTTGTTGGTAGTTTCGTTTTGAGTAAACCCTAACCCCATGTAGGGGTCTGGGCTTAGAATCACTTCTCGTTGTCGGCGCTCTTGGTCTTCTTGACGGCGATCTGGCTCAGCG
>Ga0182007_10000862_pt1 | contig 16823 bp, 12 predicted proteins | sample Sormic07211113_1_FD_123023 | JGI IMG/M metagenome (GOLD analysis project Ga0182007, IMG submission 123023) | Rhizosphere microbial communities from Sorghum bicolor, Mead, Nebraska, USA - 072115-113_1 MetaG | ecosystem: Host-associated > Plants > Roots > Rhizosphere | place: USA: Nebraska... | reverse complement strand
GGCCTTCGACAGCGAACACCCGCTGTACATCATGTACACCTCCGGTACGACGGCCCGCCCGAAGGGCATCCTGCACACCACCGGCGGCTATCTCACCCAGGTGGCCTGGTCGCACTGGGCGGTGTTCGACGTCAAACCGGAGCGGGACGTCTTCTGGACGGCCGCCGACATCGGCTGGGTCACCGGCCACTCGTACATCGTCTACGGCCCGCTGGCCAACGGCGTCACCTCCGTGATGTACGAGGGGACACCGGACACCCCGCACAAGGGACGCTGGTGGGAGATCGTCGAGAAGTACCGGGTGTCGATCCTCTACTGCGCCCCGACCGCGATCCGTACGTTCATGAAGTGGGGCGGCGAGTTCCCCGAGCGCTTCGACCTGTCGTCGCTGCGGCTGCTGGGCTCGGTCGGTGAGCCCATCAACCCGGAGGCGTGGATCTGGTATCGGCATCACATCGGCTCCGACAAATGTCCCGTGGTGGACACCTGGTGGCAGACGGAGACCGGCGCCCAGATGATCAGCCCGCTGCCGGGAGTGAGCACGCTCAAGCCCGGTTCGGCGCTGCGTCCGCTGCCCGGTGTCCGGGCCGATGTCGTCGACGACACGGGCAAGCCGGTGCCCGACGGCTCCGGCGGCTATCTGGTGCTCACCGAGCCCTGGCCGGCGATGCTGCGCACCATCTGGGGTGATGAGCAGCGCTACCTCGACACCTACTGGTCGCGCTTCCCCGGCGTGTACTTCGCCGGGGACGGGGCGAAGAAGGACGAGGACGGTGACATCTGGCTGCTGGGCCGGGTCGATGACGTCATGAACGTCTCCGGGCACCGGATCTCCACCACGGAGGTGGAATCCGCCCTGGTCTCCCACCCGTTCGTCGCCGAGGCCGCCGTGGTCGGCGCCACCGACCCGACGACCGGGCAGGGTGTGGTGGCCTTCGTGATCCTGCGCGGCGAGGCCGGACAGCCCGAACCCGAGGAGCTGGCGGCCGAGTTGCGCGGGCATGTCGCCAAGGAGATCGGTCCGATCGCCCGGCCGCGTCAGATCCTGGTCGTGGCCGAGCTCCCCAAGACCCGCTCCGGGAAGATCATGCGGCGTCTGCTGAGGGATGTCGCCGAGCAGCGCCGGCTCGGAGACGTCACCACGTTGACCGACTCGTCGGTGATGGACGACATCCGCGACCGGCTTCCCACAGCCGGGACCGCGGGGGGCGAGGAGGCTTAGAACACGCTTGGAACACCGTGCGCGCAGGGGGCCGCGGGTCATCCCGCGGCCCCCTGCGCCCGCCCGTCGACCTGGCCGTTCCCCCTCGGACAGGCCGTTGTCAGTGGGCCGCGCTAGTCTGCGCGAAACGGATGAATTGCCCACGGCAGGAGAATCCCATGCCCTCGCGACTGAACCCGTACCTCAGCTTCGACGGCGACGCCCGGCAGGCCTTCGAGTTCTACCAGCAGGTCTTCGGCGGCGAGCTGGCGCTGAACACCTTCGGTTCGTTCGGCCAGCAGGACACCCCGTTCGCCGACAAGATCATGCACGCCATGCTGGAGACCCCGAGCGGCTTCACCTTGATGGGCGCCGACACCCCGCCCGGTATGGAGCGCACGGCGGGCGACAACTTCGCCATCAGCCTCAGCGGAGACGACGACGCCGAGCTGCGCGGCTACTGGGAGAAGCTGTCCGGCTCCGGTTCCGTGACCATGCCCCTGGAGAAGCAGATCTGGGGCGACGAGTTCGGCATGTGCACCGACCGCTTCGGCGTGCCCTGGATGGTCAACATCGGCCAACCGCAGGGCTGAGATCGTCAGTGCGACTCCCGGCTCACCTCCGAGCCGCTGGAGCCGACCAGGAAGTCCAGGTCAGCACCGGTGTCGGCCTGCAGGACGTGGTCGACGTAGAGGCGTTCCCAGCCGCGGCGGGGGTTGGCGAAGCCGGTGACGGTCGCCTTGTTCGGGGTTCTCACGGCGAGTTCGTCGGCGGGTACCTCGACGTCGATACGGCGGGCCTCGACGTCGAGGCTGATGACGTCCCCGGTGCGGACGAGCGCGAGCGGACCGCCGGCCGCCGCCTCGGGCGCCACGTGCAGGACGACGGTGCCGTAGGCGGTGCCGCTCATCCGGCCGTCGCAGACCCGGACCATGTCCCGGACGCCCTGTTCGAGGAGCTTCTTCGGCAGCGGCATGTTGGACACCTCGGGCATGCCCGGATAGCCCTTGGGTCCGCAGCCGCGCAGGACGAGGACCGAGTCGGCGTCCACGTCGAGGTCCGGGTCGTCGATCCGGGCGTGGAAGTCCTCGACGGAGTCGAAGACGACCGCCCGGCCGCGGTGGCGCAGCAGGTGCGGGGAGGCGGCGGCCGGTTTGACGAGCGCGCCGTCGGGGGCGAGATTCCCGCGCAGTACGGCGATGCCGCCCTCGGCGACCAGCGGCTCGGGGCGCGACCGGATGACCTCGCCGTCCCAGATCTCGGCGTGCTCCAGGTGGGCGACGAGCGGTTCGCCGGTGACGGTCAGCGCGTCGGGGTCGAGGAGGTCGCGCACCTCGCGCAGGACGGCGAGGAGGCCTCCGGCGCGGTGGAAGTCCTCCATGAGGAAGCGGCCGGCCGGCTGGAGATCCACCAGGACCGGCACCCGGGAACCGATGCGGTCGAAGTCGTCGAGCGTCAGCTCGACGCCCAGCCGGCCGGCGATCGCGAGGAGATGGACGACGGCGTTGGTCGAGCCGCCGATCGCCGCGAGCGCGACGATCGCGTTGTGGAAGGAGCCGGCGGTGAGGAAGGTCGCCGGCCGCCGGTCGGCGCCGACCATGTCGACCGCGAGTCGCCCGGTGCGGTGCGCCGCCTCCAGAAGCCGGCTGTCGGGGGCGGGAGTTCCGGCCGTGCCCGGGATCACCGTGCCCAGGGCCTCGGCGACCAGGGCCATGGTCGAGGCGGTGCCCATGGTGTTGCAGTGCCCGCGGCTGCGGATCATCGCCGACTCGGAGCGGGCGAACTGCTCCTGGGAGAGCGTGCCGGCCCGCACCTCCTCCGACAGCCGCCACACATCGGTGCCGCAGCCCAGCGGCCTGCCCCGGAAGGTCCCGGTGAGCATCGGACCGCCGGGCACCACGACCGCGGGCAGGTCCACCGAGGCGGCTGCCATCAGCAGCGACGGGATCGTCTTGTCGCAGCCGCCCAGCAGGACCACGCCGTCGATGGGGTTGGCCCGCAGCATCTCCTCGGTGGCCATCGCGGCCATGTTGCGCCAGAGCATGGCGGTGGGCCGCACCTGGGTCTCACCGAGCGACACCACCGGCAGGTCGAGCGGGACGCCGCCGGCGGTGTGGACGCCGTCGCGGACCGCGGCCGCGACCTCGTCCAGGTGGGCGTTGCAGGGGGTCAGGTCCGAGGCGGTGTTGGCGATGGCGATCTGCGGCCGGCCGGCGAAGGCGTCGTCCGGCGCGCCCCGCCGCATCCACGCCCGGTGGATGTAGGCGTTGCGGTCCTGACCCGCGTACCACTGAGCGCTGCGGAGCGTCACCTTTGACCTCTTCCGACAATCGGTACGACGGTCTAAATTCTGGAACATCATGGAGCATACGCAGACGTACGACGTATCGGCAGCCCCCGGCGCGGCCGCGTCAACCGCCGCCGGGGGCGGCCGACTTGTGGGGTCGGACCGGGTGCTGGCGGTCCTGAAGGAGCTCGCGCGCCACCCCGACGGGGTGGGTCTGGACGAGCTGACCCGGGCGATCGGCAGCCCCAAGCCGACCGTGCACCGGGCGCTGAGCGCCCTGCGCCGGGCGGGACTCGCCGGCCAGGGCGTCCGGGGGCACTATGTGCTCGGCGACGAGTTCCTGCGGATGGCCTTCGCCCATCACGAGGCCCGTCCCGAGCACGTCCGGGTCCGTCCCGTGCTCGAGGCGCTGGCGCGGCGGTTCGGCGAGACCGCCAACTACGCGGTGCTCGAAGGCCGTGAGGTCGTCCACCGCGCCAAGGCCGACCCGCCCACCGGTGCCGTCCGGTTGACGTCGACGATCGGCGGACGCTCCCCCGCCCACACCACTGGCGTCGGAAAGCTGCTGCTGGCAAGGCGGTTGGACACGCCGCAGGAGGTCGAGGCGTGGATCGGCAGAACCCCTCTGGAGCGTCGGACACCACGGTCGCTGGTTACGGCCGCCGCCCTGCACCGGGAGCTCGTCGCCACCCGGGAGCGCGGATACGGCGTCGACGACCAGGAGAACGAGGCCGGGGTCAACTGTCTCGCGGTGCCGGTGTACTTGGCCTCGCCCACGGTGCCCTCCGGCGCGGTGAGCGTCAGCGCGCCGGCGTACCGGACGCCGCTGGGCACGCTGGTCGGAGCGCTCGACGAGATCCGCGGTCTGCTGGGCGAGCTGGGCGAGGCCCGGTGAGCGGGCGTCTCATCCGCGCGTTCGTGCTGACCGCGCCCGGCGCGTACGAGGTCCAGGAGGTGCCGGCGCCGGTGGCCGCTCCCGGTGAGGTGGTCGTCGACGTCGAACGGGTGGGCGTGTGCGGCACCGACATGGAGTTCTTCACCGGGGCGATGGCCTATCTCCACCAGGGGCACTCGACGTACCCGATGCGACCGGGCCACGAGTGGGCCGGCCGGGTGGCGGCGGTCGGCGAGGGCGTCGACCCCGGCTGGGTCGGCCGGCGGGTCATGGGCGACACGATGCTCGGCTGCGGTGACTGCCGCCGCTGTCTGCGGGGCCGTCGGCATGTGTGCGAGAAACGGCAGGAGGTCGGCATCCGCGGGGCGCGGGACGGTGCGCTGGCGGAGCAACTGGCCGTGCCCGCCTTCTCGTTGCACGCCCTGCCCGACTCGGTGGACGCCGCGCTGGGTGCCCTGGTGGAGCCGGGTGGCAACGCGCTGCGCGCCGCCCGGGCCGCGGCGCCGCGGCCCGGTGACCGCGTCCTGGTCCTGGGCCCGGGGACGATAGGGCTGCTGGTGGCGATGTTCCTGCGCGCGGCCGGCGCGGAGGTCCATCTCATGGGCGCCACCGACGCCTCGCTGTCCTTCGCCCGTGATCTGGGCTTCCGGCATGTGTGGCCGGAGGACTCCGTCCCCGACCTGCCCTTCGACGCGGTCGTCGACGCCTCGAACGCGGACCGTCTGCCGGGCAGAGCAGTGGAGTTGGTCGAGCCGTCCGGCCGTGTGGTGTACATCGGACTGGCCAGTGGGCCCAGCCGGATCGACACCCGTGCGCTCGTCCTGAAGGACGTGACGGCGGTGGGCATCCTGTCCGGTTCCCCGGGCCTGGAGGCCACGATCCGGGCGTACGCCGACGGAACCGTCGACCCACGCCCTCTCGTCGCCGCCACGGTGGGCCTGGACCAGGTGGGGCCGGTGCTCGCCGGTGAGCGACCGGCCGGTGCCGGCCCCGGCCCCAAGATCCACGCGGATCCCCGCCTCGGTCCCTGACCATCGCCCCGGCGCCGCCCTGGGCAGGAAAAGCACATGCCCGGTCCGCCTCCTGCTTGCTACCCTCGACGCCATGATCACGCCTTCGCCTCAGCATCGGATGATGCCCCGCTCACGGGGCTGCTGAGCACGGACGCGTACCGAATCCGAGGCCCCGGGACGGGGCCTCGACGCGTTGTGCGGACCCGGCCCCGCCACCCGGCTGGGAGGACCGATGACCGCACCACGCCACTTCGTCACCACGACCATCCCGTACGTCAACGCACGCCCGCATCTGGGCTTCGCCCTGGAGCTGGTGCAGGCCGACACGCTGGCCCGGCACCGACGCCGACGCGGCGACCAGGTGCGGCTGCTCGGCGGTACCGACGACCACTCCCTCAAGAACGTACTGGCGGCGGAGGCCGAGGGCGTCGACGTGCGGACGCTGGTCGACCGCAACGCCGATGCCTTCGCCGCGCTCCGGGACCCGCTGGCGCTGTCGTACGACGACTTCATCCGCACCAGCAGCGACCCCCGTCACCGTGTCGGCGTGGAGCGGCTGTGGCGGCGGTGCGCCGCGGCGGGCGATCTGTACCTCAAGGCCTACGAGGGCCTGTACTGCGTCGGCTGCGAGCAGTTCTACACCGAGGACGAACTGGTCGACGGCCGGTGCGCCGAGCACGGCACCGCGCCCGAACTCGTCCGCGAGGAGAACTGGTTCTTCAGGCTGTCCCGCTACGCCGACCGGCTCCGCGAGCTGATCGACGACGGCACCCTGCGCATCGAGCCCGCCGCCCGCCGCAACGAGGTCCTCGCCCTGATCGCCGGCGGACTGCACGACTTCTCCGTCTCCCGCTCCGACACCCGGGCCCGGGGCTGGGGCATCCCGGTGCCCGACGATCCGTCCCAGGTGGTGTACGTGTGGTGGGACGCGCTCGGCAACTACGTCACCAGCCTCGGCTACGGCACCGACGACCCGGCGTACGAACGGTGGTGGGTGACCGGCGACCGCCGTGTCCACCTGGTCGGCAAGGGCGTGGTGCGCTTCCACGCCGTGTACTGGCCGGCGATCCTGCTGTCGGCCGGGCTGGCGCTGCCCACCGACATCCTGGTCCACGACTACCTCACGGTGGACGGCCGCAAGCTGAGCAAGTCCGGCGGAGCCACCGTCGATCCGGTCGCCCTGACCGACGCGTACGGCACGGACGCGGTGCGCTGGTGGCTGCTGCGCGAGGTGCCGCGCGTCGGTGACGCCGACTTCACGGCCGACCGGCTCGTCGCCCGCGCCGACAGGGACTTCGCCGGCGGGCTCGGCAACCTCGTCCACCGTGTCGTGACGATGGTCCATCGCTACCGAGGCGGTGCGGTGCCCCCGCTCGGCACCGACCGGTTCGCGGTGGCGGCCCTGCTCGACGCGTGTGAGCGGGCTCCCGGCCTGATCGACACCGCTCTGTCCGACTACAACTTCCGACGTGCCGTCGACGCGGCCTGGACCATCGTCGAGGAGGCCGACCGCTGCGTCGACGCCACCCGCCCCTGGGAGCTGGCGAGGGCGGAACGGCAGGGCAACGCGGGTGCCGCCGAACGCCTCGACGCGGTACTCGCCGCGCTGGTCACGGCCTGCCGTGACCTCGCCGAGGAGTTGTGGCCCTTCATCCCGGGCGCCGCCGCGCGGATCTCGGAGCGAGTGACCCCGGTGGAGGGAGTGACCCCGGTGGAGGGAGTCCTGCCGCCCTCGCAGCCGCTCTTCCCCCGCCTCCGGGAGACCTCGCCGGCACCGTCGGAACTCCCGCCCACCCGGGGGCGCGCCCGATCAACGACGTTGGGGCGGGCCCCAGTTGAGGTCGGGGGCCCGTCGGAGTGATCGGGTGGCGGACGCCGCCTGGCGTCATGGTGCATGGGACTTCCGCATCATCCGCGCGCGGCGACGGCGACCCTGGCCACCGCGTTCCTACTGGCGGCCGCCGCCGTGGCCCCGACGGCGGCCGCCCCCGCCGCACACTCCTCTGCGACGCTGGCGACCTCGACGGCTCGACGGCTCGACGGCCTGTGATCAGCACGGTGATCTGCGCCAGGCGCTGCGCACGCTGACCGAGGACGACCACCTCGCCGGAGCCGCCGTCGAGGTCACCGATCCGGTATGCGGCCGCTGGAGCGACGCCACCGGCACGGCCGACCTCGGCACCGGCCGCCCGATGAACGCCCGGGACCGGCTCCGGATCGGCAGCGTCACCAAGACCTTCACCGCAACCGTCGTCCTCCAACTCGCCGCCGAGCACCGCGTCGCTCTCGACGCGCCCGTCGCCCGCTACCTGCCCGGCCTGATCGAGGGCAACGGTCACGACGGCCGGAAGATCACGGTACGACAGCTGCTCCAGCACACCAGCGGACTGCCGGACTACCTCGACTCCCCCGCCTGGGACCACTTCGAGCGCCTCCGGTTCCGGCACTTCGAACCACGTGAACTCATCGCCCGGGCGCTGCGCATGCCGCGTCCCGAAGGATCGGGCTTCCACTACGCGACCACCAACTACCTGGTCACCGGCCGCTCCGCCGAGTCCGAGATCACCCGCCGGATCATCGATCCGCTGCGCCTGCACGACACGTACTGACCCGGCGACGACCCGCGTCCGCGCGGCCCGCACTCGCACAGCTACTTCACAACGGACCAGGGAACGGGCCGAGTCGACGGCACCGACTGGAACATGACGTTCGGCGGTGTCGGCGGCGCGCTGGTCTCCTCGTCCGGAGACCTGGAGCGGTTCTTCGCCGCCCTGCTCGGCGGCCGACTGCTGCCAGGAGACCGCTACTCGATCCGCAGCTGCCCGACATCGACGGGAGCGGTCACGGCCAACCGGCCTCTCATGACCCCGAGTAGCCGATACGCTGGGTAGCGGCCATGGACCGGGGGCGGGCTGGGGGCGGGGGCGGCGGCATGGATCCGCGGATGCAGTTGTCGGTGGGGGGATACGTCTGCGAGCGCGAGCTCGGCCGGGGCGGGCAGGGGGTGGTGTGGCTCGCCCGGGACCGGACGGGGCGCCAGGTCGTGGTGAAGTTCCTGCTGCCCGGCAAGGAGTACGACGAGGTCGCGCTCGCCCGCGTACGCCGGGAGTTCGGCGCCGCGAGCCGGGTCGGTGAACTCGCCACGGCACGCGTCCTCGACGCCGACCTGACGGCGCGGCACCCGTACATCGTCAGCGAGTACGTCCCGGGTCCCACGATCCACCAGCACGTGGCGGCCAACGGTCCCCTGCCGTCCGGGCGGCTGCAGTCCCTGGCGCTGGCCGTGGCGCACGCGTTGGCGCAGGTCCACCGGGTGAGCGTGGTGCACCGGGACATCAAGCCGTCCAACATCCTGCTCTCCCCGGACGGACCGCGGATCATCGACTTCGGTATCGCCCGCGACGACCGGTTGCTCGAATCGGCGCTCACCACACCGGGCAGCGTGCTCGGCTCACCCGCGTACATGTCGCCCGAGCAGGTCCAGTCGCGGGGAGTCACCGCCGCCTCCGACGTGTTCTCCCTCGGCGGCACGCTGTACTTCGCCGCCACGGGACGCCATCCCTTCGACGGGGAGAGCGACTACGAGGTGCTCGTCGCCGTGTGCACCCGCGACGCCGATCTCACGGAGGTGCCGGAGCCGGTCCGATCGGTGATCGCGGACTGTCTCCGCAAGAGCCCGGCGGAACGCCCCACCGCGGCCCAACTGGTCGCCCGCCTCGCGGGCGCGCCGGAACCTACGGGGTGGGCGGGTTCATCGGGTTCATCGGGTTCATCGGAGGCATCGGCGTCGACGGAGGGCAGGCGGACGGAGTCTGGGGCAGTCCCACTCCAGTCCCAACCTCAACCTCGGCCCCAGCCCCAGCCCCAACCCCAGCCCCAGCCCCAACCGGTACAGCCGGCCGGAGGCGGGGGCGCGGCCGGTGGCGGCCGTTCCGGTATCAGTTCCAAGCAGCTGCGGCTGTGGGGGTTCGCCGCCGGCAGCGCCGCGGCGGCGGTGCTGCTCGCGATCGTGCTCAGCACCACCTCGGGGGGCTCGGCGGCGAAGGGCGGCCCGCAGACGCACGGCTCGGCATCCGTACTGTCGTCGTCCGGGAGCTCCGGAGGCCCTGGGGGCCCTGGGGGCCCTGGGGGCTCCCAACTCCTCACCTACACGGACGACTTGACCGACTCCGGCGACTGGACGCACAAGGATCCGACCCTGGCGAAGATCACGCACCAGGGCGGGACCATGCTGGTGGACCCGAGGACCGAGCTGGAGGTGTGGCCGCAGGCGCCCTTCGAGCCGTCCTCGTTCGCGGTCGAGCTGAGCACCCAGACGGAGTGGTACGGGGGCGAGGGCGGGGTCGGCCTGTGGTGCGACGGCTCCGGGGACTACCAGCGGGGCTCCCGCTGGGCAACGTATCTGACGACCGGTCAGGAGGCCCTGATCGTGCGCGAGTTCCGGTACAAGGGCGCCTTCCAGCACGACCGGGTCGTCGAGGTCGATCTCCCGGACCTGGGCCTGAAGGTGGACGACCGGCAGCAGGCCGACATGACGATGACCTGCTCCTCGGCCGGTCAGGGCCACATCAGAGTGCAGCTGGCCGTGGACGGCACCCTGGTGGCCTCCTACACCGGCGCCGCCTTCCCCGACCGGGGCTGCGGTGTGGCCGCCTTCCACTACAGCGCGACCGATCCCCGGGGTACGGCCTTCCACGCGGGCTTCGAACGCTTCACGGCGTCCGAGCTGCCGACGCGCTGACAGCACGGCCCGTCCGCGACAACACAGCCCGTCCGCGGCAACACGGCCCGTCCGCCCGGCAGATCGCGGTGCCCAGCGCCCGGGCGATCGTCAGCGGGCGAGCGTCTTGCGCAGACGGGGCTCGGACGCCTCGGCCCACGCCGACGGCAGTTCCCGTTCGCGCTCCGCGGCCAGGGCCTGCTCCGTGCCGTACAACAGGCCCCAGGTGAAGCCCGGTTCACCGGCCGCGTGCGCAGCAAGGGCCAGTTCCCGCAGGGCGCGCCGGGCCACGACGCTGTCCTGGTGGTCCCCGAGCACCTTCTGTACGGCCTTCACGCGCTTGCCGAACCGCTTGGCCGGCTTGCCGAGCGAGGCACGCGCCGGTTCGGTGGCGTAGCGGGTCTTCTTGGCCGACTTGCGGGCCTCATGGAGGGCGGTGTCCCGTTCCGTTCCGGGAGCGAGCTCCAGCGCGTGTGCCGTCCGCTCGGCCAGCCGGTCGTACTCCTTGAGGATCGCCTTGACCATCACCTTCTTCGGTTTGCGCGCGGCCTTGCGGCGCAGCGGGGGCCGCTCGGTGAGCGCGGCCAGGGAGTCCAGAAGGCTCAGACAGCGGGGCGAGCCCAGCGCTTCGAGGGTGCGGCGACGCGCTTCGGAGGCGTTGGCGACGTTCCACGCCTTCAGCCTGGCGGCGACGGGCCCGAGGACCAGCTCGGGAGGTTCGGCCGCGACGCGTGCGCCGAGCCGCTCCATCAGGACCTCCTGGTCGCGCTCCGCGCCCAGCTCCCCGCCCAGCCACTTGAGGTCCGCGCGGATCGGATCGGTGGCCTCCCGGTCCAGCACCGACCGGTAGGAGCGCAGGGTGCTGCGCAGTCGGCGGCAGGCGACACGCATCTTGTGCACCGAGTCGGGGCGGTCGCGGCGTACCGCGGGATCGAGGTGCACGAGGGCGCGTATCTGCTCGTCCAGGTAGGTGAGCAGATGGTCGCCGACGGAGCCGGGGACGACGTTCTCGGCGCGGGCGTCAGGCAGGCGCGGCGCGCCCAGCCCGGTCGCGTCCAGGGCCCGGACGAGCTTGGACGGGTGGTCCGCACGGGCGACGCCGTTCTTGCGGAGCGACTTCTCCACCTTGTCCAGCAGACCGGGATCGGCGTCCTCGGCGAGTTCGACCTCCATCTCGGTCCAGGCGGCCAGGGTGGTCATGGCCCGCAGGGACTCGGCGCGGACCCGGTCGAGGGTCAGTTCGGCGCGTACCGTGCCGTCGGAGTCGACGAGGTGCCAGGTCCTGCGGGTGGACCTGATCCGCACCACCGGCGTCAGCTCGGCTCCCCTGGAGCGGGAGAGGACCAGCTCACGCAGGGTGTCGGGAACCGTGTCGGACAGCGGGGCCCGAATCTCCTCCCGGCTGTCCCCGGACAGGGGCAGCTTCAGGTGCCAGCCGGCGTCGGCGCCGCCGGTCCGCCGCCGGAGGGTGGCCGAGGCTCCTGCCAGCCGCAGGTCGTCGGTGTCGTAGTACACGGCGTCCAGCTCGTCGACGCCCTGCTCCGCCACCGACGCGATGCCGTTCACACGGGTGAGCCGGGGGAACCACGAGGTGTCGTCGACCGAGGAGGCATCGTATTTTCGCTCTGCCTCACGTCGGGTTCGTTCTGTCTCACGTCGGGAACGTCGGGATCGGGTGGTCATATCCTTCGCGTACTCCTCTCGGAGCAGCCCAAACACGCCCGCGGCCGTATCTCGGACTCTCATGGCCGGTCTCTTCCACCACCTTGCCCCAGCCCCCCGGCCCGCCTAGCCTGAATTTGTGCCGCAAATAAACAAACCCCGAACGCACAACGACGTGCCGGGCTCACAGACCACCGACCTGACACGGCTCCGTATCGCGCTGACCCTCTTCTTCGCCCTCGACGGCTTCATCTTCGCCGGCTGGGTCGTCCGTATCCCCGCCATCAAGCAGCAGACCGGAGCCTCGGCCGGCGCCCTCGGCCTGGCCCTCCTCGGGGTCTCCGCCGGCGCCGTCGTCACGATGACGCTCACCGGCCGACTCTGCCGCCGCTACGGCAGCCACCCCGTCACCGTGGTCTGCGGCATCCTGCTCTCCCTCAGCGTCGCGCTGCCCCCGCTGACCCACTCGGCGCTCGCCCTGGGCGCCGTACTGCTGCTCTTCGGCAGCGCCTACGGCGGTATCAACGTCGCCTTCAACAGCGCCGCGGTCGACCTGGTGCGGACCCTGCGGCGCCCCATCATGCCCAGCTTCCACGCCGCGTTCAGCCTCGGCGGAATGACCGGTGCCGGGCTGGGCGCGCTGGTCGCGGGAACACTGACCCCCACTCAGCACCTGCTGGGCCTGACCGCCATCGGCCTGCTCGTCACCACGCTGGTCGGCCGCACCCTGCTGCGCATCGAGCCCCCGACCCCGCCCCAGGACGAGCGCCGACAGGAGTCACCGCCCCGCCGGATGAACGCCGGCACCCGCGGCCTCGTCGTCACCTTCGGTCTGATCGCCCTGTGCACCGCCTACGGCGAGGGCGCCCTGGCCGACTGGAGCGCCCTGCACCTGGAGCAGGACCTCGCCGCGGCACCCGGCGCCGCGGCGATCGGCTACTCCTGCTTCGCCCTCGCCATGACGATCGGCCGCCTCTCCGGCACCAAACTCCTCGAACGCCTGGGCAGAACCCGCACCTTGGTCTACGGCGGCACGACCGCCGCGGCCGGGATGCTGCTCGGCGCGCTCGCGCCGACCCTGTGGGCCGCGCTGCTCGGTTTCGTGATCACCGGCCTCGGACTCGCCAACCTCTTCCCGGTCGCCGTCGAACGCGCCGGCACCCTGGCCGGCCCCGACGGAGTCGCCATCGCGTCCACCCTCGGCTACGGCGGCATGCTCCTCGGCCCACCCGCGATCGGCTTCATGGCCGAGTGGTTCTCCCTGCCCGTCGCGCTGACGAGCGTGGCGATCCTGGCGGCTTCGGCCGCACTCGTCGGAGCCCTGACACACCGTCTCTCCCCCTGATCGCCCGAATTACCTCTCCCCTCGACTACCCGAATCGAAGCGCTTCGATATTCACGGCTGGAGTGATGCCGGGTAACGTTGCCTGGCACCACTGGCCGGGACGAACCGGCCATCGAATCGCTTCGAACCGCTTCGCCCCGTGGCGGCGAACCAGCCGCGCATCAGCCGTCGGCCGCACTCCCGAGGACGGACAGGACATGGCGTTCCACGACAATCCGGTGATCCCCGGCTTCAGCCCCGACCCGAGCATCTGCCGGGTCGGTGACGACTACTACGTGGCCACCTCCAGCTTCGAGTACGTCCCCGGCGTGCCCCTCTGGCACAGCCGGGACCTCGTGCACTGGCGCCTGACAGGTCATGCCCTCCACCGGCCCTCGCAGCTGGCCCTGCCCGACACCGCGCCGGCCTCCACGGGGGTGTACGCGCCCACCCTGCGCCACCACGACGGCCTGTTCTGGCTGATCACGACCGTGGTCGCCGGGGAGGGCAACATCCTGGTGACCGCCGAGGACCCGGCCGGACCGTGGTCGGACCCCGTGCCGATCGCCATCCCCGGCATCGACCCCTCCCTCTCCTGGGAGGAGGACGGCACCTGCTGGTGCGTGTACTCCCACGACGGCATCCGCGCGGTGCGCATCGACCCGAAGTCCGGTGAACTGCTGGGCGAGCCGGTGCGGTTGTGGTCGGGCACCGGCCTGCAGTACCCCGAGGGCCCGCACCTGTACCGGATCGGGGAGTGGTGGTACCTGCTGCTGTCGGAAGGCGGTACCGAACGCGGACACGCCCTGTCCATCGCCCGGGCCCGCGCTCTGCCGGGCCCGTTCGAACCGCACCCGGCCAACCCGGTGCTGTCTCACCGCAGCACCGACCACCCCATCCAGAACACCGGTCACGCAGATCTCGTCCAGGCACACGACGGCAGCTGGTGGATGGTGCTGCTGGGCACCCGGCCGCGCGGCGACACACCCCTGTACCACGGCATGGGCCGCGAGACCTTCCTGGTCCCGGTGGACTGGCGGGACGGCTGGCCGCTGCCGGGTCCGCTCGAACTGCGCTCCCCCGCACCGGAGTTGACCCCGCACCCCTGGCCGCAGGAGCCGGAGCGCGACGACTTCGACTCCCCCGCCCTCGCCCCCCGCTGGGTGCAGCTGCGGCACCAGGACCCGGAAGCCGTACGCCTCGACGAGCGGCCCGGTCACCTGGTCCTGCACGCCCGCGGGGACACCCTGGACCGGCCCGGCGCGCTCTTCGTGGGGCAGCGCCAGCGCGACCCCGAGTGCAGCGCGCGCACCCTGATCGAGGTCGCCGAAGGGGGTCGGGGCGGGCTCGTGGTGCGACTGGACGAGGCGCACCACTACGAGGTCGAAGTGGCCGACGGTACGGTCGGCGCGGTGGCGCGGATCGGCCCGCTGCGGCACACCGTCGCCGAACGCGCCGTAGGGAAAGGGCCGTTGACCCTGCGGATCGACGTCACGACATCCGACGTACTGCCTCCCACCGTCACCTCCCGTGGCACCGGTCCGGACGGGGAGGACCCGACCGCCGGGCTCCGGCGGGGCGGGCCCGACGCCCTGGTGCTGGGGTACGAGACCGAGGGCGGTGACTTCGAGGTCCTCGCCGAACTCGACGGGCGCTACCTCACCACCGAGGTCGCCGGCGGCTTCACCGGACGCGTCTTCGGCCTGTACGCCACCAGGGGCAGCGTGGCCTTCGACTGGTTCGACCTGCGGGCCGTCCGACGGTGACGCGCTCCGGGGCCCTCCCTCCGGCCGGGCCCCGCACAAGCGCACTGTCCGATCTAGCCTGGTATGCGTGAATACCGAGAGCGACATCCGTGAGTTCCTGGCCTCCCGGCGCGCGAAGATCACCCCTCAGCAGGCGGGGCTGCCCGCCTACGGCGGGAACCGTCGCGTGCCGGGCCTGCGCCGGGAGGAGGTCGCCCTGCTCGCCGGTGTCAGCATCGACTACTACGTGCGCCTGGAGCGCGGCCGCCTCGGCGGGGCCTCGGACGGGGTCCTGAACGCCATCGCGAACGCCCTTCAGCTGGACGACGCCGAACGGGCCCGTCTGTACGACCTGGCCCGCGCCGCCGGACGCCCCGACACCCTGCCGTCGGCGCCGTCGCGCCCGGCTTCGCGGCCCCACTGAGTGGTGAGGTGCCGCACGGGGGGCGCGGTCAGTCCGGCAGTGGCTCCGAGTAGTGCCGGAAGCCGTCGCGCTTGTGGTGGATGTCGTACAGGCGCTCGGCCAGGGCGTCCGGGCTGTTCCGCTCCGCGTCGGGGCGGATGGCTCCGGGGATGATCAGCTGGGCGACGTGGATGTTCTCCGGGGCGAGGGCGTCGTGGAGCATACGGGCGTAGGCGCTCTCGCCGGCGAAGGCGATCGAGGTGCCGGCCCGGTCCGGGTGGGGGCGTGCCGCGGTGCCGCCGTTGACGAACAGGAGTGTGCCGCGGCCGAGTTCGCGCATGCCGGGCAGCACGGCCCGGACCGCGGTGACCGGGCCCTTGACCGAGAAGGTCAGGGGCGCTTCGAGGTCGTCGGCGCTCGTGTCGAGGACCGACCGCATGAAGTCGGCGCGGGGCGCGGGGCTGTACTGGAGGATCTCGACCGGGCCGAGGGCGTCGGCGACCGCCTGCAGGGCCGAGGTCAGGGAGGCGGTGTCGAGCACGTCGGCGGTGAAGCCGCGGGCCTGGATGCCGTCGCCGCTCAGTTCCGCTGTCAGTTCCTCCAGTTTCCGGGAGTCGCGGGCCAGGAGGGCGACGGTGTGGCCGGCGGTTCCGAAGCGGCGGGCGGTGGCCAGGCCGAGGCCCGGGCCGGCGCCGACGAGGGCGAAGGTCGTCATGAGGTTCCCTTGAACGGATCGGCCCCTGGTCGCACGGTCGGCCCGCGCGACCAGGGTGTGACGCGGTGGGTTCGGTCGGTCCACTTCTACCCGTCGGCGCATGGCGGCGTACAACGCCTGGCCGGTGCCCTTCCGCCGTCAGCGGTCCCACAGCCGTACGAGGTGGTAGAGCACCGGCATCGCGGTCATGTGGTTCTCCCGCAGGGTGGGCCGCAGGAAGCGGTAGAAGCTCGGCTTGCCGAACTGGCGCAGGGCGGCGGCGGGCAGGCCCATGTCCCAGCGCGCGTGCCCGATGTGCGTGTACCGCGAGGCCGCGGCGTCGAGGGGTTCGAGGAGCAGGGCGTTGTCCAGGCCGGTCTCCACGGCGTACCAGCCCGTCAGGTGCTCCCAGAGTTCGGCGACGCGCCGCGGGTCCTCGCCGAGGAAGTAGTGGAAGAGGAACAGCCCCTGGTGGGTGCGGTCGACGTCGGCGACGCACTTGCCGCAGCGGGCCGTCAGCTCGTGGAGGTCGCTGCCGTGCTGTTCGAGGCGCCGGCGCAGGGTGCGGTAGGCGGCGGTGTCCCGCACCGCCGGGATGTCCCGCGGTGACCTGGTCTCCACCAGCACCACCACGTCGTAGGGGGCGCGGTCCGGGCTGCCCGGCGGGTCCCAGCCGATGGCGGGCGCGACGGCGGCGGCCCGGAACACGCTCGCCCGTTTCACCTCGGCGAGGCTCGCCAGGTCCTCGGCCTCGGCGCGCAGCATGTCGAGCAGCAGCGCCTTGTCACGGCCGTGGCCGGGCCGGCCGAGGCCCCCGGTGGGCGGCCGGACCGTGGCGGCGAGATGGAGGTAGCCGGACGGCGGCGGCTCGGTGAGCGG
>Ga0182007_10000860_pt1 | contig 16872 bp, 19 predicted proteins | sample Sormic07211113_1_FD_123023 | JGI IMG/M metagenome (GOLD analysis project Ga0182007, IMG submission 123023) | Rhizosphere microbial communities from Sorghum bicolor, Mead, Nebraska, USA - 072115-113_1 MetaG | ecosystem: Host-associated > Plants > Roots > Rhizosphere | place: USA: Nebraska... | reverse complement strand
GCAGGGCGCACATATTCATCCCAGGCCTGGATCACCTTGGCGTAGCGTTCACGCACCGGCAGATTGCGATCGGCTTGCTTGGCTTGGTCGACCAGGCGATAGATGGCGTGAGTGTTTTGATCCACCAGGCGCTGAAGGGTGTGAAAGCGGGCTTCCATTTCCTGGCACTTCTGAAAGAAGCTGGTACGCCGACCCTCGATCAGAGCCTCGCGGATGTCATTCAGGTGCCCGCGCAAGGTGTCGGTGTTGACAGTGATCTCCGCGAGCAGTCCCAGGCGCTGTTCTTCCAGCAGAAACTGAATGAAGGGCACCAGGTGGGTGTTGAAGGCATACCCCCGACCACCTCGACGGTTCTCGACCAGAATGCCGCAGGACACCAGCTTGCTGGCGACGGTGCTGGCAAGCACCTGCTGCGTTCCGCCGACGTCACGGATGATGCGATATAAATCACCCTCGGCAAAGGTGCGTGACTCATGGCCCGCCCAGAGGGTGCTGATGATTGACCACTGATCGGTCAGTGTTCTCAAAAATTGTTCGGGCTTCATGGTGGCGGACTCCTTGGTCGTGCGAATATAGGAGTGTTTAGCCAATCTGTCAATTTACGGTCAAATGTTAAATTGATAAACGCCATCAAAAAAGCCTTGCCTGGCGAGGACATATTACGCTGTAGCCGCTTTGGGCATTTGATACCTGGGGCTGGACGATGAGAGAATGAAAAAAAAGGCTCAGCACCATGTCAGAATTGCTCAATTCCTTACTTGAAACCGCCATCTCTGGGGTGCACACCTCTCCTGAAGTGAAGCAACAGGCACTGGATCGCGCCCATGCCACGATGGGGCGTCATGTCCCAGACATCTGCCTGCTGCATATGATCACGCTGGACGCCTTGGCACAGGTGAATTTTGATCGTCATGCTGGCCAGGGCGCTGAGGCCCCGGAGTTCAAGCCCTCGGACGTGCTGGATGAACTACTCCATCGCTTTTGCTTACGCACCCTGGCGGACGCTCAGACATTGAAAGCCATTGCCGAGGTGGAACAAGCCGAGCGTGAATTGAGTAAGCTTGTGGGGCGCGTGACCACCCGACTCTGCGGTGTGGCGGGGCGTGAGGATGATTGGGTATTTCTGGGGGAGGGCGAACGTCTGATTCGTCGACTGGAAGGTTTCCAATGCATGAAAAACGCCATACGCAGCTCAACCAGCAAGACGCGGGATATTTTTTACCCGGAGCCGCCAAAGGACGAAAGCAGTGCCCTGCAGGCTTTTTTTAAGAAAAACCTGGGTGATCGACATGAGAAACAGCACCAGCTGGCGGTGCTGTCTGACGCCATTCTGGTGGAGAAGGTCATGGGGATGATTTGCCAAAGCGAGTTGCAGAAATACACCCTGGACTACCCGGTGTATGGGGTGAAAACCCTGATGATGTACTTGCCGGCTGTCATTGATCGGCTGATTGGCGAGCCCAGTGAAAGGCTGAGCCTGGAGTACTGCCAAACTCACCTCAATGCACTTAAAGCCACCACCCTCAAACTGAACATCATTGAAACCTCGCTTCAGCGAAGCCGGGGTGAACCCTCGTCCGAGCCTGCGGGGTTCTGATCAACAGGGGTGGCGTACATCTGGGGCTGCATCTTGAACCAGCGCTTTTCCACCGCCCGCACGTTGTCGACCTTGGCCAGGTTCAACAGCAAATTGCCGACCTTTTCCAGGTGAGTATCCGTGGGATCGCCCAGGAAAGGGTCGGCCCAAATGAGGTTGCCGTAGTCGAATTTGAAGTTTATTGGTTTATCGTCCAGGGCGATAATGTGACCCCGGCGATAATTCATGCGTTTGGAGATTTTCCAGATTTCCTTGTAGGTGGCGATCCCGTAGCCGTTCTCCACGTGGGGCTTGGACAGTTTACTGGTGTAAATGGCTTTGAGCTCATGGCGCTGGGGCCAGAAGGCTTCGAGCATGTCATGCACATAAACCTCTCCGCTGTTGCTCCAGATCATGAAATCGTAAAAAGGCGCCATTCTGTCCAGAAAGGCATCCACACCAGGCCTGACGGCCATGTAATCGCCCTTGATAATCATCTGGTAGTGCTCAAAAGGCGTTGCATGGGCGTGAATCAAGGTTTCGTCCAGATCCAGGCAGAGAAGTTTTTTCGTCGAATCCGGGTGCTTTTTTTTGCGCATGGCAAAAGCCCTTTCGCTTCTGAGAATTTGAGGTATATTGACACTATACCAAGGAGACCCCTATGCCAATCAAGCAACGCGTTCAAGAACTTCGTCTTCAACTCGACGAGCACAATTACCGTTACCACGTCCTCGACGCCCCGATCATCGCTGATGGCGAGTATGACGCGCTCTTCACGGAGCTGAAAAGTCTCGAAGCGGCGAATCCCGAGTTGATTACGCCTGTTTCTCCTACGCAAAAACTCGGTGGGTTTGTTGCGGGCGCGCTGTCGCCCTATACCCACCGAGTGCCAATGCTCAGCCTGGGCAATGCGTTTGTGGATGCTGATTTTCATAAGTTTGCCAAGACGATCGAAGACGATCTGGGCATGGCTGACATGGAATTTGCCGACGAGCCGAAATACGACGGCCTGGCAGTTGCACTGCTTTATATCGACGGCTTGCTGGCATTTGGCGCGACGCGGGGTGATGGGCAAACCGGCGAAGACGTGACGCACAACGTGCGCACCGTGCGTAATATTCCCCTGAAACTGCGTGGCAACTTCCCTGCCCGCGTGGAAGTCCGGGGTGAGGTGTACATGCCACGCAGTGGTTTTGAACGGCTCAACGCGCATCAAATTGCTACAGGCGGTAAAGTTTATGCCAACCCACGCAACGCCGCTGCCGGCTCACTGCGTCAACTCGATAGCAATATTTCCGCAAATCGACCTTTGGCTTTCTGCGCCTACAGCTTGGTTGAAGCGGATGGCTTCCGGCCTGAGACTCACGTTGAAGCCATGCACCTGGTCGAATCCTGGGGCATCCCGATCACCCAGGGCCTGAAAGTGATCAAGGGCTTCGAGGCTGCGAAAAAAGCCTGGGAAGAACTGCTTGAGCGCCGTGATAGTTTGGATTACGACATCGATGGCATCGTGTTCAAGCTCAACAGCTTCGCGCAGCAGGAAGAAATGGGCTTCATTTCCCGTGAGCCGCGCTGGGCGCTGGCCTGGAAGTTTCCGGCCCAAGAAGCACACACGGAGCTTCTGAAAGTCGATCAACAGGTGGGTCGAACCGGTGTCAACACACCTGTGGCGCGCCTCAAACCGGTCAAGGTGGGTGGTGTGGTGGTGTCCAATGCCACCTTGCACAACTGGGATGAAGTGGCTCGCCTGGGCCTGCATGAAGGTGATACGGTAATCATTCGTCGTGCCGGTGATGTGATCCCGCAACTAATGATGGCCGTCCCGGAACAACGCCTGGACGATGCCCAGCCGATTCTTGAGCCTACCCAATGCCCACGCTGTGGTAGCCCACTGGCTCGTGAAAAGAAGATGGTCAAGCGCGGCGGTGTTTGGGTTGAAGAAGACATGGCGTACCTGCGCTGCCAAGGCGGCATGGTTTGCGATGCACAGCGCGAAGAGCTGATCGTGACTGCTGTGAGCCGAGCGATTCTGGACATCGACGGCCTGGGTGACTCCACCGTCAAAAACCTGTGCGATGCCGGCCTGGTGAAAGACCTGTCTGATCTTTTTGCCTTGACCTATGACGATGTGATCACCTTGCCAGGCATGGCCGAAGCCAGCGCGAACAATCTGCTGGCAGCCATTGAAGCGGCAAAACACACCGAACTGCACCGCTTCCTGATGGCCCTGGGTATTCGCCAAGCCGGTGAGGGTACCTGCAAAGAGCTGGCGCGCCATTTCTGCTCCTTCGACAAGGTCGCCAGTGCCACGTACGATGATTTCATGCGTGTTGGCGATATCGGTAAAAAGAAGTCGGCATTCCTGGCTAAGGCCTTTGAGCCTGGGTCTCTGATTTTGGCCACGGCTGAGCGGATGCTGGCGCGTGGTGTGGTGATTGCACCGATCGCCGTGCGCGATACGGCACTGGAAGGTCACATTTACGTGATTACCGGCAGCATGACCCAAATGGGGCGCGAAGATGCCAAGGAAAAACTTGAAGCCAAAGGCGCGAAGGTGTCCGACAGCGTCAGCAAGAAAACCACCGCCGTGTTTGCCGGCCCTGGTGCTGGTTCCAAGCTGACCAAGGCTCACGCATTGGGCGTGACCGTGCTGGATGAAGACGCGCTCGTGGCGCTGCTCAAGTAGCGCCTAACCCACCCACGGAAACCCGATGACCTCATCGGGTTTTTTATTGATCTGTTTTTCAAGGGAGAGAACCCATGACGTTTCCAAACAAGAGCGGTGACCATGCTGACAGTGACCAGATACTGACTGCCGAATTGGAGGCTGCCGGCATTGAGGTTTATAGCTCAGAGCTGCTTCGTAGAGGCTCGGGCGAGGTAAAAACTTCTATCCGAGGCGTTTTGTATGGCTGGATCTTCCAGCGAAGTTGGTACTACTGGGTCGCAGAGGGCCCTGGTATCGACATTGAAACGGCTGAAGCGCTTCATGCGGCACATGGCAATACCGTTCGAGTCGATGGTCACGGTATGTCCCCAGCGCCTGGTGAGGTCTATCAGGGGTTGGCTTGCGGGCATTATCACGTCGATGACGCCACAGGCCTCAAGGCACTGGCCGATACGATCAAGAGCCTCGTGCACAAGTACCAGCGACGCAAGCTCGAACTGATGTCTGAAGGGGGGCGTTTTGGTGTATTGAACGAGCACCCTGAGCGAATGGTGACCGTGCATTTACGTGATGGGGTCGGCACACTGGCCGTGTGCAGCACCCGCACCCAGCAGGAAAAGGCGATCACTTTTGAATTACCGATCACCGCCGAAGAAGCCGAGTACTTGTTGGCGATGTGCATTTCAACACCAGGCGCCGGCACTGATGCGCCCGCCAAAGCGGTCACACCAAGCACGGTGGGATCGACAATCTCGGGTTCGATGGGTGATGAAATCGAACGCAAGTTTCTCGTGTTGAATCAGGATTTCCTGGCTCAATCCGAGACACAGGCCGAGTTGATCCAAGGCTACCTCAATTCTGATCCTGCGCGCACGGTGCGGGTAAGGATTGAAAATGGTGTGGGGTCGTTGACCGTCAAAGGACTGAGTGATGAAGAAGGCCTGAGTCGACCCGAGTTTGAAAAAACCATTGACCAGAAAGATGTGCGCGCACTGCTGTTGGTGTGCGAGCCTGGCGTCATCAACAAGACCCGGCACTGTGTCCCGTGTGGGCTGCATGTCTACCAGGTGGACGTGTTTGGCGAAGAGAACGCTCCCCTGGTGTTGGCTGAGATTGAACTCGGAACCAAGGGGGAGGCTTTTCAAAAGCCTGACTGGTTGGGTCAGGAGGTCACGGGTGATAAGCGTTACTACAACTCGGCCCTGGTAAAGCGGCCTTTTTCGACCTGGCGTTGAGCCAGGCTGGGGAGCCTGATAGGTCAGGCTTCCCAGCGCCATCAGGGTTGCAGATCTTCGAGAGCTCGATCGCTTATACGGATCAGCTTGTGAAACGCCTCAGATGACAAGGCGCAGCCTCCGGCTGTCTTATGCCCGTTCCCGCCTAACTCAATCGCCAGCTCCTTCGCAATCGTGCCCGCTGTGGCTCGAAACGAAACTTGCACCATGCGATCAGCACGCTCTGACCAGATCATGGCGTAGGTACCGGTTTTTCGCCCAAGCTCCTCTCCAATGACACTGGCCAGTGGGTAGGGGCCATTGACCATCCAGCCTTGGCGACCCTTGATCACACACGGACGCGCTCCTTTGAGGATGGTTTCCACCAGGTTCATCTTGTATCGATACAAGGGCGTACCGATCATGATGGCCTTTTCGTAGTCGTCGTCTGACATGTTCAAGAGCTGACTGAACTGCTTGATGTCCAAGGGGAACTGCTCAATATACGCAATAAAGCCGTGGGTATTGGGCACCTGGAATCGCCAAAGGTCATAATCCCTGGCGTGGGCAACCATTCTGGGTAGTTCAAGTCCTTGGAAAAAATACCCCCAGGTGAGGCTGGCGCCGCTCTCATTGATGTCGTAAATCAACTCATGAACAGGGATGTGGCGAATCGCCTCGATCGCGTCTTCGTGGTGATCGATGATCGTGACCTTATTCCCCTTCTCGATCAGTTCGCGCAGCGGTTCTTCTTTCAGGCTGAAATCCAGCATAAAGACATCGGCATCAACTAGCTCGTCGAAAGGCAATTTATCGTAAATGCCCGGTAGGTAGGTCGCCTGATCCCCAAAGTGCTGGTAAGCAATGGCAGCCGAGGTCATGCCATCCAGGCAGTTAGCATGGTAAATAACATAGGTCTTTCGCATTTTTGTACCCAAAAGTCTGTCGGCATGCCAGGTCAGGCGCCGTTGAATTCATCTTGCAATGTGCAATGCACCTAGTGTGCCTGGTTCGCTCGTGCGCAGTACAGCCAGGCTTGCCACGCTGTTCGTGCCGGGCCATAGAGGTACTCGTAAGGCGCCGCGTGCTGGCGGATGAGCTTGGCGCGGTGCCAGATGCGCAGGTAGGTGGTCTCGAATTTGATGCGCTCAACTTCAGTGTCGAACGCTTGGTTCGTTTGAAGGTGCTTCGCCGCGTGTTTAAGCCTGGCCAGATCAATTGTGTCCGAGAGGTGAAAGACGCTGATCAGGCGCTGTATCAGCCATTCGCGATAAGGGAGGTTGTCAGGCTCGGCAAGCAGGTACTTGATGACTTCAATGGCCAACCCTGCACCCACGGTGGCAGAGGACTCCAGCGCCTGAATTTTCAATTGACGCTCTTTGGCAGTTACGGCCAAAAACGCGCTCAGTATTTGCTCCTCACGAATTTCAGCCGGCAACTCGACGCTGGCAATCACCTGGTTGAGTTTTTGGCGAAGGTCGGACAGGGAAGGACAGTCCTGGACATTTGAAGGGGGTAAAGGGGTTGCGGACGTATGTTGGAGTGCTTGAGGGTTCATGGAGGAGCCTCAGAATTTACAGGAAAAGGGTTTCAGCGTGGAAAGATCCAGCTTGTAGCCGCGATGACCGTCAACAAAGTTTTGATTGATCAGGGAGCGGTGCCGGGGGTATTGCTGGCACAGCGCTTTGTATCGCTCTGACGTGTTGGGTTGGCAGATGCGCCCATCCGCTCTGTCCAGATTTCCCGCTTCAAGCGCCTTCTGTTTGATTTCTGCTGCAAGTTTTTCGGACATTCAATTCACCGCGCACAAAAAAGAGGGCCGAAGCCCTCTTTTTCAACCAGACCGCTTAGGCGGAAATGGTGATTTTCCTGAGCTTCAGGGCTTCTGGGACAACATGCTCCAGTTTGATCTTGAGCATGCCATCCACCAGGGTTACGTCGCCCACTTTAACATCCGGATGCACATGGAAGCTACGCTCAAAACAGCGTCGGCTAATGTTTTTAACGATATATTGCACTGCCTGCTCGGGGGCGGGGAAGCTGCCCTTGATCGTTAGCGTGTTGTTTTCTGTGGTGATGTCCAGGTTTTCCTGCTTGATCCCCGCCACCGCGAAATGCAGCTCGTAGGTGTGTTCACCGGTTTTGATCAAGTCGCTGGGCGGGAAGTTCCAGCCTTTGGGCGATGGCAGGTTGGACAGATGGATCGAGCTAAGCAGGTCAATAAGGGAATATGCAGTAGACATGGTTGTCCTCCAAGAGCGACAAAAGGGGTATTCACGCCCGTTAGGCACGTGAGACGTATCGGTGGTCGATCACGTCGAGTTAATTATAAATTGCCATTGGTTTTTGATGCAAGTCCATGATTGCACGAAATATTTATTTTTAAGAAAAAAATCCCGGCATCGCCGGGATTTTTTCAGGACTTGAGCAGCGCTTAACCGCCACTGGTGTCCAAGCCGAAGTGCTGCGCCATGGCATTTAGGCCACCGGCATAACCCTGTCCCACGCCACCTACGCGCCACGAACCCTCGAAACGATAAATTTCAATTACCAGCATTGCAGTTTCCGTGGAATACTTCTCGGTCAAGTTGTAGCGAATGACTTCGTTGCCGGTATCCTGATTGACGATGCGGGCAAAGGTGTCGTTGACCATGCCGAAGTTCTGTTGGCGCTCTGCACCCTTGTAGATCGTCACCGCCAGCACGATTTTGGAGACCATCGACGGCACTTTGGTCAAATCGATCTCGATCTGCTCGACGTCTTCATCACCTGAACCGCCGATCTTGTTGTCGCCCATGTGTTTGACACTGCCGCAAGGCGAAACCATGAAATTTTTGTTGTAAAAGATGAAGTGATTATCCATGGCAACCTTGCCATTGGATCCCAGCATGAAGGCGGAAGCATCCAGGTCAAAGTCGTCGCCCGTGGTGTTACGCTCTTTCCACCCAAGGCCGACCCTGAGCTTTTTCAGGTCAGCATCGACCTTGTTCAAATCGATCTTCTGACCTTTATCCAGATTGATTGTAGCCATAATGCCCTCCTCAGGCGTGGGTGATTGCAGGGTGAAAATATAGGGAAAAGTGTGTGTTCTGTCAATTAATATCATAATCATGCAAACAGCTTGACCCCGTAACCATGACGTGGATTAATCAATATATTGACAACGCCTTGCACCGGATGATCCCCATGTTCTTGAAGACAGCGCAGCACCCCATACACTACGTGGTGGGCTCGATCACGCAGTTCCCCACAGTCATCAAGGCCTGGGAACTGGAGCCTTTTGCGTACAAAATGCAGTGGCTGTTTCTCTATGCCCTGACTTTTTTCATGTTGACCGCCTCTGTCGGTGGTTTGGAAGTCGGTGTGTTCATGGCGCTCTCGTGTTTGGTCATGGTGGGTGCCACAGCAGGCCCGACCATCATGGCCAGCCCGAAAAGCACCCCATTCCTGCTGCGATTTTCCGATGCATATGCCAATGCCATCCTGCCTTGGCACGCCTTTTTTGTATCAATGTACTTGCTCCAAATGATGGGCTTGGGCCTGAGCGCCCTGAGCGGATCCTGGACATTGGCGTCCAGCATGACCGTGTTGACTTGTATCGTGGCGATGTTCTGCGCTTTTGCCCTGCAGATGGCAGTTTCGCTCACCGGTCGCCTGCCGCAGTGGGTGGTGCCGGTGGGCAGCGCGACCATGGCCTATGCCATGAAGTTGTTCAGCGGTTTTGGCGGTTAAGGCGGTCGGGGTCGGCGGTTGAGCTTTCGTAGCTGCCAAGATATTGATTTCAGTTGAGAACCGGGGTGATACTGGTAAAAAGAGGATTACCCCATGTCTGTAAAGAGTCTGATTTCCCAGCTTTTCGCCGCTGCGGCTGCAGAAGGCGATAATGCCGTTATTGCCGCGATTGCGCCCTTCCTTAATGTGTCAGATCTGGCTAACAAGCTCGATACCGATGTGAAGAAAATCGAAGATGGTGAGTATGGGAGCTATGAGGCACTCTTTACCGATACATGGCGCGCATCGCTGACTCGTTCGGAATATTCGGACGACGAAATCACAAAATTGCTCTGGCCACGATCGATCAAACACCTGCCAGGGTACCTCGATTTCATCGCCGAGATCGGCCTGGGTGCCGATGTGGCCTCCAGGGAAAAATTTATCTCCCGGCTGCTGGCAATCAGTCTTCACGAACAAGCCTTAACACTGATTGAATCGCTCCCATCACGGGATGAGATAAAACTGATCGTTCAAGAGCGCATCGAATTTTTTGATCGCCTTCATCGGTCAAAGCGCGGATTTCTGACTGTTTTCGGCCCCCCTGCCCGCTGGAGCCGCACCTCAGTGCAGATCATGGCTCTCTTGGGCGTAGAAATTGACCCGGAGTGGAACCTCCAGGAATTCAGAGAAAACGACAAGGATGACCTTTGGACAAAAACGCGCTTCGCCGCTCAAGTCGACTTCGTGGGTGATCTAATGGATACGCACGCCATTGCTGTTCCGACCATCTTGGTGGGCAAGCAAGGCGCTGTGGTGAGTGAATCCACGCTCGGTGAGGCATTTGCTGTAGAAAACGAGCGGGTCAACAGCCTGGGTGGTTGGCACCGCGAGAACTTTCCAAACTACTACCCTGCGATCGCAAGAAGTCAGGACATCCCCGCGCTGGAGAGCATTGGTGTTGTTGCCCTGAAAATCGCACCTGACACCGAGTTGCCCGGCTGGGACGGTGCGATTCTTCCAGTGCCTGTCCATGCGTTTGTTTCACCCGAAGGGCAAGCAACCAATGATCAGGTGAACATGGCTGTCTCCCTTCTATCGCGTGCTCGGGTCACCGAGCTGCGCGAAGTGCTAAAAACTGACCCGTCATCGACGCTGGTGCTGGTGTCTGACGTGGTGCCTAGACAACCCGCTTCGGTGCCCGATGAATTGACTGTCGCGATGAAATTTTATCGCCCAGAGGCTTTGCGTATCCGTTGCGCTCATGCGCGCAAAGTGGCCGATAATTTGGACACCCGGCTGTATCTCGCAGGTGTTCCGTCAGGATTTGTAAAGAAGACCGAAAAAAGCCAGGAAACCCTCTGGTTGAAGCCAGAAATCGAGCTCCATTCGAAGCCAGAAATGGTGGGGCATTTCAATGCTCCTGGTGAATTGGCGTACCTGTACAAAGTTTTTACTCGTATTGATCGAGACAATGGGAAAGCCCACTTAAACGTGGGGATTTATTCGGATCGGTATACCCTGGAGGAAAACCATCAGGCGCTATTGGACTTGATGGACTTGTACAGAAACAAAGTGGGGGATATCCCGTTTCGGGTAGTGGCACCTATGGATTTTCTTCAGTACCTGGCCAGCCAGAAAATGGGCTTCAAGGAAGAGGTGCTCTATCACGTTGCAGGCGCCCCAGGTAACGCCGCCAGTTTGTGGGATCACCCCCGGTTGCGCGCCGCATTGGGCGAAGAGTACAGCAAGTGCATAAAGGAGCTGGGTGAGACGCCAGAAGATTGGGTTGCCAAGGCCGTGCGCTCTCAAGATGAGAGGCTGAAGCAAAGGGCAGCTGGGATGCTCGACAGGCTACCACTTGAAGAAGTCGCCCTATTGGCAACCACCGACGCCAAAGCCAAATACTTGATGGCGCATTTTGACTTCGTTCCAGTGGCACACCTGCTGACGAAAAAAGTGCGTGATCGCGTGCTGACTACAACACTTGAACAAGACCTTGGGCTGTAAAGGGGGAGTGCAGATGAACAGAGTTGTGAGTTACCAAGAACTGCAGAGCATGGATTCCACACCGTTGCTGGCGCAATTCATTTACGATTTGCTGCAACGGGGCGACGCCTTTAAGCACCACTTGATGGTGGTCAGGAAGAACCTCGCCAACGAGCCATTTATCGACCCTGTGTCGAAAAAAACCAGCGTGCTGCCGCAAAATGCGGTGTATGCCCTCACCACCGAAACCAACAACCTGATGATCAAGCCCGAGGGCTGGCAGGTGTTCGGCAGGCACGAAGATTTGGGCAGCATTGCTTCCTACCTGGCCGACCACACGCCTGCCGGCGACCGTTACAACCTGATGCTGGATGTGCTTGCACAATTGAATCAGCCACCGGCCCCGCCAGCGCCTGATTATTCCCCGCAAGGCATGACCGGGTACTGATTTTAAATCACTACTTGCTCAACCATTGAGTCAATCGACTGCTTTCATCGAATGGACAGTCGATTTTGCATTTCATGGCCCTTGAAAATCCCCAATCAGCCTTCATTCTGATGTCATGAGCAATTTGCGGGTAAATATCCCGCACCTATCGGGGTGTAAAAACTGTGGTAGGCTTAAAGCATTATACCGGGAGGCATCATGGGCACTGTTCTTGAGCATATCGTTGGTGACAGTGACATCACTCATATCGTGGCGATGGACATCGAGTGCACTTGCTGGGACAAAGGGGATTCTGCCTATCCAGGGCCAGACCAGCATGAGCTGATTGAAATCGGCATGGCGCTGATCGATCTTAAAACGCTCGCCATTGTTGATGAGGTTTCCATTTTGGTGAAGCCGGAGCAGCATCCAGTGCTGACCCCTTTTTGTGTCGGGCTGACCTCCATCACCGATGACATGCTCGTAGATGCGCCGACCTTTTGCGAAGCGATGGCCATTACCCAGCGTTGGCTGGCACCCTTGGGTGATAAGTACCATTGGTGCTCGTGGGGCTTTTTTGATTTGAAACACCTGCAAGCTGAAGCTGAGCGTAAGCAATGCGAGCTGGCCTTTCCTGCCGATCGGCACTTCAACGCCAAGTTTATTTACGCCAAGACCCGCTCCGGGGTGAAGAAGCGGGGTCTGGGTGCCGCCGTGGCCCGTCAGAAGCTGACATTTTCCGGCACTCAGCACCGTGGTGTCGATGACGCACGCAACGTGGCCCGGATCCTCCTTTCAGAACACGGTGTGACCTTCGACACACCACAAGGAGCGGGTGCATGACCCTAGACGTTGCTGAGTTTCTGACGCTGGACGTTGAAGCCAGCAGCCTTTATGGGGAAAGCTCCTACCCCATCAGCATTGGCCTTGCCGGGCCCAAAGACACGTGGTATCGCGTGATCTGCCCACTCCCCGAGTGGGAGGAATGGGATGATCTAGCAGCCATGCTGCACGGCATCGATCGCGATTTTCTACTGGCTCAAGGCCGTGATGCGTTTTTTGTGGCTCGCGAATTGAACGCGCTGCTCAGAGACCAGACGGTGTTGGTCGACAGTGAGTGGGATGTGTTCTGGATCAAGAAACTGTTTGATGAAGTGGGAGTGACCCTGGCTTTTTCGGTGGAGCTACTCAGTCAGCATGTGTCCAAAGCTGAAAGTGATCACATTTACCAGGTGATCGAAGAGGTTGATTGGCCTCACGTGGCCAATGAGGATGCGGTGCTCTTGCGCAAAATCATTGTAGAGGCTCACGCCCGGCACACTAACGCCGAGAATGCGTCCGAGCTGACACTGGGGTCGGCTTAGGCCCTTTCGAGGTTTTCATGGAAAAGGATACCTGCGCGATGCTTCAGCAGTTTCTTGGATACATGGAAGAGCTGCACCCCAATGCCATGCGCACAGGGGTAGCGTGTGACGCTTTCAGCAAAACACAGGCGCGGCAATTTTTATCGACACTGAGGCGCTTCAATGAAAACCCTGAGGCGCCAGGGTCATTTCCGTTTCGCTTTATCAGCACCGACGATGCCACCTTGGGTATATTAACCCCGGCCAAAATTGACCAAATGCTGGTAACCGTTGAGCGGGCTGGCTTAAAGCGCCTATTTCGCCGGGAACTCTTGGCGAGTGGGCGCGACGCGTTGTTTTTCAGCCATGCTGCGCTGCCTTTTGTGCAAGCCCTGGAGGACACAGACATCGCCCACGCCAATTTACTGGCCAATGGCATTGTGACTGATGCGTTTGCATTTATTGGCTTGATCACGGCCACGCAAGAACGCCTGGCGCAAGGATGTGAGGCGCTCAAGGCGGTTTTGGCAACAAAACATTGAACCTTCCGGCAAGGCAACTCTAGAATGAATTAACTGGAGAATGCCCGTGATATACAAAACCAACTACCGCGACCTGCTTGATCCATCCTTTGAATTGGTTGCCAGAACACCGGACGCACAGCGCTTTCTCAATGGCTGGAAAGACCCGGTATTTTGGACGAAGTTGGCAGACCACTACGAAGAAGTCAGGGATGAGCGCGGATCCGGACATTTTAACATTCGAACCACCTTTCAACGCGAGCGTGACATGCTCTGTCGCGCCGCCATTGACGCCGCCGAGTATATCCAGGGGCAAGATAGAGAAGCTTATGCGCTGTTGGTCAAGCAGGCCTTCCTGGCGGATGGCAGCTTGTTTGAAGACCTATCGTTTCTCAAGGAAAGGCCCCTTAAAACCTTGTTGAATGATCAGGGGGCAGGCGGCTGCATAGAGTTGCTGGATCTACTGTCCTTGCTTCATGACGCCTTCAACGCATCGGACTACCGTGACATTAGCAGCGGGTTTGGCCCAGTGATGAATGATTGCCATCTCGTCCACTTGATGCCCATGGCCCTGACCACCCCAGACCCGATTTGCGACCTACTCAGCGAAATCGAGCAAGAAACATTGGCCTGGTTCGCGATTTTGCACAGTATCACGCGTGAGTACCGAGGGAGCCAAAGCCCAGAAGCTGCGTCGAAGGTGTTCGCCTTGTTACGCAGGGTGGCCTCCCAGGAAAACATGCGACATTCCGGACTTTGGCAATACCTCCCCTTGCTGGAAGGTGGCTTGGCCTTTGCTGTCGAGTCGAATCTGGATATAAACCAAAGCTCCAGGATTGCATTGTTCGACAATGATGCTCTGCGCATGCGCAACCTGTACTGGGACACACCCACACAATGTGAATACCCTGAGTTAATGGCAGCTATTTGCGAGATGGAGGCGGCAACCAACGTCGAAGAGGTATTGCTGTCGATTGCATTCAAAAATCGCTTCAACAGCGTTGCAAGACAGCGGTGGTTTGCCCAGAACTATGTGCGCGACCACCTGGAACAATTCCGGATAATGGACTTCACACCAAAGGAATTCGATAATTTGTTCTCGTTGCTGGACAGTGAAACGATGACGTCCCATCGCGATGCCAGCGAGTCCATGAAAGAAGCTGCGCTGGGTCGCGATTTGGGCCTCTGATTAGTGCAGTAACACCGAGGGACTCGCTTCAAGGATCTTCAGGCCTTGTTCCAGCAGGGCGCTGGCGCGATCCAGGCTATCCATGTCCCGGTCAACCTGTGTGATGGCTTCGCAAAAGGTGTCTTGTTCGTCCGACAAGGCCTCATTGTTTTCACGCGCAAGGATCGATCGAATACTGTCAGCCATTATCCAGTCCAGGTAGCCTGTCGATAGGCATAGGATAACGCGCTTTGGGCAAGATGCTGAAATCAATGCCCGTGGCACGATGCAATTCCGCCTCAAGGATCATTTGCCGGCGCTCAACACCTTCCGACAACCTGGATTTGAAGGCGTTGGCTTCCAGCCATCGATCCAGGCGGTCAAGGCTGACTCCCAGACGACGCACACGCTTCAAATACAGGTGTTCCAGGGCACGACTAGCCGCTTGAGGCGTGAACCCTGCACGGATCGCCCAGGCACCGGCAGAGCGAGCCCGGTAATGAATCGCGAGCAAAGACTTGTTCAGTCCCACAATGGCACGGGAAACGCCCAGGCGATTCTCCTTGGAGGGGTGGCGACGGAAGCGCTCGATGCTGGCCATGAGGCGTCTTGTGTTGTTTTCGATTTCAGTTGCCGCCTGCGCCAGCTTGCGCATTTCAATACGCATTTTGATCAGCCGCCATCGTTCAAGGTGCTGCCCGAGAAAGCCGCTATTGGCGCGCTGAAGGTTGGCCACTTTGTCCAGAGGCTTGTTTTGCACCTTGCCGATTTCGGCGCGTTCCAGGGCTGTGCGGGTTTTAGGGTAAACACGACTCTCCCGAGGTATCAGGCGCAATTCGGTCAGTGCTTGAGCGCCCAGTTGACCTTTGTACTCAAACATCGTGCGCAACTGATTGCCAATGCTGTATTCCAGCATGACCTTGAGGTCTTCCGTGGGGAAATCCTTGCCTGGCGACCCAAACAACAGCATGAGGGGCTTGCGGTACTCCCCAATAAAGTTCGCGACGGCCTCGTCGTAGGTTTTCATCGTTTTGCCCCAGTAACCGTACCAATATACCTATAAGCTGACGGATGAGCAGGCATGGCGTAAAGGTTGACCAGACCCGAACGCTGGCCCATCATTTAAAAAAGAGGGAATCCCGATGAAAAGAACGCTGGACATGACGCCGCTGTTGAACTTGATTGAGGAACGTCGAGCAAGCCTATTTGGCGTGAGGCGCTGGTTGTTCATACCACCGTTCAGTGTATTCATGCGCGTGACCTCTCATTATCTGGATGGGGCAATGCAACCGACCCTTGATGTCGCCACCATTGATAATGCTGAGCAACCAGGTCAGGGGGCTTTCTCTGTATTCATGACCGAAGTTGAGAAAATCGCCTTGAAGGAAGGTTGTTACGTAAGGGTCGAGAGCGTGAACAACGAAGACCTGGTGAAGCATCTGGCCAAGCGTGGCTATCAGATAAAAGATGAAGATACCTCGCCGATTGCATTCAAAAGCGTTGAAGCTTTAAACCGGCAATACAACGCAGATGAAAATAATCCAGATATTTGTTAAAAGTGTGTTGACAAACTTTTGAGCCCATTTTAATCTCTAATCATCTACTCACATTTAGCAGGAAGAATGACATGAACACTTTTGCTCAGGAACGGTTTTTCGAACGTCGCGTTGATCGCGATGATCGTACCTGCGCATCTGTTTAGTCATCTTCTTCGGGAGGGCTAAACGCCCTCCCAGGCCTAAGAACCCCGGAGGGCAACCTCCGGGGTTTTTTGTTGCTTGAATATTCGTCAATTGCCGTTGGGGCGTTGGCCAACTACTTGAATGTAATGGGAAGTACGAGATGACCACTTTTGAGCTTGATCGGTGCTCTGAACGTCGCGATGAACGCGATGATCGTACTTGCTCGTCTGTTTAGCATCTTCTTTTAAGGAGGGCTAAACGCCCTCCAGGCTTAAGAACCCCGGAGGGTAACCTCCGGGGTTTTTTTATTGTCTCAGTTTTACGCTCACATGGCTGAAGGGATGAGGCGCTGCCCTACGAAGGCAGTCGATGTTGGTTCGAGTCCAACTGTGAGCACCAATTTGTTTTACGGTTTATTGCTCTTTAGGGTTCGAGTCCCTGCAAGAGCAACAGGTTTGGCTAATTCGCCTAGAGGTCTAAGGCACGCGGCTGTCTACCGTGTATCGTCGGTTCGAATCCGATATTAGCCGCCAAGTAATGTCCCGCTCGTCTAGCGGTCTAGGATATTGCGTT
>Ga0182007_10000859_pt1 | contig 16893 bp, 15 predicted proteins | sample Sormic07211113_1_FD_123023 | JGI IMG/M metagenome (GOLD analysis project Ga0182007, IMG submission 123023) | Rhizosphere microbial communities from Sorghum bicolor, Mead, Nebraska, USA - 072115-113_1 MetaG | ecosystem: Host-associated > Plants > Roots > Rhizosphere | place: USA: Nebraska... | reverse complement strand
GGTTCGAGATAGGGCAGACCGTAGAAGGCCACGTCCCCGTGCTCGTCGGCCAGCACCACCGGGGTGCCGCAGGCGGCGGGCTCGGTGCGCAGGTGGATGCCCGCGCGGTCGATGAGTCCGGCGCCGACGCCGAGCCGGCGGGCCGAGTCGTGGTTCCCGGAGATCATCACGGTCGGCACACCGAGGGCGGCGAGCTGGTGCAGGGCGTCGTCGAACAGCTCGACCGCGGCCAGTGGCGGCACCGCCCGGTCGTACACGTCCCCCGACACGACCACCGCGTCGACACCGCGCTCACGCACGGTCGAGACGAGGTGGCCGATGAACCCGGCCTGGGCCCCGAGCATGTTCACCCGGTGGAACGCCCGGCCCAGATGCCAGTCGGAAGTGTGCAGCAGCCTCATGATCCCCGACCCTAACGGCCGGGTCCGACATCACGGGTGGTTACTCCCGTATCGGCCCGTCATGAGCCGTCCCATGCCGGTCCGTTACGCCCGTTTCGCGATGAACGTCATGCGTCGCCGTAGGCCTCTCCACCCAGTTCGAACCCGGCCGTCCCCGCCGTCGTGTCCGCCAACCAGGCCCGGAAGGCGGCCACATCGGCGTCCGGCAGGCCGATCTCGATCGTGACCGCCTCGCCGTAACGCACATCACGCACCTCGCGTCCCGTCGCCCGCAGGTCGTTCTGCACCTTGCCTGCGCGCTGGTGGTCGACGGTGACCGTGGCGAGGCGGAAGCGGCGGCGGGTGAGGGTGCCCAGGGCGTCCAGGGCCTCGCCGACGGCGCCGCCGTACGCCCTGATGAGGCCGCCCGCGCCGAGTTTGACGCCGCCGTAGTAGCGGGTGACGACGGCGACGACGTAGCGCATGTCGCGACGCAGCAGCATCTGGAGCATGGGCACGCCGGCGGTGCCGCCCGGTTCGCCGTCGTCGCTCGCCTTCTGGGTGGAGGCGTCGGCGCCGATGACGTAGGCCCAGCAGTTGTGGGTGGCGTCCGCGTGCTCCTTGCGGACGGCCGCGATGAAGTCCTGGGCCTCCTGCTCGGTGGCCGCCGGGGCGAGGGCGCACAGGAAGCGGGAGCGGTTGACCTCGGTCTCGTGCACGCCCGCGTGGGCGACCGTGCGGTACTCGTCCTGCATCCGCCCAGCCTAAGCGGCCCGTGCGAGTCGCCCCCCGCCGGTGGTGCGGGTGAGGATGTCCTGGATACTCGCTCCTCGTTGTCCGCACCACGCGGTCCGCACGGCCCATGGCCATGACGTCCTCAGGGAGATCACCGCATGACCGGCACCGAGGTGGAGAGCCCGGGCGCGACCGGCCCCGGCGATGTCGCGCCCTCTCCCGCCAGGGCCCGTTTCCGGGCGTGGCTGCTGGAGGGCCTGAGCGAGCAGTCGGCCCGGCACCCGGGACCGCATGCCGCACCCCGGGCCGAGCACAAGGGCCACAAGTGGTGGCGGGTGATGTGCCTCACCGGTGTCGACTACTTCTCCACCCTCGGCTACCAGCCGGGCATCGCGGCGCTCGCCGCCGGTCTGCTCTCCCCCGTGGCGACCCTGGTGCTGATCGCGCTGACCCTGCTCGGCGCGCTGCCGGTCTACCGCCGGGTGGCGCACGAGAGCCCGCACGGCGAGGGCTCGATCGCCATGCTGGAGCGGCTGCTGTCGTGGTGGTCGGGGAAGATCTTCGTCCTGGTGCTGCTGGGGTTCGCGGCCACCGACTTCCTGATCACCATCACCCTGTCGGCCGCCGACGCCGCCGCGCACGTCGTGGAGAACCCCTTCGCCCCGCACTGGATGGAGGGCGGGAACCTCTGGATCACCCTGGCCCTCGTCGGTGCGCTCGGCGCGGTGTTCCTGAAGGGCTTCCGGGAGGCCATCGGGATCGCCGTGGTCCTGGTGGGGACGTATCTCACCCTCAATGTCGTCGTGCTCGCCGTGTCGGCGTGGGAGGTGCTCAGCCATCCGGTGCGGATCGGTGACTGGACCGACGCGCTGACCGCCGAGCACTCCTCGCCGCTCGCGATGGTCGGCGTGGCCCTCCTCGTCTTCCCGAAGCTGGCGCTCGGCATGTCCGGCTTCGAGACCGGAGTGGCGGTGATGCCCCAGGTCGAGGGCGACGAGACGGACACGTACGCGAAGCCGACGGGCCGCGTCAGGGAGACCCGCAAGCTGCTCACCACGGCCGCCGTCATCATGAGCTGCTTCCTGCTCCTGTCCAGCCTGGCGACGACGATCCTGATCCCGCAGGACGCGTTCAAGAGCGGCGGCCCGGCGAACGGGCGCGCGCTCGCCTACCTCGCGCACCAGCATCTGGGCGAGGCCTTCGGCACGGTGTACGACGTCTCGACGATCGCCATCCTGTGGTTCGCGGGCGCCTCCGCCCTCGCCGGTCTGCTCAACCTCGTACCGCGCTATCTGCCGCGCTACGGCATGGCGCCCGAGTGGACACGGGCCGTACGCCCGCTGGTACTCGTCTTCATGGCGGCCGCGGTCGGCATCACACTGTGGTTCGACGCGAGCGTGGACGCGCAGAGCGGGGCCTACGCGACCGGTGTGCTGGTGCTGATGCTGTCCGCGTCGTTCGCCTCGACGGTGGCCGTGCACCGGCGGAGCCACCTGGCCGCGACCGTCGGCTTCGGCGCGATCACCGCGGTGTTCGCCTACACCACGGTGGCGAACGTCCTGGAGCGGCCGGACGGCATCAAGATCGCGGCGATCTTCATCGTGGCGATCCTGGTGACGTCGTTCGGATCGCGGGTGCGCCGGGCGTTCGAACTGCGGGCCGCCGAGGTGATCCTGGACGAGACGGCGGTGCGCTTCGTGACGGAGGCCGCGAGCAGTGGCGCGCTGCGGCTGATCGCCAACGAGCCGCAGGAGCACAGCACCAGGGAGTACCGCGCCAAGGAGCACGACCAGCGGGCGCACACGCACATCCCGGAGGACAGCCCCCTGCTGTTCCTGGAGGTGTTCGTCCGCGACTCGTCCGACTTCACCTCGGACATCACCGTGCACGGCGACGAGAAGCACGGGGTGCGCCGGCTGAGGGCGGAGGGGCCGACCGTGCCGAACACCATCGCCGCCGTCCTGCTGGCCCTGCGCGACCGCACCGGCACGGTGCCGAACGCCTACTTCAGCTGGACCGAGGGCAACCCGGTCAGCCATCTGATCCGCTTCCTGGTGTTCGGGGACGGCGAGGTCGCGCCGGTCACCCGCGAGGTGCTGCGGCGCGCCGAGCCGGACCCCGAACGTCGGCCCCGCGTGCACGTGGGCTGACTCAGCCCTTCTTCCTGCCGTCCTTCCCGCCGTCCTTCCTGCCCCTCGGCACGATCACGCCGGTCAGAAGCGCCGTGCCGGGGAGGAGGCCCCGCCATGCGGCGCCGTGCCAGGCCAGTACCGCGATCGCCGAGGTCGGGAACTTCACCCGCACCTCGTCCAGCGCGTCGTCGAGGCTGTCCCCGGCGAGTTCCAGGACGAGTTCCTCCAGACCGGGGTTGTGCCCGACCAGCAGCAGCGTCTCGACCTCGGCGGACACCTCGTGCACGGCCGCCAGCAGGTCGGGCACGTCGGCGGCGTACAGCCTCGGATCGTGGCGCACCGGCGGCGGGGTGCCCCACTGGGCCGCGGCCAGCTCCCAGGTCTGCCGCGCGCGTACGGCGGTGGAGCACAGGGCGAGGTCGGGCAGGCAGTCGCCGGCGGCGAGGACACGGCCGGCCTCCGGGGCGTCCCGGCGGCCGCGTGGCGCGAGCGGGCGCTCGTGGTCCGGGACGCCCACCGGCCAGGCGGACTTGGCGTGTCTGAGGACGACCAGACGGCGCAGCGGACCCGCTCCCCTCCCGGCGGTCATGCCGGCGCTCCGAGGTCGCGGGTGAGGTCGAGGCCGAGGATCCGGTCGGCGTAGGCGTACGTCTCGAAGCGGGCGCCCTCCGGCAGGTCGGCCGAAGTCTCCACCCAGCTCAGGGTGGTGAGCACGGCGGGGAGGTCCAGGTCGTCCTCCCAGGCGGTACGGAGCCGGACGCGGGCCTCGTCGGGGATGGGCCGGGACGGCTGCCGGGCCCAGGCGGCGACGGCGGCCCGCCAGCGGGCGAGGGTGGCGTGGGCCTCGCTCAGGGCGGCGGTGTCGAGCCGGGCCGGTGCGGTGCGCGGCTGGGCGAGGAGGGCCAGGCGCAGGACGGCGGGGTCGGTCCCCTGGGGTGCGCTCGGCGCTCCGGGGTCGACGGGGGCCACGGCGAGGCGCACACCGTCGGGGGTGGCGCCGCCCTCCTCCACCACGTGGATGACCTGGGCCTCGCCCAGCCCGGAGCCCACGTCCCGGCTGTCCTCGAAGGGCCGTACCCCCAGGGCGGTGGCCCCGGCCTGGAGTTCCCGTCGTTGCCGGCCGCTGGTCAGCACGGCCCACACGGGGGTGCCGCCGAGCTCAAGGGCACGAACGAGGGTGTCGGCGACGAGCAGCACCCGCAGGGCGCCCGGGTCGAACCCGCTCACATGGACCTCGACGCGGGTGAGCCCCCGGCGGGCCGGGGCGGCGTCGACGGACTGGCCCGTTCGGGCGTCGGTGATGCGCAGCACGAGGTGAGCGTAGGCGGGCGGACGGCCCGCCGCAGGCATCCGGCACGGAATCCGGACACGGCGGCGGGATTCGACGAGCCGCGGATGGGGATCCGCACCCGGTCGGGGCCCGTGGCGGGGAATCCTCGGCGGCGTCGGCGGGTTGAGGGCGTCGACAGCACTTCCACGAGGCACAGGGAGGCCCGGGTGTACGGCGACGAGGCGACGGTCCGCAGGATTCTCACCGAACTCGGCGACACCTGGGCGGTGGTGGGCCTGTCGTCCAACCGCGCGCGTGCCGCGTACGGCGTCGCGCAGGTGCTGCAGCGCTACGGCAAGCGTGTCGTGCCGGTCCACCCCAAGGCGGAGACGGTGCACGGCGAGCAGGGGTACGCCTCCCTGGCCGACATCCCCTTCGACGTCGACGTCGTGGACGTGTTCGTCAACAGCGACCTGGCCGGGCCGGTCGCCGACGAGGCGGTCGCGAAGGGGGCGAAGGCCGTCTGGTTCCAGCTGGACGTGATCGACGAGGCGGCGTACGAGCGGACGCGCGCGGCGGGCCTGGAGATGGTGATGGACCGCTGCCCCGCGATCGAGATACCCAGGCTCCGCTAGTCCGAGCCCCTCCACACGTCACACGGGCTTCCACCCACGTCAGAAGGGAGCCTCTGACCATCTGTACATGATCCGCCCGGGCTTTGGTCAAAACTCCGCCATGGGTCTTCTGCCGACCCCGGATGATTCCTAATCTGCGACGTCGCACGCACTGAAAACATGTATTCAATTCGTGAGGGGTCTGATGTGGGCCTCCGTGGGCTCCATCATCGGATCGGGATGGCTCTACGGCGCCCACGACGCGGTCGTGGAGGCCGGCCCGGCGGCGATCATCTCGTGGATGATCGGCGCGGTGGCGATCGTACTGCTCGCCCTTGTGCACGCCGAACTCGGCGGCATGTTCCCGGTCGCGGGCGGCACGGCCCGCTACCCGCACTACGCCTTCGGCGGCCTGGCCGGCATGTCCTTCGGCTGGTTCTCCTGGCTCCAGGCCGCCACCGTGGCCCCGATCGAGGTCGAGGCCATGATCGGTTACGCCGGGCACTGGAAGTGGGCGCAGCACCTCCAGCACGCGGACAAGACCCTGACGGCCAGTGGTCTCGCGGTGGCGATCGTGCTCATGGCGGTCTTCGTCGGTGTGAACTTCTTCGGCGTACGGGCCCTGGCCCACACCAACAGCGCCGCGACCTGGTGGAAGATCGCCGTACCGCTGGGCGCGATCTTCATCATGGCCGCCACCCACTTCCACGCGTCGAACTTCCACTCGGAGGGCTTCGCGCCGCTCGGGGCGAAGGGTGTGCTCACCGCGATCAGCACCAGCGGCATCATCTTCGCGCTGCTCGGCTTCGAGCAGGCCATCCAGCTGGCCGGCGAGAGCCGCAACCCGCGCCGGGACCTGCCGCGCGCCACGCTCGGCTCGGTCGCGATCGGTGCCGTGATCTACGTCCTGCTGCAGATCGTGTACATAGCCGCCCTGCCCCACGCCTCCTTCGTCCACGGCTGGGCCCACCTGGGCTACAAGGGCGACACCGGCCCGTGGGCCGGCCTGGCGACGCTGGTGGGCCTCGGCTGGCTGGCCGGGATCCTCTACCTCGACGCGGTGATCTCCCCCGGCGGCACCGGCCTGATCTACACCACCGCCACCTCCCGCGTCTCCTACGGCCTGGCCAGGAACGGCTACGCCCCGAAGCTGTTCACCAGGACCGACGCGCGCGGTGTGCCGTGGTTCGGCCTCCTCATGTCCTTCGCCACCGGTGTGATCTGCTTCCTGCCGTTCCCGAGCTGGCACAAGCTGGTCGGCTTCATCACCTCGGCGAGTGTGCTGATGTACGCGGGGGCGCCGCTGGCGTACGGCGTCTTCGCCGCCAAGCTGCCGAACCGTGACCGCCCGTACCGGCTGCCGGGCGGCAAGCTGATCTCCCCGCTGTCCTTCGTGGTGGCCAACCTGATCATCTACTGGGCCGGCTGGGACACCCTGTGGCGGCTCGGCGTGGCGATCGTGCTCGGCTATGTGCTGCTCGGCGCGTACGCCTGGTACGCCATCCGCAAGGAGCTGCCGGACGCGCCCCGGCTCGACTTCCGCGCGGCGCAGTGGCTGCCCGTCCATCTGCTGGGCATGGGGCTGATCTCCTGGCAGGGCGGCTTCGGCGGCCAGGGCAACATCGCACTGTGGTGGGACATCCTGCTCATCGCCGTCTTCTCGATCGGCATCTACTACTGGGCGATGGCGACCGCCTCCACCGCCGCGGACATCGAGCGCAGCATCGAGGAGGTCGTGGTCACCGACGCCCCGGTCCACTGAACCCCCGTTTCCGACCCGGCCCGTCGGCCCCGGCGCCCCCGCCGTGGCTGACGGGCCACCGTCATAATGCTCGGGTGACTTCCGCGACCCCCCACGCCGACTCGCCTTCCCCGCAGCGCTTTCCCGTCGTGATCGTGGGTGCCGGGCCCGCCGGTCTCACCCTCGGCAACATCCTGCGGGCCGCCTCGGTCGACTGTCTGGTCCTGGAGGCGGAGACGCGTGCGTTCATCGAGCGGCGGCCCCGGGCCGGCGTCCTGGAGGAGTGGGCCGTACGCGGTCTGGAGCGACGCGGCCTGGCGGACGGGCTGTTGGCGCGGGCGCAGCCGCACACCGAGTGCGAGTTCCGCTTCGACAACCGGCGCCACCGCCTCGCGTACCACGAGCTGACAGGGCATCACCACTTCGTCTACCCCCAGCCGTTGCTGGTGACGGACCTGGTGCGGGAGTACGCGGACGTGCGTGGCGGGGCCATCCGGTTCGGGGTGCGGGACGTCCAGCTGCACGGGCTGGACTCGGACCACCCGGCGGTGTCGTACACCGACCCCGAGACGGGCCGACGCGAACTCGTGCGCTGCGCGTTCGTGGCCGGCTGCGACGGCGCCCGCGGGGTGACCCGGACCGTGCTGCCGCGCAGCGCACGAATCGCCCGGCAGGACTACGGCGTCGGCTGGCTGGCGCTGCTCGCCGAGGCGCCTCCGTCCAGCGACTGCGTGGTGTTCGGCATCCATCCGCGCGGCTTCGCCGGGCACATGGCCCGCAGCCCCGAGGTCACCCGCTACTACCTGCAGTGCCCGCCCGGCGACGACCCCGACAACTGGCCGCACGACAGGGTCTGGGCCGAACTCCAGGAGCGCCTCGGCGCCGACGACCGGCCGCCGCTCACCGAGGGCCGGCTGATCGAGAAGCGCGTCCTGGACATGCACAACCATGTCGTCGAACCCATGGTGTTCGGCCGTCTCTTCCTCGCGGGGGACGCGGCCCATCTGACCGCTCCCATCGCGGCGAAGGGCATGAACCTCGCCCTGCACGACGCGTTCCTGCTCGGCGACGGCCTCGTCGAGTACCTCGGCAAGGGCGAACCCGCCGGTCTGAACGGCTACTCGGAGGCCTGCCTCTCCCGCGTCTGGGACTACCAGGAGTTCTCGCAGTGGCTGTCCGAGGTGTACCACGGCACCTCGTCGGGCGACGCCTACCGGGCGGGCACCGCACTGGCGCGGCTGCGCCGCCTCTTCGCCTCCCCGTCCGCGGCGGCCGCGTTCGCCGAGCAGTACCTCGGCATCGAGCCGGCGCCCTGACGGCACCCGAAGCGACGTCCGGACGCCTCAGGCCACGCCCAGCCCCTCCAGCACCACCGCACCCGGCAGTTCCGCGAACGCCTTGCCCGGGACCAGCAGCTTGCCGCGCCGGCGCCCGCTGCCCACCAGGACGTACGGCAGGTCCACCACGGCCGAGTCCACCAACACCGGCCAGCCGTCCGGGAGTCCGACCGGGGTGATGCCGCCGTACTCCATGCCGGTCTCCCCCGTCGCGGTGTCCATGGCGGCGAACGACGCTTTGCGGGCGCCGAGTTGGCGGCGCACCACGCCGTTGACGTCGACCCGGGTGGTGGACAGGACGAGACAGGCGGCCAACGTCGTCTCGGCGCCGCGCCTGCCCGCCACGACCACGCAGTTGGCCGACCGCTCGAGCAGTTCCCGGCCGTAGTGCTCCACGAAGACGCCGGTGTCCGCCCACTGCGGGTCGGTGTCGACCCAGACGATCTGCTCGGCGGGGACACTGCCGCTCCACCGGCGTACGGCGTCCGCGACCGGGCCGATCAGCTCGTCGAGGGCGTCGGGGGCGGGCAGGGCGGTGTCGAAGTCTCCGAGGGGTGCGCGCATGGCCGCACGCTAACAAAAGGGCTCAGCGCACGGGCGGCACGGAGACGGCCAGTACGAACTCGACGGGGACGGCGCCCCGGTTGTCGTAGCTGTGCGGGGCGCCGGCCTCGAAGGTGACGCTGGCACCGGCCGGAACCCGGTGCTCGGCGCCCTCGACGGTGAGGGTCAGCTCGCCCTCGGTGACATGGGCCAGTTCGACCGTGCCGACGGGATGCGGATCCGAGGCGCTGCCCTCGCCGGGCATCAGCCGCCACTCCCACATCTCCAGCGGGCCGGGCGCCTCGGTGCCCACGAGCAGCCGGCTGTAGCTGCCCGCGTCGGTGTGCCACAGCCGTACCGCCTGGTCGGACGGGACGATGCGCACCTTCGGGCCCTGCTCGTAGTCGAGCAGGGTGGTGACGCTGACGCCGAGCGCGTCACCGATCTTGACGACCGTGCCGATGCTCGGGTTGGTGCGGGCCTGCTCGATCTGGATGAGCATGCCCCGGCTGACCCCGGCACGAGCGGCGAGGGTGTCCAGCGTGAAGCCGCGCTCGTTGCGCCACCGTTTGACGTTGCGCGCCAGTGACTGGGTCAGCAGATCGAGGTCCGACACGTTCCGTCCAGGTCCTTACGAGTCGAGGCCGACATTTCGATGGAGGCCAATATTCTGGATGACAAGGTTCACTTCACTGAACTACGGTGTGATGAACCCGATCGTTCACCGAACTGTACTGCGAGGCGAGCCGTGACAGCGCTCTTCGCCCTGGCCACCAGCCTGTTGTGGGGCCTGGCCGACTTCGGCGGCGGACTGCTGACCCGGCGCGTCCCGGCGCTCACGGTGGTCGTGGTCTCACAGACGATCGCCGCTGCGGTGCTCGGTGCGATCGTGGTGGCCACGGGCGGCTGGAGCGAGGCCGGTCCACGGCTGTGGTTCGCGTTCGCGGCGGGCCTGGCGGGGCCGGTCGCGATGATCTCCTTCTACAAGGCGCTGGCGCTGGGTCCGATGGGCGTCGTCTCCCCGCTCGCGACGCTGAGCGTGGCGGTCCCGGTGGGCGTGGGCCTCTTTCTCGGCGAGCGGCCGGGCCTGACGCAGGCAGTGGGGATCGCGGTCGCCGTCACCGGCGTGGTGCTCGCGGGCGGCCCGCAGCGGGGAGGCGGCGCCGTCCAGCGCCGGGCCATCCTGCTCACCCTGGTCGCCGCGCTCGGCTTCGGCACCGTGTTCGCGCTGATCGCGGAGGCCTCCACCACCGTCACCGGACTGTTTCTCGCCCTCTTCGTCCAGCGGCTGACGAACGTGGCCGCGGGCGGCGTCGCCCTGTGTGTGTCCGTGAAGCGGGGTGCGCCCGCCCTCCCCCGGGGCGGCTTCCCCTGGGCCTCCCTCCCGGCCCTGGCCTTCGTCGGCCTCGCGGACGTCGCGGCCAACGGCACCTACTCGGTCGCCGCCCAGCACGGCCCCGTCACGGTCGCCGCCGTACTCGCGTCGCTCTACCCGGTGGTGACGGCACTGGCCGCCCGCGGTGTCCTGCGGGAGCGGCTGAGGGGCGTCCAGGCGGCGGGCGCGGGCCTCGCCCTGGTCGGCACCCTGCTGCTGGCGACGGGCTGAGCCGCGCCGCCGGTCAGGCCTCGGCCTCCAGCTCCGCGAGCCTCGCCACCGCCTCCTCGTCCAACTTCGAGAGCGCCCGCAGCTGTTCGGGCGTGGTGCCGTCGGGTATCGGCACCGGTGCGGGCGTCCTGAGCGGCGGCTGCCAGCCCTCGGCGGCCGTCCAGCGCCGTACGACCCGGGCGGGCGCGCCCGCGACCACGGCATGGTCCGGCACCACACCTCGTACGACCGCCCCCGCGGCCACCACCACGTTCCGCCCGATCCTCGCGCCGGGCAGGATCACGGCGCCGGTGCCGATCCAGCAGCCCGGGCCGATCTCCACGGGCTCCATGCGCGGCCACTGCTTGCCGATGGGCTGGTGCGGATCGTCGTAGGAGTGGTTTGTCGAGGTGACGTAGACGTACGGCCCGAAGTAGCAGTCGCTGCCGATCGTCACCGTGGTGTCGGCGATGACATGGCTGCCGCGGCCCAGGACGACGCCGTCGCCGATGCACAGGATGGGGTCGGGGCCGAGGTCGAGGTCGGGCATGAGGCCGGCGGTGAGGGTGACCTGTTCGCCGACGATGCAGTGGGAGCCGAGGTGGATCCACGGCTCACCGAAGACGGTGCCGAGCGGGAACGCCAGCCGGGTGGCTTCGCCGATCGAGCCGAAGCGGAAGCGGCCGGGGTGGTCGGCCGTCACCGAACCGGTGCGCTGCACCCAGGCCCAGCCCGCGTGGACGGCGCGCTGTGTGAGGCTTCGCCGCCAGGATGAGAACGTGTTCTTGCGCTTCGGCACGGTGTCACCGTACTGAGCGTTCGCTCGCCATATGAGGCCGAAGGCTTGTGATCTTCGCCCTACCGGGTGGCGTACCGTGCGGGGTGTGTCCACAGCGAGGAGAGGGCGATGACGCAGAAGGCGTTGATCACGGGGATCGGCGGCCGGGAGCCGAAGATCGACGGAGAGGCGTTCGTGGCGCCCACGGCGTCGGTGATCGGGGACGTGACCGTCGAGGCCGGGGCGAGTGTCTGGTACGGCGCCGTACTGCGGGGCGACGTCGAACGGATCTTCGTCGGCGCCCAGGCCAACATCCAGGACAACTGCACCCTCCACGCCGACCCCGGGTTCCCGGTGAGCATCGGGCAGCGGGTGTCGGTGGGGCACAACGCGGTGGTCCACGGGGCGACTGTCGAGGACGACTGCCTGATCGGCATGGGCGCGACCGTTCTCAACGGCGCCGTGATCGGCGCGGGGTCACTCGTCGCCGCGCAGGCGCTGGTACCGCAGGGGATGCGGGTCCCGCCGGGTTCGCTGGTGGCGGGGGTGCCGGCGAAGGTCAGGCGGGAGCTGACGGAGGAGGAACGGCAGGGGGTCACCCTGAACGGCACCCTGTACGCGGATCTGGCCAAGGCCCACAAAGAAGTCCACGAAGAAGTCCAGGAAGAAGTCCAGGAAGAAGTCCACGACTAGCGCGAGCCCGCGCAGTCCACTCGGTCTACTCGGCCGCGACCTTCTCCGGCTCCACCGCGGCACCCGCCTTCTTCGCCCGCCGCCGGATGACCAGCATCGACGCCAGACCGACCAGCACCGCCGCCGCCAGCCCCAGGTACGAGAACCGCTTCAGCCAGTCCTCGGCGACGACTCCCACGTAGTAGACGACCGCGGTGGTGCCGCCCGCCCAGCAGATGCCGCCGAGGACGTTGGCGATCAGGAACTTCCAGTACGGCATGTGGAGCACACCCGCGAGCGGCCCCGCGAAGATCCGCAGCAGGGCGATGAAGCGGCCGAAGAAGACCGCCCACATGCCCCACTTCTCGAAGGACTTCTCCGCGGTGGCGACATGGCCCTCGCTGAAGTACCTCGGGAACTTCCGGGCCAGCCAGGCCAGCAGCGGCCGGCCGCCCTTGCGGCCGATCGCGTAACCGATGGAGTCGCCGACGACGGCGCCCGCGGTGGCGCACGCGGCGAGGACGATCGGGTTGATCCCGGAGTGGTGGGAGGACATCAGGGCCGCCGAGACCAGGACGATCTCGCCCGGCAGCGGGACGCCCAGGCTCTCCAGACCGATGACCAGCGCCACCACGGCGTAGACGGCTGCCGCGGGCACCGTGTCGAGCCACTCCTGGACGTGCAACGCCGATTCCTCCCGGTTCATGACCCCCGCCGGACCGTGTTCCCGGCGTGCGCCGCACGGGGGCGCACGCCGGGAAGCCTACCGGGTCAGCCTGCCGAAGGGCTGTCCCAGAGGTCACACTGGTGCTCCTGGCGCACCGTGGTGCTGAGGGTGTTTCCCCCCTTGGACGCGGTCTTCAGGGAGAGGATCACGCCCGGACCCCTGGGCATGACGGGCTGACCGGCGGCCCGTGGGACGCCGTCCCGGACGAAGGATCCCCAGTAGTCGGTCATCTGCCGCGACAGTGCCCTCTGCTCCGCGTCGAACGGGCTCTCCAGTCCGAAGTGCTTGAAGAGGTACTGGACCTCGTTCACATGGGTCGCGCCGAAGTCGAAGTCCGTGTGCAGATTGCGCAGGGACGCGAAGGGCGGTGAGGTGCGGTCCGCGAACTCGTACGAATAGAGCGGACCGCGGGCGGCAAGCAGCCCGTCCAGCCGCAGTGCCGGGCAGCTGAACACCGCGTCGCCCCATGCGGTGGCGTAGGCGACGGTCGGGGTGGGGTGGTCCGCGAGCGGGTAGCGCCGCAGCGCCTCCTCGCCGAAGGTCCGGCGCATCAGGTCGGGATACTGCTCGGCCGTGACCGGTGTGCCCCTGACGTCGAAGTCACCGAAGGCGAACAGCCGGCCCTCGTCCTTGTTGGAGCCGTTGATCACCGGCACCCGGGACGCGGTCCCCCGCGCGATCGCCTGCTCGGGCCGCACCGGCAGGAACGTGCCGCCGGTCACCGGGCCCCAGTCGAAGGCGCCCTGGGCGTCGAGGATCTCGCGCGCCGACTTGCCGCGCAGACAGGCGATCGTCGTGCAGCCGAGCTTCCTGGCGAAGTCGGCTCCTTCGGACACCGCGTCGGCGTGCGTACGCGCGCCGCAGTCGCCGTACGCCCCGCTCTCGATGACGGCCGCCCGGAACAGGCCCTTCGCCGTCGGCGAGGCCAGCTGGGTGCAGACGGAGCGGCCGCCCGCCGACTCGCCGGCGATGGTGACGCGGCCGGGGTCGCCGCCGAAGCGGCCGATCTCGGACCGCACCCAGCGCAGGGCCGCCTGCTGGTCGAGCATGCCGAAGTTGCCGGAGACCCCGTCGCGCGCCTCGCGGTCGAGACCGGTCTGGGCGAGGAACCCCATCGCGCCGAGGCGGTAGTTGACGGTCACGACGACCGTGCCCGTGCGGCGGGCGAAGGTGTCGGGGACGACGTCCTGTCCGGCGCCCGCGGTGAGGCCTCCGCCGTGGAACCAGACCAGGACCGGGCGCCGTACGGAGCCGTCGGGGACGTACACGTTCACGTCGAGACAGTCCTCGGTGTACGACGGCTGCTCGTATCCGGGGTCCCAACTCGGCGTCTGGACGCACTTGTTGCCGAAGGCCTGGGCCGACCGCACGCCCTTCCAGGGGTGGACGGGCCGAGGGGCACGCCAGCGCAGCTCGCCGACCGGCGGCTCGGCGTACGGGATGCCGAGGAACTGCCGCCCCTCCGCGGTGGTCTCGCCGCGCACCAGGCCCGCGTCGGTACGGACCACCGGGTCGTGCGCCCGAGTTGCCGCCTGCGCCGCCGGGACGGGGGCGAGCAACGCCGCCGCGAGGGCCGTCAGGGCGACGGTGACACGTCGTATCACTTGCCCACCTCCACACTCGCCCGCAGCCGCAGATCATGTGAGGACGCCCCGACCCACACCGTGCGTCGGCCGGTTCCGAGCACCCGATCGTGACGCTTCGGGTCCCATGAGGACAATGTGCGTGCGGCGACTTCCACCGTGACCCGCCGTCGCTCTCCCGCTCTCAGCGTCAGCCGCTCGAAACCGCCCAACACACGGACCGCCTGGTCGAGTCGGAGGTCGGGCGAGCGCCCGACGTAGACCTGCGGGACCGCGACTCCCGTACGCCGTCCGGTGTTGCGCACGTCGAAGGACACCTCGAGCCCGCGCCGGGTCCGGCACGCCCGCAGATGGTCGTAGGCGAAGGTGGTGTACGACAGCCCGTGCCCGAAGGGGAACAGCGGGCGCACGCCTTGCGCGTCGTACCAGCGGTAGCCGACGTGGATGCCCTCCGAGTACTCCTCGGTGCCGTCGACTCCCGGGTAGCGCAGGGGGTTGTCGGCGACGGGATGGTGGTGGTCGTCGACCGGGAAGGACTGGGTGAGCCGGCCGCCGGGGTCGCACTCGCCGTACAGCACGGCCGCGGTGGCGGCCGCCCCCTCCTGGCCCGGGTAGTACATCTGGAGCACGGCGCCGGTGCGCCCGAGCCAGGGCATCGACGTCGAGGACGAGGTGTTGAGGACGACGGTGGTGCGTGGGTTGGCGGCCGTGACCGCCTCGATCAGCCGCTCCTGGTGACCGGGGAGGGCGAGGGTGCTCCGGTCGAGGCCCTCGGTGGCGTCCTCGTAGGCGAACAGGACGACGTCCCGGGCGACTTGAGCGGCCCTGACGGCCTCGGCGACGTCCTGGGCGCGGGTCGCGCCGGTGATCCCGCGCAGCCGGAACAGCAGACCGGAGGCGCCTGCCTGCGCGCGGATGGCGAGGGTGTGGGTGCCCTTGGCGAGGGTCAGGGTCTTGCGGCGGACGGACAGCCCGTCTGGGGCGGTCGAGACCAGCCCGCCCGAGAAGTACTCGCCGTATCCGGCGGCCTGCGGGAACAGTTCGGTGCCGTCGAGCAGGACCTTGGGGCGGGCCGTGGGCGGGGAGGAGAAGTGCAGGACGAAGGTCCACTCGTCGGCGTCGGGGACGGTGAGCGTGCCGTCGTAGCTCCAGGCCTTTCCGGCGCCGACCTGCTGCCCCTCGCTCGCGAAGGCGGGGCTGAACGCGGACGCCGGGATCGCCTTGCCGAAGAGGTCCTCGCCGAGGGCGTAAGTGACCTTTCCCGCACGGGACTTGATGGCGTCGAGAGGGCTGTCGGCGTGGTCGGGGACGACGTGGGCGCTGCCGCCGCCGCTGACGAAGGGCAGGCTGCCGGTCGGGCCGATCACCGCGACCGAGCCACCGCGGGCGAGCGGGAGCGTGCGGTGTTCGTTGCGCAGAAGGGTGGCGCCCGCCTTGGCGACCTCCAGGGCGACGGCCGCGCCGGCCGCCGCGTCACGGGCGGGGCGCGGCGGGATGCTGCCGTCGAGCAGGCCGAAGCGGTCCATGACGGCGAGGATGCGGCGCACGGCCCGGTCGACGTAGCGCTCGGCCACACCGCCGTTCTGCACGGCCGTCTTGAGCGCCGTGCCGAAATAGGTGCCGTCGGGCATCTCCATGTCGAGGCCGGCGGTGAGGGCCGCGACCGTGCTGTGGGCGGCGAACCAGTCGGTCATCACCCAGCCCTCGAAGCCCCACCGGTCGCGCAGGATGTCGGTGAGCAGGGTCTTGTTCTCGCAGGCGAAGGTGCCGTTGACCTTGTTGTAGGCGCCCATCACCGCGCCGGTGCCGGCGTCGATCGCCGCCTCGAAGCCGGGCAACTCGATCTCGTGCATGGTCTGTTCGTCGACCCGCACGTCGATGGACATACGGTTCTGCTCCTGGTTGTTCATCGCGTAGTGCTTGACGGTCGCGATGAGGTGCTCGCCCTGGATGCCCTCGATCTCCGCGGCGACCAGCCGGGAGGCGAGCAACGGGTCCTCGCTGAAGGTCTCGAAGTTGCGGCCCGCGTAGGGGGTGCGGATCAGGTTGACCATCGGGGAGAGGAGCACGTCCTGGCCGAGGGCGCGGCCCTCACGTCCGACGACCTGGCCGTAGCGGCGGGCGAGGGACGGGTCGAAGGCGGAGGCGAGCAGGACGGGGGCGGGCAGGGCGGTGGCGTGCGCGGTGACGCGGACGCCGGCCGGGCCGTCGGTCAGGCGCAGCGGTGGGATGCCGAGGCGCGGCACCCCGGGGACGTAGCCGGCCTGGCCGAGGGAGGCGGGGTCGGTGGCACCGTGCAGGAGGGAGATCTTCTCGTCGAGGGTGAGTTTGGCGATGAGGCCTTCCACGCGGGGGCCGGCCCCCGCCTCAGGTCTCGCCTCCGCGTGGGCGGGAGGCATGAGACCGCCGGTGGCCGCCGTCGCGACGGCGATCGCGCCGCCCATCAGGCGCAGGGCGGATCGCCGGGAGACAGTGTCGGACATGAGCCGTCACTCCTTCGGTGTGCGGGCACGACGATGTGAACCGCAGGGGGTGCCCCCTCGGGGGGAGCGCGCGACGGCGAGCGGGTCTTTGTGTTCGGCTTCTGAACGCTCCTTCCGCACAAACGAACTGACGACCCGTTGGACATCACCGGCGCGGCGGGAAAACTATGACTGCGGGTGACTCGTGTCAATCGTGCGAACAAGAAACGATGGAAACACGGTGGAAACACCGACAAGAAACGAAGACGGGGCCACCCTCGGTGGAGGGCGGCCCCGTCGGTGGATACGGGTCTCAGCCCAGCAGGGCGGTGAG
>Ga0182007_10000858_pt1 | contig 16896 bp, 15 predicted proteins | sample Sormic07211113_1_FD_123023 | JGI IMG/M metagenome (GOLD analysis project Ga0182007, IMG submission 123023) | Rhizosphere microbial communities from Sorghum bicolor, Mead, Nebraska, USA - 072115-113_1 MetaG | ecosystem: Host-associated > Plants > Roots > Rhizosphere | place: USA: Nebraska... | reverse complement strand
TGCTGCATGATCATCACGCTCGAATAGTCGAAGGGTTGAGGGAGGGTTGATTCTCGGCGCTCTCAGCGCATTGCACAAAGGGATAAATGCGATCGTTCATATGACTAAAACTCATGCCTGATGAATCTGGTACGTTACGGCATTGCTTGTAGGAGCTTGCCAAATGTCACGTCGCCTTCCTCCCCTTTATGCCCTTCGCGCGTTTGAGGCGGCATCGCGGCACAATTCCTTCACCCGTGCGGCGGAGGAACTGTCTATTACGCAAAGTGCGGTGAGCCGACACATCCGCACATTGGAAGAGCACTTCGCCTGCCGCTTGTTCCAGCGCAGCGGCCGCACCTTGCAGCTCACCGAGGCGGCGCGTCTGTTGTTGCCTGGCGTGCGCGAAGGTTTCGCCGCGCTGGAGCGGGCCTGCCATACCTTGAATGCCGAAGACGACATCCTGCGCATGAAGGCACCGTCCACCCTGACCATGCGCTGGCTGTTGGCGCGGCTCAGCCGGTTCCGTGCGTTGCAGCCCGGCAATGAGGTGCAACTGACCAGCGCCTGGATGAGTGTGGACGAGGTGGACTTCAACCAGGAACCGTTCGACTGCGCCGTGCTGCTGAGCTACGGCCATTTTCCGGCGGATTGGGAGGCCAGTTATCTATTCCCGGAATTGCTGATTCCGGTGGGCGCCCCCAACCTGCTGGAGGATGGACCCTGGGATGTCGAGCGCCTGGCCACCGCCGAGTTGCTGCACCCCACGCCTGACCGTCGTGATTGGCGCAACTGGCTGGAGCGCATGGGCTTGTCATCCCAGGTGTCGCTCAAGGGCGGGCAGGTGTTCGATACCCTCGAACTGGGCATGATCGCCGCTGCGCGGGGTTACGGCGTATCCATGGGTGACCTGCTGATGGTGGCCGAAGACGTGGCCCAGGGCCGATTGAGCCTGCCCTGGCCAACAGCCGTAGCCAGTGGTGAAAGTTATTACCTGGTGTGGCCGAAGACCCGCCCCGGCGGTGAGCGGCTGCGGCGCTTGGCGGAGTTTCTCCAGGCGGAGGTCAAGGCGATGGCGTTGCCTTCAGTCGAACGTCTCGATTGAGTGGTTGCAGAGCGTTCGTGCAATCGTTTGCGTGATACCCCTGTGATTCGCTCAAGTATTGCTTCGCCCAGCCGAAGAAGGTGTGTTGGAACAATCGTGCACCAACGTTTCCCACCAGATAATTTGCCGAGCAACGCTATGAGATCAGGATGATCCTGGCCTCGGCCAGGAGCCTTCATGACTCAACCTCGCGCTCGGATAGCCTCACAGCTAGGCCTCGCACTCGCCGTGATTCTGGCTGTCGTCATCAGCGGCAGTACTGTGTTTGCTCTGCGTTCCCTCGACTCCGCCAACCTCGCCACCCGCGAGGAACACCTGGCCAGCGAGGCGCGCTTGCTTGCCGATCAACTCAACACCTTCCACGGCACCTTGCGCGAGAGTACCCAGCGGTTGAGCGGGCTGTTCGAAAAGCGTTTTGGTGCCGGTTTGAGTGTGCGTGCAGACCAACCAGTGACCGTGGCCGGTGTGCAGACCCCGAGCCTGTATCTGGGCAGCGAGGTGTTGAACAACAACTTCGAGGATGTGGATGAGTTCAAGCAGATGTCCGGCGGCGTGGCCACGGTGTTTGTACGCAGCGGCGAAGACTTCATCCGCATCAGCACGTCGTTGACCAAACAGGATGGTAACCGCGCCATCGGTACGGTCCTGGATCGCCAAGGCCCGGCTTATCAGCGTGTGCTCAGCGGGCAGACCTACATCGGCCGGGCGGTATTGTTCGACCGCTCCTACATGACCCAATACAGCCCCGTGCGTGATAGCAGCGGCCAGGTCATCGCCGTGCTGTTCATCGGTTTTGACTACACCGATGCGCAGAATGCCCAGTTCGAGAATCTCAAGCGCTTCCGTATCGGCCAGACCGGCTCCCTGGCCCTGCTGGACGAGCAGAAGCGCTGGCTGGTGCCCCCGGCTGGCGTGCAGGCGCTGGACCAGGCGGTTCCAGTGATGTTGGACCTGGCCAAAACACCAGGCAAAGGTCGCTTCTGGGCGGACAAGAACGAAGAATTCTACAGCGTCTCTGTGCCCTTCGACGGCGGGCCGTGGGCAGTTGTCGCGAGCATGCCCAAGGCCGAGATTCGCTCGGTGACCTGGGACGTCGGCATCCGCCTGGTGATCGGCAGCGTGCTTGCCATGCTGCTGGCGGTCGGCGCAACGGTCTGGTTGCTGCGTAGCAAGTTGGCGCCGTTGGGCGACCTGGTGCGCCAGGCCGAAGCCTTGGGTGCGGGGGACTTGAGCGTACGCCTGAATGTGTCCAGCCATGACGAAATCGGCCAGTTGGCGCGCAGCTTCAACCAGATGGGTGAAGCGCTGTCGACCATGGTCTCGCATATCCGCAAGGCAGCCGAAGAGGTCAACAGCCGTGCCCAGGCGTTGTCTGGGTTATCCGGTGGTGCTTATGAGGGCATGGAGCAGCAGTCCGGTGAGATCACTAGCATGGCTGGTGCAGTGGAAGAGTTCAGCGCCACGTCGCTGAACATCGCCGATAACATGGGCAGCACCGAACGCCTCGCCCAGGAAAACGCCCAGCAAACCCGTATCGGGCGCAACTCGATGCAAGAAGCGTCGTCGTCCCTGGAACACATCGCCGCCGCGCTCAACAGCACGGCTACGGTGATCAACACCCTGGGCCAGCGTTCCCAGGAAATTGGCGGGATCGTCGGCGTGATCACCTCGATCGCCGAACAAACCAACCTGCTGGCACTCAACGCCGCCATCGAAGCCGCACGGGCGGGTGAGCAGGGTCGTGGGTTTGCCGTGGTCGCTGATGAGGTGCGTAACCTGGCGTCGCGTACCCGTGAGGCCACCGACGAAATTTCCGGGATGATCCAGAGCATCCAGCAGGAAACCGGCAACGCCATCAGCACCATGGAGCGCGGCAACGTATTGATGCAGGAAGGCCTGTCGCGCAACGCCGATGTGGCGTCGGCCCTGGCGCGTATCGACGAGCAAAGCCGCTCGGCCGGTCAGCAGTTCGCTGCGATCACCACCGCCACCCAGGAACAGAGCAGCACCGCGACTTTGCTCAGCAGCAACCTGCAGAGCATTGCGCTGGCCAACAGCGAGCAGCGCGAGGTGGTGTCGAACCTGGCGATCACGGCCAAGGAACTGGAGACCCTGGCGGCGGGCCTGCGGCATGAAGTGGATCGGTTTCGTTGAGACCTAGCGGTCGCCCAGCCCTGGGTCCACGCGCTTGCCGATGTCTTTGAGGCGCGCCAGTTGGTCGACCATGCCAGGGGCTTCGTCCATGCTGGTGACGAAGGTCCACAGGTAGGTCATGACCGCATACACATGACCGGCCTTGACTGCGGGGGACAAGGCCAACTGGCTGATGGCGACCACGAAGAGCAAGGCAGCCAGTGTGCCGAGAAACAGGTACGCAGCGGCCTCGCGGTCTGACAGCCAGATCCGCAGGCGAGACAGCACCTGGTAGTGGCGTCGCAGGGTCGGCGCACCGACTTTTTCCACCAGGCCGATTTCCTTTTCCAAGCGATTATTCAGGCGCTCATGCAGCGCTTGGTTACGTTGGGCAAAGCGCGGCAACAGCGTGATACACAGCACCAGTGCGCCCAGGCACGCGAGACCGACCCAGGGCTCGATCACGATCAGCATCACCGCCGCACCAATAATCGATACCAGCGCCGTGGCGATGATCGGCACGTGTTTCTCAAAGAAGTCGACGAACTCTCGTGCGAGCACCACCCGTGCCGCTGACTTGGAGGTGCTGTGATTCTGCAGGCGCTGGTTCAGAATCACCGGCACCGCCAGGTCGGCGTAGATCCGGGTGAAGGTTCGGGTGTCCAGCGCCCGGCGTGCCGCGCCGACGACCCAGAACGCCAGGACCACGGCGGCGTAGAACAGAGCGTTGCTGGCATCGCCCCGAATGATTGCATCCACCGCAAACCCGGCAAACAACGGGTATGCCAGCAGCAGGGCATTTTCCAATGCAACCAATGACAGCGTGCCGAACAGCTTGCCGGGATAGGCTTTGGCGATCGCTTTGAGGGTCTGGCCGGCGGATTGCTGGCCGATTTTCTTGCTTTCTTCGATCAGGATTTGAGGCGTGACGGATGTCATGGGTGCACCAAAGGGATGATAGACGCTATTATTGAGCGACTGCTCAAGTATCCTTGAGCGACCGCTCAAAAAGCAAGCGCCGCTTATCTGCCGGAGCCGAAAGGAATTGCCATGTCGCGTATCGACCGTAAAGACCAGATCATCGCCGCCGCTCTGGAGTTGTTTCGCAGCAAGGGGTTTGCCGATGTGTCCACCCGCGACCTGGCCGAACATGCCGGGCTGTCCCGTAGCCACGTTTATCACTACTTCAGTGATTGGAAGGAGCTGCGCCGCGAAGCCTTCGTGCGGTTTGCCAATGAGCAGTTGGACGAAGTGCGGGCGCCTCTGGCAGAAGCCCCCCCGCTGGATGCCTTTGTGGGTTTTTTGCGTGACTGCCTTCCGAGCACCGCCGATGCAGGCTGGGCGCTGTGGCTGGATGCCTGGGACGAAGCGATGCAAGACCCGCAAATGGCCCAGGCTTACCTGGTGATCAATGCTCAATGGCAAGGCATGCTCGCCGAAGTGATCGAGCGAGGTGTCGCTGCCAATGTCCTGCGTTGTGACTCGCCACAACGCGCTGCCCGCCAAATCTTTGCAGTGGCGATGGGCTACGCCGACGACCTGATGCTCCAGCCCTCCACGGAGTCGGCCGAAGCGGCCTTGGATGAAGTGATGGAAGTGGCGCGGTTGCTGCTGGACTTCCCAGAGTCACCCTAGCCAACAGCCGCGGGCCGATACTGCAACGCTTCCGCCAGATGCGCCCGGTTGATGCTATCGGTGTGCTCAAGGTCGGCTAGGGTGCGTGCCACTTTGAGCAGCCGATGGGCTGCGCGCAGGGATAGCGTCAGCCGCTCACAGGCGTTTTCCAGCCAGCATTCGTCGACCTTCGCCAGCTTGCAGTGCTTGCGTAGCCCCGGCAGATCAAGGAAAGCATTCGCGCAGCCTTGGCGTTGTTGTTGGCGATCGCGGGCCTGGGCGACCCGTGCCGACGCCTCGGCTGTGTTATCGCCTGCCTGCTGGGTAGGATTCAACGCAGTGGTTTCTCGCGCCACAGTGAGGTGCAAGTCGATGCGGTCCAGCAGCGGCCCGGAGAGCTTGTTGCGATAGCGCTGGATCTGCTCCGGCGTACAGCGACAACGTCCGCTGGGTTCGCCGAGGTACCCGCATGGGCAGGGGTTCATGGCGGCGACCAGTTGGAAGCGGGCCGGGAAGCTCACGCGGTCGCGGGCACGGGAAATCACGATGTGCCCTGATTCCAGTGGCTCGCGCAGCACCTCCAATACTTTGCGGTCGAACTCCGGCAGCTCATCCAGAAACAGCACGCCGTGATGGGCCAGGGTGATTTCTCCCGGTTGCGGCTTTGACCCGCCTCCCACCAGCGCCGGGCCCGACGCCGAATGATGCGGCTGGCGAAACGGTCGGTGGGGCCAATGACTGAGTGGCGCCACGCTGACGACCGATTGAATCGCCGCCACTTCCAGGGCTTCCTGCTCACTCAGCGGTGGCAACAAACCCGGCAGGCGACTGGCGAGCAATGTCTTGCCGGTGCCGGGCGGGCCGCTTAACAGCAAGTTGTGGTAAAATACACCCAATTCAATATAGACGTATTGGCCAATGACCAGCAGACCTAAAGCCTACAGCTACGTGCGTTTCTCAACCCCAGAGCAGGCGAAGGGAGATAGTCGTAGGCGCCAGTACAAGGCCGCTATTGAATATGCAGACAGGCACGATTTAGAGCTGGTAAAGGACAGCAACTACGCTTTCTTGGATGCAGGTGTAAGTGCGTATAGGGGAACTAATGTTAATCGGGTTACAAGTAGTCTTGGTCGGTTTTATGACTATGTGAAACAAGGCAAGATTGTTTCTGGTTCTTACTTTTTGGTAGAATCACTTGATAGGCTTAGTCGAGAACAGGTAACGGAAGCGTTGCCACGATTTCTGGACCTTTTAAACAGTGGGATCGTTGTCGTTACTTTCGGCGACGGCACTGTTTACCGTAAGTCTGCCGAACCGATGCAGTTGGTCATGTCCATATTTCATATGTCTCGTGCTCATTCCGAATCTTCGGTAAAGGGTAAGAGGGTTTCGGAAGCATGGCAGCAGAAACAGTCGTTGGCCCGATCTAAAGGTCTGCCGCTTGGGGCTGCATGTCCCCAATGGTTATCGTTTGATGGTGAGGCGTATAGGGTCATTGCTGACCGTGCAAAAACTGTGAGAAGGGTGTTCGACCTGACGGTTCAGGGTTATGGGCAGCGTGCGATTGTTAAGTTGTTTAATAGTGAAGGTGTGCCGGTTTTTGGTTCTGAAAATAGGAACAAATCTGGGCTGTGGGGGAATAGCTCAATCGCCAAGATACTGGCAAACAGATCAGTGCTTGGAGAATATCAACCAAACATTTGGACCGAGGGTCAGCGTCGTACTTCTGGCGAGCCAATCAAGGGTTTCTATCCGGCAGTAATTGATGAGGAATTGTATTATGCGGCGTTGGATGGTCGTAGGTCTCGAGACGTTTCAAAAATAACGAAGACGACATCGAACTTCAATGTTTGGGCAAAAATTGCTTTATGTGCATACTGCAAATCGCCGATGCATTTGGTTAATAAAGGGGCGCCACCGAAGGGCCAGAAATATCTTCGTTGTTCTAAATCCGCGAAGGGAGCATGTATTAATCGGTCAGTTCGATTAGATGTAAGCGAACTGGTTTTCAAAGAAATGCTTGCCAAGCTGAATATGACATCCTTGATCAAGGATAATGCGCAATTGCTACGCAAACGTATTAGTGAACTTGATGGAAGGTTAGAATCGGCAAGGGTGAAGCTTGTAGACATGTCTGCATTGATGGAGTCGCACCCCTCAAGAACACTTGCAGAAGCCGCTGCAAATATCGAAGGTAATATGTCAAAAATGGAGATTGAACTTGATCAATGCAAACTCGATCTTTCATCTGAGTATGTGGCCGACAAATTTGATTTCTTCAAGAAGCTTGATTTGGTTTCTTATGAGGGTCGATATTTAGCAAATCAGCAGGTACAGCGGCTAGGAGTAAAGGTTCGAATTAAACACGATGATATCCGTGTTCAATATGGTGTGATGGTGGGAGAATTTCCGAAATTTTTCTATATGGCAGACCATGGGCAAGCCCTTCTATTTGTACCTTTTTCCAGTGACTTACTGCGTGCCGGTATCCGTCAAAATGACTTGCAAGCGACAAGATTTATCACCAAGCCTGGTGGAATGCTGAAAGAAGCGTTATCAGACGAGTCGATGGCAGCATACAAAATTAATGTGCCGGGTGATATTGATGTGCATCAGTTTCAGTTCAGTGCGGCAGATAACGAAGCTGCTAATCAAAAGTTATTGAAGATGTTTGTGAAACAATCTCGAGGTGGGGATAAAGGGGGGAGTTGAAGGGTGCCGAATGTTTGAATTGATCTTCGTCGCATGGAACCGTGGATGGTACCTAAATCTAACCCCTCCGGACCTACGGGGGGACTAAGCCCCACGCTTGATTCGGTATACTGTAGCAACGCCAACTTCTGCAAGTTTGGCAATATTTTCTGCTGACATTGTTGGGTGTTTAGCCATTAACATTTGTACTTTAGCCCACTTTTCAACATTCTTGCTTTTCCCCTTTGGCGTCCAGGCTGGGTCTGCCAAGCGTTTGTTTTCCAATCCCTGCTTGATTCGCTCCACACGTTTTTCTTGGTCTAGGCGAGCCATAGTCGCCATGAGGTCCAACAGCATACTGTTGATTACTTCCATTATCTGACCAGTCATTCCCTTGTGTTCAATCAACATATGACTTGTAGGCAAATCTGCAATCACAAGGCGTAAACCCTTTGCTTTGATCTTGGCTTTCAGAGTTTCCCAATCTGACTGGGACAGACGACTTAGACGGTCGACGCTTTCACATACAATGCATTCACCGGGTTGTGCTGCGTCCAACAACCGCATCAATTCTGGGCGGTCTAGCTTTGTTCCGCTGATGTTTTCAGAATATACCCCAGCAATGACAAGGCCTTTTTCAGTTACAAATGCATCCAAGCTAGCTTTAGCTCGCAACGCATCTTGGTCTTTGGTGCTGGCACGCAGGTACAGATGTGCTTTCAAATTTTGTTATCCTTTATAGTATGTTTTGATAGATCAATGATAATTTGATCATATAGCTTTCCGCAATAGGTTTTTGATAGATCGGAACCACGTTCCGTCGGACTACCAAAAAAGTAGAGTCTTTTGATAATGAGAAGTGGGCTAGCTTCGCAGAGCCCTTATAGCTGATCCTATGCTTTCGGCATTTGTATCCAGCGTTTCTAAAGCTCCCAAAACGTTGCGGGCCGTGTCTGTAGAGCCACGTTCAGCTACCCATTTCGCTAATTCTTCAATGGCAGCACCGATCCCATTTTGATTGATAAGTAGCAGCTCCAATGCATTCGCTATCGATTCATTTGGGTCTGACACGATAATTGCCCTTCATAGGTGTGTGGAGGTTGCCGGTCGATGCTTACCCTATGGGTTGGAAAGGAAACTATTTCACATCTATTTGTTTATCAAAATCCTGAATCAACTCGACAAAGTTACAGCGTAAAACAACGCATAGGTCTCGGATTTGAATAATATCAAGTCGTCTAATACCACGCTCGACGTCGCTCATGAAAGATTGCGGTCGTCCTAGTGCCTTGGAACATTCCCCCTGTGTCATGCCTGCGAGAGTTCGTCGCTGCTTGAGCAATGATAGAAATACGTCGTATTCAGGCCGGTAAATAGCTTTTGGCATAAGGCTGTCTCAAATTGAGCAGCTCTCAATCTATAACTGGTTTTCAGATATCTGATTTTCAGATAAATTATGCTTGCCAAGGCATCCACAGTTGGTGGGCCGGCATAAGAAGGAAGCAGGTATGAAGCTTTACATTTCCATATTCATTGCAGCGGTTTCCATGCCGCTAGCCAGCATCGCGGGAATTTGCTCGCTGGAGTTCGGCTACGTTTCCAGCTTCCGACAAGCATTTGGCGTTGGCGTCCTGGTGGCCTCTGTGCTGCTGTTGGTGGCCTTGACCTTGTTTTTGGCAGGGATTCCCTCGTCTCTGCGGCGTCTACGTACCCAAGTCCTTCCCCGTCCGTAACAGGAGCGCAGATGAAATATTCGTTGATGGTCGCGTTGCTGTCGGTCTCATTTGTGGCTCAAGCTGACTACGATAATGGGGCGTCGAGCTACTTCAATACACGGTTGTTAAATGTCGTCGAAACCACGGATTGGAATTTTTCAAAAGCCGTAGGCGCTACCCAAATCTTCAACGATTGGCGGGCAAATCAAGCGCGTGCAGAAATCAAATATTCTCAACCTAGGCTTTACCACGGTCGTATCGATAAAATCGTCGCGGACAACGGTAATGCCAATTTCATCTTGGATTTCGGAAAGAAAACGGCTGTGACCGTTACTCTGGCACCGGTTCAAGCCGCATCTTGGTCGGTCGTTGGTAACCAATTAAAGGCTGCCGAGTTACAGCCTAATCGGGAGTTCGCTGCCAATATCGATGTCGGTCGTGAAATGTACTTTCAGTGCATGCGGGCTGAATTCGGGATGGGTGTATATCTTGTTAACTGCATCGCGCTTCCACCGAGCATTGCATTAGGCAAGGCTCGACCTGATGTGATCTACGATCTGGAAGCCGCGAGTATTAGTGACTTGGTCAAAGCCAGAGCCTCCGAGGGCTGGACCCGTCCTCCAAGTGTGCGGCGCAACTTGGCTACCACAGTTCAAATCAGTATGGCTGCCGACGGAACGATCACATCGGCGGATATCACAAAGTCGAGCGGAGATGCCCCTTACGATCATTCTGTGGTAGTAGCCATCAAGAATATTGGTCGATTGAATGAAGTTCAGGGCATGAATCCAAGGGACATCAAAGCATACCGTTCATTCGGCATGACATTTACACCAGAAGATTTAGCTTTATGACAAATGCGGTGGCATAAAGTTAAAGCAGTCATACTGTTTACAAAAGAACGCACGCGGCGCATATGCAGCTTTTGGGAGGCCACGAAGCTCCCAGGGCTGGCGTGCCATTGCCAAATGTTTAAAGCCGCTCCTGCGCGCTTGCAGATAGCCTGAATGGCATTAGGCTATTCAGGCTGCCATTAATTCTTCCAGTACAGTTGGCGGCATCTGCTTTGGTGTTAGTTTCGAAAACCCAAATCGACGGTGCGTTTCGCCAGTCCCAAAATGTTTATCCCTGATTTTGGCAAGGTAGCTAAGATGGTAAAAACAGTCGGCAAACTCCTGGCCATGATCACGCTCTAAGAAGTGCGGCCTGATGAGCTGCACAGAACCGCCTGTAAGCTCTTTCCAGCGTCGCTCGAACAGTTCCCACATGCCTGTATGACCATCACCTGAAATCAACCCCAGGTTGCGGTGCAGGGTCTGGAATCCGAAAAACAAATGATAGTGTGGCTTACCAGAATTACCAATTTCCTTTACCCACCCATGAATAACACGTTTATGCTTGCTCCAATCCTTTGAACCAAGATCAGCTTTACAAGTTTTGATATACCGACTGATGATCGTATTTTCGCACTTATGGTCATGCGTGTGGCTTGCTGGAAAATGCAGATCGATTCGAACCACTGTTATACGAGAGTGGTAGCTCTGCAGATTAATCATTTGGCTGTACATACGATCTAAAATGACAGGATATACGCCGTAGCGCTTGGCTTTGCTGGCATTTACTTTAAGGCCTTTGAATGTATCATTGAAACTTTCTTTCATTTTCATTTTTCGATTTGTTACCTTGTTTTTGGTTCTATATCATTATGGTCATAATGTATAGAATGTTATGGATTAGATAAGGCTATGCCTATAGGTACATGTTCATAGATATTAAAAGAGTGCACGCAGGGATATACGCTCAAAGCAGTACTGTTGGCGGCGTGCAAGGGATTTTCGATTGGGCAAAAGCGGTTTGCTTTTCGCTCTGTCAAATCAGAATAACCGACAAAAAGTTGATTCTAAACATTGAGTGCGAAATTTTCGGTTATTTCAGTGGGCTGTGCCCGTCAGCGGGAGGCGCGTTTGGTGTAGGCGTCATGGTGCGTCATGTGGTAAGGAATGGTCGAACACATCAAATGCTGTGTTGCATACATTGTTTGATGTGTGAGATAATGCTGAACTGACATTTGGGGCTGGTACAAATGACCTATGAAGAGTTTCGTAGGCAGCTCGGTAAAGCTGGCTTATCGGTAAAGGCGTTCGCAGAGTTGATCAAGCAAAACCCCAACTCGATTTCGAATCACGCAGTGCAGGGGGGCGTACCACCACATATTGCCGTTATCGCTGCGTTAATGGCTGAAATGGCGGAGCGGGGCATTGATTATCGGACCGTGCTAACTAGAATCGATTTTTCACCGTGTAAGCCGCGAGGCGGAAGCAATAAGGGTAAATTTCGCGGTAGTAACGTGGGATCACCTAAAGTTACAGCGAATTTATAAGGGCGGCATTCATGAACTTTATTGAAAACGAAACGGCCCAAAAGCTTCGCGGTGGATATTACACCCCGTTTGACTTGGCATTGTTTCTCACGCGATGGGTGGGCGAAATTGCACCCAAAAGAATTCTAGAGCCAAGCTGTGGTGATGGTGTCTTTTTAGAATCAGTGGCGGAAGTTTCGGCAGTACGTAATGCCGAGGTCATGGGCTTTGAGCTGGAGCCAGATGAGGCAGCGAAGGCTCATGATCGAGCAAAAAAGGCAGGGTCGAAGAGTACTACCATACTCAATGAAGATTTTCTGGGTTGGTCCATCAGAAGTATGTGGTCAAGCAACGTTAGGTTTGACGCTGTACTTGGTAATCCGCCTTTTATTCGCTACCAATACCTGCCGGAACCGTTTCAGGCGAACGCAGAGCTGATCTTTAAAGGGCTAGGTCTTCCATTCACAAAGCATACAAATGCTTGGGTTCCTTTTATCCTTGCATCGTTAAAGCTATTACGGCCGGGTGGTCGTCTTGCAATGGTAGTTCCCGCTGAAATTATCCATGTGACACACGCTCAATCGTTGCGGTCATACATGGGTCATGAGTGCAGCAGAATTGTCATAGTTGATCCTGAGGACCTGTGGTTTGAAGGGACGTTGCAAGGTGCTGTGATTCTGATGGCGGAAAAAAAGCTAGACCCTGATGAAATAACAGAAGGACTGGGTATATACCCGGTGAAAGGGCGGGACTTTGTTCACTTGAACCCATCGGAAGTATTTCGTGCACCCAAGGCTATAAACGGAGAAACGGTAGCGGGGAAATGGACTCGCGCGTTACTTGATGTGAGTACTAGAAATCTATTTAACGAAATATCCAGACATAAAGATGTACATCGATTCAAAGATATAGCGAAGGTGGAAGTTGGAATTGTAACGGGTGCAAACAAGTTTTTCCTCGTTTCTGATGAAACTGTAGAGTTAAACAAGCTGCACAAGTGGGCATATCCAATGTTCGGTCGTAGTGAGCATTGCCCTGGTATAATTTACGATGATCGTCAACATAAAGCGAACGCAAAAAAAGGTTCCCCAACAAACTTTTTGTGGTTCAAGGATGGTCTTGAAGGGCTTGATGAAAATGCAAGGTCTTACATAGCACAAGGAGAAGCTGAAAATCTGCATACTCGTTACAAATGCAGAATTCGGACGCCATGGTTTAAAGTCCCCTCTGTTCATTACAGTGAGATAGGTATGCTGAAACGATCGCATAACACTCCACGGTTAATATTGAACCAGTTGGGGGCATATACTACTGATACGGCCTATCGAATTAAGTCATACGGCGTTGCGGCAGAGCAGCTTGTTGGCTGCTTCATTAACCCGCTGACAGCACTAAGTGCTGAATTGGAAAGTCGACACTATGGAGGGGGGGTGCTGGAGTTAATTCCGTCTGAAATTAACAAACTGGTAATACCAACGCCTAACGTTTCGATTGACCTTTTAGAATTGGATAAGTCAATCAGAACTCGTTCGACGCATGAGGTTTTGACTCGCCAAGGATGGTTGGTTTTGGGTGGGCTTGGTGTCTCTAGAGCCGATCAAGATCAGATTTTAGAAGGTTGGCGTATGCTTCGTGATCGTCGTCAGAGGTCGACTAGCGAGCCACTGGATGAGCTCATTTAACATACGCCTAGTTGGAGTGGTTCTCCTCTACGGGATGTCAATATAGAATCGGACCTCAGGGTCCGTTGTCTCGTAGAGGGATAGCCAGTGATCCGTCAGGTTTAGACCTGGGATAATTGGTGTGAATTCCCGCCCCCAGCGCAGTATCGTTGTATAGTTGTTCTGACCTGCTTCGCCGTCGGGCTTGTGACTAACTTCGAAGAAATGCACTCCATAATCGTGATTTCTAATTGAAATCCTCATTGGGATGACTGCGACTTCTTGACTGGAATTTCGATTTCTACCCAGTTCTTGCTGCCAATGATAGTTGCTGAACAAATTTCGGAAGTATTCGGTCTGATCTATGCGTTCATTCGCTACCTCAAAGCGCGCCTGGGTCAAGCGTACGCCCCCTACAGGGTTCGATCCTGGCCTTGTAGATAGAACGTCACTCGCTGAGAGCAGTTTACGCCATACAAGTACTCCGGTAGGCCTGACATTTGGCTGAAATACTGGTGGGTTCTGAATCATAGGAGCGGGAGCAACCGCTTGCTCGCGTGCGCGCAAGTGGCTAGGCAGCAGCGGTGGCAAGGGATGTGCCATTGGACTAAACGGATTTGGCGGGAGTCCAGCGCCCACTGGGTTAACCGTATAGTTGCGCCGTCTTCTTGCTTCTTGCTCCGAAACAATGGTTCCACGTTGTGACAATTCGTGAATCAATTGTGATGTAAGCAATTGAGTCGTTAGTCCACTGGGGTTTAGGAATTGTTGCAACTGCATAATTATGTTATGAAAATTGTGTTCGTCTTGGGGGAAGGCGAATTCATATTTGGTGGCTAATTCGTAGTTTGTGTAAAGTCCGCCATCTGTCCAGTTGTTTGACCCCACATACAAAACAGCAAAGTTTTGTGACTTGAAGTAGTATAGTTTCGGATGAAATGTAATTCTTGGAATAGGGTTGTGAACGATGTGAGTTGTTGCTGGCCAGGAATTCAGTTCTTCTAGGACATCTTTGCTTGTGCCACCAAGATCAATTCCGACAGTGAAGTTAATGCGACTGTTGTTTTGGGCGTGATTTTGAAGTTTGTCTTTCAGTCGAAGAACAGCCCGTAACCCAACAAATGCGGATACAAACGCTATTTCTTGGAAAATGTAGCCCGAGTCTAATAGGTTTGATATTTCGTTCCCAAGTTGTTGGCCGGGCTGCGCGATAATCGAAACTTGCATTATGTATCCTTATAAAGTCACATCCGTTTTAGTGTTGAGGTCACAGCCGGACTCACTATAACCGTTTCATTCCTAGAACTGGAACTTCTATCAAAAGCGATTGGGTGTTTTGTCACACAACATCAGCAGGTTATGCGCCCCCGCCGCCGCGATCAGCAGTGCGCGCTTGGCGGCGAGCTGGCCCTGTACTTCGCTCAGGTCCGGGTAAGGTTTGTTCAGATACAGCAATCCGTCGGATTGGTAGGGCTCGATAGGCTGATGTCCGTTCAGGTGTGCCACCACCTGCAGCAAGTGATCCACGGCGAGCACTTTCAACCCCGACGCCAGGCAGGCTTCTTCCGCATTCGCCCGCGGCACGATTACGGTGCGCCCCGCCTTGCGCGCCGCCAATGCTGCCGGCAACACGCCTTTCACTGCCCGCACTTCGCCGGACAGGGCCAATTCTCCCAGGCATTCCACCTCGTCGAGCATCGACGCCGGCACCTGCACGCTGGCCGCGAGGATTCCCAAGGCAATCGCCAGGTCAAAACGCCCGCCGTCCTTGGGCAGGTCGGCGGGCGCCAGGTTCAGGGTGATGCGGCGGGCCGGGTATTGCAGGGCAGAATTGAGAATGGCGCTGCGCACCCGGTCCTTGCTTTCCTTGACCGCCGTTTCCGGCAAACCCACCAGTGTCAGGGACGGCAGACCATTGGCCATGTGCACCTCGACGGTGACGGCGGGAGCTTCGACCCCAATTTGGGCACGGCTGTGGACGATGGCGAGTGACATGCTCGTTCCTTGAAGAATTGAGGCCGCTTCCTGCGGTTTCTCAAAGGTAGTCGAGGGAATGCATGGGCAACGAATCAGACTTTTACAGGACGTATCAACGTGCAAAGGCGTTGGGATACTTATCCAGATAGGCGCCGTTGAGTTGGGTGTCTGGGGCACGCATGAAGGTGCGGAAATCGGGGATCAGGAACACCAGCAGTGACAACCCCAGCACCATCGCCCCCAGCGACGTGATGGTCAGGGTGACACCGAGGTTGGCGATCAGGCCATTCATGGCGAAACTGCCCAGCGGGCTGGCTGCCGCGGACAGAAAGGACACGGTGGCGAAGATCCGGTTGCGGTGCTGCTTGGGGGTCGCCAGTAATCTCACGGCAGAGGTCGGAATGTTGATCAGCATCAGGCCCACCCCGCCACAGAAAAACGCCAGGGGCACGACGACTATCGATGAGAGCGCGCCGGCCAGCCACATATTGCCCCCCAACAGTGCAAAGCCTGCCGCGACACACAGGTCGCGGGGTACCCGTTGGGTCAACCAGCCGGTGATCGTGTAGCTGCCCGCCAGGATGCCCAGGCCGAAGCACGCATCCAGCAGGCCGAGGTAGGTGATCGGGTAGTGGATAACTGTCTTCACGTACAGCGGCAGCAGGATGGTAAAAAATGGAAACAGGGCAAAGTTGACGAGCATCGCCACAAGAGCCAGGTAGAACTCGACCTTCACCCCATAGACCGCCTTGAAACCCGAGTAAATCATGCGCCAGCCGCTGGAGGTCGGTTCAGGTTCATCTGGGGCGCTGGCGCCGAGGTGGAGTGGAATGGATGCGATCAACACTGCCGCGCCAAGCATCGCAATGAAGTCGACGGCAAACGCCAGCGGGGTACCGAAGCTGAAAATCAACGCGCTGGCCATGGCTGGCCCGAGCAGGTTGGAAATGGACGACAGCATGCTTTTGGTGCGCACGGCCAGTGAGACCTGATCGTCACGCGCAAACAATGGAATGATCGACGACTGCAGCGGCTCGCGCACACCGGCGACGGCACTGCTGATGAGCATCAGGGCGCCGACGCTCCAGGGGTTGAACAGCTGCGTCGCAGATAGAAGAAACATCAACAGCGCGGTCAACACGCTGGTCAGGGAAACCAGCCTGAGGATCAGGATCTTGTTGTACTTGTCGCCCAGCCATCCCAGCAGAGGGCGGGCCAGCACCTGCGCCGCGATGGAGCAGGCGATCATGTTGGCGAAGACGACGGCGGAACCGGTTTCCTGCAAGGCCCACCACGCCACGGCGAGTTGGTTGCAGCGGCCACCGAGCACCACCAGCAAAAAGCTGAATTGTATTTTCAGCAGGCGCCGGTCGAGGGCTGGCAAGCCCCACAGGGACCGGTTGATGCCGGTTATTCGCCCGCTGGCGTCAATCGCGCTTCCAGTTCCGCGACTTTTGCTTCCAGGCTCTCCAGCCGCGCACGCGTGCGGGCAAGTACCACCATCTGGCTATCAAATTCTTCGCGGCTCACCAGGTCGAGCTTGCTGAAACCACTTTGCAGCAAGGCCTTGAATTGGCTTTCGATTTCATTGCGGGGCAACGGGGTGTCACCGCTGAACAGGCGAGAGGCGTGGCCGCTCAGGGCGTCGAGGAGGTCTTTGGG
>Ga0182007_10000854_pt1 | contig 16915 bp, 13 predicted proteins | sample Sormic07211113_1_FD_123023 | JGI IMG/M metagenome (GOLD analysis project Ga0182007, IMG submission 123023) | Rhizosphere microbial communities from Sorghum bicolor, Mead, Nebraska, USA - 072115-113_1 MetaG | ecosystem: Host-associated > Plants > Roots > Rhizosphere | place: USA: Nebraska... | reverse complement strand
TGCTGTTCGTACAGTTGCACGATCGTGGCGGGGTCGGCGTTCGGCGTCGCGTCGACGAAGGTCTTCTGGTCCGGATAGATCTGCGCGGTTTGCACGGCTACGAACAGGTCGCCGTAGAGCGTACTGGGCGCGGGCGGAAGCGTGCTGCCGACCTGCGTATCGGCATGGCAGACGCCGGCGAGACCGAGCAGAAAGACGAAGCTGGAAGCGGCGCTTGCTCGCCGCAGGCTTTGCATTCCGGAACGCGGCGCAGAGGGAAGGGGCGAAGGCTGGAAAGCCGTGCGAGCGGCGCGGATGGCGCGCCATTGCGATGACACAATCATGTCTCCTCCTGGGGAATGGACAACAGGATTGGTCTGCCTCACACCCACTCTTATTTCATACGATTGCTGGGCCGTCGCTAGCATCGCACAGATTGGAGGGGGCTTCAAACTATGCGCCACGGGTCCTGTCGAGCGCCGCAAACAGGAGGTCCGCGGCACGCCAAACGCGAAAGCGCTGATTGTGTACGATGCGAAGTTGCTTCGCGTGTTCGAGGCCGGGCTTTGTCCACTCGCCGGTCTTCATCGTTAGCGCATGCCGCGTGCGTGTCACCCCATTCCCTTGTGCCGAGGAAATCGCCATGCATATCGCACCGTTTCAGATCGCCATACCCGAGCCTGACATCGACGATCTCCGCCGGCGCGTCCGCGCGACGCGCTGGTCGCCGGTCACGCCCGCGCCCGCGTGGCAGCAGGGCGCCGATCCGGCATGGCTGCGCGAGCTCGCCGGCTACTGGGCCGAGCGTTTCGATTGGCGCGAGGCCGAGCGCGGCTTGAACCGGCAACCGCAGTTTCTCGCCGACGTCGACGGTCAACGCGTTCACTTCGTCCATCGGCGCGGCGCGGGCGCAGCGCCCTATCCGTTAGTGGTGACGCATGGCTGGCCGGGCTCGTTCTTCGAGTTCCACACACTCGTCGACCGGTTGTGCGACCCCGCCGCGTTCGGCGGCGACGCCGGCGATGCCTTCGATGTGGTGGTTCCGTCGCTGCCGGGCTTCGCGTTCTCGCCGGCGCCGGCGCAGCCTGGCATGTCCGCATTCCAGATCGCGGACCTGTGGGTGTCGTTGATGCGCGGCCTCGGGTACGAGCGCTTCGGCGCGCAGGGCGGCGATCTCGGCGCGGGCGTGTCGGTCGCGCTTGCCGCGCGGCATGACACGGCGGTCGACGGCATTCACCTGAACTTCTTGCCGAGTTCCTACGAGCCCGCAATCGGCGCGGCTCAAACGCCGCTCACGTCGGCGGAAGAAAATTTCTTGCGCGAGAGAAACGAATGGGCCGCGCTGGAAGGCGGCTATTCGCACATGCATGCCACGAAACCGCAGACGCTGGCTGCGTCGCTCAACGATTCGCCGATGGGACTCGCGGCGTGGATCGGGGAAAAGTTTCGCGCCTGGAGCGATTGCGGCGGCGACGTCGAGCGGGTGTTTTCGAAGGACGAACTGCTCACCAACATCTCGCTCTACTGGTACACGCAGAGCATCGGTTCGTCGATGCAACTGTATTGGGAAAACCGCCTTCAGCCGATGCGTTTCGCCGACGGGCCGCGCGTCGTGCCGCCGGTCGGTTACGCGCGTTTTCCGAAGGAACTCAGTCGTCCGCCTCGCAGTTGGCTTGAACGGAGCTTCGACGTCGTGCAATGGACGGACATGCCGAGCGGCGGACACTTCGCTGCAATGGAAAAGCCCGATCTGCTCGCGGCGGAGATTCGCCGGTTCTTCAGGCCGTTCCGGCGAAAGACCGCTTGAAAGCCGCTCGAAAACCTCATGAACGGCAACGGAAATGCTCACGCGTCGGTCGAGGCAACCGACAAGGTAACTTGTTCTCTCAACGCAATCGCGACTCCGCAATTATTGCGCACGACAATCGGCAAGCACGCATTGTCGGCCGTCGCGTTGCGTCCCGCTGAGTTTTGGCGGAAACGCGCCGCAAGGACGTGAAACGATAGCGCAGACCTGCTATCGCGATCGGGTTCGTGCATGACGCCATGAAGGCGCGCATCGCGCGGCTCGGGGCTCGCCCGGCGAAAGCACATGTGAACCGACCTGCGAGCAGTAGCGGCAGCGCTAACAAGGCGAACCGTCTCTCACGCGTGGTGAGGAGCAATGTGAATCTCTTTCCGTGCACGCTTGTTTATGTGGATGTCGACGCGAAGCCGGGTCCCAACTCGACGAATCGCGATCCGCTCTCGTATGTGAGCCAGGCGATCTGCCTGAACAACAGCTTGCGGCGCGTGGGCATGCCGACGCTGACGATCATGACGAACGCGCCGGCACTGGTCGAAAAGCGGCTCGAAGGCCTGCCGCCGGAAAAGCGCCCGGCGGTGACGAAGCTCACCGCGACGATCGAGTTGCCGAAGAATACGCCGTTCTACGCGGCGCATTTCAAGCTCGATCTAATGGATCAACTCTCCGATGCGCTGCCCGCGGACACCATGATGCTATTGCTCGACGCCGACATGGTCGCGTGGCTGCCGCTCGATCACACGCTGATCGAGCGATGCGCCGAGGCTGGCCTCGGCGTCTACGATATTTCGGACCAGGTTTTTCCCGCATACGGCAGCGAACGCGTGGTGGCGGATCTGGAAATCGTCGCGGACGGGCGGCTCGCGAATCCGCGCTGGTACGGCGGCGAATTCATGCTCGCGACGCCCGCATCGTTGCGCCGGCTGGTGCCGCGTGCGCGCGCCAGTTACGCGCGTTACCTGGACGAAAGCGAACACCTGAGACATCACGGCGATGAGGCCTTCATTTCGGCCGCGCTCAATGCGCTCGTCGACGAGGGGCAAACGGTGGTCGAGGTCGGCGCCTATCAGGCGGTCGGACGTCATTGGCCCGGCAACAACTATCGGGACTTCCGCTGGTTCTGCTGCTGTTCGTTCATCCATTTGCCGGGCGGCAAATATCTGCTGGAAAAGGAGGCGCGCTTTGTCGAGTTCGCGCCGACCCGTTTCTGGCGGCGCATGCGTCACGCGCATCTGCGCGGCCGCATGCGTCACGCGGTGAAGCGGGTCGTCAGGATGCTCAGCGCCGAGCGCCTCGCCATGCTGTCGGCTTACGCGCTGCGCGGCGTGAAGAGCTAGATGCGCTGACGTCCGTCACATCTTCACGTCGATGCGTCCATAGACTCCGTTGGCTTCGTCATTGGGCCCGGCGGCAAAAAACAGCGTGTTGACCGGCTGATTATTGAGCCCGTTGCCGAACGCGATACCCCACAGGCCGTCCTGCACGAACGCGTTTCCATTCGACAGCTTGACGGCGCCAAGCGACTGGCCGGTGATGGGATCGAACGCATTGATCGTGCCGTCGCCGAAGTTGCCGATCAGCACGTCGCCGCTCAAGCGGCCGAAATTCGCCGGCGCTTGCGCGACGCCCCACGGCGCGTTCAGCGCACCGGCTGAAGCAAAGCGCTGCAACAGATTGCCGGACGTATCGAAGATGTCGACGAATCCCAGACCCGCGCCGTGGACATCGTCATGTGCATCCGCGTCCTGTTTGGCGTAGGTCACGAAGAGCTTCGCGCCGATGGCCTGAATGCCGAACGGCGCGAAACCCGACGGCAGCAGAGCGTCCTGGAACTTGCCGGGCATCGCGACTTTCGCGAAGTTCCTGTCGAACACGTCGATCTTGTTGTTGTGAAAGTCGGTGGCGTAGAGCAGATTGGCGGTGCCGTTGCTGGCGAGCGCCAGTCCCTTGTAGACCGCGCCGCCGTTGCCGTCGTCGAACACGGTGATTGCCGCGGTGGGCGCGACCGCCGGCGCCCATGCGGTGATGTTGCCGCCTTCGCCGGAAAAGATGAATGCGGCGACGCCCGATTTGCCGCCCTGCGTGACCATGAAATCCGTCGTGCCGTTGAACACGATGCCGGTCGGATTCGCCGAACCGCTCGCGCCGGCCGGAATGCTGACGACCAGCGATTGCGGCACGCCGTTGCCGTCATAGAGCGTCGCGAGCGAGGTTGCGTTATCCGCCACCCACACGAAACCTTTTGGATTGAACGCGATGCCCCACGCGTTCTTCAGATTGGCATCGGTATGCGGCGCCGCGACCGCGCCGTCCGACACCAGCACGGTGGACGTGAACGATTGCGCGTTGAGCGAGCCGGAACTTCCCCCGCATGCAACGAGACTCGTCAACGCCGCGGCGCCCATGACGGCGCCCAGTACCTTAAGCACAGATTTCATGACCACACCTCCGTCACGACCGATGGATCGTCGAGGCTATTCAAACGTGTGGCGTTGCCGCTTTATTCCCCCAGCGGCGCGGAAATCTTTTGCTTCAGATCGTTCCGAACAATGCGCGCGGACGGTCCTTGAGCGTGCCCGTCAAGAGCCGCAACGCGCTCACCAGTTGATCGCGGCTCGTCGCGCAGGCGAGGTTGATGCGCACGCCGTGCTCGATCTCCGAGCGGTCCACGGCAAACGCCGACGACGGCATCACCACCACGCCGCGCGCCTTCGCGTTCGCCGCGAAATCGTCGGCGCGCCACGGCGGCGGCAACTTGAGCCACACGAACATGCAGGCGGGGTCGGTCTGCAGCATCTCCTGCGGCAACAGTTCGCGCGCGAGGTCCTGGCGCGCGCGAATCTCGGCGAGCTGCGCGTCCATGATGCGGCGCGCGGTGCCGTCCTCGATCCAGATCGACGCGATCAACATGGACATCGGCGCGGGCATCCATGCGGTGGTGCGCACGGCTTCCGCGCACAGCGCGGCGCTGTCCGGGGGACTCAGCAGATAGCCGAGCCGCAGGCCGGGCGCGAGGATCTTCGAAGTGGCCGCAAGGTGAAACGTCAGTTCGGGACACAGGCTCGCGATGGTCGGCAGACGTTGCGACACCAGCGGTCCATAGACGTCGTCCTCGATGATCGCCACGCCGTGGCGGCGCGCGATGTCGGCGAGGGCCATGCGGCGTTCGAGGCTCATCGTCGTCACGGTGGGGTTCTGCAGATTCGGCACGGTGAAGATCGCCTTCACCGGCATGCGCCGGCAGGCGCGCTCCACTTCGTCGGTGAGCAAGCCTTCGCGGTCGCTGGGAATGCCGACGATCTCGAACTGAAACACCGGCGCGAGCGCTTTCAGGCCGTAGTAGGTGAGCTGGTCGGCGAGGATCACGCCGTCCGTGCCGATCAGGCTGTTGAGCACCGCATACAAACCGTGTTGCGCGCCGCTCGTCACGACCACATGTTCGGGCGCCGGCGCGAAGCCCGGCGCGGCCATCCACTGCGCGCCCGCGGCGCGCGCCCATGACGGCCCTTGCGGCGGCTGATACTCCTGCAATTGCGGATAGCGCGGATCGCGCGGCAGGTCCGCGAGCGTACGCGCGAGGCAGTTCAGAAATTCACTCGTGGCGGGGCGGTTGACGGTCAGATCGATCGCCGTGCTGCTCGCCGGCTGCGCGGGCTCGACGCTCGGCATCGCGCCGCCGGTCACGAGCGAGCCGCGCCGCTTGCTGCCGATCACCAGCCCGCGCAACTGCAATTCCTTGTACGCGCGCGAAACCGTCGACACGTTGATGCCGAGTTCCGTCGCCAGTTGCCGCTGCGGCGGCAGCCGGCTGCCCGGCGGATAGACGCCGCTGCGGATTTCGTTCTCGATCGAACTGGACACCTCGACGTAGGTCGAGCGCTTCGCCTGCGCGCTCGACCCGTTAGTCCGACGCGCCGTGCCTTTGCCAGAAGCCATAAGAACCGATGTCTCCATACAAAAACTGCTTTGTCCGCGATTGTGCGGAGTTTTGCCGATTCTATACCAGACAGCGGGACTGCAAACGCTAAAAGCACGTAGGCAAGGCGGCTTCGCACGGCTCGGGCACCGGCCGCCCATTTGCGGCGCACACCATCCAGGGAAAACGCCGATGCCACACAATGCTCGTTTTAATTGCACACAAAAAAATATTGTGTGATTCTGTGCTCATGGTTTTGTTCGGTGGCGCGGGAAATGAGCGGCTAGCGGACAGCATTCGAAACTTATTAGCCGGAGCTTGCTGGATGCGCTTTCCTCAGTCCACACCACGCGGATGCGTGTCGAAACGCGGTGCGCCGTCCGCACTCGGCCATTGCGCCGCCGTACCCGAAAGGCGCGCGTGATGCCGGATGTCGCCATCATCGGTGCGGGGTTCATCGGCCTGGCGAGCGCCGCCGCGTTGATGCGCGACGGCCACCGCGTCACGCTGTTCGATCCGGCCGGCGTGGGGCAGGGCGCGTCGTTCGGCAACGCCGGGACGTTCGCGCCGTATGCGTGCATTCCGGTCAACAACCCGTCGGTGTTCCGTGACTTGCCGCGCTTTCTGCTATCGAACCAGAGTCCGTTCAGATTGCGTTGGGGTTATCTACCGCATCTCGCGCCGTGGCTGGTGCGCTTCATGATGAGTTCGCTGCCGCACCGCTACGAGGCCAGCGCCGCCGCACTCGCGGCGCTGCTCGATCACGCGTATGACGGCTATGCGCCGCTGCTCGCGAACCCGGAACTGGCGAGCTTCGTTCGTCCGCGCGAGTGCCTGTATCTGTATTCGAGCGCGGCTTCATTCGATGCCGCGCGTGCCGCGCTCGATCTGCGCCGGAAGCTCGGCGTCACCTTCGATCTGCTCAAGGGCGACGATATCCGTGCGCTGGAACCGTCGCTCGCGCCGATCTTCGAGCGCGGCGTGCTGTTCACGAATAGCTGGCATTTCTCCGACCCGCAAGGCTTCTTGCAGACGCTTCATGATCAGCTCACCGCGCAAGGCTTGACGCTGGAGCGCTCGGCGGTCGAGCGCGTGCAGCCTTCGGGCGAAGGCGCGAGCCTTACCGTCGGCGGCATCGCGCGCCGTTTCGATTACGTGGTGGTGGCAACCGGCGCGCGCTCCGCGCAGTTCGCCGGCCAATGCGGCGACCCGGTTCCGCTCGACACCGAGCGCGGCTATCACGTCCGTTTTCCCGGCGCGCAGCAACTGGTGTCGCGGCCGGTCGGCTGGGCCGAACGCGGCTTCTACATGACGCCGATGAGCGACGGCTTGCGCGTCGCGGGCACCGTCGAACTCGCCGGTTTCGGCGACACGCGCAACCGCTCGCTGCTCGACTTGCTGACGTTTTCCGCGAAGCGCGCTCTACCCGCGCTGTCTACGCCTGACAGCAACTGGCTCGGCTTTCGCCCGACGCTGCCCGACGGCGTGCCGGTGCTCGCGCGATCGCGCGCGAGCGAACGCGTGATCTACGCCTTCGGCCATCAGCATCTCGGCCTGACGTTGGCGGGCGTGAGCGGGCGCATCGTCGCGGATCTGGTCGCGCGGCGGGCGCCGCCGCTCGATCTCGCGCCCTACGCGGCCACGCGTTTTTGATTTTGCAGGGGACAGCCGCACGAAGTTTTCACGTTTCACCACAGGCATCGCAGGACGGTTTCGACGCGTCGCGCATCGGATCGGTCAACCTACTACACGCGCGACGTCACATCTCGCAAGGAGCGCATCATGAATCGCCGCTATTGGCTGTTGAGTGCCACTGTCTGTGCACTCGCCACGTACATGCCGTTGTCGTGGGCCGCCGACCCCGAAGTCGTCAAGATCGGTTTCGTCGGGCCGTTGACCGGTCCGGTGGCCCGAGTCGGCAAGGACTTGCAATATGGCGCGCAACTGGCGCTCGACGAAGAGAACGCGAAGCATCCGACCGTCGGCGGCAAGCCGGTCAAGTTCGTGCTCGACGTGCAGGACGATCAGGCCGACCCGCGCGTGGCGATTCAGGTCGCGCAGAAGCTGGTCGACGAAGGCGTGGTGGGCGTGATCGGCCACTACAACTCGGGTTGCAGCATTCCGGCTTCGACGGTCTATCACCAGGCGAACGTGGCGATGATCACGCCGGGCTCGACCAATCCGCAACTCACCAAGCAGGGCTTCAAAAACGTCTTCCGCACGATGGGCCATGACGGCATCGGCGGAGTCGTCGCGGGGCATTTCGTGGTGGAGCAGATGAAGGCGAAACGCATCGGCATCATCGACGACCGCACCGCGTTCGGGCAAGGTCTCGCGGATGCGTTTGAAAAAGGCGTCAAGGAAGCGAACGGCAACGTGGTCGATCGCGAGTTCACCAACGACAAGGCGGTCGATTTCCGCGCCATTCTGACCACGTTGAAGAGCAAGAACGTCGACATGATCTTCTTCGGCGGCCTGGACGAGCAGGGCGCGATGCTGGTCAAGCAGATGCGCTCGCTCGGCATCAACGCGCAACTGTTCGGCGCGGGCGCGCTGAAGAGCAATGCGTTCCTGCAGATATCCGGCGCGGCCGGCGACGGCACCCAGGATCTCGAGCCGGGTCCGGCGCTCGACAAGCTGCCCGCCGCGCAGGCGTTCGGCAAGCGCTACAAGGCGCGCTTCAACCAGGATGTCGAGCTCTACGCGCCGTTCGCCTACGACGCCGCGCTCGCGATGATCAAGGCGATCCACGGCGCCGACTCGCTCGATCGCGCGAAGATTGTCGAGAGCCTGTCGAAGGTCACGGTCACGGGTGTGACCGGCAATATCACCTTCGATCCGTATGGCGATCTGATCAAGCCGCCTTATACGCTGTTCCAGGTTCAGCAAGGGCAATGGAAGAGCATCAAGACGGTGGGCGGCAACGGCGCGTAGTCGTTGGCGGTTTGCGCGGGTTCGCAGGCGATTGCGTTTGCGATTGCGATTGCGATTGCGATTGTGTTTGCGGGTGCCTGCCGCGCAAACCGCTAGCCGTTCAGGTCGGGATTCTGCTGCGCGAGTTCATGCACCCACTCGCTGAACACTCTGACGCACATGCTCAGGCGGCGGTGCGGGTAGAGAATCGAAAGCGGAATCGGCGGGCTCGGGAAGCCGTGCAGAATTTCACGCAGCGCGCCCGCATCGATCGGTTTCGCCACCATGAAGCGCGGCACCTGGATCATTCCCAAGGCTTCGAGCGCGGACGTGATGTAAACCTGGCCGTCGTTGACCGCCAGAATCCCTTCCATTGGTTTTCGCACGAGCGCGCCGTCGACTTCGAATTCGAAGGGGTAGACACGCCCCGTGCGCGCCGAAAAATAATTCACCGCGCGATGCCGCTCGAGATCGTCGGGCGTGGCCGGCTCGCCCATCTGTTCGAGATAGGCGGGCGCCGCGCAGGTGGTCATGCGCACGCTGCCGATCGTGCGCGCGACGAGGCTCGAATCGTCGAGCACGCCGATGCGGATCACGCAATCCACGCCTTCCTGCACGAGATCCACGTTGCGATCGGCGATACCCAGCTTCACCGCGATGTCGGGATAGCGCGCGTTGAAATCACGCAGCACGGGAATCAGCACGTTGGTGGCGAATGTCGCGGAGGTGTCGACGCGAATCGTGCCGCGCGGGCTCTGGCGTTTGTTCGATAACGCGGACTCGGCGTCGGAGACCTCGGCCAGAATGCGCGCGCAATATTCGTAGTAGAGCGCGCCGTCGCCGGTGACCTGAACGCTGCGCGTCGTGCGATTCAGGAGCCGCACCCCGAGATGGCCTTCGAGGTTCTGCACGACAGTCGACACCGACGCGCGCGGCATTTCCAGCGAATCGGCCGCCCTGGAAAAGCTCGACGCGTCCACGACGCGCTTGAACACCGTCATCGCCTGAAGCATGTCCATACGTGTTGTCCTTGTGATGTGACCGGTTGGCGCGAGCGCGGCAACGAGGCGACATTCTAGAACGGCGACACGGCGGCGCGTGCCGGTCTCGGGGCGCAAGGACACGTCAACCGGTTGGATGCGCTCGCGTCCTCCGCATGACGAGGCGGCCCTGCAAAAAAGCTTGACACTTCACGATCAATCTCTATAGTTCACCACATGGCGAAGTATCCGGTCAGTCAGTTGGATCGTACGTTTTCCGCTCTCGTGGACCCCACGCGGCGGGCTATCCTCGCGCGTCTGGAGCGGGAGCCCGGCCTGTCGATCACGGAGATCGCGCGTCCGCTGCCGCTCAAGCTTCCCGCTGTCATGAAGCACCTCGACGTGCTGAGCGAAGCGGGTCTCGTGGCGCGTACCAAGAAAGGCCGGACCGTTTCGGTGGACCTCGTCGCCGGCCCGATGGAGGAGGCAATGGCGTGGCTAAGACGCTATGAGCGCTTCTGGTCCGCCAGTCTCGATCGACTTACCGACTTTGTGGAGGGGGAAGAGGAATGATCAAGGAAAAGCCCAGCCTGACCATCATCCGGCGCATCAAGGCGCCGCCGGCGAGAGTCTACGCAGCGTGGACCCGCCCCGAACTGATGGCGCGCTGGTGGGGGCCCGACGCCGGGCCGGTGCTGAGCGCCGAAGCCGATCCGCGCGTGGGCGGGCGCTTTCGCGTGGTGTTCCAGACGCTCGACGGCGAAACGCACGACTGCCGCGGCGAATACCAGGAAGTCGAACCGGACAGCAAGCTCGTCTTTACCTGGCAGTGGGTGACGATGCCGGAGCGCCAGTCTCTCGTGACCATCCGATTGCGTCCGATCGAAGAAGGCACCGAACTCAATTTCACGCACGCGCAATTCTTCGACGAGGCCGCGCGCGACGCGCATCAGGTCGGCTGGACCGGCTCCTTCGACAAGCTCGAGGCACTGATCGCCGAACTGAACGACACCGGCGAATAACGCGCATCGGACCGAATTCAACCCATATCGAGGTCGAACATGAAGCTCTACTATTCTGAAACCCTGGCCCCCAGAAAAGCGTGCGCCGTGGCGAAGTACCTGGGCTTGCCCATCGAATACGTTTTCGTCGATCTGGCAAAGGGCGAGCAGAATGAGCCCGCTTATCTGGCGATCAATCCGAACGGCAAGGTGCCGTGTCTCGTCGACGGCGATAAAAGCCTTTGGGAAGCCGACGCGATCATCTGCCATTTCGCGCAGCGCGCGGAATCGGATCTCTGGCCGCGCGGCGCGCGGCAGGCCGATGCGGTGCGCTGGTTTAGCTGGAACAGCCAGCATTTTTACCGGCATGGCGGCACGCTTTATTTCGAGCATCTGATCAAGCCGCGGATCGGACTCGGCGAGCCGGATGCGTCGAAAGTCGCTGAAGCGCAGGGCTGGTTCCGCAAGCACGCGGGCGTGCTCGATCAGCATCTCAAGGATCGCACATGGCTGCTTGGCGATGAACTGAGCGTCGCGGATTTTTCGGTCGGCGCGACCTTGCCTTACGCGAAAAGCGCGGCGATGCCGCTCGAAGAGTTCGAGCATGTGCGGCGCTGGCACGATCGGTTGAACGCGCTCGACGCCTGGCGCGATCCGTTTCCGGCGCGGCCGGCGCTGTCCGTCGCGAACGGTTGAAGGAACGGCCATGTGTTGCGCGATCGTGGCGCTCGGCATGACCTTGCTGGCGAGTTGGCGAAGCGTGTCGGGCACGCTCGTCGGTCGCGCCGGGCGGCTGCGCGGTATGGCGATTGTGGTTGCCGCGCTCGGCGCGGCGGGCGGGTCCGCGTTGGCGGCGGATCGATTCGCAGCGGGCGCGTCGCAGTCGTCTTTGTATATGCGCTTTAGTGCCGTGGCGATTTGTGGGCATTTCATCAAGTAGCGAGGCGTCGTGTCCTGGCGCGGCGGTCTCCTCACGCCACACGCCGCGCCCGATTGCCGTATCGTGCAGACTCGAAGCTTGTTCGTTGCTTATCGAGGGCACGTCATGGCACTTTCATCGAACGACGCCGCGCGGCGCGCCGGCAGACGCTCCTTTCTGCGCACGGTAACAAGCGCCGCCATCGGCTTGCCGGTCTCGCTCGCTCTGCCGCGTTTGACCTCGGCGCAAACGCAGGCCCAACCACAACCACAACCACAACCACAACCGCAACCACAACCGCAAACCGCCACGCCCTCGCGCATCGCACAGCGTGTGATTCCGTCGACTGGCGAACGTTTGCCGGTCATCGGCTGCGGCACGTGGCGCACGTTCGATGTCGGCGATGATCCCGGCGCTCGCGCGCAACTTGCCGACGTGCTGCGAATTCTCTTCGAGGCGGGCGGCTCGGCGATCGACTCGTCGCCGATGTACGGCTCGTCGGAAGCTGTTGCCGGCGCGCTGCTGACGCAACTCGACGCGCACCGCAAAGCCTTCGTCGCGACCAAGGTCTGGACTCAGGGACGCGAGGCCGGCATCGCGCAGATGGAGGAATCGCTGCGCCGTTTTCAACAACCGTGCATCGATCTCATGCAGGTCCACAATCTGCTCGACTGGCGCACGCAACTCGCCACGCTGCGCGACTGGAAAGCGCGCGGCCGGATTCGCTATATCGGCGTCACGCACTACACGTCGAGTGCATTCGGCGAAGTCGCGGCCGTGATGCGCAGCGAAAAGCCCGACTTCGTGCAAATCAACTATGCAGCGGATGACCGCGCCGCCGAGGCGCGCATCCTGCCGCTCGCAGCGGAGCTCGGTATCGCGGTGGTGATCAACCAGCCTTTCGGCGGCGGCGGCCTGCTCGCGCGCGTCGGCAAAACGCCGCTGCCCGCGTGGGCCGCGGAGATCGACTGCACGAGCTGGGCGCAACTGCTCCTCAAGTTCGTGCTCGCGCAAGCGGCGGTGACGGTGGTGATTCCCGGCACCGGGCGTCCGCAATACATGGCCGACAACGTTCGGGCCGGCTCGGGTCCGCTGCCCGATAAAGCGATGTGCGCGCGGATCGTGGCGGCGGTGGGCGGTTGAACACGGCGTGGTCGATTCGCTCCTGAACCTGCTGCCGTGTTTTCGTGAGGAGCGCCGATGCGCAAGGTGTTTTCAACGCAAAACCCCGCGCATTCGTTTTGCATTTATTCGCGCGTCAATCCATAGCACATTCCGGGAAATGGAAAGCTAGGTTTTCCGTAGGCAATCGGGAATCGGGGGATTTCTAGAGTATTAACTCGGGTCATTTACTGGGATTCCATTCGAACGGCATACACCGTGTGAAACTTCAGGAAAGATTGTGAAAGGAAGTTGACACGGGAACGTTTGCCAAACTAGGCTACGCACTGTCGTCAAAACTGATTAAAAAAATTTACCCCTGCCCGGAGACGCAGGCAAGCCGCCGCTTTGCCCATCAGTCAGACGATCGCATGGAAGCTGAACGAAACGGTTCCAATCCGTTTCGCTGAAAGCATTGTAATGATTAAACGCCGTTATTTAAAAATCAGCCGCAAGTGCTGAGGGTGTAACACGTCCATATATTCTCGCCAGCAATTCGGTGTTGGTGCGGGAGACCTTTTTCTCTGAAAAAACAGAGAAACCAGTTGAAGCATTCATCGCACTTTCTTTATGCCGATATTGTCAGTCGAGGATTAATCATGAGTATAAATTTCCGATTGCAGATACAGTGCCTGGCGCTAGCCGGAATAATGGTTCTGGCGGGATGCGGCGCGGGAGACGGCGCCTCCACGCTGACGAGCAAGTCCGCGCAGACGCCGACGGCCGCTTCCGACACGGCGCTGGCGCCGCCCACCGCGCCGATCGCCGCGAATCCGTCGATCGACAAGACGGTGCCGCCGGTCGAACTGCCCGACACGGTCATGCCCGTCAACTACAAGCTGTGGTTCCGGCCGAACCCGGCGCTGTCGTCATTCGACGGCCGCGCCGACGTGCAGATCAAGGTGCTGAAGGCCGTCAACGCGATCACCATCGCGGGCCACCGCGTCAAGTTCACCAATGGCACGATCACGCTTCAGCCTGGCAACATCCCGTTGATCGCCACCCCGCAGGACGACGGCGATTTCTATCAGCTTCGGCCCGTCAGCGGGCAGATCGCGGCCGGCAATTACTCGCTGCACATGGAGTGGAGCGGCATCATCAACTTCAAGAGCTATGACGATCCGGTCGCCAAGACCGGCGGCAGTTGCGGCGACGATCCGTATCCGGGATGCTCGGCGGCCGAAGGCGTGTTCCGCGTCGATCTGAAGGCGACGGACGGCACCACGAGCGGCGCGATTCTCACGCAAGGCGAATCGAATCTCGCGCGCCAATGGTTCCCCGGCTGGGACGAGCCGGCTTTCCGGCCCACCTATGAGGTGAGCGCGGAAGTCCCGCAAAACTGGAACGTCGTCTCGAACGCGGCGGAGAAACCGGCGGTGAACGTGGACAGCGGCTACAAGCTGGTGTCGTTCGAAAAGACGCCGCCGATGCCTTCGTATCTGCTCTTCTTCGGCGGCGGCCAGTTCGATATTCTCGAGGACGACTTCACGAGCCCGCTGCCGGACGGCAAGGGTCTGCATCTGCGTATCTTCACGCCGCCCGGCATGCGTGACTGGGCCAAGCCGGCGATGCAGCAGACCAAGCAGGCGCTCGATTACTACTATCGCTACACGGGCATTGCGTTGCCGCTCACCAAGTTCGACACGATCGCGGCGAACGACGCGTTCAAGGAGCAGAAGGACCTGAACTTCGGCGGGATGGAGAACTGGGGCGCGATTCTGGAATTCGCCGACGACATTCTGCCGGCGCCGGGCACCGAGATGTCCGATTACGGCGTGACGGTGCTCACGCACGAAGCGGCGCACCAGTGGTTCGGCGATCTGGTCACGCTCGACTGGTGGGACGATGTGTGGCTGAACGAGTCGTTCGCCACCTTCTTCGAGAACAAGACCAAGGTGCGTTTCTTCCCGGACCGCTTCAGTTGGGTCGACGACGTGAAGAACAAGTACGCGGTGATCAATGCCGATCTGAAATCCACCGCGTTCCCGGTGCAGCCGAACTTCAACGGCTGGGCCTCGAACGACTTCGTGCTGAGCGCGAGCGCCTTCACCTACGACAAGGGCGGCCACGTGCTGAAGATGCTGGAGAACTATCTCGGCGAGGAAGTGATGCGCAAGGGGCTGCAATCGTATCTGGCCGACTATGCGCTCGGCAATGTCACGCCGAGGCGCCTGTGGGATGAACTGACCAGGGCAAGCGGCGAGCCGATGGTGGCGATCGGCGACAGCTTCGTGCGGCAAACGGGCGTGCCGTTGATCTCGCTCGACACGCAGTGCGATCTGGTCTCGAATCAGACCGTGGTGACGCTCAAGCAGTCGCCGTTTCCGAACCAGAACCAGTACCCCGGCACGCAGTGGACCATTCCGTTGACGCTCGCCTACGGCGACGGGCTCACGTCGCGCAAGACGGTTGCGATGAAGGACATGCAAACGCAGGTGCGCCTGAACGGTTGTTCCGCGGTGCTCGCCGATCCGAGCGGTCTCGACTACTACGTGACGAACTACGGCAACACCGCATGGAGTCAGTTGCTCGCGCAGGGCAACGCGTTGAAGGATCCGGTTCTGCTGACCAATCTGCAACTCGAAGCGAAGCTGCTGGTGAAGAACGGTCTCGCCGATCCGTCGCGTGAAACCAGCATCGGTTCGTTGAACCCGACTGCTACGCCGCTCGCGCGTCAGATGCTCATGATCCCGCCGACGACGCAATCGCTGCGTCCGCAGATCCGCTTCCAGGGCAAGCTCAGGTCGAAGCAGCAAGCGCAGCAGGCGCAATAAGCGCTCAGCGCAATAAGCGGCCGGCGTTATCGAGCCGTGCTGACAAGCAGGGCCGTGGCCCGCATCGGCATGCGATGCGGGCCTCGGCCTTTGCGTTTCAGGAGCCACGCGTTTTGCCGTTTCGCGGCTACCTTTCGCACCTTCGCAAAAGTAGCCAATAGCAGCCGAAATCCAGGTGCGGGCCGCCACGATACAGCGAGGCGGAAGTCATCGCAAACCGCCCCAGCGTGGCCGTTTCTCGTGGGCCTGAGCGGTCTAGCGCGCGGCCAATTCATCGTTTATACCCTTCATTCCCCGATGCAACGCAGCCGACCGCGCTTCCCATAGGCGTGTTTGTTGCATGCCAGAAGGCCGCGAGCATGCGCCCATTCGTCTGCCCGCGATATCACTTGCACGAGCGGCCATCGAGGTCGCGCCGTACCGTCCGCATCTACACGTGACGTTGAATCTTTTACAACTTGCAGCGCGAAGCCGGCTCGCAGAGCCGGCATTTGAAGCGCGGCGTTGTCGTGTTGTCGTTACCCGATGAGCGAATTGGCAAAACCGTCGGAAGAATGTTGAACCAGGTCCGACGAACCGTCGGACGGAAGGGTTCCGGAGAGTATTGCGATGTTCGACGATACCGAGTTGCCGAGGTCCAGGAGGGCCGGCCGGGATGCCGGCTTCGACACTGACGAGCCCGAACAGGATCCGGCGCGGCCGCCACGCTTCGGACGTCTCGCGCTATGCGTAGCCGCCGCAAGCGCGCTCGCCTTCGGCGTGGTGGGGACGGTCGCGTACGGCGTCTGGTTCAATCACGATCAGCAGGCCTATGCCGAAGCCATGGCGGGTGCGCGGCGCGCGCTCGGCGTGCCGGCGTCGGCGGCGAGCGCAGCGGTGCTCGCGAAGTCGGCTTCATCGCTGGGACCGCCAATGACGATGACGATGGCGGGGCCGGGCATGCCGTCCGCGTCCGTCGCGGCGGCGCCCGTGAATGTGCCGCTCACGGCCCCGATGGGCGCGGCGGTCATGGATACGGCGGTAACGGGGCCAGCAACACCCGGCGCGGCAACCCCGGACAGCAAGCCGGCCACGAACCCGTCCGCAACGAAAACGCCTGCATCCCCCGCCACGACACTCACCTCGGAGGGCGAAGAAGGCCGCAAACAGGCAGTCTGGTCAGGCCGTGTCATGCGGCGCCCCGCAACCACGAGCGCTCAAGCCGGCGCATCCAACGCTACCTCCGCGCCGGCTGCAACGTCGGTCCGATCGAGCCGGCGCGCGAGCAGCGGCTCCGATCCCATCGTGCAGCCGTTCGCGGCTGCGCGGCCGGTCAAGGACGCGCGAGCCGCTCAGCAGGAGCGGCGAACGACGCCCGTCAACGCAAAACCGAAAGGCAATGTGTTCACACGGATGAGCCTTTTCTTTAAACGCACGAGCTACCGGCAACATGGCCGCGCAAGCCAGCAAGACATCTATTCCCATCCCT
>Ga0182007_10000851_pt1 | contig 16927 bp, 16 predicted proteins | sample Sormic07211113_1_FD_123023 | JGI IMG/M metagenome (GOLD analysis project Ga0182007, IMG submission 123023) | Rhizosphere microbial communities from Sorghum bicolor, Mead, Nebraska, USA - 072115-113_1 MetaG | ecosystem: Host-associated > Plants > Roots > Rhizosphere | place: USA: Nebraska... | reverse complement strand
GCCTTCGACACGGCGTAACGAATAAACCAGGACAAACAGGCAGCAAAACCAACCCTAACCCCAACCTCAAAACCGGACATTTCTATTTAGCTGGCGCCACGACATCTTGAAATGGCTACGACAACGAGTAGTCGCGCAGCATCCGAGTCTGGATCACCAGCACCGACTGGCCAAGAATACCGCTCGCTTAATTGTTCGTTATTCTGAATCGAATAATCCATCTACGTCCGGATTCAGCGCGAATAGTCAAAAAAATGAAACGGCGAATCTGCGAATGATATCCCGCAGACCCGCCGGAAACGGTGGATTACGACGGCTGCTTCCCGGCTCGGCAGTTGTCGACCCATTCCCATGCCATGTCGTACGGGATGATCGCATCGGGACCATTCTTGGCTACGAAATTAATCTGCCACTTTTGTGTACACGCGTTTTCTTCGGTCGGCCACGCGTTGCGATCCTCGGTAGGGGCCGATGAAGAGGGCGACGCGGATGCTGCTGCATTGTTGCCGACAGGCGGGAAGCGTTGCTCACATTCCTCTGACCACTTTGCTTCTTGCTGACCACTAACGTCCATCGGGTCCGGCGGTGTAGCGTTTCGAAGGTCGCGGATACAGGCTTTCACCTTTTTGCTATGCTCAAGGGTTGCGAGCGTGTTCGCTGTAGTCTGTGCTTCTTCTGGCGTTGGTACCCGCGTGCCCATTTGCCATACGTCGTGGCTGATGAGTTCGCCAGTGTTGGGATCGAATCGATCCTCGGCACCGTCGAGTTTGTCGTTGGAAAATGATGAGCGGTAGATGACGCGCTTGCCATCGGGGGCATAGCGGATCATTTGCCCGTTGGCCGCACCGTTTTCATAGTGTGCTTCCAGGAGCGTGTTTCCGGTCTTGCCGTCGTACGTCTTGACCGTGCCGTCGAGCCATCCGTGCTTCCATGGAAATTCCCCGATGAGCTGTCTGGTCGGTGCGTAGTAGACCTTCTCTGCCCCGTCCGGCTTGCCGTTGCTAAAATTGACATCTAGGACGGTACGATCACCGGTGTTATCAAAGACCTGCATCGAGCCGGTGAGTGCAGCGCTGCTGAACGACATTTTCATGCGAACGGTATCCGATTGCGGCGCCTTGCAGACGACATCACCATCGAGTATGCCCTCGGTCACCTTTGCATCGCAGAGGAACTGATGGATGGCCATCGGACTGATGCCATCACGATAAGCTTCGGGCACGACGTACGCGCTGCTTTGCATCATCCGTTGGTAGCCCGGCTGGTTATTCAGAATGTCGGGGACTGGCACGTTTGTGACTTTTCCTGAGAACGGTGAGTTCGCGTCACCAGCATAGACCTTGCCGTTGACGATCTGAGTGTTACGGTAGTCGAGGGCATCGCCCTTGCAGCCACTGAGGATGAGGGCTGCGAAAGCGATCGCAATTGGTACTGCGAGACGTTGGCGAAAGTGGATGGTTGCCATGGCTGGAAATATGAATGAAGACGCGATCGTGACGCGGTGGTTTGAGCGACCGCGGGTACAAAAAAACCGACCGGCGAGCCGGTCGGCTGAAATGGTTCTGGCTATCCGAGGGGGGTACATGCCAGAACCCAGGCCAAGCATTGCAAGCTGTTTAGTTCAATGCGGCGCGGCGACGACCGAGTTAAGTGCGGTCAACAAGGTGCCAGGAAGATCGGATGCGAACTGCAGGGATTTGTCGGTGTAAGTAGACGGGTACAGCCAGCCGACCTGCAGTCGTCCAGCGCGAAGTGCAACGACAAGCTTGGCGCCGAGGGCGAGAGGTTGGAGTCGAGCGTTCCCCGAAGTCAGTGCCGAAATATCGGCGGTCGCGAAGTCGAGTACCAGCACATTGGCGTTTCTGGCGTATGCGGACCACGTGCCAAGCGTGTTGTCGACGACGGCGCGATGATCTGCCGACAGCTGAATCGTGCCCAGTCCGACATTCAGTCCGGCCATAGCGATGCCGACAGCCTGTTGAACCGAGTTGTACGTCGTAGTCGAACTGCCGGACGTCATGACGATCGTGCTGCCGTCCATATAGGCGGGAACTCCACCGCAGACCAACCCGCCTTGCACAACAGCGTTGTCACACATCGGAACGGATACCGGCAGTACGACGCGGTCGGCCGAATAGGTCTGGATGCCGAGGTATGCTGTCGTGCCACTCGGGAACGTGGTGCTGGTCAATTGCGATGCGTGAGCGAAGTCATAGAAGCCCGATACGGCAGGAGCGGCAAGCGACAAGGGTTGCCTCGACAGGTCGGCGGCGCGGACCTCATACGTGAAGCTGATGCCGGATGCCGGGTCGGTGCCCGACAAGATCGTGCCGATGCTCGAAAGCGGCAGCGGCGCGAGCCGTTGGGTTTCCGAGATGAGGTTCGACCACGTTCCGTCTGCCTTTAGCACGTACTCGCCGGCAAGCCCATCGTATTTGCCACTGTTGTACACACCGAGACCGACATTGGTCCACGTGTCGGTTCCCGCCGGCAGGTTTTCCTGTTGATCGGTTTGCAGCGCCCCGTTGACGATTTGACGAACGTCGCGGACCAACGCCTGATTGGACGGGCTCGACGTCGGGTTGTATCCGCCGAAGAACGAGATCAGGTAATCGACAAAGCTGTAGGTGGGTTTGGCGAGGACCTGCGAGGCGTCCGCGATCTGGTAGACCGGTTTTGCCGCTTGGGTGGCTAGATCGTCCTGAGTGATCGCCGTCACGCTGCCCTTGGCGACCATGGCGTTCAGGGCATTGCGAAGCGTCGCGGCATCGACCGCGCCCTTGACCGAGAAGGTTCCGAGCTTGTCCACGATCTGCGCTGCGAGCGCTTGGGTCGCCGCATCGCTGTTCGCGAGGTAGTCGGCATTCGGATCGACCTGTTTGCCAAGCAGGTTTTGCACGGCAGCGATGGCCTGCGGGTGGCTCAAACCGGTCTGCATTTGGGCGCCAACCAGTGTCGTGAGCGGACTGATAACCTGCGCTGTCGTGGGTTGGATGACCTGCGACAGCGTGAAGGTGGCGGGGAACTGGAATCCCGCTGGGCGAGACTGGTCCTTGGTCGTCGGTGTGACCTGGACGAGTAGCGTTTTTCCGGTTGTGTCGCCGCTATACGGAATCGAGAACTGGCCGGTCCCGTCCGTGACCGCCGTGGGCTCTCCAGAATCACAAACCCCGTTGTTGTTCAGGTCCAAGCAGACCGTTGCACCGACCAGGTAACCGTCGATGGCTTTACCGGTGACCGCAGGTGCCGGCGTTGTCGGCGTGCCTCCGCCCCCGGGTGACGGCTGACTGGGGCTAGAATCGCCGCCACCGCCGCAGGCGGCAAGGGCGGTCGCGACAGACAGGCCCAGGATGTGTTTGCTGAACCCCGTATGTTTTTTGGCTTTCATTGCTTTCTCCGTTTGACGTGCTCGTCCCGTACGGATGGGCACATTGGATGTAGTGTTTACTCGACAATTCAAGGCGCACGGATATAGCTGGATCGATACGAGCTCGAACCAGCAGGACGCTCGAGGCAGCCAATGGACGTCGTAATGTAGATTATATACGTCTATAATTGAAGTGTTTACAGCGTCGTTAATCAGTCGACGGGCGGGCATCCTGCACGCCATGGCTACTAGGCGCTCAACTTCCGCTGCATCAAGACCTGCCCCGATCTCGATTGCTCTTGGCAAGCGAGTCAAGGAGTGTCGACATGCGTCCGAGAAATCTCAGGAAACATTGGCTTTCGAAGCGCACGTTGACCGCACGTATATCTCCGCGATCGAGCGTGGTATCGCCAATCCATCTGTCGAAACGCTCGCGAACATCTGCTACGTGCTCAATGTGACGTTGGCCGAACTCTTTGCGCCGTTGGATGGCGTGTCGCTGAAACCGACGGGAGAGCGCCGAGCGAATGCGGCGACGCCGCCGGAAATCAAGCGGCAGCGTCTGCGTTAACGGTCACCGCCTCGAGTTGCCTAGACGGCGACTATTCGCTAGGCGGAGTGCCGTTCAATAATCGCCAGGTAGCAGAAGCGTTGTCACGGACCGATCCCATTCAGTAATGAGCCAAACGGTCTGTCCATCAGCGAGGACATAACTGGACAGGATCCGTGATCCAGCATCGACGGCCAGTTCGTTTTGTTCCCGATCGGATTCAGAAAGATCTCCCCAGTCCCCGCAGGCGTGTCGGATCAACAGATTGATGATCGAGACGTTCGCATTGGCGACGACGCTCAGCGCGGCGGGTGTGGCAAGGACTCGGCCGAGCTTGAAGCGCGGGCCGGGCAGACGGTTGGATGTCGAATTCATGGTGTTCTCCAGTGAGTGGACGAGCAACGGCCTCCAGGCTTGGCTGGATGCGAGGACGTCCGGGGGAATTAAGAAAAGGGTGCCGGGCGAAAGCCCGGTTTATGCCGGCAAGTTGAGTTCGGCCAGGCGCCGTCGAAGTGCCAGAGCTTTGGCTTGCGAGCACCCGAGGTGGAGACGGATGTCGGCGACAGTGGGGCGGACCAGACCGGCTGCAACGTCCCGCGCAAGTCGAGTCACCGCATCGTCAGGCTGCGCCATCGCCGACGAGGGGATATCCAGATTGTCATTTTTGCAACTAACGGTATTGCCCGTTCCGGCCATCGAGCCTTCCGCCGCAACTGGCGATACCGCTGTAGTCATGGCTGCGACCGTCAGGATTTGCATGGGAGTCGCGTCGCGGGCCGGCTCGTCGGTAGAAGAGCGTCCGAGCGCGATGACCCACAGCACACACGCGACACTTTCCAGCACGGCGGCTAACGTCAATCCCGACAGCAGATCGATGCGCGCAGTAGTCGTGCCGAGTAATGCAGCGAGTCGCGACGTGACTGGGTCCGCGAGTAATGCGTCGCGCTGCCTGGCGATTAGATTGCGTTCGGCTTCGGTGCGTCGCACCTCGTCGGCTTCTGCGTTCAGCGCGTCAAGTTTCGCGACCAGCGTCACGTGACGTGCCTCTTCCATCCCGCAGTCACGACGACACCGTCGTGCGTCGATTGTCGCGAGCTGCTGCATGATCGTGGCCCGGTCATCCATGACGACGGTCAAGCTACGGCGCGGTGCGGGCGGGAAAGCAACTGCAGTCGCCATCCGCCGGGCACCTGCATGCTGCTGGGCAAGCAGAAAGAAGGTGACGTGGCCGTAACAGGCGGTTGCCATGCATGCCAACCACAACAGGCCGCCGATCACTCTGACGCCAAGCGGCTTACCTCGGATGAGCGCCGGCAGTAGATGCGCGCTCGTGATGAGCACCACGCCAATCGCGATCCAGATGAGCCGTTCCGGCCACGTGCCACCGCGTTGCCAACCCGCCAATACAGACAGACTGAGCGCAGTGGCCGTGGCCGACATCGCCAGAGCAATAATCCAGCGAGATGACCGCATCATGCCGCCTTGCCGCCCAGCAACACGGCTTTGCGCTCGAGCTTGTCGCGCAGCGTCGTGGATTGACCGGTATCGTCGCCGCTTCCGGTATCCGGATGGCCCGCCGACTCGGGATAGAACTCCTCGGCCACGGCGGCGCGTTCGTCAGGACTGTCTTCGAACGCGCCATTCGCGAAGCCAGACCGTGCTGCCGCGTCGAGTGCGGCCTGATCGAACCCTGCCGCTCGCCGCCGCGCATCGAGTTCGCGCGCCTGCATCAGCGTGTCTTCGAGCGTACTGCCCGATCGCACGCCTAGATCGACGTAATAGATTGCGGACCGATAGCTCTGCGTCGTTGATTTTCCGCGCAGCCGAAGCTCCAGCGACAGACTGGCGAGCAGGTTGCCGGACACGGCACGGAAGTAGTGCAACCGAGCGGCAAGGGTGCGAATCGAGTTGTACGAGGTGGTGCGGAAGATGAACGAACCCATCTCGTCTTCGTCGCCAACGATCACATTCAGTCGCGCATAGGGCTTGCAACCGCCCTGGCGCGCGAAGGCACAGCCGTCCGGCGACGGGCAGGGTAGGTTTTCGATGCCGGCGTCACCCGCGCGACGACACGTTTCCCCGTTGCCGACGCACACCGGCCGCCCGGTGTCCCGGTCGAACAGGCTGTAGTCGGCACGCAGGTTGAGATCCGGATCGTTGAAGAGCATGCGGACCGGAATCGCGCGGAGCTTGCCGGACGCCGCCTTGCGCAGCGTTTCATTCAGTGGATGCAACATCCACTCGCCACGCTGTTGTACCTGGGTGGTGAGCGTGAACTGGTCGTCCTTCTCGGGAATGCGCTTGCCGTTCTTCTCGACGATGCGACCGATGGAGATGCGCCCGACAACGGGCGGAGTGATAGCAAGACCTTTGAGCATGATTGCCTCTAAGCTGAATAGATAAAGTGGAGGAATGCGATTGCGAGTTGTCGCACCGGCTACCGAGCGAAATGCGCTTCGAGCTTGTCGTGGATCTCGCGCGCGACGCCTTGCCAGGCTTGGACGCTGATCACCGGGTGAACGCCGAATTGCGCTTGCAACTGGTCGAGTGGCGCTGTCGCAACCCGCTCGGCATGCTTGCTGAGCGCGTCCATGACGAACGCCTGGGCAAGCGCGCCATATCGTGAAAAAGTCATGATGTCGGTGAGGCATTCGAGATTTGTCATGGTCGGTAGGGGTTAGGTAGAAATGAGGAAGCGCCGAGAACCGGGCTTCGAGATGGCGTATTGCTGTTCGAGCGAGGGGTGATCGGCCAGTAGCCGCTCCAGATCGATCGACGACGAATCCTTGCTGCGCTTGAATGAGACCGAGCCGGTTTCGAACAGGGCTCGCGTGGCGTCTCCCATGGCTTCCTGGATTGTCTGCTTGAACTGCGCCTCGAGCTGCTGGCGCGTCTCGATCTCGGTCCGTACGACGACCAGATCGGCAAACACGGAAGACAGGTGACGATCACCGCTGAAATCGATCGTTTCGCCGTTGCCGGGAAACAGATGGCGTAGGGCGCGATCGGCTGACTCCGATCCGTCTGCGGGCGGTGGCGTATCGCTCTCCACGAAACGCCAGAAACGGGCTTCGAGTTCGACCAGTCGCTCGATCAATGCCTCGTCCCGTTCGATCCGATGAACTTCCAGTGCCTGGCCGCACAACAGGACGGCGACATGCGCAGCAGATTTGCCCGTTACCGCAAGCTGATGCTGGACCTGAATCTGCACGTACTCAGGCACGCCTTCCCGCCAGAGCCTGGCGCCGAACTCTCCCGCTGTTTTGCATTCGAGGATCTGGACGTCGGGCACGCCAACGATCTCCCGGTCGAGGTTGGCGAGCATGAAAGGGATCGTCGGATGACGCAGCACGGCATTGACGCGTCGAACCCGATTGCCGGTCTGCTTCGTGTAGGACGCGGCAACAATAGGTTCGAGCAACGTGCCCCAGTAGGTCGGCGAGCTCGTGTCGTCTGGATCAGGGCGAGGCATGCCGTCCGCGCGACCGGTCTTGTCGAGCCACAGCTCAAGCGGACTCATATAGGGATTCAGACCGACAGCAGCTGCCGCGTCCGATCCTCCGATGCCGGTGCGTCGAACCGCGAGCCAGTCTTCGCGCGATAGCTCGTCAGTTCGGACGAGCTTTAATGCAGGTCGTCGCGATCGGACGCGACTGGATGGAATACTCATGAAACCTCCAGAAACAGAATGGCCCGGCAGGCGAGCCTGACCGGGCCGAGGTGAGTAAATACGGGACTAGTGCTAGACGACGAGCTTGAGTGCTTCGTCCCACGCTTTCTGTTTGATGAGTGCGCCTTGGCCGAACCATGCGGCATCGCGCCGGTGATCGTCGCTGCGGGCGCGGCGATGATGGTCGACATATTCGGTGATGCTGTTGAGCAGTCCCCACGCCGTACCGAACGCAGAGAGCAACTGCGCCCCCTTGCCGCGCCCGGCATAGAGCTCGCCCACCGCACGGACCGCGCGCTCGTTGACAGCCATCCCGTCGCGTTCGCTGGGATTCGTGACTGTGTAGGTCAGCACCCGCCGGAAGAAGGCGTCGGCAGCTGAATCAGTAACCTTGCGCTCGGCCATCGCTTTCGTGCGGACCATGAATGCATCCCACGACGACACGGCGATACCGAGCTGACGTTTGACGGCGGTGGCATCGAACTGCGAGCGGTGTGGCACCTTGACGACGCCCGTGCCGTCACCGAGCGCGATCGCCAGCGTGTTGTTGCAGACGACGCGCACCGAAGTGAACTGGGCCGTCGTGGCGAGCGTGCCGTCGCAGGCGGTCGCCAGCAGCAGATAACCTTTGACGTGGTCCTTGCCCTTGAGCATGCCGGTCTGCCCGGTTTTGGCGAGCGCCCAGAACTTGCGACCTTCCTTGAGCACACCCGCCGTTTCGAGCTCGAAACCGCCGACTTCCGTCAGATCCCGGTAGAACTCCAGGATCTCGCGGGGCTGCACGACCTGGTAGCGTGCGGAGACGACGGACAACGGTGCCTTGGTGTCCGACCGATAAAGCACCTTCTGGTCGGGAAAGGCGTGGATTGAGCCGATGCCGGAGGAGCCGGACACATAACGGACTTCGGACGATTCGATCGACCAGTTCATGCCGGCCCGATCGGCCCAGACCTCGATGGGTTGTTGGGGCGCCAGCTTGTTGCCGAGACCGTGCCACGGCTCCTGACCAACGTAGGCCATGGTTTGGACGAGATGCATGTTGATCTCCTTGGAAATAGAAATGGCATAACGCCCGGCGAAGGCCGGGCAGTAGTGGAATAAAAAGGGAGGAACGAAAGAACCGGAATGGCCGGATCAGAACTGCGATCGCGAAGATCAGTCGGGCTGCGCGCTGAAGGTGTGGCCGCACGACATGCACCGATAGTTATCGAGGACGTTCTCGTCGATGGCCGCCCCGACGGCGGATCCGGCAGCGCAGCCGGCTGCGCTGCCAAGTAGACCGGCGATTACCGCGCCGGCGAGGCCACCGAAAACCGAGCCGAGTGGTCCGCCAATCGCGCCGACGGCGGCGCCAGCCTCAGCGCCCGAAAACGCCATGGCCATTCCGCTCGTCGCACCGGCGACGCTACCGATCGTGCTGCCGGCTTTACGACCGATGTTCAGCGTGTCGACGCGTGGTGAATTGCAATGCGGGCAACGTTGTGCAGCATCACCCGGTGCCGAGGTTGCCACGTCACGGGCATTCGGAGGCGCATACGAGAAGAAGTCGGTATCGGCCGCGGATCGTTGCTCGGGCGAATGAAACGAGAAGGATTCGTCCGGTTCGAACGGTTCGACGTCGTCGAACGTGAGACTGTGCGACCGATAGCGTGTCTCGCGTGGCGGTGCATGTTGTGATACCCGCTCGCTTGTCGGGATCGCATGCAAGGCGTAGTCCGGATAGGGCGCCAGAGATTCCCATTCGTCATCCGCTGCGTATCGCGACGGTGGAGCCGTGAGCGAAGTTGCTGCAAAACCGGTGGGCGGTGTGATTAGTGGTGTTGGCTTGGCGTGCCGCCGCCAGACGACGAGGGCGACGACGACAATTAGTGCAATTGATGTTGCGATCGCAGCGATAAAAAGGTAGATGGGAGACATGAAACCTCCAAGCGAAATGCGCCTCGGCGGAATTGCCGAGGTAGAGCGGCAGTAGGTAGCCGTGCTCGAGGAGGTGATATATGGTTGAAAATTTTTCGAATCGATCGCATTGGACGAGCCAGCACCACCGATGTGTGGAAAGTATGGGTTGCATTCGGTCCGGAAGCTAATGCGAGGGTAGTGACAAGCTGAAATGCTGCGACGCACAATTGGCAGGCCTGAAATGACATCCGTCTCGAACATCAAGCTGAGAGGCCATGACTTCGGGATTCGAGATAGACTGTTAGCCAGACATTACCAATAGCTATTGACGAAGCGGGTTTGAACAGCAGAGACGACGGGGACATGGATGAGCGAGTTGATTGAAACCGACGAAGGGCACTCACGGTTTATCCACGTTGATGCCAAACCCGACCACCTTGCGTCGCTTGCTCGCGGCAGACCGGTAAGCGCCCTAGCCGAGCTGATTTGGAATGCACTTGATGCCGACGCTGACCGGGTGCGTATTGGGGTGCTAGAGAACGATCTGGGTAGCCCTGTCGCGATCGAAGTCGTGGATAACGGAGTAGGCATTACGCTTGACGAAGCGGAACGTGCGTTTGGTAGCCTTGGTGGGTCTTGGAAGCGCGAGCAGCGTGTCACTTCACGCACAAGCAAGAAAATGCATGGCAGGAATGGCAAAGGACGCTTCAAAGCTTTTGCTCTCGGACATGACGTTGAATGGGATTCTGTCTATCTTGGCGGTGATGACGCACCGTTGCACTTCGTCATCAAGGGACGCAGCGATCGCCTTCAGGATTTCGAGATTGGTGAGGTTCAGAGTGCCCCGGTGGCTCGTTCACGGGGGACCCGAGTACGTATCGACAACATGCCCGAACCGTTCGGTATTCTGTCCCGCGAAGGATCAGCGGCCAGGCAGCTCGCCGAGATATTCGCGTTATACCTGCGCAACTACCCCGCCACCGAAATTATTTATCGCGGTGAGCGTATCGACCCGGTGTCCGTTCAGAAATCGCACCAGTCAATACCTCTGCCGCCGTTTATCACTGCGGATGGTAGCAAGGTTACTGCAGTGCTCGATATCGTTGAGTGGTCCTTTGCCAAAAAGGAACGGAGGATCTGCCTGTGCGACTCAGAAGGCTTTGCTCTGCATGAGGTCGAAGCGGGTATCAGACCTGGTGCTGAATTCAACTTCACGGCGTACATTCGCTCCGAATTCGTCGCGAAACTGAACCACGAAAACATCCTCGCGCTAGACGAACTCGATCCGGATCTGCGCCGTCTGACTGACAGTGCGCGGGGTGCACTTCGCGTACACTTTCGGCGACGTAAGGCCGAAGCTGCCTCAGAGCTTGTGCAACAGTGGAAAAATGAAGGCGTCTATCCATTTGCCGGTGATGCGACCGATTCGTTGGAGGTGGCACGACGGGAGGTGTTCGACATATGTGCGCTGAATGTTCATCAGTATCTTGATTCGTTCCGCGAAGGGAGACCCAAGGACCGGCAGTTCACGCTCCGGATGTTGAAGACCGCGCTTGATGAGAATCCCGAGTCACTCAAGCGAATCCTGTCAGATGTGTTGGAACTGCCTAAGGAGAGGCAGACCGAACTTGCAGACCTACTTCAATATACGACGTTGTCGTCCATCATCGAGGCTAGCAAAATGGTGGCCGATCGACTGCAGTTTCTGATTGGTTTCCAAGAGCTTCTATTCCAGCCGGAATCGAAAAGGAGTCTTCGCGAGCGAAGCCAGTTGCACCGGATGCTGGAAAACGAAACTTGGCTTTTTGGGGAAGAGTATCTGCTGACCAGCAGTGATGAGAATCTGAATACCGTGCTCCGCAAACATCTTGCGAAGCTTCGCCCTGCAGGAAAAGGTAAGAAGCGAAAGGAAGCACCAGTAGTTCGAGATGATGGGACTCAGGCGGTCATTGATCTCATGCTTGCGAGAGAGGTCCCGGCCTACGCACAAACAAAACGGGAATTTCTGGTTGTAGAGTTGAAACGACCGTCTCAGAAGATTGACCTTGAGGTGCACGCACAGATTCAAAGTTACGCCTTGGCGGTTGCGAGCGACGAGCGATTTGATAGTCAAAATACTCATTGGACGTTTATCGCCATATCCAACGAAATGACCCCGGATGCAGCAAGGACCGTGCGACAGCAGGGCAAACCGTATGGCTTCTTCTTCCAGGAAGACAACCTTCGCATTGGCTTGGCGACATGGGCGGAAGTCCTCGGCGCGTCGAGAGCGCGGCTTGAGGCATTTCGTAGCAAGCTTGACTACACGGCAACGAAAGACCAGGGCATTGCTCTTCTCCACAGTAAATATGCCCGGTATCTGCCGGATAGCTTTGCATCGGCATCCAATCCACCTGCTGCTGACGCTTCAAGTTGAGATCCGACGCCTTGGTGAGATTCCGGTACTTAATTCTGAGCGGTAAGCTTGCAGTTTAGACTGGTAGGTTAGCTTCAATGCGGTGGGTCAGCTCGGGCAGATACGTGTAGCTGCGCAGAAGGTCGCCCGCGTCGAGCGGTGCGGCTTCCGGCGCACCCAAGGCCGCGGTGCGTTTCGCGATCTTTTCGTTCAATACGGCGAGGTTGCTCTTGTCGGTCTCTGATGCGCTCATGCCGCGTTGCTCGTCATTTTGTTCCTGGGTTTGGCCGTGCATGGGCTGGCTCAGGGGCACTCGCCGCGCCGGCCGGCTCGGCGGTTGCCGCCATCGCCGCCGGAATGAAGCCCTTGGCTTGCTGATAGGCTTTGGTCTCGAAAAGAAAGTCCGCGAGTGTCATGGCGCAGTTGACCGCAAGCTTCGCATGATGCCGCGCGGGCTTATACGTCGTGCCATGGCTGTCCGACATCTTGTTTCGCATCGTCCCAAGTCCCTGAATGATCGAGGCGAGGCCGGTGATCACTTGGCGCAGTGCGTCGGAAATGTCTTTGCGGCCTGGGTCAAGGTTGAGGAGCGCGCGCACGCGATTGAACAGGCGGCCCAGATCCCCATCGAATGCGGGCGGTGGTTCTGGAGAAAGCTCGGTTTCGATCGCGAGCAATAGATGCGCGATCAAAGCTCGCGCGTTTGTGATCGCACCGTCAAAATCGCCGACATCGATTTTCGCGCGGCATTTTCGAATTTGATCGTCGATCGACGCGGCTGACGCTGCGGGCAGATCCTCCGGAATCGACTCGGCTTCGATCAGGGTGCCGTCGAGGCTCCTCACTTTGTAGCTGGGGCCTTCTTTGACAAGTTGCACTTTCTCGAAGGCGAGCAGCTCGTTAAGCTTGGCCACACACTCGTCGTGAGTCGGCGTGTCCTCGTTCTGGGGCAGATCGAACCAATTACGCGGGTCGGCGATTGCGCAGAGCAGGTCGGCCATTGCGGGCTTGCCGGAGAGCTCGGTGAGCCGGTCTTTTGCGAAGACGGCACGGCTTGGAAAGCCTTGCTCGTAGACGTCACGAAAGCCGTATTGATTGAAAAAGTCGACCAAATCCGTGCCACGGCGATAAGGCCAACCGACGAGGTTGCCGCAGACAATGTCGGCGAGCTTCGAGATCGTAAAAGAGGAGAGCTTCATGGGCGGCAATCCCGTTCTGAGTTTTGTTCGTGCGATGGGGCGCGCAAGGTGTCTATTTTATCGTTCCTGGCGTCACCCGCTCTGCACGTTAACAGTTCTCTGTTCGGCGAGTTGCCGATGACGACCAGCGGCAGCCTAGGAGCGTCACTCGACTGAGCGTTCGAATTTGCGACAATCTGACCACCGTTGCCACCGGCCGATTCGACGTCGAACGGTAGTTCATCTGCCTACCGTAAACCGCACAAACTTCCCCGCGAGTTTTGCGCTCACAAGCGCGTTGATATGCACGAGGCGTAGTTCTGCAATTTTTACCGTTGACTGCTTCCTTGTTTGTGGAATACCCATGATGTTACGAATACGCGACATGTGCCTGAGGTATCCGACGCAAGTTGCGTGATATCCAGTGTTCGTTCTGGGGAGGCGTCGCAGTCGAGCGCAAGTGGGGGCAACTATGGGGGCAACTATTTGTGGTCCTTGGATGGATCTGCATCTGGTATGGGAGAGGGTGCCATATTCGATTGCCGCCGGGGCGTTCGCACGAGATTGCCGGCTAGCGGTGGCATGGCAGAGTTCGACGTCACGACATACGCCATGACGAACGTGAGTAGCCTGTGAGATAGCGCTGATTTGATTAAACACGCGGCGGCATATGAGCGCGATCCAGCCGCCGATGGATCAACGATACCAGGGTCAGCAGGTCTTCCGCGTCGGCTTTTGTCATCGGCCAATGGATTCTCGCCTCGTGGGCCGACGGGTTGCGAAACATGCTAAACGCACCCTTGATCAGGCTTGCGAGGCCACTTTGTTCGCTGCGCTCACTCGATGTCTTGCGAGCATTGATGGCCAGAAGAGGCAGATCGCCGCCAAGTGCTCGATCGACCAGTGTTGAGCCATCGTCGGTCAGCCCCGTCTTTTGACGTATTTTATCGGCGACGCTTTTGACGGCTTCCTGAACCGCATGGAAGTAGTCGTCAACAAGCAGTTCCTCGCTGCAGAAGCGCAAGACGTCCGGGTGTACGTTGCGGATTTCGAGATCCGATCGGAGTTCGCGTGCCCGTTTCTCAGCCTCGGATAGCGTGGTGGCAGGTTCGACTTCTTGAAGCTCACCAGCGTCAGTCACCTTGAGCCCGGCGAACGAAAGTGCTCGGTTGGCGTTTGCTCGCATAGGCTCGTAACGATGGGGCTCGCGGCTGTACCGCGCGGGATTCATCGCTTTGCGAATGAATCCCAGGATCCGCGTTCGTTCTTGCCGCTCATTCTGGCTTTGTGCAAAGGCGTTATAGATCCTGGTGCGCTTGTTGGGCGGATTGGTTGGCTCGCTCATTTGGCATGACTGGATCAGGTAGCCTATCTCCGTGCCGGTGAGACCCTCTGTCGTATCGCCGAGTGCATCGGCAATGGCTTCGAGTTGCCCTTGTGTGAACATGGCCATGTTGTTTTTCCTGCTTTTTTCTGTCGAGCGATTGAGGCGCTGATAGGCAGCAAAGCTAACAGTGATACCTGTCCTTGATAACGTTGTTGTAGTAACTACCCATCGAGGGCGCGCTCATTAATCCCCTGTAGACATCATCTGGAACGCGACAGAAATCGTAACTATGCCCTTGCGTGAAAAGTATTCTCATACGCATGCTGCTCTGATCGTAGCCCACTGCGCGAATAGCGCTTGATCTCACTGGAATCATTTCCATTTCTATCCCCGACTTTCGATGAGGCTGTATGGGTCCGGATCTGTTTTACTGTCAGGGATAGCATACTTCATCTCCCGTTTTCTGATGGATCGAACCTGATCTGCGCCTGTTCCAACATCCAGCACTCGATTTTGTCATGCCACATGCGAAGAAGGTCCAAAGGTCGCCGCCGATAGTGCTTCTCGGCAATCGCAGACGGTTTGTGCCCTTGAATCTGTGCAACGACGCCGACCGGAACTTCGACCCATTCCGAGAGCGTGCCGAAGGACCGCCGTAGTCCGTGCAGTGTTACGTGAGGTAGTCCAGCTGAAGCCAGTGCCTTGACATGTGCGTCGCGGGGATCTGCGATCTTACCGTCTTCGGACCTCTTGCTAGCGAATACCCATTCGGACGGCTTCCAGTCCTTTCCCTGTTTGACGAGGCGTGCCGTCTGCCTTTTGTCGGGTGGACTTTCGCTCGAGCGTTTCAGTTCAAGCAGGAGGCTGGCCAAGTATGGAGTGAGGGGAATGATGCGGCCACCGGTTCCCTCGATCTTGTCGTTAAGCTGGAGGCTTCGCCAACGGAAGTCGACATCCTCCCAGCGCAACGCAGCCCATTCTTCACGTCGGGCACCTGTGATCAGCAAGCCTTGCAGGTAGGTGCTCCGAATTGGATTCTCGATCTTTCGAACCTCCTGAAACCAAGCGTGAAGCTGTTCGCGTTGTAACGAATCACCTTCCTTGGGCTTTACCCGAGGAATGACGTCACGGACCTCTCGCATTTTGTATACACCGGGTGGGGTAATCCCTTGGTATGGAGGAGTGTCTTCCGCCCAACGAATAAATCCTCTCAACAACCTGAACGAATGTGCTGTCACCGTGGGGCGATGCGCGGACTGCGAGGTCAACCAATTTGAGATCCGATTGCTGGTCAATTCGGACATTTTCAGCGGGCGAAGCTCAGCTAGTGCACCAGGGCGCGTTGTTCCTCTTCCGCGTTTTTTGGGGAGTCCACCCACCTGGGAATGTTGCAGATGGTCGCTATAGCTTCGCTCGCTCCAAAACGGTTTGCGAACTTCCACATACTGGTCCCAGGCTTCGCCGAAAGTAATGTCTCGACGTCGCGCTTCAACTTGTCGGGCCTCGTGGGCGGCCTGTTGTTCTGCCCGCAATTCGCGTGGATCTTTGCCGTCATCGACCAACGTTTTCAGCCGGGAGGCTTCGGTGCGTGCCCGAGCCAAATCCCAGGCTCGGATACTCCCGATGGTAAGGCGAATCGTTTTGCCGAACAGGCGCGACTCAAATATGTAGGATCGTGCGCCTGCGGCCGTGACGCGAAGTCCGAGGCCGGGTGCTTTCGCATCCCAATAGATCGTTTGCTGCTTGCCGGGCTCGCACTCGAATCCCTCGACTCGGGCGACCGTGAAGTTTTGCTTGGTCATTTGCCGTCCATGTAGGCGTCGTGTAGGCAAATGCTACGGAAATCGATCCATGTCAGTCAATCTAAAAGTTCGAGAATTTCCGGCGGAGGCCTCGTGGGATGGGCTTCTTGGAGCATGCGTCGACATCGATCTATCCCGAGGAATATATAAACACTCGGATTCCGGATCCGGATGTTTGAGGATTTTTTGTTATTGAAAAACCAATAATTCAATTGTTTATGGTTGTTCTTAAGTATTGCTTGTCGATTTTTCTTCCGTGTGTAGGCGTCCGGGAGTGATATCGATCCACGTAGATCCTCGTGGATTCGAGACCTAAGAATCGGGTTCGACGGCAGTCTGTCCGAAACAGCATGTTTCTCAACGATCTTAATAACTTGACCAATGCATTTTCATCAGGGTTACGTCTCGATATCTGATGTTGTTAAGCGATTGCCGACTGTATAGCCCCACCTCCCATGTACGAGATGTTGGTACAGCAGTTGGACGATGCAGATCGACTCCCAATCGACGTTAGCAATGCTTCTGTCGCTGGCAAAGAACCGTTGACGTGGTTAGAGCGGCACAAGATGCGAGATCTTTTGTCGACTATATCGAGGGCTTTCGATACTCGGAAGATGCCGCAGTTTTAGATCAGCATCTACAGAACGCTCCGGAGCGAGGGCTGAGATGGTTTGACGTGGGCGTTACGGGAAAACCGAGACGGAGCAATGACGTAAATCAAGAGGCTACCTCGATATTG
>Ga0182007_10000849_pt1 | contig 16947 bp, 18 predicted proteins | sample Sormic07211113_1_FD_123023 | JGI IMG/M metagenome (GOLD analysis project Ga0182007, IMG submission 123023) | Rhizosphere microbial communities from Sorghum bicolor, Mead, Nebraska, USA - 072115-113_1 MetaG | ecosystem: Host-associated > Plants > Roots > Rhizosphere | place: USA: Nebraska... | reverse complement strand
GGCATCGCCCCACCCGCGCGGACCTGACCCGACACGCCTGAAGCCGCCGGTCACGGCGCTGGTGTCGGCGGCGTCGAGGCGATCCGCCCCGGGGCTCAGCCGAGCTGCGCGAAGCCCGTGCGCAGCGCGAAGCGGGCCCTCCGGGCTGACCTCGAACAACTGACAGCAGGTGGCAGCCGAACCGGTGACACCACGGGTGAGTTCGCCCACAACAGCCCTTGGTGGGGAGCGACGGGAGGTTTTGCGCCTTACGCTCGACGGACCGCACGACCCCCGTCTCCTTCCCAGAAAAGTTCGCCCGCGGAGGTTTCTGTTTCATGAAGCTCACCGTCGTCGGCTGCTCGGGGTCGTTCCCGTCCGCGGAATCGGCCTGCTCGAGCTACCTCGTAGAGGCCGACGGCTTCCGGCTGCTCCTCGACATGGGCAACGGCGCCCTGGGCGAGCTGCAGCGCCACTGCGGTCTCTACGACCTCGACGCGATCTTCCTCAGTCATCTGCACGCCGACCACTGCATCGACATGTGCGCGTACTTCGTCGCGCGCTACTACCGCCACGACGGCGGCCGCTGCGACCCCATCCCGGTCTACGGCCCCGAGGGCACCGAACACCGCCTCACCACGGCCTACGCGGACACCCCCACCGCCTCCTCCATGAGCGAGGTCTTCGACTTCCACACGGTCAAGCCGTCCACGTTCGAGATCGGCCCCTTCACGGTGCACACGGAACGCGTGGCGCACCCGGTGGAGGCGTACGGCATCCGGGTCGAGCACGGCGGCAAGTCGCTCACGTACTCCGGCGACACGGGCATCACCCCGGTGCTGGACCAACTCGCCCGCGACACCGACCTGTTCCTGTGCGAGGCCGCCTTCACGCACGGCAAGGAGAACATCCCCGACCTGCACCTCAACGGCCGCGAGGCGGGTGAGACCGCGACCCGGGCAGGGGCCCGCCGCCTGGTCCTCACCCACATCCCCCCGTGGACCGACCCGCAGGTCAACCTGGTCGACGCACGCGAGGCGTACACCGGACCGGTGGACCTGGCGGCCCCGAGGCAGTCGTACGAGATCTGACCCCCCCACGACCACGAAGGCCCCGGCACCTCTCGGTACCGGGGCCTTCGTCACACGCGGGATATGCGGGATACGTGGATACGCGGGATATGCGGGATACGTGGGATCCTCACGCCTTGGTGAGGTCCTCGACCTCCTCCTCGGGCTCGCGGCCGGGGGTCGGGAGGTTCCACTTCGTGATGGCGAAGCGGAAGACGGCGTAGTAGATGGCGCCGAAGACGAGGCCGATCGGAATGATCAGCCAGGGCTTGGTCGCCAGGTTCCAGTTGAGGCCGTAGTCGATCGCGCCCGCCGAGAAGGTGAAGCCGGCGTGCACGCCGAGCGCCCAGGTGATCGCCATCGACAGAGCGGTGAGCACCGCGTGGATCCCGTAGAGGACCGGGGCGATGAACATGAACGAGAACTCGATCGGCTCGGTCACACCGGTCACGAACGAGGTGAGCGCGAGCGAGATCATCATGCCCAGCACGGCCTTGCGGCGCTCGGGACGGGCGGAGTGCGCGATCGCGATCGCGGCGGCCGGCAGGCCGAACATCATGATCGGGAAGAAGCCGGACATGAACTGACCGGCGGTCGGGTCACCGGCGAAGAAGCGGGTGAGGTCGCCGTGGACGACGTCGCCGGCCGCGTTCTTGAAGTCGCCGATCTGGAACCACGCGACGGAGTTGACGAACTGGTGCATGCCGACCGGGATCAGCGCACGGTTGATCAGACCGAACAGAGCGGCGCCGAAGGCCCCGAGGCCGGTGATCCACTCGCCGAAGTCGGAGATGCCCTCACCGATCGGCTTCCAGACCAGACCGAAGAAGACGCCCATGAGCGTGCCGACGAACGCCATGATGATCGGCACGAGCCGGCGGCCGTTGAAGAAGCCGAGCCAGTCCACCAGCTTCTTGCGGTGGTAGCGCTGCCACAGCACCGCGGAGAGCAGGCCCATCAGGACGCCGCCGAGCACACCGGGGTTGTTGTAGGTCGCGGCTATGTCCGCGCCCTTGAGGATCTTCGCCTCGGTGACCGGGAAGGCCTTGAGGACGTTGCTGTAGACCAGGAAACCGACGAGCGCCGCGAGAGCGGTCGAACCGTCGGACTTCTTCGCGAAACCGATGGCCACACCGATACAGAACAGCAGCGGCAGGTTGTCGAATATCGCACCACCCGCGGTAGCGAACACCGCCGTCACCTTGTCGGGCAGGTGCAGCTTGTCGTGGATATCCTGCTGACCGAGTCGCAGCAGAATCCCCGCCGCCGGCAACACGGCGATCGGGAGCTGCAGGCTGCGGCCAACCTTCTGCAGGCCCTGGAACAGGCCTGATCCCCACTTCTTCGTGGGGGCCGCCGTGGGCGCGGTGGCGGTCGTCATAGCGCTTCCTCCATCGGGTGGTGGTCTACACCACTCAGTGGTGTAGACCTGTTGTACACGATGGAGGTCGATATAAGGAACCCGTCAAATCCGCAACCGGAAAGTCACGCAGCGTTAGGGCTTGGTGACGTCCTCGCGCTCCTCCTCCGGCTCCCGGTCAGGGGTTTTGAGGTCGAACCGGGTGATGGCGAAACGGAAGATCACGTAGTGGACAGCCGCGAAGCACAGGCCGATCGGGATGATCGCCCAGGGCTTGGTCGCCAGGTTCCAGTTGATGATGTAGTCGATGAGGCCGGCCGAGAAGCTGAAGCCGTCGTGCACCCCGAGCCCCCACGTCACCGCCATCGACACACCCGTCAGCACCGCGTGGACCGCGTACAGGACCGGCGCGATGAACAGGAAAGACTACTCGATCGGTTCGGTGATCCCCGTGACGAACGACGTCAGCGCCACCGACAGCATCAGCCCGCCGACCTCCTTGCGCCGCTCGGGCCGGGCGCAGTGCGTGATCGCCAGGGCCGCCGCCGGCAGCGCGAACATCATGATCGGGAAGAAGCCGGACGTGAACTGGCCGGCGTGCGGATCGCCCGCCAGGAACATGTTGATGTCACCGTGCACGACCGTCCCGTCCGGCTTGGTGTAGCTGCCGAACTGGAACCAGATGGGCACGTTCAGGAACTGGTGCAGGCCCACCACCAGCAGCGCCCGGTTCGCCACGCCGAACACACCCGCGCCCCAGGAGCCCGCGTCCTTCAGCCAGTTGGAGAAGTGCTCGAGTCCGTCACCGATCGGCGGCCAGATCCACAGACACAGCGCCGCGAACCCGATCGCCACGAACGCCATGATGATCGGCACCAGACGCCGGCCGTTGAAGAAGCCCAGCCAGTCCACCAGCCTGGTGCGGTGGAAGCGGACCCAGAAGAACGCCGTCAGCAGACCCATGACGATCCCGCCGAACACGCCCGGGTTCTGGTAGGTGAACGCCACCACGGACTGGTCGACCGTGGCCTGGCAGCCGATGCCGACGATCGCCTTCGAACCGGAGGGGCAGTCCTTCGGGAACTGCCGCAGCACGTTGTAGTAGACGAGGAACCCGGCGACCGCGGCCAGCGCCGTCGAGCCGTCCGCCTTCTTCGCCATGCCGATCGCCGCACCCACGCAGAACAGCAGCGGCAGCCCCAGCGAGCCGTCCAGCAGCGCCCCGCCCGCACCCGCCATCACCTTCGAGACGTCGGTCCACCCCAGCCCGTCGTCCCCGAACACATCAGGCTGCCCCAGCCGGTTGAGGATGCCCGCCGCCGGGAGCACCGCGATGGGCAGCTGAAGACTGCGCCCCATCTTCTGCAGTCCCTGGAAGGCCCTGTTCCAACGGGCCCTGGCCGGGCTCACTCCGGTGTCCGCGCTGCCCGAGCTGTCCGCGCTCATCGGTTGGCGACCGCCTGTCATGTGGTGTAGACCAGTCATGGACGACGATTGGGTTGCTGTGACGTCATCTTTCGGTACGCACGGCGCAATCGCTCGCGAAGTTGGGCCAACTGTGCATGAGGAGACCGAAATGGCCAGCAAGGCTGAGAAGATCGTCGCCGGGCTCGGCGGCATCGACAACATCGAAGAGGTCGAGGGCTGCATCACCCGCCTGCGTACCGAGGTCGTCGACGCCGCCAAGGTCGACGAGGCCGCGCTGAAGGCCGCCGGCGCCCACGGCGTCGTCAAGATGGGCACCGCCATCCAGGTCGTCATCGGCACCGACGCCGACCCGATCGCGGCCGAGATCGAAGACATGATGTAGGTCGACGATGTGATGTGAACGGCCGGCATTCACACTTCAGGGCCACACTTCAGGGCCCCTTTCCGACGCGGAAGGGGCCCTCTCTCCCCGTGGGGCTAGGCTCGTCGCCATGTCACGAATCGACGGCCGCACCCCTGAACAGCTCCGCCCCGTCACCATCGAACGCGGCTGGAGCAAGCACGCCGAGGGCTCCGTCCTCGTCTCCTTCGGCGACACCAAGGTCTTCTGCACCGCCTCCGTCACGGAGGGCGTCCCCCGCTGGCGCAAGGGCAGCGGTGAGGGCTGGGTCACCGCCGAGTACTCCATGCTGCCCCGCGCCACCAACACCCGCGGCGACCGCGAGTCGGTCCGGGGCAGGATCGGCGGCCGCACCCACGAGATCAGCCGCCTCATCGGCCGCTCCCTGCGCGCGGTCATCGACTACAAGGCACTCGGCGAGAACACGATCGTCCTCGACTGCGATGTGCTGCAGGCGGACGGCGGCACGCGTACGGCCGCGATCACCGGCGCGTACGTGGCGCTGGCGGACGCCGTCTCCTGGGCCCAGGGCAGGAAGCTGATCAAGGCCGGTCGTCAGCCGCTGACCGGCACGGTCTCCGCGGTCTCGGTCGGCATCGTCGGCGGGGTCCCGCTTCTGGACCTCTGCTACGAGGAGGACGTGAAGGCCGACACCGACATGAACGTCGTCTGCACCGGCGACGGCCGCTTCGTCGAGGTCCAGGGCACGGCCGAGGCGGAGCCCTTCGCCCGTGAGGAGCTGAACGCCCTCCTCGACCTCGCCGTCACCGGCTGCACGGACCTAGCTGATCTTCAGCGCAAGGCGCTTGATACGGTCCTCGAAAAGTAGAGACAGGCCTGGAAACGGCGGCTGACGAGGGACAACCTCCGGCCCCCGCCACGGCGTCCCCGAGAGTGCGGGCGCACGGCACACCACCGTGCGCCCGACCGCAACGGCGGCCGTGGGGCCCGTAGCGGAGGAGGGACCACAGTCATGGCCGCGAGTCGAGGCCGCCGGAGTCGTCGTATCACCTTCCCCCTCGCAGCCGTGGCGGCCGTCGCACTGACGGCCGGCCTCACCACCGGCTGCGACGCCGTCAACAAGGCCCTGGACTGTGTCCAGACCGCCGAAAGCATCGCCGACAGCGTCACCAACCTCCAGCAGGCCGTGGAGAACGCGTCGCACGACCCCCGCCAGCTGGACGACTCCCTCGCCGCCATCGACAAGGACCTCAAGAAGATCGGCGACAAGACCGACGACTCCGACGTCAACAAGGCGGTCGACCACCTCGAACAGGCCGTCTCCAATGTCCGTACGTCCATCAAGAACGGCGACACCACCCCGGACATCAGCCCGGTCACGGACGCGGCGGGCGAACTGACGAAGGTCTGCACCTCGTGAGGGAGGCGCCGGCGGGCCCGCGATACTGGTCCCCATGACGCGCTTGATCCTCGCCACCCGCAACGCCGGAAAGATCACCGAGCTGAGGGCGATCCTCGCCGACGCCGGGCTCCCGCACGAACTGGTCGGCGCGGGGGCCTACCCCGACATCCCGGACGTCAAGGAAACCGGCGTGACCTTCGCCGAGAACGCGCTGCTGAAGGCCCACGCCCTGGCCCGGGCCACGGGCCTCCCGGCGGTCGCCGACGACTCCGGCCTCTGCGTCGACGTCCTGAACGGCGCCCCGGGGATCTTCTCCGCCCGCTGGGCGGGCGGGCACGGCGACGACAGGGCCAATCTGGAGCTGCTGCTGGCCCAGCTGGCCGACATCGCGGACGAGCACCGGGGCGCCCACTTCGCCTGCGCCGCGGCCCTCGCCCTGCCGGACGGCACGGAGCGGGTGGTCGAGGGACGGCTGCCCGGGGTCCTGCGGCACACCCCGACCGGCACCAACGGCTTCGGCTACGACCCCATCCTCCAGCCGGAGGGCGACACACGGACCTGCGCGGAACTCTCCCCGGAGGAGAAGAACGCGATCAGCCACCGGGGGAAGGCATTCAGGGCACTGGTGCCGGTGGTCCGGGAGCTGCTGGACTGAACCCACTGGTGCGGCCGGAGGGACTCGAACCCTCACGGGAGTTACCCCACTGGGACCTAAACCCAGCGTGACTGCCAATTCCACCACGGCCGCGAGAGACTGCCCGGCCATGCTACTGGCCGGGCAGTGCGGTCAGATCCCCAGATCCTTGATGATCTTCGCCACGTGGCCGGTCGCCCGGACGTTGTACAGGGCCCGTTCGACCTTGCCCTCCTCGTCCACGACGATCGTGGAGCGGATGACGCCCATGTAGGTCTTGCCGTAGTTCTTCTTCTCGCCGTAGGCGCCGTAGGCCTCGGTGACCGTCTTCTCGGGGTCGGCGGCCAGCTTGACCTTCAGGGACTCCTTCTCCCGGAACTTCGCCAGCTTCTCCGGGGTGTCGGGGGAGATGCCGATGACGTCGTAGCCGGCGCCGGCCAGGAGGTCGAGGTTGTCCGTGAAGTCGCAGGCCTGCTTGGTGCAGCCGGGCGTGAGGGCCGCCGGGTAGAAGTAGACGATCACCTTGCGGCCCTTGTGGGCCGAGAGGGACACGTCGTTGCCGTCGGCGTCCGGCAGGGTGAAGTCGGGGGCCACGTCCCCGGGCTGGAGTCGCTCGCTCATCGGACCAGCCTAACCGGGGGTCCTGACAGTGCGATGGACGACGGAACTGACAGACTGTCCAGAACACAGCATCAGCAGACATCGGAGGCCGTACGGTGGCGGACACGTCGGACACCAGAACCCCGGCGCAGATCGAGGCGGACATCAAAGCCCGCCGCGCAGTGCTGGCCGAGACGCTCGACGAGATCGGGGTGCGGGTGCACCCGAAGACGATCGTCGGCGATGCCAAGGCCAAGGTCGCGGCCAACATCGATCACACGCTGGGGCGGGCCTACGTCGGGGTCAACAAGGTTGTCACCGATGTGAAGGCCCAGTTCGTGGACGAGGAGGGCGGGGTGCGGGTGGAGCGGGTCGTGCCCGTCGCCCTCGTCGCCGTGGGGCTCGTGGGGCTCGTGGTGTTCGGTGCACGCCGACGCAAGCGCTGACCCGGCGGCATACGGTTTCCGCAAAGGCAGGTAGGTTCGGAGCGTGAGCGCCAACAGAAACGACCAGAGCACCGCGCAGCACGACAAGCTGCCCATCCGCATGCTGCACGACCGGGTCCTCGTCAAGCAGGAGACCGGTGAGGGCGAGCGGCGGTCGGGCGGCGGCATCCTGATTCCCGCCACGGCGGCCGTCGGGCGCCGGCTGGCATGGGCCGAGGTCGTCGCGGTGGGGCAGAACGTCCGGACCGTGGAGCCCGGTGACCGGGTGCTGTACGACCCGGAGGACCGCGCCGAGGTCGAGGTGCGCGGGGTCGCCTACGTGCTCATGCGTGAGCGCGACCTGCACGCCGTGGCCGCCGACCGCTTCGAGGGCTCCGAGGACACCACCGGGCTGTATCTGTAGGACAGCGGTACCCTGCGCAGCGGCAGTCGGAAAAGGGCTGGTGACCATCGTCACCAGCCCTTTTCTCGTTCGACCGCTAGTTTCTTCGGCTAGTTTCTTCGGCCGGTCGCCTGGGGGCCCGCAGCCGTGCCGGTCGTGGTGCCGGTGTCCGTGCCGCCCGCGTTGCCGTCGGTGGTGCCGCCGGTGTCCGTGCCCGCGGTGGTGGTGCCCGCCGTGGTGCCGTCGGTCGTGGTCCCCGTGGTGCCGCCGCCGGCGGTGTCGCCGGTCGTGCCGCCGTTCGCCGCCCCGCCGTTCGTGGTGCCGCCGTTCGTCGTGGTCGGGCCGCCTGTCGTGGGCGTTCCGCCGTTGTCCTGGCCCTGGGTCTGGCCCTGGTTGTCCTGGCCGCCGGTGCCGGGGGTGCCGCCGTTGTCCTGGCCGGACGTGGCCGGGGCGGAGGGCTGGGTGTTCGGCGGGGTCTGGGTCACGTTCGCGCCCGGCATGAGTTCGAGGTCGAAGTCGGCGACCGGCTTCCCCTTCAGCGCCGTCTTGGTGTACTGCGCCCAGATCTGCGCGGGCGGCCCGCCGCCGTTGACGCGCGGGAGGCCCATGGCGCCGTAGAGCGGCTTGTGCTGGGCGGTGACCGGGTCCTGGCCCATCACCGAGACGACCGTCGCGAGGTCGGGGGTGTAGCCGGCGAACCAGGCCGCCTTGTCGTCCTCCGCGGTACCGGTCTTGCCGGCGGCGGGGCGGCCGGCGCCCTGGGCCGCGGTGGCGGTGCCGTTCTCGACGACGCTCTGCAGGACGGAGGTCGTGGTGTCGGCGGACTCCCGGCTCACGGCCCGGGTGGTGGTGTCCTTGGGCAGTTCGATGACGTTCTGCCCGTCCTTGGTGACCGACTTGATCATGGTGAACGCGTCGTGCTCACCGTGGTTGGCGAGGGTCGCGTACGCCTCCGCCATGTCGAGGACGCTCGCGGTGTTCACACCGAGCGCGATCGACGGGTTGGCGTTCAGGTCGGGGGTGTCCCTCGGGATGCCGAGCATGGTCGCCGTGTCCACGACCTTCTGGGGGCCGACGTCCACCGCCATCTGCGCGTACACCGCGTTGACGGACTTGTCGGTGGCGGTACGGACGGTGATGTCGCCGTACGAGACGTCGTCCTCGTTGGCCGGCGCGTACGCCCCGCCGCTCCAGCCCTGCACGGGGCGCTTGTCGGTGCCGTCGTAGTAGGTGTTGGGCGTGATGAGCTGCCCGTCCTGGGTCTCCGAGTGGTTCTGGACGGCCGAGGCGAACACGATGGGCTTGAAGATCGAGCCGACCTGGAAGTCGCCGCGGGTCGCGCCGTTCGTGTACTGCTTGACGAAGTCGATACCGCCGTACATGGCGACCACCTGCCCGGTCTTCGGGTCGACGGAGGCGCCGCCCGCGCGGACGTAGTTGTCGACCTTGCGGCCCTTCTTGTCGAGCTTGGACATCACCTGGTCGTCGACGGCCTTCACGAAGGCGTCCTGCTTGCTCTTCTGCAGGGTGGTGGTGATGCGGTAGCCGCCGGCCGCGAGCTCGTCCGAGGTGACGATCTTGTTCTGGCTGAGATACGTCTTCACCGCGTCGACGAGGTAGCCGCGCTGCCCGGACATACCGGTCGAGACGGTCTGCTCCTTGGGCATCGGGAACTTCAGCCCGGCCCGCGTGCTCTCGCTCAGCCAGCCCTTCGTGACCATGCCGTCCAGGACGTAGTTCCAGCGGGCCACGGCGGCCGACTTGTTCTCCGGGTGCGCCACGACGTCGTACTCGCTGGGCGCGTTGACCAGCGCGGCGAGGTAGGCGGCGCGGGCCGGGTCGAGGTCGGTCGCGTCGACGCCGTAGTAGGCCTGGGCGGCGGCCTGGATGCCGTAGGCGTTGCGGCCGAAGTAGCTGGTGTTGAGATAGCCCTCGAGGATCTCGTTCTTGGACTTCTCGCGGTCCAGCTTGATCGAGATGAAGAACTCCTTCACCTTGCGGGTGACGGTCTGCTCCTGCGCCAGGTAGTAGTTCTTCACGTACTGCTGGGTGATCGTCGAACCGGACTGCTTGCCCTTGCCGGTCGCCGTGTTCCAGGCGGCGCGCAGCATCGCCTTGGGGTCGATGGCGGACTCGGAGTAGAAGTCGCGGTCCTCCGCGGCGAGCACCGCGTGCTGGGCGTCCTTGGAGACCTGGGCGAGGGAGACGTTCTCGCGGTTGATGTCACCGTCGCGGGCGATCTGCGTGCCGTCCGCGTACAGGTAGACGTTGGCCTGCTTCATCGCCAGGGCGTTGGCCGGCGGGATCTTCACCAGCGAGTAGCCGAGGAAGAACAGGCCGATCAGCAGCAATATCCCCACCACGAAGGTGCCGAGCACCCAGCGCCAGGTCGGGATCAGCCGACGCCAGCCCGTGCGCTTCGGCCGCTTCGGCTTCTCGCCGCCCGGCTCGGGGGGCCCTTGCGGTTCCCTCGGCGCCCAGCCCGGGGGCTGGGCGGCCTGCTGCGGCTGCGGCTCGTCGCTCATGTCGTGCACGGACTCCTGTTTTACGTAAGTTCTGCGCTGTACGTTCCCGTACGCCCTCGTACGCGTTCTGCGCCCCCAGTTGAAGACTCTCGCACCAAGCGTTCCGTTCCCGGATCACGGCACGCTTCGGTCTCGAAAAATGCGTGGCGTGCGTCACTGCCGGGGCAGTAAGCTCCTGCGCTTCGGTGTCGGCGGGCCGAGGAGGGCTGTGGTGTGGGCGCTGGACGGTTGTATGTCGCCGTCGCGGCGGGTGGTTTCAGACGGTACGCGACATATCGGGCGGCCACAGTGGCGGGGGTGTTCACCAATACGGCCTTCGGGTTGATCCTTGTCTACACCTACACCGCCCTGTGGAACGAACGCCCCCACCTCGGTGGTTACGACCTCCCCCAGGCCATCACCTATGTGTGGATCGGCCAGTCGCTGTTCAAGACGCTCGCCAACGGTGGCGGTGGCGTGGAGACCGAGCTGATGGAGCGCATCCGCACGGGCGATGTCGCGGTCGATCTGTACCGCCCGGCCGACCTCCAACTGTGGTGGCTGGCCACCGACTTGGGTCGCTCGGCGTTCGAGCTGCTGGGGCGCGGGGTGCCGCCCTTCGTGCTCGGCGCGCTGCTCTTCGACATGGCGCTGCCCACCGACGCGACGACCTGGCTGGCCTTCCTGTTCTCGGTGTTCCTGGCGGCGCTGGTCAGCTTCGGGCTGCGCTATCTCGTGGCGCTGACCGCGTTCTGGCTGATGGACGGCAGCGGGACGATCCAGATCGCCTGGCTGACCGGCTGGTTCTGCTCGGGGATGGTGCTGCCGCTGAACGTCTTCCCGGGCACGCTCGGCGAGGTCGTACGGGCGCTGCCCTGGTCGTCCCTGCTGCAGGCACCGGCGGACGTGTTCCTCGGCCAGGCCGACGCGCTCTCCACCTGGGCCTTCCAGGCCATGTGGGCCGTGGTGCTGCTGGCGGCCGGACGGATGGTGCAGGCGGCGGCGACACGGCGGGTGGTGGTGCAGGGTGGCTGAGCTCACCGGGACGGACGACATCGGGGGCGCCGGGCTCTCCGGGACGGACACCAGGGGCGCCGGGGCCTCCAGGGCCTGGGACGGGGTACGGGCGTACTTCCTGATCGCCGGCATGTGGATCCGCTCCACGATGGCCTACCGCGCCTCCTTCGCGCTGATGACCTTCACCAACTTCGCGGCGACCGCGCTGGACTTCGTCGCGATCCTGCTGATGTTCTCCCGCGTCCACACCCTCGGCGGCTGGTCGCTGCAGCAGGTCGCCTTCCTCTACGGCGTCTCCAGCACCACCTTCGGCCTCGCCGACATGGTGATCGGCTCGATGGAGCGGCTGGGCCGGCGGGTGCGCGACGGCACACTCGACACCCTGCTGGTGCGCCCGGTTCCGGTCCTGGCGCAGATGGCGGCCGACCAGTTCGCCCTACGGCGGCTCGGCCGCACCAGCCAGGGCGCGCTGGTGCTCACCTACGCGGTGCTCCACCTCGACATCGCCTGGACGCCGGCCAAGGTGCTGCTGATGCCGGTGATGCTGCTCAGCGGCTGCGCGATCTTCTGTGCGGTCTTCATCGCGGGCGCCGCCTTCCAGTTCGCGGCGCAGGACGCGGCCGAGGTGCAGAACGCGTTCACCTACGGCGGTACGACACTGCTCCAGTACCCGCCCACGGTGTTCGCGACGGAGCTGCTGCGCGGGGTGACCTTCGTGCTGCCCCTCGCCTTCGTCAACTGGGTGCCGGCGAGCTATGTGCTGGGGCTGCCGTACCCGCTGGGGCTGCCGGAGTGGGCGGCGTTCACCCCGCCGCTGGTGGCCGCCGCGAGTGTGGCCCTGGCGGGCCTGGCCTGGCGGGCGGGTCTGAGGTCGTACCGGAGCACGGGGAGTTGAGGACGGGGATTGAGAACGGGAATTGCTGACGGGAATTGAGGACGGGAGTTGAGGACGGACATGGCGGACGCTGACACCTTCATCGACGTCGACCGGCTGGAGAAGGTCTTCGACGTGCGCAGGAAGACCGGTTTCCTGCGGCGCGAGCGGCGCGAGGTCCGGGCGGTCGACTCGATCTCCTTCACCGTGGCCCGCGGCGAGATGGTCGGGTACATCGGCCCGAACGGCGCCGGGAAGTCGACCACCATCAAGATGCTCACCGGCATCCTGACGCCGAGCGGCGGGCGGCTCCGCGTCGCCGGCATCGACCCCTCCCGCGAGCGCACCCGCCTCGCGCACCGCATAGGGGTGGTGTTCGGGCAGCGTACGACGCTGTGGTGGGACCTCCCGCTGATCGACTCGTACCAGCTGATGCACCGCATGTACCGCATCCCGCCCGCCCGTTACCGCGAGAACCTGGACCGCTGCGTCGAACTCCTGGAGCTCGCCGAGCTGTTGGAGGTCCCCGTACGGCAGCTCTCGCTGGGCCAGCGGATGCGCGGCGACATCGCGGCGGCGCTGCTGCACGACCCCGAGGTGCTGTACCTGGACGAGCCGACGATCGGGCTGGATGTGATCTCCAAGGCCAAGGTGCGGGGTTTCCTGCGGGAGTTGAACGAGGAGCGCGGCACCACCGTGCTGCTGACCACCCATGACCTCCAGGACATCGAGCAGTTGTGCTCCCGGGTGATGGTCATCGACCACGGGCGGCTCATGTACGACGGCGCGCTCACCGGACTGCACGAGATCGGGGAGAGCGAGCGGACCCTGGTGGTGGACCTGGAGCGGGAGCTGCCGCCGATCGAGGCGGGGCCCGCGCGCGTGGTCAGGGTGGAGGGGCCCCGGCAGTGGCTGGCGTTCCCGGCGGCCGAGTCGGCGGCGGCCCTGGTGGCCCGGATCGCGGCGGAGTACCCGCTGGTGGACCTGTCGGTGCGGGAGCCGGACATCGAGGCGGTGATCGCCAGGATGTACGCGGGTGCGGCCGGGGCGACGGCTGCGGAGCAGGCTCCCCAGGCTCCCGGACAGGCCTCGGCACCGGCCGGGAAAGCGGTCTCGTAGCCTCCGGACGGGGGAACTCGTAGGCTGCTGTACATGACCGACGACGCCGCAGTCCCGGAACTTCGCGCATCCGACGCCGACCGCGAACGAGTCGCCGAGGTCCTGCGGGACGCCCTCGCCGAAGGGCGTCTCGACATGGAGGAGTTCGAGGAGCGGCTGGAGGCCACGTACAAGGCGCGGACGTACGGCGAACTGACGCCGATCACCCGTGACCTGCCCGTGGGACAGGTCGCCGCGCCCAAGGTGGACATGGTCAAACACCCCGAGCCGGACGGGAGTTGGGCCGGGCGGGTCGTCGGCGGCGAGGGGGCGTCCGCGTGGGCGGTCGCCGTCATGTCCGGGTTCCAGCGCAAGGGGCGGTGGACCGTGCCCCGGCAGTTCAACTGCTTCGCCTTCTGGGGCGGCGGGGAGATCGACCTGCGCGAGGCGAACTTCGCGGCCGGCGAGGTCGAGATCAACTGCATCGCGATCATGGGCGGGATCAACATCATCGTGCCGCCGGGGGTCGAGGTGGTCGTCCGGGGCATCGGGATCATGGGCGGCTTCGACCACCGTGAGGAGGGTGTGCCGGGGGAGCCGGGCGCGCCCCGGGTGATCGTGAACGGGTTCGCCTTCTGGGGCGGCGTCGGCGTCGAGCGGAAGCTGACCAAGGAGGAGCGGCGGCGCCTCAAGGCGGAGCGCAAGGCCGCCGGCGGGCGGGAGGCGGTCGAGGGGTACGGCGACCATCTCCGGATGCTGGAGGAGCACCGGGAGTGGCGGCGGGAGCTGCGCGAGGAGCGCCGGGACCGCCATGCGGAGCGCCGGGAACGGCACCAGGAGCGGCGGGACCGGCGCCGGTACGACGAGTACTGAGAGCGTGGACCCGGCTGGGTGATCACAGCCTGGCGGGCGCCGAGCCCTTCAGCAGGTTCAGGTCGAACGCCGAGCCCATCCGCGCGTACCCCCGGTCGCCGGGGTGCAGATGGTCTCCGGAGTCGTAGTCGGAGCGGAGTCTGCGCGGGTTGTACCGGTCTCTGAGCGCCTTGTCGAAGTCGACGACGGCGTCGTAGACCCGGCCCGAGCGGATCTCGGCGTTGATCCGCTGCCGTACCGCCTCACGGGCCGCCGTGCAGCCGCCGTGGCCCTGGAAGGGCGTCAGGGTCGCGCCGATGACCTTGACCCCGTGGGAGTGGGCCTCGTCGGTCATCGTGCGCAGCCCGGCGAGGATCCGGTCCGGGTCGGCGGGTTCCGGGCTGTGGAGGATGTCGTTGACGCCGAGGGCGATGACGACCACCCTGACGTTCGGGTGGGAGAGCGCGTCGCGGGAGAAGCGGACGAGGCCGGCCTGGTTGTCGGCGGGGCGGCCGAGGCCGTTCGCGAGTATCCGGTTGCCGCTGATGCCCTCGTTGACGACGCTGTAGCGCGGGACGTTCCGGCCGGCGGCGACGGCCGAGCGCAGGCGGTCGGAGAGGATGTCGGTCCAGCGGTGGTTGGCGCCCCGCGTGGAGGTTATGCCGTCGGTGATCGAGTCGCCGAGGGCGACCACCGTGCCGGCGGAGTCGTCGCTGAGGACGTCCAGCGCGGTGAGGTAGCGCCAGTACGGCGTCCGCTCGGTGTACCCGGCGCCGGTCGTGTCCTCGGTGAGGTCGCCCTGGGCGACGTAGGAGATCTGGCGCGCGTTCGCGTGGTAGGTGACCGGGCCGGACGGGGTGGGGGAGTACGTGGTGACCAGGACGTCACCGCCCTGCGGGATCAGGACGCGGACCGCGTCGCTGAGGACCTGGCGGCCGGGCGGTATGACGACCGCGGTGGCGCCCGCGAAGGTCAGGCGGCGCATGGTCGGCGCGTTCGCGGCGGGGGTCTCGGAGGCCGCCGCCACGGCGATGGAGGCGGGGGTGAGGGTGAGCGCCGACCGGCCGTAGAGATTGGAGAGCGTGATGCGGGCACTCGTACCGCCGACGCCCGCGTGCACCACGTTGCGGACCGAGCGGCCCGCCATCCCCTCGCTCTCGGTGCCGGGCTCGGCGCCCGCCGGGGAAGCGGACCAGGCGCCGACCCAGACGCCGGTGGAGGCGGGGGCGGGGGCGGCCGGGTCGTGCGGGGCGTCGGCCTCGGTGAGGGCGCGGGCGCCGGTGGCGGTGCGGCCGGGGGCGGCCGCGACACCGATGTAGATCGCTGCGGAAAGGCCCACGATCAGCGCGACGATCGCGGCAAGCAGGGCACAACCATGGCGCTCGGTCATGCGGTGCGTGTCTCCTCGGGCAGTGGGAGCCCCCGATGCTCCGTGGTGATCATTCCCGGCGGTGATCACCCGTGGTGATCATCCGTAGTGGTCATCTGTAGTGATCATTCCCGGTGGTGATCATCTTCGATCGGGCGGGCGCCGGGAACTCCTGATCGATTCCGGGAGTCGGTCAGGAAGGGACAATGTGTGCAGGGGATGCAGGGGATCACGAACGGGTGGAGCGGATGGAACGTACCGAACAGGATAAAGCGGGGATTCCTTCCGGGGCTGCCCGAGCGATGACGACCTTCAGCGCCGCGGATCTGGAGAAACAGCGCGGGGTGCGGCGGATGAAGCTCACCGCCACCGGGCTGCTGCTGTTCGTGGCGCTGGTGTACGTGCTGGCCAAATGGGCTTCGAACTCGGGTGCGGGCGCCTGGGCGGAGTACGTCGCCGCGGCCGCGGAGGCGGGGATGGTCGGCGCGATGGCCGACTGGTTCGCGGTGACGGCGCTGTTCCGGCGGCCGCTGGGGCTGTCCATCCCGCACACCGCGATCATCCCGACGAAGAAGGACCAGCTGGGGGTGTCGCTCGGGGAGTTCGTCGGGGAGAACTTCCTGTCCGAGGACGTGGTGCGGCAGCGCCTGCGGGCGGTCGGCATCGGCAGCCGGCTGGGGGCCTGGCTGGCGGATCCCGAGCACGCGGACCGGGTGACGGCGGAGCTGTCCGCGGCCCTGCGGGGCGCGCTGACCGTGCTGCGGGACTCCGATGTGCAGGCCGTGGTGGGGGAGGCGATCACCCGGCGGGCCGACGCGCAGGAGATCGGGCCCGGTATCGGGAAGATGCTGGAGAAGATCGTCGCCGACGGCGGGCATCGACGCGTCGTCGATCTCGTCGTCACCCGGGCGCACGACTGGCTGGTCTGGCACGACGCCGAGATCATGGACGCCGTCCAGGGCGGCGCGCCCGGCTGGACGCCCCGGTTCGTCGACAAGAAGGTCGGCGAGCGGGTCTACAAGGAACTGCTGCGGTTCGTGACCGAGATGCGGGACATGCCCTCGCATCCCGCGCGCGGGGCGCTCGACCGGTTCCTGGGGGACTTCGCGGCCGATCTGCAGTCGGACACGGACACGCGGGCGCGGGTGGAGCGGCTGAAGGGTGAGGTGCTGGGGCGGGGCGAGGTGCAGGACCTGATCGCGTCGGCCTGGACCGCCGTACGCTCGATGATCGTCTCCGCCGCCGAGGACGAGCGCAGTGAGCTGCGGCTGCGGGTGCGGGCGTCGCTGCTGTCGCTGGGGGCGCGGATGGCGGTCGATCCGAAGGTGCAGGCGAAGGTGGACGGCTGGGTGGAGGGGGCGGCCGTGTATGTCGTCACCACCTACCGGAAGGAGATCACCTCCCTGATCACCGACACGGTGGCCGGGTGGGACGCCGAGCACACGACGAAGAAGATCGAGGCCCATATCGGGCGGGATCTGCAGTTCATCCGGATCAACGGCACGGTGGTGGGTTCGTTGGTCGGGTTGCTGATCTATACGGTGTCGCGGCTGGTGGGGGCGTAAGGCGGG
>Ga0182007_10000848_pt1 | contig 16947 bp, 29 predicted proteins | sample Sormic07211113_1_FD_123023 | JGI IMG/M metagenome (GOLD analysis project Ga0182007, IMG submission 123023) | Rhizosphere microbial communities from Sorghum bicolor, Mead, Nebraska, USA - 072115-113_1 MetaG | ecosystem: Host-associated > Plants > Roots > Rhizosphere | place: USA: Nebraska... | reverse complement strand
GGCGATCGCACCGCCCGACCCTCTACCGAACTACCTGATCAGAGCAGGAGTCGGCATGACCGATCATGTCGCGGGCCCGTCCGGGCCCGCAAGTTCCGCGACCCTCGCCGAGCTGCACCGCCTGTGCGCCGAGGACTACGCCAGCACCGCGAAGCTCCGCCACCGCGGCGAATACGACACCTCCGCCCGGGCATGCCCGGCCACCTTCCCCACCGACCCGACCCCGTGCCGCGGCCCCGTCGCCGTCACCGTCCTCGACGCCCACAACCACGGCGCCGACGGCTGCGAGTACCACGCCGCCCGCCTCCTCGCCCACCTCAAGGGCGGCCGCGTCTACGCCCTGCCCACCGCCCCCGACGGCGCCGCGATCCGCGTCTTCCAGGCCGCCGGATCGGGGGCCGGCCGATGAGCCTCCGTAGCCGCATCAGGGACGCCGCGTACAACGCAGCGACCACCAGCAACGGCGACCCGGCCGGGGCCCGCCGCGCCACCCAGGCCGCCTCGGTTGTCGCTCAGGCTGCCTCGAACCACGGGCACACCACGGCTGCAGCCGCAGTCGCCACGCTCGGAGCCGCCGCTGTGGCCGCCGAGGGCGCCCTCGCCAACTACGTCTACCCGCCCGGGAAGTACGCGACGTTCCGGGAGGGCGACAAGTGATGACCACCCGCGAACTCACCAGAGGCCAAGCTGGGGTGCTCGGAGCGGCCGCCGTCGCCATGGTCGCCGTCGGAGCCGTCGGCAGCATCGGCACCTACTCCAACGCCGTGTCCGCGTTCCACCGGCAGGCGACCGCCGCTGGCGTCGTCGCCGCGGGCGAGGGCCTCACCCTCATCCTGGCCATGGTCATGCTCGGGCGCACTATGCTCGGCATGGCGACGCCCGCCGTCGTCCGCGGCGGCATGTGGATCGCCCCACTGTCCGCCAGCTGCATCGGCCTGTCCATCGCCAGCAGCGCCCGCGAGGCCGCCGTGTACGCGGCGACGCCGCTCGCCATGTCGCTCGCCGCCGAAGGCCTCGGGTTCATCGCCCGCAGCATCGTCGTCTACCGCACCGGCGTGGACGCCGAGGTGATGCGCCGCAACGCGGACGTCGCCCGGCAGCTGGCATTCAACCGGGCCGTCGCCGACGGCCACCCCGACAAGCGGAAGCAGAAGTGGGCCGTGCGCCGGTACTGGCGCCTCGCCCGGTACGTCGGAGTCGGCGACGCCGAGCTCGGCGCCGGCCTGGTCGACGTGCAGCGCGTCCGCGTCCGCGACGGAGCCGATGCGGCCCTCGCATCCATGTACGGCGGACAGGCCGCCAAGCCGTCGGCCAGCCCCGCCGAGCAGCCCCGCTCCGGCTCCGCCACCGACGTCCTGCGCGCCCGGTTCGCCACCATGGACCCGGCCGACGCGATCCGCTTCGCCCACGATGCGCGACCTGATGCGCCACCCGCCGAACTCGCCGCGATCCTCGGCACCTACGACGTCCACGTGGACGCCGTCGCCGTCGCCCTGGTCCTCGGGACGCAACCCCCGCAGTACGAGGTGCATCGACCTGATGCGGCTGATGCGCAGCAGGTCAACGCGCTGGAACCGCTGACCGTGGAGGGCGCCGTCGTCGAGGCCGCATCCGCTCTCGGACCGGACGCATCAGCCCGCGAGATCGCCGAGCACGTCGCCCGCCACCGGCGCCTCGTCGTCGCCGAGCCCTACGTCCGCACCGCTCTGTCCCGCGCCGCGAAGAAGACCGAGCCGGAGCCCCCGGCCAAGCCCATGGAAGGCGGATACGCGTGATGCGCTGGATCATCCTCGGAGCCCTTCTCGGACTGCTGCTCGTGTTCCCCCCGCTGCTCGCCGCCGTCGCGGCGGCCGTCGCCTGGATCGTGGCGAAGCCGCTCCTGGTGGGCCTCGGTATCGGCCTAGCCGCCCGTCCGCACCTGAACCGGCCGCGGGGGTCGGCACGATGAGCGACCCAACGTCCAACCTGCCTGAGCAGTTCCGCCAGTACGCCAGCCCGCCCGTCGAGGGCGTGCCCGCCCACCACCGGCCGCCGAACGTCCTCTACGACGAGCACGGACGCCCCGTGCACTTCACGATCGGCCAGCCGCCGCCCCCGGCGAACATCGTCGTCCAGCTGCCGGAGCAGCAGGGCATGAGCCGCCAGCAGCGCGAGTTCATGCTGTACGCCCTGATCTGGCTGGTCGTCGCCGTCGTCCTCACCGGATGCGCGTGCGCCGTCACCGTCATCATGGGCGGCACCCTCATGGGGATCATCGGCGTCATCGGCCAGAACGCCAGCATGCTCGCCGTCTCCTTCATCGGCGTGATCCTCGCCGCCGGATGGCTCTCCTCCAAGATCCGGCCCGCCGCACGCACCGCGCCCGCAGGCCGTAAGCGCCGCTGACCTGCAACGAAAGGAGCACCGCCATGGCAAAGAAGCGCCGCAAGGTCCGGATCATCTCGTGCGCCGACGACCCCCGCGCCAAGGGCAAGACCGGCTGGATCGTCGACGAGGCGCCCCCCGGGGAGCTCACCGAGGGCCGGTGGACGGTCCATGTCGACGCCTTCTGGATCGCCGACGTCCTGTGCGAGTCCAGCGAAATCCGCCCCATCTGACCAGGAGGAACCTGATGGACCGCACCAAGCACCTCGCTCTGGCCGACGCCGCCATCACCCGGGCCGAGCGGCTCGCCGGAGACGCCGAGAGGTACGCCAACCACGCCGACTACCCGCACAAGGTGGCCCCGCTCGCCGCGGCCGGCGCCGTGTGGGCGGACATCGCCCGGGCGCACGCCGCCATCGCCGCCGCCATGCCCGCCAACGACGAGAAGACGGAGGCCTGACACATGGCCGATGACCTCAGCTTTTCCGACTTCACCCGCGGCGAAAAAGTCCGCCTGCTCGCCCTGCACGCCCGCATGGCCAAGAGGGGAATTGCTGGCCCCACGGTCGACCTGAGCGACCTGCAGAACAAGGTCAAGCGCATCGAGAAGCAGGCGGAGCGCCGCAAGAACGGCAAGTAGATCCGCCACGGGGCGGCCGCCATCGGCCTAGGAACCGCCGGCCGCCCCGTGTCCCGGACCGTCCAGAGAACGACCGGAGATCACATCATGACGGACCTTCACGCGCCCGCGGCAGAGGACGCCACCAGCACACCCGCACCCGAGAACCCCGACACGCCGGACCCGAAGCCCGAGCCGGCCGACGACTCACGACCTCGCCGCCGCGTCCGTATCGACTCGCTGCGCCGCGTCTTCGTCGACACCCGCCAGAGCCCCACATACCGGTTCACCGTGCGGAACGGCGCCTACGTGTGGGGCGGCACCCGCGTCCTCGCCCGCCGCGCCTGGGAGGCCCGCACCACGGCCATGCACCACCGCATGATGCGGATCGCCGAGGCCGCCGGGAACGAAGACATGGTGACCAAGTGGGAACAACGCGCCTACGCCTACCGGTTCGCCCGGCACAAGCGGCGCATGGACCTGCTGCAGATGGCCCTGAACGCACCCAAGGCGCTGTTCTCGGGGGTCGTGGCCGGCGCGGGCCTGCTGCTGGCGCTGGGCGTCATGCTCGCCTGGTACAACCGCGACGTCCGCGACGTCCTCACCCCGATGAACACGGTCATCGAGTTCGTCGGCTGGGTCGCGTTCCTCGCGTCCGTGATCTGGAAGCCGCTCCTGGATGCGCTGCCGCTGCTCATCCTCATGGGCGTGTGGTCGGTGGGCCGCAACCAGCACACCGCCCCCACCTGGGCACTTCCGACCGACAGCGGCGACCTCGACATCCTGCCTGACGAGAACGCCATCATGCGGGCCCTGGAAAACCTGTCCATCGCTCCGCTCAACAAGGCCATCAAGGAAGGCTGGAAGCCACGCTGGGTGCAGCCCACCGTGCGACTCGGCAACGGCTACCACACACAGCTGCAGCTCCCCATGGGCGTCACCGTCGAGATGATCAACGGGAAAAAGAACATCCTCGCCCACAACCTGCTGCGCAAGCCCGTCGAGACCTGGCCGACCGAGCCGCCCAAGATGCCCGGCGTCCTCGACCTGTGGGTCGCCGACCAGGGCTCCCTCAACGGGCCCGTACCGCCCTGGCCGCTCCTCACGGAGGGCACGACCGATTACTTCAAGGGCGTGCCCGTCGCCGTCTCTCAGCGCGGCGAGCAGATCATCGGCAAGCTGATGGCCGCGAACTGGATCGTCGGCGGCATCATGGGCTCCGGCAAGACGTCCATCGTCGTCGCCCTGCTCCTCGGCGCCATCCTCGACCCGATCGTCGAGGCCGAGGTCTACGTCATGGCCACGAACGTCGACTACGACCCGCTCAAGCCGCGGCTGAAGACGCTGGTCAAGGGCGACGACCCCGAGCAGCTGAAGGCCGCCCTGGACCGGCTGCGCAGCCTCACCAACGAGGTCACCGAACGCGGCAAGCTCCTCGAGGAGCTCGGCGGCGACTCGCCCAAGCTCACCCGCGAACTGGCCCTCAAGGACCCGCGGATGCGGCCCCGCGTCGTCGTCTTCGACGAGTGCCACGAGCTGTTCATGCACAAGGAGTACGGCAAGGAGGCCGCTGAGCTGGCCATCCGCGTCATGAAGAAGGCCAGGAAGGTCGGCATCACTCTCATCTGGGTCACCGTCTCCCCGACAGCCGACAGCATCCCGCGCGACGTCACCCGCAACACCAGCCACCGCGTGGCCTTCGCGGTCGGCGACCAGGTCGCCAACGACGGCCTGCTCGGCTCCGGCAAGTACAAGGCCGGCATCCGCGCCACCGAGCTGGTGCCCGGCCAGGACATCGGCACCGCCGTCACCTACGGCTTCACCAGCAAGCCCTTCGAGGTCATCCGCGCCTACTACGTCGCCCGCGACCCCGAGAAGGGCATCGACGAGGTCACCCCGGTCGTCGAGCGCGCCCTGAAGGCGTACAAGAACGAGGACGGCGCGTGGGAGGTGCCTACGTTCGCCCCGGCCGACCCGCTCACCGACATCGCGAGCGTGCTCGGACACGAGACGAAGATGCTCACCCAGGATGTGCTGCGACGCCTGCAGGACCTCAACCCCACCGAGTACGAAGCGTGGACATTCCGAGACCTGCGGCGCGTCCTCGACGAGGCCGGCCACGGCGAGTACAAGACCAACGGCGGTCGCCAACACGTCAGCCTTGACCGCATCCTCGACGCCCTCGCCGCCCGCGACGACGTCAACGACGACGAGGGAGGCACCGAAGACTGAGGGAGTTCTCCCTACCCGCCTCCCCACCCCGCCTCCCTGTACATGACCTGCGGGAATGGCCAATCAGGGAGGCAAGGGAGGCAGCGTGCGGGAGGTCGAGGAAACGGGAAACAGGCGCGATCGGCTCCCCGCCCGCGCCTCCCTCCCTGCCGCATCATGGGGCCATGGAGTCGCTCGACATACGGCCCGGCCACCTCACCGCCCACCAGACCGCCCGCGTCCTCGGCATCGGCCTGCCGGCCGTCCGCAAGCTCGTCCAGCGCGGCAAGCTGACTCGGTCGGGCGGCACCGAGCGCCAACCCTGGTACGCCGCCGCTGAGGTCGCCGCCTACGCCGCCAACCGCGCCGCGACCCGATCAGCTTGACCCGCAGGTCAGCAGGGTGTCACGATCTCGGCGTACAACCATGCCCGCACACGGGCACCACAGACGCACGGCGAAGCCCCGGTCCGGTCCCCCCGGCTGGGGCTTCGCCGTGTCAGCACGTCGGCGGCGACACGGAGACCGGATAGCAACCGGGGGCGCGGGAGAGGGCAACCCGCCCGAGCCGCCGCCGACCCTTCACACCGTCTCCACATGCCGCATGATGGATCCTCAGACACGCACGTCCAGGGGGGACCATGCGCATCCACGCCACCATCACGCTCGCAGCCGCGCTACTCGCGCTCACCGGCTGCGCCGCGAACACCGAGCACAGGCCAGCCACTCGGCCCACAGCCGACCACACGGCCACACCGTCGAGCACCTCCAGCAAGGATCTGGTCATCCCCGGCGCCACAGTTGCCCAGGCCCGCACCGCCATACGCGACTACGCGCGCACCATCCACGGCGCCGACCTCTACTACATCAAGGTCCAGCACAGCCGAGACGCCCAGCGCTACGTCTGCCGCGGACGCTGGTACGCCGACGCGGACTCCTACCGCGCCAACAGCGGCACGACCACGCCGTGGCCGGACAGCTGGCCGCACCTCGCCATCAACTGCCCATAGCCGGGGGGTGAGCGTGGCCACCAACCGCGACGAGCTCACCAGCTACGAGTACCGGCAGATGCGCGCCCGCGTACTCGCCGCATCCGACGTGTGCATCGTCTGCGGCCACGGCGCATCCGACGCCTGCGACCACATCCACCCAGTCAGCAAGGGCGGCGCACGCCTCGACCCCGACAACCTCGGGCCCATCCACGGCGTGGCTGGCTGTCCCGTGTGCCTGCGTAAGTGCAACAGCGAGAAGGGCGACCGGCCCCTCGCCGACGTGGTGCAGCTGGTCACCTCGGTCGACTGGTTCGCGGGACCGTAGCCCACCGCAAAGGAGGTGCTTGCCGTGCAGCCCTTCGCCCCGCTCGGTCGGTTCGTCGACTACCGCGACCAGAAGTGCGGCTACTCGCCCGGCAACACCGAAGCCACCGACTGCCCGGTCGATGCCACCTGGCACATCATGTGGAACGCCGACCGGGACACAGGCATGGCCTGCGACCCGCACATGGACATGGTTCGCGCCCGATACGTGTTCGTGGACTCCCACCGCATCGTCCCCGACTGCGGGATGCCCAGCGCGCTCTGGGACTTCGACGAGAAGCGTTGCGTCTACCCCGACAGCAGTGAGCAGCTGTCCACTGGCGCATCATTCACGGTCGAGACGCCAGCAAAAGCCCAGGTCACAGGCTCGGATTGATCTGATCGAGTTGGAATCTTCCAAGATTTTTTAGAAAAGATCATCTTCTCAACCCCGCGCCCAGCTTTTATTTTTCTCCCCCCGGGCCGATGACCCCGGATGATCATGGAAGGGGGGTCGGCATGGGGGCCGTCGAGGATGCCGTGCGCAGTGACATTGAGCAGCTCGGGGACCTGGTAGGCGTCGAGCCGTCCCTGACCGAGTTGGCGTACACGATCGCTGGCCGCATCGACCGTGCGGCGACCACGCAGTGCGAGACGTGCGGGGAGCCGATCGCCCAGGACGACCGCCTGCTCCCTCAGTTGACCCGCGAGCTCCGTCAGACGCTCGCCCAGCTGCTGGAGGGACGGGCGCCTGACGATGACGACGACCTCGGAGACCTGGGCACCCCCGAGTGAGTTCGCCGAGGACCTGTACGAGCGCTACGGGCTGACCTGCCCGCCGCGCTGGGGGACGCCCAGGCATCCGGACCGGCCGTCGCTCGGGCCGAAGCTGTGGAAGGTCATGGCCAAGCTCGGCGCTCCGCCGATGCCGTGGCAGAAGTACGTGTCCGATGTCGCCCTGGAGATCGACCCGGAAACCGGCCTCTTCGCGCACCGCGAGGTCGGCCTGTCCGTCTCCCGGCAGCAGGGCAAGACGGAACTGTGCCTGGGCGCCCAGGTGCACCGCGCGCTGGCGTGGCCGCGGCAGAACATCGTGTACGCGGCGCAGACCCGGGGCATGGCGCGGCAGCGCTGGGAGGACGAGTTCTGGGAGAAGATCTCCAGCTCCGACCTGGCGAGGCTGGCGCGCATCCGGAAGTCGAACGGCAACGAGGCGATCCTGTGGCCCGGCAAGCGTTCGAAGATGGGCATCACCGCGAACACGGAGAAGGCCGGCCACGGGCCGCCCCTCGACCTCGGGTTCATCGACGAGGCGTTCGCGCACGAGGACGACCGCCTGGAGCAGGCGTTCAGTCCGGCCATGCTGACTCGGGCTATGGCGCAGCTGTGGTGGGCGTCGGCCGGCGGCACCACGAAGAGCACCTGGCTGAACAAGAAGCGGGAGGCGGGCCGCGCGCTCATCGAGGCGCTGTTCGCGGCGCTTGCCGTAGACCTGGCGGCCGTCCGGCCGCGGGCGGCGTACTTCGAGTGGTTCGCCCCGGAGGACATGGACCGTTCGGACCCGGCAACCTGGCGGGCAACGCTGCCCGCGCTCGGGCACACGGTGACCGAGGCCATCATCCAGGCAGAGCTGGAGAAGATGGACCCGGCAGAGTTCGACCGGGCCTACCTCAATCGGACCCGGAAGCCGACCCCGCCGACCGACCCGAACGTACCGAAGGTCAAGTGGCCCGCGCTGGTCGACGCCAAGAGCAAGCCGGTGGCGGACAGCGTGGCGCTTGCCATCGATGTCGCACAGGACCGCAAGCACGCGGCCATCAGCGCGGCGTCCCTGAGGGCGGACGGCAAGGTGCACCTGGAGGTCGTGGCGCACCGGGCCGGTACGGACTGGGTCGTGCCTGCGGTGGCGCGCCTGCACCAGCTGTGGAAGCCGGTGGCCGTGGCGGTCGCCTCGTCGGGTGCCCCGGCTGGCTCGCTCATCGATGACCTGATCGCCGCGGGCATCGACGTGCCCGAGGACAAGGAGCACCCGATGCGCGGCGACCTGGCGGTCATGCGCGCGGGCGACATCACCGAGGCCTGCGGGCAGTTGGCCGACGCCATGAACCAGGGCACCGTCCGGCACCTGGACCAGGTGCCACTCACGGCGGCCGTGAACGGCGCCAGGACGCGCCGCAATGGGGACGCCTGGACCCTGGACCGGACGGCCTCGCTGGTGGACATCAGCCCACTGTGTGCGGCCACGTTCGCTCGCTGGGCGCTCATCATCCGGGGACCGCACGTGCTCGAGGACTACGACCCACTCGATTCGATCTACTGAAGGAGGGGGCGTAGTGCGCGAGCGGATGACGACCGTGCTCGACGCCGCCGGCCTGCTGCTCGTCGCGGGCGGGGCGGGCGCCGGAGCGTACCGGTGGCTGGGGTGGGCGGCGCTCGCCGTGAGCGGTGCTGTGGTCCTCGCCGGATCCTGGCTGGCCGCGGGCCCAGGCCGGAAGGGCGGTAAGACGTGAGCCTGTTCCGACGGCGTGACTACCCAGGGCAGACCGCTGATCAGTTGATTCCGCCGCGGCCCGGCACAGGGGGCGGGGCCGCGGTTGTGACGAACGAGATGGCGCTGCGGCATTCTGCGGTGTGGGCGTGCCTGCGGCTGCGCGCGAACCTCATCTCGACGATGCCGGTGGACCTGTACCGCAAGGTGGACGGGATCCAGGTGGAGGTGCCCAAGCCGCCCGTCCTGGTCACCCCGGGGGGTGACGAGGTCAAGATGCGGGAGTGGATGTACAGCTCCCAGTTCGACCTGGACCGGGCGGGCAACACGGTGGGCCTGATCACCGCGCGGGACGGGCTCAACTTCCCGGCCCGCATTGAGCTGGTGCCGATCGGCGACGTCACGGTGCGGATGCGCAAGGGCAAGAAGAAGTACCGGATCGCTGGCACCGACTACGAGCCGAACGAGGTGTGGCACGAGAAGCAGTACACCGTGCCCGGCCTTCCGGTCGGCCTGTCCCCGGTGGCGTATGCGGCGTGGTCGATCAGTGAGTACCTGTCCATCCAGCAGTTCGCCATGGACTGGTTCCGCAACGGGGCGATCCCCTCGGCGCACCTGAAGAACACGGCGAAGCAGCTGACGCCAGAGCAGGCCGACGGAGCGAAGCAGCGTTTCAAGGCGGCCGTGATGAGCCGGGACCTGTTCGTCACCGGCAACGACTGGGACTACGACATGATCCAGGCCGAGCAGGCGGGCGCCGACTGGATCGCCGCCAAGCAGTTCGGCATTGGGGACATCGCCCGCTTCTTCGACTGCCCGTCCGACCTCATCGACGCCTCCGTGTCCGGCAGCTCCGTGACCTACGCGAACATGACCCAGCGCAACCTGCAGTTCCTCGTCATGTCCCTGGGGCCGGCCGTGACGCGCCGCGAGGACGCACTCACCGACCTCAGCTCGCGGCCGCGGTTCGTGAAGCTCAACCGCAACGCTCTGCTGGCGATGGACCCGCAGTCGCAGGCCAGCGTCATCAAGACGCGCATCGACTCGCGCACCCTGGCGCCGTCCGAGGCGCGCGCCCTGTACGACCAGGCGCCGTTCACCGAGCAGCAGATGGCGGAGTTCGACCGGCTCTTCGGTAAGGGCGCCCAGCCGCAGCCCACCACCGCGACCCCGCAAGCAGGAGGAGCATCCTCATGACCGACATGGCGACCCTGCGGCAGCAGGCTGCCCAGGCCCGCGCCGGCGCGGCGGGCTCGACTTCGATGGCGATCCCGCGCGACCGGCCCGAAAGCCCGGAGATCCGCTTCACGTCTGAGCTGCGCGCGAAGAAGGTGCAGCGCGACGATATGGAGTGGTACCAGCTCGAGGGCTACGCTTCCGCGTTCGAGCAGGGCTACGAGATGTGGGACATGTTCGGGCCCTACACGGAGATCGTCTCCAAGGGGGCCGCGGACAAGACGCTGGCCGCTGACCCTGAGGTGGTGTTCCGCTTCAACCACGCGGGCACACCGATGGCGTCGACGCGCAACAGCCGCCTGGAACTGTGGGCGGACGATCAGGGCCTCGGCCAGCGTGCGTGGCTGAACCCGAAGCGCAGCGATGTGCAGTTGCTCGTTCAGGCCATCGAGGACCAGGACGTGCGCGAGCAGTCGTTCATGTTCCGCATCACGTCGGGCCAGTGGTCCCCGGACTACACCGAGTACCGCATCCAGGAGTTCGACCTTGAGCGCGGCGACGTCGGTCCCGTCACCTACGGCGCCAACCCGCACACGTCCATCGCTGCCCGATCCGGGGAGTTCCTGGACCTGATCCCCAACCTGCCCGCGCTGGTCGCCCGTGAGGCGTACTCGCGGCTCGCCCAGCGCTCCGACCTGACCACCGCCCCCGCGTCCGTGCCGCAGATGCCGGCGCCCGCGCGTGCGGCGGCTCCGGCCGCCTCCGGGCGGTCGATCTCCATGCTCCGCACTCAGCTGCTCGTCGAGGCCGACGAGGACTGAGCACCACCAGACACAGCGCGCAGTCCGGCAGATGCCCGGACGCGCAGCCCTGTGCCGCCCGGCAGATGTCCCGGGTTGGGCCGTGGCCCCGCTGTTGCTGCACCCACCTCACCCCATCTGTACGGAGGGACATCACCCATGCCCGGAACCATCGACGACCTCATCGCGAGCATCGAGGTCGAACTTGAGGCCGCCCAGAAGCGGCTGAAGAAGTGCGGCGCGGAAGTCCAGCTCATCCTGGACAAGGCCCAGCAGGACGGCCGCTCCAACCTCACCACCGAGGAAGACGAGCGCGTCGCCGAGCTGTTCGCCGCCCGCGACCAGGCGCGCACCGACATCACCGGCATCGAGAACAAGCTGGCCACCACGAACAAGCTCAAGGTCGAGGAGCAGGAGCGGGAGGCGAAGCAGAAGGAGGTCCGGGACACCCAGACCCGCAAGCCCTCCTACGACCAGGTCGCCCGCGTCGGCCAGGAAGAGCGGACCTACCGCAAGGACCAGGACCCGCTCGGCAAGGGCTTCCTGATGGACGTCTCCCGCCAGTTCCTGTTCCAGGACGTGGAGGCATCCCACCGGCTCGCCCAGCACATGCGCGAGGAGCGCGTGGAGCGGGCCGAGTACATGCAGCGTGCGGTCGGCACGGGCGCGTTCGCAGGCCTGACGGTGCCCCAGTACCTGACGGAGCTCTACGCCCCGGCGACGGCGGCACTGCGCCCGTTCGCCGACATCTGCAACCGGCACCCGCTGCCGGAGTCCGGCATGAGCGTGAACATCTCCCGGGTCACCACCAGTTCGAGCGCGGCCGTGCAGGCCTCGGAGAACTCGGCGGTGTCCGAGACGAACATGGACGACACGCTGCTCACGGTGAACGTGCAGACCGCGGCCGGCCAGCAGACCGTCTCCCGTCAGGCGATCGACCGTGGCACGGGCATCGAGGACGTCACGATGCAGGACCTGTTCAACCGGGTCGCCACCACGATCGACAGCACCTTGATCAACCAGGCCACCAACGGTCTGACCAACGTGGCCACGGCCACCAGCTACACCGACGCCACCCCGACCGGCGCCGAGCTGTACCCGAAGATCCTCGGCGCGGCCGCGGGCGTTGAGGCGGCCCTGCTGGCCATGGGCAACCCCACCCACGCAGTGATGCACTCCCGGCGCTGGTACTGGCTGTCCAGCCAGATGTCCTCCACCTGGCCGCTGATCAACTGGTCCGGCATCCCGACCCAGGCTGGCGGCGTCGCCGACCCGAGTAGCTCCTACGCATCGGGCCCGCGCGGCGTGCTGCCGTCCGGCCTCCAGGTGATCGTCGACAACAACATCGGCACGACCCTCGGTGCCGGCACCGAGGATGAGCTGTACGTCGTGCCCGCCAGCGAGTGCCACCTGTGGGAGGACCCGAACGCACCGCTGTTCATCCGCGCCGAGCAGCCTGCGGCCGCCAGCCTCGGCGTCCTGCTGGTGGCCTACAGCTACTTTGCGTACACCTTCGGCCGGTACGCCAACGGCATGGGCAAGGTGTCCGGCACGGGCATGATCGCGCCCACGTTCTGACCGATCCGGCGGCGCCCGGGCAGCCTGCAGCTCCCGGGCGCCGCCGCCTCACGACCGGAAGGAACCAAGCATGGCGACCATTGCGGCGCTCGGCGGCGACCGGCTGCCGAACACGGCCAGCCTCTCGTCTGCGCAGACCGGCAACGGAACCTCGACGAACATCGTTGACCGCGGCGCATTCACCGGGCGCCCCGCTCTCCTGAAGCTCACCACCGCCGTGGGAGCAACTCCGACCTGCACGTATGCGATCGAGGGCTCCGCAGACGGCATCAACTGGTTCGCGGTGTCCTACGCGGATTCCGCGACTCCGGACACCGGCTCGGTCGCAACGTTCGCGATCACCACGGCGGGCACCGCCTACAAGATCCTGCGGGTTGATCAGCCGTGGCGGTATCTGCGGCTGACCTACTCGGCCAACACGAACGTGACCAACACCGCCGACCTGTACGTCTTCTGAGGAGTAGAGACATGGCACGCGATGAAAACATGATCGCCGCACTGAAGCGTGAGCGCGCCGCCTACGTGGCAAACGGCGATGACGACCGGGTGGCTCAGGTCGACGAGCAGCTGGAGTACTACGGCTACAGCCCCGAGCCCGACCAGGCGGACGGCCCGCAGGGGCGCACGCAGGCCCCGCAGCAGACCGCCGATCAGAGCAAGCCCTCGGCGAAGAAGGCGGCCGCGAAGAAGACCGCGGCCACGCCCCCGCCCGTGGCGCCTCCGGCAGCGTGATGTTCGGTGGCCAACGAGTACGGCACGCTGGCCGCGCTGAAGGAGAAGCTCGGCATCGAGGCGGACGACACCAGCCGCGACACGCTGCTCACCAGCGCGCTGGCGTCCGCCTCCCGCAGCATCGACAAGACGTGCGGGCGCCGCTTCTGGCTGGACGCCGCGGCCGTTCAGCGCACGTATCGCCTGACCGGGCGCACGGTGTGCGAGGACGACGGCGAGCTGCTGGTCGTCGACGACGTCGGCAGCGCCACGGGCCTGGTCGTCGAGACCGGCTCCGGGACGTCCTGGACGGCCGTCACCGGCTACGAGACGCAGCCGGACAACGCTCTGGCCGACGGCAAGCCGATCACGGGCCTGCTGCGCGTCAACGGCGTCTGGGGCACCTTCAGGGCGCGGGTCCGGGTGACGGCCCGCTTCGGCTGGCCGGTCGTCCCGGACGACATCACCGAGGCGTCCCTGATCCAGGCCTCCCGTCTCTACAAGCGCAAGGACTCCCCGGAGGGCATCATCGGCTCCGCCGAGTGGGGCGTGCGCAACCTGTCCCGCCGGGACCCGGACGTGTGGGCGCTCATCGAGCCGTACATCATCCCGGGCTTCGGATAGGGGGCGGCCGTGCAGATCTCACCCATCAAGGACGCGATCGCGGACGCCGTCCGCACGGGCGTCACACTGCCAGCGGGCGTGGGGAAGCTGACGTGCACCGGCTACGTGCCCGACGCCGTGGTGGCGCCGTGTTTCTTCGTCGGCGAGGTCGACGTCAACTACGACCAGACCATGGGCCGCGGCACCGACGAACTGCTCATCACCTGCCGCGTACTGGCGGGCCGCGCCGATGACCGCTCCGCCCAGCGCATCCTCGACGGGATGCTGTCCGGCTCGGGCGCCGCCTCGCTCAAAGCCGCGTTCACGGCGGCCCGCGGCGCACCGGGACAGATGGCTCTGGGCGGCCTGGCCGACGACGTCCACCTGCAGCGCGTGCAGGGCTACCGCTGGTACGAGCACGCCGGCGCCAGCTACGTGGGCGCCGAGCTCGCCGTCAAAGTCATCGGAGACGGGAGGACATGATGCGCATCCGCATCACCCAGGCCATGCCTGAGGGCGCCCAGCTCAACGGCGAGCCGTGGCCGGCCGAGGGCGACGAGGTCGACGTTCCGACCGCGCAGGGCGCGCACCTCGTGGCGTCCGGCGTGGCCGAGGAAGTCACCGAGGAGACCCGGCCGCGCGGCCGTAAGAGGAAGGCGGCCACGGGCGATGAGTAAGACGGTCCTGACCAACGTGCGGTGCTTCGCCGTTGGTGCCGACCTCACCAGCAACTCCAACAAGATCGAACTGTCCAGTGAGATCGAGGCCAAGGACTCCACCAACTACGGCTCGCAGGGCTGGAAGGAGTTCGTGGGCGGCCTGGGCTCGGCGGAACTCTCCGGCGAAGGCCAGTGGGAGGCTCTCGACTCCACCAAGGTCGATGACGCGTCCTGGACGCAGATCGGCGGCGTCGGCCCCTGGTCGGTCAGCGCCAACAACGACGCCAGCGTGGGCAATCTGGCCTACCTCATGTCGGCGCTGCGCTCGGACTACAAGCTGTTCGGTGAGGTCGGCGAGGTCGCCCCCTGGTCCGGCACCGCCAAGTCGGCGTGGCCGCTGGTGCGCGGCCAGTTCGCCCACCCGCCCGGCACCGCGCGCACCGCCACCGGCACCGGTACCGCCCTCCAGGTGGGCGCCGTCGCGACGAACAAGCGGATGTATGCGTCCCTGCATGTCCTGTCAGTGGCCGGCACGGCGACGCCGACCATCACCGCGCGAGTGGAGTCCTCCGTCGACAACACGTTCAGCGCGCCAACCACCCGCCTGACGTTCACCGCGGCGACCGCGGTGGGCGGGCAGATCCTGCGCACCGCAGGCACGGCCATCACGGATACGTGGTGGCGCGTGGCGTGGACGATCAGCGGCACTACGCCGTCGTTCCTGTTCGCCGCTGCTCTCGGCATCGGCTGATTCACCCATCCCCGGCCCGGCCCGCCCAGGGTTCCGGGCATCTCGTCATGCCTGAAAGGGAGGCCAGCCGTGCCGAAGATGGTTCTGCTTGCCGAGTACCTGTCCATCAACTCCAACGTCCTGAACACCTTCACGAAGAAGGCGGAGCTCACCGTCGAGGTGGAGGAGAAGGACGTCACGAACTACGCGTCGCTGGGCTGGAAGGAAGTCATCGGCGGCCTCAAGTCCGCGGAGCTGGGCTGCGAGTTCCTGCAGGACTTCGCCGCCAGCCAGCTGGACGCCATCATGTGGCCACTGCTCGGCACCGTGGTGCCGTTCGAGGTGCGCGCCGACCAGGGCGCCGCATCGACGTCCAACCCGAAGTACACGGGCAGCATCCTCATCAACGGCTGGAACCCGATCACCGGGTCGGTCGGCGACGAGGCCACCGTGTCGATGGGCTTCCCCACGTCGGGGGCCGTGACCCGAGCGACGGCCTGATGGCCGGCGGGCCACCGTTCGGCCTCGGCGTGGAGACCCACGACGGCCTGGCTGCGCTGGTCCGTGCGCTGCGCGCCGAGGAGGACGGCAAGGAGCTCCGCAAGGATCTCGCGAAGAACATGCGCGAGGCCCTCAAGCCCGGGGCGCAGCAGGCCAAGGACTCCATCATGGGCATGGTCTCCCTGCATGGCGCCTCACCGGCGCTGCGCACGTCGATCGCCCGGAAGATCCGGCCCGAGGTGAAGCTGGGCGGCCGCTGGTCCGGGGCCCGCGTGAAGGCCTTCAAGACCAAGAACATCCGCGGCTTCGCCAACGCCCCCAAACGCACGAACCGCGCGAGCGGCTGGCGCCATCCCGTGTGGGGCAACCGGGAGAACTGGGTGCACCAGCGCGGCAAGTTGGAGTGGTTCGACCGCGCGTTCCGGGGCCGCGAGGGCCTCTACAAGCAGGCAGTCGAGCAGGCAATGGAAGACATGGCCCAGCGCATCGCGAACCGGGCCCGTTGAGGGGGGACACCCATGTATCTCGTCTACCAGCCCGAGGGCAGCGAAGAGCCGCAGCGCTGGAAGTACACGCCCAAGAAGCTCATGAGCGTCGAGCGGGAGATGCTGGAGCGGTACACCGGCAAGAACTTCACCGAGTTCTCGCAGGACGTGCTGAAGGGCAACAGCAAGTGCCGGCGGGCGCTGCTGTACCTGTACCTCAAGCGGCAGCACCCCACCCTGAAGTTCGACGACGTCGACTTCGCGTGGGATGAGCTCACCCTGGAGCACTCCAGGGGCGAGCTGCTGCTGATGCGCGAGCAGCTGCCCGACTCGGTTCCGCCGGAACAGCTGGAGTCTGTCCGGGCCAAGCTCGACGAGGAGATCGCAGCGGCCTACGAGGACCCGGAGGAGGAGGGAAAAGCCCAGCTGCCGATCGCAGACTGAAGCGACTCGGCGACGCCGCCCACCTGCTCGGCATGCGCCCCCGGGACTGGGACGAGTGCACCGTCGAGGAGACAGACGTACTGCTCGACTGGCTGGACGCCTACATCGAGGCGCAGAAGAAGGCCAACGAGAAGATGAAGTCGGGGCGCTGAGCCCGCTACCCAGGAGGGAGGCGGGCCGGTGAGCGACACCTCACTCGTGTTCAACCTGGTCGCCCGCGAGCAGGTCTCCGAGACCCTCGGCAAGGTCAAGGAGAAGTTCGACGCGGCCGCCACCGGCATCGC
>Ga0182007_10000846_pt1 | contig 16969 bp, 16 predicted proteins | sample Sormic07211113_1_FD_123023 | JGI IMG/M metagenome (GOLD analysis project Ga0182007, IMG submission 123023) | Rhizosphere microbial communities from Sorghum bicolor, Mead, Nebraska, USA - 072115-113_1 MetaG | ecosystem: Host-associated > Plants > Roots > Rhizosphere | place: USA: Nebraska... | reverse complement strand
GTTCGCGTCGTCGGCGCGGGTCAGCGCGTCACGCGCGGCGTCGAGGGAGGCGCCGCGGCGCACCGAGCGCCTGAGCGCCTCGGGCTCCAGCAGCAGCCGTACGTCGTAGATCTCGCGCGCCATCTCCGCGTCCACCCTGCGCACCGTGACGCCCTTGTACTGGCTCATCACGACGAGTCCGGTGCAGGCCAGGGTCTTGAGCGCCTCCCGCACAGGCGTTTGGGGGTCGGGTGTCAGAGTCCGGGCCGCCAGCCCGGGTCGCGTCCGCTGAGTCCCACCGCCCTGTCCAGCAGCGTCGCGTCCGCCGGCACCGGCACCACCGGCCCGAAGATGCCGCCGCCCCGGCCGGGTTCCTGGGCCGCCGCGTGCAGGAAGTCGTGCGCGAGCTGGAGGGCGGCCGGGTCGGGGCGGTACTCCTGGCCGGTGGCACGGGCCAGGTCCCAGCCGTGGACGACCAGTTCGTCGACGGCGACGGCGCCGGCGACCTCGCCGGGCAGGTCGATGCCGCCGGCCCTGGTCATACCGGTCCAGGCGGCGGGGTCGCGCCAGGCGTCGGCCAGTTCGTCGAGCGCCTCGGGGAGTGCCTCGCGCCAGTCGGGAGCGAGGCCGGTGGCGGCGGGATCCGGGGCGGTGGCGGTCGTGACACCGAGGTCCTTGCGGGCGGCGTCACGGAAGGCGACCGAGAGGCCGAGCAGATGGCCCAGCATGGTGCGCACCGTGTAGTCGGGGCAGGGGGTCCGCCCCGCCAGTGCGTCCTCGCGCAGGCCCTCCGCGAGCCGCGCGACGACGCGTGTCTGGGGTCCGAGGTCGAGCGTCACGTCGGTCATTCACCGCTCCTCACAGGTACGTGTCTGTGAGGGTGGACCGACGCGGCTCCCGAAACTCATCGCACCGCTCTCAGGCCGCGCGCTCCTCCTCGGCCGGAGCCGCCGCCCCCGCCGCCCCGGGCTCGGCGACGACGTCGCGCTCGCCGCTCTCCTCCCGCCGCTTCCGCAGGGCCAGCTCCCTCGCCGTCTTCTCCGAGTGCAGCCTCATCTCCGCCTCTGTCCGCAGATCGAACACCGTCGTCGCCTCCTTCGAATCTCCAGCCCGTTCCTTTGCCTTTACCATCTTTGCTTTTACTTTACCTTGCGGCCCGGCGCCCTGTCGAGATCGATTTTCGGTACGGCACCGGCGGTCGCTCGCCCCTCCCCCTCCCCCCGTCCACACGGTTTTTAAGGCACCTGCCCGATGTCCGCGCCCCCGCCTCAGTCCCACGATGAGCAGGCATGACGACAACGCCCCGGCCGCTGATCCGCGTCCTGCGCAACCGCGACGCGACCCTGTTCCTGACCGCCCTCGTGGTCTCCGGCTTCGGCACCTCCGCGCTGTGGCTGGCGTCCGGGGTGTGGGTGAAGGACCTCACCGGCTCGAACGGTCTGGCCGCCCTGTGCATGTTCGCCCTGTGGGCGCCGACGCTGTTCGGCCCGGCGCTGGGCACCCTCGCCGACCGCACCCGCCGCAAACCCCTGCTGATCGCCTTCAACCTGCTGCCCGCGGCCCTGCTGCCGGCCCTCCTCGCGGTCGACTCCACCGGCCGGCTGTGGCTCCTGTTCGCCGTGCTGTTCCTGTACGGCGCCGCCTCGGTCGTCGACTCGGCCGCCGAGTCCGCCCTGGTCACCGCCGCCGTCCCCGCCGAACTGCTCGGCGACTTCAACGGGCTGCGCACCACGATCCGCGAGGGCATGAAGCTGCTCGCCCCGCTCGCGGGCGCCGGCCTCTACGCGGCCTGCGGCGGCCCGAGCGTGGCCCTGCTGGACGCGGCCACCTTCCTGTGCGCGGCCGGGCTGTACGCGTGCGTGCGGGTGCGCGAGGAGCGGCCCGAACCGGCCACGCGCGCGTGGCGTGCGCAGACCGCCGAGGGCGCCCGCTTCCTGTGGCGCCACCCCGGGCTGCGCCCGCTGGTCCTGGCGGGCGGCGCGACGATGCTGTTCACGGGGGTGTGCGGCGCGCTGATCTACGCCGTCGTCGCGGGCCTCGGCCACTCCCCCGCGTACACGGGCACGTTCTACGCCGTCCAGGGCGCCGGTTCGGTCGTCGTCGGGCTGGCGTCCGGGCCCGCGCTGCGCCGGCTGGGTGAGCGCCGGTTCGCCGCGTACGGCATCGCCCTCACGGCGGTCGCGGTGGCGGCCCGTGCGGTGCCCTCCGACGCCGTGGCGCTGGCCTGCGGCCTGGCGAGCGGGGTGGGGCTGCCCTGTGTGCTGATCGCCGCGCTGACGGCCGTGCAGCGCGGCACTCCGGACGCGCTGCTCGGCCGGGTCGGCGCCTGCGCGGACACCCTGGTCCTCGCGCCGAACGTGCTGGGTCTCGCCCTGGGCGCGGGCCTGGTCGAACTCATCGACTACCGCCCGCTGTTGCTCATCCTCGGCGTGGCCCTGCTGGCGACGGCCGCCCTGCTGCTTCAGAGCCCGGCGAGCGCCGAACGCACCGCCTCCAGGTCCCGGTCGGACGCCAACCCGGCGTGATACAGCCGCAGTTCGGTGGCCCCGAGCTCCCGGGCCGCCGCCGCGTCCGCGGCCAGTGTGTCCGGGCTGCCGCCCATGCCGGCGACCACCGGGAAGTTGGCGGCGACGACCGCGCCCTCCCGGCCCCGCTCGGCGAACGGCGTCAGCAGGCCGGGACCACCGGCGCAGGGCACCACCACGCCGTCCGCGACGGACAGGATGTGCCCGGGGTCCACACCCGCGTTGGCGCCGACGTGATAGGTCACCGGGTCGGCGTGCAGCAGCACCTGGAAGTTCTCGGGCGCCGCCGCGCGCACCGCGCGCACCGCCGCCTCCTGGAGCGTACGGGCCCTCTCGTCGCGCCACGCGCGCGTGGCGGCGGCGGTCGCCTCACCGAGCAGCTTCTCGACACCGGCCCACTCCCCGTCGTCGGGCGCACCCCGCCACAGCGGCTCCAGCGCGTCCCGTACGGTGGCGGCCAACCGGTCGGCGTCCAGGCCCTGTTCGCCGTATCCCGCACGGCAGACGGGGCAGAAGCAGAGCGCCATCAGATACATCCCGGCGTCGCCCAGGCCGACCCCGCCGGTCTTGTCGTGGGCGTGCAGGTGCTGGAGGCCGTACCAGCCCAGCGACTCCAGCTCGGTGCCGCGCGCCCCGGGCCGTACGGCCGCCTCGGCGGCGAGGTCGATCAGGTACGCGCGCGTGGCGGGCTGCGCGATACAGGGCGCCCAGGGGTAGCGGTCGCCGTAGGCGTTGACGACCGAGGTGTCCGGATGGTCGGCGCCCAGGCGGGAGTTGTGCGCGAGGACGACCCAGGTGTGGACCTCCAGGCCGGCCTCCGCGAGAGCCGCCGAGGCCTCGCCGTAGGCATCCGAGGGGGCCCAGTCACCGGCCGGGTACGGCCGCAGCTCCCGGCCCTCCCAGCGCGCGTCCATCGGGTACAGCACGGCCGCGTGCTCGGCCGTGACGACGCGATGGCGCGGGTGCCGGGGCGTCAACGCGCGCGTGGAGTGATACGCGGCGGCCAGGGTCACCTGCCGGACGCCGAGCCCGGCGATGCGGTCCGCGGCCTCCGGGTCCCCGATGACGTCCCAGGGGTAGACGAATGCCGACGCCTTCACTTGCCGTCCTCCAGCAACGCGTGTCCGCGCTCGATCAGTCGAGCGAGCTGCTTGACATGGTCCTCGGTCGGCTCGTGCAGCGGCGGCCGGACCTCGCCGACGTCCAGTCCGCGCAGTCGTACGGCCGCCTTGACCAGGGAGACGGCGTATCCGCGGCCCTGGGCGCGCAGTTCGACGAAGGGGCGGTAGAAGCCGTCCAGGAGGCGGTGCGCGGTGGTGTCGTCGCCGCTCCTGAGGGCCTCGTAGAAGGCCAGCGCGATCTCCGGGGCGAAGCAGAACACGGCGGAGGAGTAGAGCGGGACCCCGACGGCCCGGTAGGCGAGCTGGGTCTGCTCGGCGGTCGGCAGCCCGTTGAAGTAGAGGAAGTCCTCCGGGCCCTCGGTGCGTACGGCGCTGACGACGCGCTGCATCAGGTCGAGGTCGCCGAGGCCGTCCTTGAAGCCGATGACCCCGTCCGTGCGGGCGAGTTCGACGACCGTCTCCGGGGTGAACACGGCGTTGTCACGCTGGTAGACGATCACCGGCAGCGCGGTCGCGGCGGCCACCTCCCGGTAGTGCCGCAGCAGCCCCTCCTGTCCGGCGACCACGAGGTACGGGGGCATGGCGAGCAGTCCGTCCGCGCCGGCGGCCTCGGCCAGGCGCGCGTACCGCACGGCCAGCGCGGTGCCGTACCCGGCGCCCGCGACGACCGGCACCCGCCCGTCCGACGCCTCGACGGCCACCCGCACACACGCCTCGAACTCCTCGGGTGTGAGCGCGTGGAACTCGCCGGTGCCGCAGCAGGCGAACACGGCGGCGGCTCCGGCCTCGACCCCGCGGCGCACATGGGTGCGGTACACGTCGAGGTCGAGCGAGCCGTCGGGGCCGTAGGCGGTGACGGGGAAGAACAGCGGCCCGCTGGGGATGCCGAGTCGGGTGGCGAGGTCGGCAGGCGTCACAGGCTCTCCCTAGAACGAGGACCGGAACGAGGACCGGAACGGAGGCGGAACGAGACGGAACGAGACGGAACGGAGGCGTGCAAAGTGCTGATCGAAGTTTATGTTTCTGAACATGGGCCGCGCCACCCTTGACGAGCCAGGGAAGTGATCCTTACTTTGTCCATGAATGTGAATGCTGTGCGCGCACTTGGCCGTCGACCCTAGGAGCTCCGAGGATGCCAGCCCCCCGCACCGTTCTGCTCACCGGCGCAGCCGGCGGGCTCGGCACCCTCATGCGGAACCTGCTGCCCGCCTTCGACTACGAACTGCGCCTCCTGGACCTGCGCCCCATCGAGGGCGAGCCGGACGCGATCACCGCGGACCTCGCCGACAAGAAGGCCCTGCGCGAGGCCGTGCGGGGCGTCGACGCGATCCTCCATCTCGCGGGCATCTCCCTGGAAGCCCCCTTCGAGAAGATCCTCAGGGCGAACATCGAGGGCACCTACAACCTGTACGAGGCCGCCCGTGAGGAGGGCGTGCCCCGGATCGTCTTCGCCTCCTCCAACCACGCCGTCGGCTTCACCCCCCGGCCCCAGGGCGAGGACCCCCTGATCCCGATCGACACCCCGCGCCGCCCGGACACCTTCTACGGCCTGTCGAAGTCCTTCGGCGAGGACCTCGCCCAGCTCTACTGGGACAAGCACGGCCTGGAGACGGTCTCCGTCCGCATCGGCGCCTGCTTCCCCGAGCCCACCTCCGTACGCATGCTGTCGGTGTGGATGAGCCCCTCCGACGGCGCCCGTCTCTTCCACGCGGCCCTGACCGCCCCGGACGTCGGTCACACCGTCGTCTACGGCTCCTCCGCCAACACCCGCCTGTGGTGGGACCTGTCGACCGCGCGGGCCCTCGGCTACGAGCCCCAGGACGACTCCGAGCGGTTCGCCGAGGAGCTGATCGCCGAACAGGGCGAACTCCGGCCGGACGACATCGCACACGCCTGCCTGGGCGGCGCCTTCGTGAGCGATCCCCCGATCTGGCCGTACTGACCGGCCGGTTCCGGCGGCGGACGGGCGCGGAACGGACCTCCCTCCGGCCCATTCGGGCATGTGCGCACCCCTGGGGTCGGCGCGCCGGCGCCGCCCCTCGGGGACGCGGGCGGTGCCGTTTCCGGCTCCGCCACGGGGCGCGACCAGCGACGACGAACCCGCGCCCGCCCACCACCGGCATCCCCCGAGCCCATGGGCACCCTCCGCCCGAACGGGCACACCCAGACACGATCCCTCCAGCAACAGACCTGGTCACCGCCCTCCACCCGCTGTAGAACTTCCCCCAACGGCCCGAACGGGCAACAGCGCAGCAGAGGCGGGTGACAATGACCGGCACCGCGGAAGACCGCCAGCGGCACATCGTGCGGACCGCCCGCGCCACCGGCGCGGTCGACGTCACCGCGCTCGCCGCGGAGCTGGGCGTGGCCAAGGAGACCGTACGACGGGATCTGCGCGCCCTGGAGGACCACGGGCTGGTCCGCCGCACCCACGGCGGCGCCTACCCCGTGGAGAGCGCCGGCTTCGAGACCACGCTCGCCTTCCGCGCCACCAGTCACGTGCCCGAGAAGCGCCGGATCGCGGCCGCCGCGGCCGAGCAGCTCGGGGACGCCGAGACGGTCTTCGTCGACGAGGGCTTCACCCCGCAGCTCATCGCCGAGGCACTGCCCAGGGACCGGCCGCTGACCGTGGTCACCGCGTCCCTGCCGGTCGCGGGCGCACTCGCCGAGGCCGACAGCGTCTCCGTGCTCCTGCTCGGCGGGCGGATCCGTCCCGGCACGCTGGCCACGGTCGACCACTGGACGACCAAGATGCTCGCCGGGTTCGTCCTCGACCTCGCCTACATCGGCGCCAACGGCATCTCCCGCGAACACGGTCTGACCACCCCCGACCCGGCCGTGAGCGAGGTCAAGGCACAGGCGATGCGGGCCGCGCGCCGGACGGTCTTCGCGGGTGTGCACACCAAGTTCGGCGCGGTCAGCTTCTGCCGGTTCGCGGAGATCGGCGCGCTGGAGACGATCGTCACCAGCACGCTGCTGCCGTCGGCGGAGGCCCATCGGTACGCGTTGCTCGGACCGCAGGTCGTGCGGGTCTGAGTCCCACACCGCCCGCTCCGACGGCGTTCCCCTACCCAGCGGTACCCCTTATGCCCTCTATGTCCAGGAGCGATCCATGCGAACCCCGAGCCGACGACGGCCACCGAGAGCCACGCTCGCCCTGGCCGCCGCAGGGACGCTGCTCGCCCCGCTGCTCTCCGGCTGTTGGGTCGGGGCGGGCGGGTCCGGTTCCGGCGGCGATTCCGTCAACGTGCTGATGGTCAACAACCCGCAGATGGTGGAGCTGCAGAAGCTCACCGAGGCGCACTTCACCAAGGAGACCGGCATCAAGGTGAACTTCACCGTGCTGCCGGAGAACGACGTCCGCGACAAGATCAGCCAGGACTTCGCCAACCAGGCCGGCCAGTACGACGTGGCGACCCTCTCCAACTACGAGATACCGATCTACGCCAAGAACGGCTGGCTGAAGGAGATGGACTCCTACGTCGCCAAGGACCCGTCGTACGACGAACCGGACATCCTCAAGCCGATGCGGCAGTCCCTGACGGCCGACGACGGGAAGCTCTACGGGCAGCCCTTCTACGGCGAGTCGTCGTTCCTGATGTACCGCAAGGACGTGTTCGCGGCGAAGCACCTCACCATGCCCGCGCACCCGACCTGGACCCAGGTGGCGGACCTCGCCGCGAAGGTCGACGGCGCCGAGCCCGGTATGCGCGGCATCTGTCTGCGCGGTCTGCCCGGCTGGGGAGAGGTGATGGCGCCGCTCACCACGGTCGTCAACACCTTCGGCGGCACCTGGTTCACCAAGGACTGGAAGGCCCAACTCGACGCGCCCGCCTTCGAGAAGGCGACCAGGTTCTATGTCGACCTGGTCCGCGGGCACGGCGAGTCCGGAGCGGCCCAGTCCGGCTTCGCCGAGTGCCTCAACAACATGACCCAGGGCAAAGTCGCCATGTGGTACGACGCCACCTCCGCGGCCGGCTCACTGGAGGCGAGCGGCTCCCCCGTCAAGGGCAGACTCGGCTACGCCCCCGCCCCCGTGGAGAAGACCGACTCCTCCGGCTGGCTCTACACCTGGGCCTGGGGCATCCAGAAGGCGTCCCGAAACCCCGACAAGGCCTGGAAGTTCGTCTCCTGGGCGTCCGGCAGGCAGTACGAGCAGCTGGTCGGCGAGACCAGCGGCTGGCCCGACGTACCGGCCGGCAAACGCGCCTCGACCTACACCAACGCCGACTACGTCAGGTCCGCGGCCGCCTTCCAGGAGATGACCAAGCAGGCCATCGAGGAGGCCCGCCCCCATGACCCGGGGGTGCAGCCGCGTCCCGCGCCCGGCATCCAGTTCGTCGGCATCCCCGAGTTCACCGATCTCGGCACCAAGGTCTCCCAGGAGATCAGTGCCGCCATCGCCGGACGCCAGTCCGTCGACTCGGCGCTGAAGAAGTCCCAGCGGCTCGCCGAGAAGATCTCGAAGGAGTACGAGGGACGATGACCGCGACAACGACGGCTCCGACAGCCGCGGCTCCCGTACGCAGCACCCGCCGGCCCTCCGCCCGGCTGCGCGCCTGGGCCACCCGTGCCCCGCTGCTGCCCGCCCTGGTCTTCATGATCGCGGTGACCCAGCTGCCCTTCGTGGCCACCCTGGTGATCTCGTTCTTCGACTGGAACGCCCTCTACCCGAAGGCCCGTCACTTCACCGGCCTCGACAACTACCGGCAGGTCCTGACCGACGCGGACCTGCGCCACTCGGTGTGGACGACGGTCCTGCTGACGGTCACGGTGGTGCTGGTCAGCCTGGTCCTGGGGCTGGCCCTGGCACTGCTCCTGGACCGGCGGTTCCGGGGCCGGGGCGTGGTCCGCACTCTTCTGATCGCCCCCTTCCTGGTGGTCCCGGTGGCCGCCGCCCTGCTCTGGAAGCATGTGCTCTACAACCCCGAATACGGCCTGCTCAACGGGCTGTTGCACTATGTGGGCGGCCCACAGCCCGACTGGATCTCCCGCACCCCGCTGCTCGCGGTCGAGGCCTCGCTGGTCTGGCAGTGGACGCCGTTCATGATGCTGATCCTGCTGGCCGGTCTGCAGAGCCGCGACCACGAGCAGTTGGAGGCCGCGCGGGTCGACGGCGCGAACGACTGGCAGATCTTCCGTCATCTCACGCTGCCGCATCTGCGCCGCTACCTCGAACTCGGCGCGCTGCTGGGCTCGATCTACATCGTCCAGAACTTCGACGCGGTCTTCACGATCACCTCCGGCGGCCTCGGCACCGCCAACCTGCCCTACACCGTCTACCAGAGCTTCTACCAGGCCCACGAGAACGGCCTCGCCTCGGCCGCGGGCGTCCTGGTGGTCATCGGCTCGATCGTCATCGCCACCTTCGCCCTGCGCGTGGTGTCGTCCCTGTTCCGCGAGGAGGTGTCCCGCGCATGAGCGCGCTCGCCGTACGAACAAGCCCCCGCCGCAAGGGAGTCGGGCTCGGCCTGGTGGCCTGGCTGGCCGGGATCGTCTTCTTCCTGCCCATCGCCTGGATGGCACTGACGTCCTTCCACTCCGAGACGGACGCGGCCACCAACCCGCCCTCCTTCGGCGCCGCCCTCACCCTGGACGGCTACCGCGAGTTCTTCGGCACGGGCGGCGGCGCGAGCCCCTGGCCGGCGCTGATCAACTCGACCGTGGCCTCGGTGGCGTCGACGGCCCTGGTGCTGCTGCTCGCGCTCCCGGCGGCGTACGCGCTCTCCATCCGACGGGTCCGCAAGTGGACGGACGTCCTGTTCTTCTTCCTGTCCACGAAGATGCTGCCCGTGGTGGCGGGGCTGCTGCCCATCTACCTGTTCGCCAAGAACACCCACACGCTGGACAACATCTGGCTGCTGGTCGTCCTCTACACCTCCATGAACCTGCCGATCGCCGTGTGGATGATGCAGTCGTTCCTGGCGGAGGTGCCGGTCGCCGTCATCGAGGCGGCGCGGGTGGACGGGGCCCGCCTGCCGACGATCCTCACCCGCGTGGTCGCTCCGATCGCGCTGCCGGGCATCGCCGCCACCGCCCTGATCTGCTTCATCTTCAGCTGGAACGAACTCCTCTTCGCCCGGGTCCTGACGGGCGTGGTCGCCGAGACCGCACCCGTCTTCCTGACCGGTTTCATCACCAGCCAGGGCCTGTTCCTGGCGAAGGTGTGCGCCGCGTCGCTCGTCATCTCCCTGCCGGTGCTCGCCGCGGGGTTCGCCGCCCAGGACAAACTGGTCCAGGGCCTGTCACTGGGAGCCGTGAAATGAAGGCCGCCGTCATCGAGTCCGTGGGCCGTGCCGTCGTCACCGAGGTCCCGGACCCGACGCCGGGCCCCCGCGAGGTCGTCGTCGAGGTCGCCGCCTGCGGTCTGTGCGGCACCGATCTGCACATCCTCCAGGGCGAGTTCGCGCCGAAGCTGCCGATCGTGCCCGGGCACGAGTTCGCGGGCGCGGTGGTCGGCGTCGGCACCCAGGTCACGGAGGTCGCGGTCGGCGACCGGGTGGCGGTCGACCCCTCCCTCTACTGCCACGAGTGCCGCTACTGCCGTACCGGCCACAACAACCTCTGCGAGCGGTGGGCGGCGATCGGTGTCACGACGGCGGGCGGCGCGGCGCAGTTCGCGCTCGCCCCGGTCGCCAACTGCGTGAAGCTGCCGGAGCACGTCCGCACCCAGGACGCGGCCCTCGTCGAGCCCCTGTCCTGCGCGGTCCGGGGCTACGACGTCCTGCGGTCCCGCCTCGGCGCGCACGTCCTGATCTACGGCTCCGGGACGATGGGGTTGATGATGCTGGAGCTCGCCAAGCGGACGGGCGCGGCGAGCGTCGACGTCGTGGACCTGAACCCCGACCGCCTGGAGACGGCCCGGCGCCTGGGCGTCTCCGGCTCGGCCGCGACAGCCGACGAGCTGGACCGGCCGCAGGGCTGGGACCTGGTGGTGGACGCGACCGGCAACGCGGCGGCGATCCAGGACGGCCTGGACCGCGTGGCGAAGGCGGGGACGTTCCTGCAGTTCGGTGTGGCGGACTACGCGACGCGCGTGACCATCGACCCGTACCGCGTCTACAACCAGGAGATCACCATCACCGGCTCCATGGCGGTGCTCCACAGCTTCGAACGCGCCGCCGAACTCTTCGCGGGCGGCGTCCTCGACCCCGAGGTGTTCATCAGCGACCGCATGCCGCTGGAGCGTTATCCGCAGGCGCTGGACCAGTTCGCGGCGGGGGTGGGGAGGAAGATCGTCGTGGTGCCCTAGGGGCCGGCGCGTCCGGGGAGGGTGCGCGGAAGTTTAAGGGAACGGTAAAGCGGCGTCGTTCGTTCACCCGGCATGACAGCTATGACCCCTGGCTCGAACATCCCTCTCCCCACCGCGCGCGTGGTGGTGGACGTCGCCGCCCCGGTGCGGATCGACGTTTCGGGCCTGCTGCTCACGGGCGACGGCAAGGTGCGCTCCGACGACGACTTCATCTTCTACAACCAGCCGACGGGGCCGGGCGTGACCTACCGGTCGGGCGGTGGTACGGCGCCGGACGCGATCGTCGTCGACACCGCCGCCCTCCCCCCGGGCATCGAGAAGATCGTGGTCACCGCCAGCCCGGACGCGGCGGGCCAGACCTTCCAGGGCATCGAGCCGACGGCCACGATCCGCGGGGCGGACGACCACGGCGTCATCGCCACCTTCACACCGCCGCAACTGGGCAGCGAGACGGCGCTGGTGATCGTGGAGATCTATCTGCGGGGCGGCGCCTGGAAGGCACGCGCGGTCGGCCAGGGGTACGCCAACGGCCTCGCGGGCATCGCCACGGACTTCGGCGTCACGGTGGAGGAGCCGGCCCCGGCTCCGGTGGCCCCGCCCGCGCCCACCCTCCAGCCCCCGGTGGCGCCGCCGCCCGCGCCCGCGATGTCCGCCACTCCGCCCCCGGCCGCCCCGCCCGCCCCCGCGGCTCCCGCCCCGGGCGCCGGGAAGATCAACCTCGACAAGGGCCGGGTCAGCCTCCAGAAGAACCAGACGGTGTCCCTCGTCAAGGGCGGCCGCCCGCTGCTCTCGCAGGTCAAGATGGGCCTCGGCTGGGAGCCTGCCTTCCGCGGCAAGGACATCGACCTCGACGCGTCGGTCATCGCCTACGGGCCGCAGCGCAATCACATCGACAGTTGCTACTTCGGCAAGCTGACGATCCTGAACGGCGCGATCAAGCACTCCGGCGACAACCTGACGGGCGAGGGCGGAGGCGACGACGAGGTGATCGTGGTCGACCTCGGCCGTATCCCGCAGGAGGCCACCGGTCTCGTCTTCACGGTCAACTCCTTCTCCGGCCAGAAGTTCACCGAGGTCGCCAAGGCCTACTGCCGCCTCCTGGACGCCGCGTCCGGCGAGGAGCTGGTCCGCTTCGACCTCACCGGCGCCGAGGCGCAGACCGGCGTGATGATGGCCAAGCTGATCCGCCAGTTCTCCGGCGAGTGGGAGATGACGGCGATGGGCGAGTTCGTGAAGGCACGCACGGTGCGGGGGATGGTGAAGCCGGCCGCCCAGTCACTGTAAGAAGTCCTACGAGTAAGAGGTCCTACGACAGCCACGGGCGCCCCCGCGCACAGGGGGCGCCCGGCGTTCACCCCTGGCCGGCCGGCCGCAGCCCCTCCGTCAGCAGCGACAGATAGCGGCGCAGGTGCAGCGTTCCGCCGCACGGCGCCGCCCGGGCCTTCGGGGCCGGAGCGCTGATCGCCCTCACCGCTCTGCTGGTGTCGGCGTTCGTGATCACGGGACGCCGCCGGACGACGTAGCGCGGCAGCGTGTCGGCGCCGGAAGGCGGCGGTCCCCTACCCTCATTTGCCATGACTTCCGCCGGCGTCTGCGCCGTCACCGACCTGATCGCCGAGTACGCCGAACTGGTGGACACCGGGGACTTCGCCGGCGTCGGCGCGTTGTTCGCCGACGCCGTGTTCATCGGCGGCGGCGCTCCGGCCGAGGGCCGGGAGGCGGTGGAGCGGATGCTCCGGGACAGCGTGATCCTGTACGAGGACGGCACTCCGCGCACCCATCACGCCACGACCAACATCGCCGTGGCGGTCGACGCGGAGACGGGCACCGCCACCGCACGGTCGTACGTCACCGTCTTCCAGGCCCTGCCGGACCTGCCGTTGCAGCCGATCGCGGCGGGACGCTACCGCGACCGCTTCGAACGGCGCGACGGGCGGTGGCGGTTCGTGGAGCGTCGGGTCCGCATCCATCTGGTGGGCGATGTGAGCCGGCACCTGCGGGGCCGAACCGGAGGTGCCCGGCCGTCCGGTGCCTAGAACAGGGCGCTGTACGCGTTCAGGGCGGGCTGGCCGCCCAGGTGGGCGTAGAGGACCGTGGAGTCCTGGGCGATCTCGCCCCGCTCGACCAGGTCGATCATGCCCGCCATCGACTTGCCCTCGTAGACCGGGTCCGTGACCATGCCCTCGGTGCGGGCCGCGAGGCGCATCGCCTCCAGGGTCGTCTCGTCCGGGATGCCGTACGTGCCCGCGTGGTACCGCTCGTCCAGCTCCACGTCCGCCTCGGTCAACTCCCGCTTGACGCCGATGAGTCGGCCGGTGTTGTGGGCGATCCTCGCGATCTGTGTCTTCGTCGCCGCGGGCTTGGCCGAGGCGTCGATCCCGAGGACCCGGCGGGACGGCCCGCCCGCCTCCTCCAGCGCGGCGAAGCCGGCGACCATGCCGGCCTGGGTCGAGCCGGTCACCGAGCAGACGACGACCGTGTCGAAGAAGACGCCCAGTTCACGCTCCTGCTCGGCGACCTCGTAGGCCCAGCCGGCGAAGCCCAGGCCGCCGAGCGGGTGGTCGGAGGCGCCCGCGGGGATGGCGTACGGCTTTCCGCCGGACTCCTCCACCTCCCTCAGGGCCTGCTCCCAGCTCTCCTTGAAGCCGATGCCGAAGCCGGCCTTCACCAGGCGGACGTCGGCTCCGGCGAGGCGGCTGAGGAGGATGTTGCCGACCTTGTCGTAGACCGAGTCCGGCCAGTCGACCCAACTCTCCTGGATCAGTACGCACTTCAGGCCGGCGCGGGCGGCGACGGCGGCCACCTGGCGGGTGTGGTTGGACTGGACGCCGCCGATCGAGACAAGGGTGTCGCAGCCCTGTGCGAGGGCGTCGGCGACCAGGTACTCCAGCTTGCGGGTCTTGTTGCCGCCGTAGGCGATACCGGAGTTGCAGTCCTCGCGCTTGGCCCAGAGGGAGGCGCCGCCCAGGTGGGCGGTGAGGCGCTCCAGGGGGTGGACCGGGGACGGCCCGAAGAGGAGGGGGTAACGGGCGTGGGACGAAAGGGACATGGGGTCCTCCCGGGACGGGGCTGGATGGCGCGGGGCGGGGCTGGATGGCGCGGGTCAGTCGTCGGGTGTCAGGTCGACCATGTCGGCGAGGCTTCGCCAGATCTCCGCGGTGACCGTCACCGCCGCCTCCACGTCGCCGGACGCGCAGGCCTCGATCAGCTGGTCGTGCAGGCCCGCCGAGCGGCAGCTGCTCTCGCCGAAGCGGCGGCGCTCCAGGCGGCGGACGAGCGGGGTGTAGCGGGTGATGGTGGCGGCGGCCGCGTGGTTGGCGGCCACCCGGACCAGGACGTCGTGCAGGGCGTCGTCCGCGCGCAGGGCTCCGTCCACGTCGCCCGCCCCGACGGCCGCCGCGAACCGTTCGTTGGCCGCGCGCATCGCCTGGACGTCGGCGGCGAGGAGACGGGGCACGGCGACCCGGGTGGCCAGCTCGTGCATGGCGCCGACCACGGCCGCGGCGTCCCGGACGTCGGCGGTGACCAGGGGGGTCACCCGGGTGTAGCTCTGCGGCTTGCTCTCCAGCAGGCCCTCGTCGACCAGACGGGAGAAGGCCTCGCGCACCGGAGCGCGGGACAGCCCGAGCCGTTCGGCCAGCTCGGCGTCGCGCACGATGGCGCCGGGCTGGATCTCCCCGGCCACGATGGCGTCCCGGATGGCTTCGTAGGCGCGGTCCCTGAGGAGCGTGCGCCGGACCGGTCGTATGGCCTCCATAACTGAAATGTTAGATGTCAGTCGCTGGGAGAACAAGGGCGGCGGGCAGCGGCCCACGGGTACGGGAGTGGCCCGCACCCCCCGTAGAAGTGCGGGCCACGTTCTGGTGGCTCAGGCCGTCCAGGGCCAGTCGGCGTCCTGGCCGGCCTCGAGCAGCGGGACCATCCGGAAGGCCGCGTCGCCGAGGCCTCCGAAGGTGTGGCGGTTGGCCTTGCCCGACGGGCCGTGGCCCGCGCGGTAGCCGGCGAGGTTCCAGGTGTAGACCGGAACGTTCGCCGGAACCTGCTCGGTCGGGTCGCCGTGCCGGTTGAACGCGTACTGCTCGTCGGTGACGATCAGCACCCGGTCCTGGCCGCGGTAGTGCGAGCGGACCGCGCTGGTGGTGTCGGTGCCGCCCAGGTCGCCGAAGCGGCCGAGGATCTTCAGCACCGACTCCCCCTTGCGGAACGAGAGCCGCCGGCTCGTGGTGCCGAACTCGACGAGGTCCGCCTCGGCCGCCCGCAGCGCGAGCGCCGTGCCGAAGATCGCCGCCGCGTCGGTCCGGTTGAGCTCCGAGCGGTCCGACAGCCGCGCCCACATCGAGCCCGAGCGGTCCACGAGGATCAGGGTCCGGCCGGGCAGCGCGGGCACCTGGACCAGCGAGTGACCGAGCGCCTGCTCCAGCGGGTACGCCCACCGCAGCGAGGGCGCGTGCTGGTACGCGGCGAGATACCGGAAGGGGAACTGCCGCGAGCGCGCGACCTCGACGGGATCGCTGATCCGCGCCGCCACCTGGGCGGCCACCTCGTCCGAGACACCGGCCTGGTCGAAGTTGCGCAGGTTGCGGACCAGCGCCATCACGCCCATGGACGGGATCACGGCCTCCCAGGCCGCCTTGTCCATCGGGCCCCGCAGCCACCCGGCGAGCGCCTCCCACGTCATCCCGGCCGCCGCGAGCCGCTCGGCGCCGCCCGCCGACGTCACCACCGCGCGCCGCTCGGCCACCGGCAGCGCCATCAGCTCGCGATGCGCGGTCAGGACACGGTCGGACGCGGGCGGCACCGCCGTGTCCGGGTTGTGCCGGCGGTCGAGGGCGTACCGGAACAGCTCGCCCTGCCACGGCTTGTCCGGGTCCGGCGCCGCGTGCACCAGGTTGAGGATGTCGCCGAAGCGGTATCCCTTGGACGCGGTGTCGTACTTCAGCAGCGACATGCCGCTGTAGAGGCGTCGTACGGCGTCGGCGACCCCGCGCTTGACGGGCTTGGGGACGTTGCGGCCGTACAGCGCCGTCCAGTACGCGAGGAGCTCGCCGGGCTCGTCCGGGCGCTGCAGCACGGACGCCACGACCTCGCGGTTGGCCGGGCCGTCGGTGGCGCCCGCGTCGAGGCGTGCCTTCACGTACTCGGCGGCGCCCACGATGGAGGCGGTGCGGAGGTTTCCCTCGCCGCGCAGCCAGCCGAGGAGACCCGCGGTCCAGGTCGGGTCCTCGACGGCGAGCCGGCGTACCAGGCGCGCGAAGCGGTCGGCGCGGTCGGCGCCGGTCTCGTAGAAGGTCTTCTGCGACACGAAGTTGGCGATCGCGAGCAGGAAGAGCTCGGAGCGTGCGTCGCGCTCCCGGCCGCGGCCGCCCTCGTAGGTGCGCAGCACTCGGCCGGTGGAGGTGACACGCGAGACGGGCTGCGCCCTCGCGCCCCTGGTGTTGAATCGCGCCATGGTGAATTCCCCCGAATTCCTTGGAGTTTCGGAAGGAGGCGCAGCAGAAGGTGGGTGCCCGAGATCAGGGGTCGGCGACGGACTTTTCCAGATGCTCTACCGATTGAGCTACACCGACCCGAAGTCGATGACGGGACTCGAACCCGCAACATTCCGATCCCATGAAGTAACCGCTGCCTGCGCACCGGGCACCCACCATGAGCTGCGCCTCCCGAGATCAGAATCGACGGCGGCATGGGTTCTTTGAGAGAGAAGTAGCCGCTGTCTTCGCACCGGGAGGTGCGCTGTGTTCTGATCTCACTGTAGGAGGAGCAGCTCGGGTGGAGCGAGTGAATTAAAAGCCGTTCCGGCCGACGGGACTTACCGCTTCTGGCGCTTCCACGGGCCGGTGATGGCGAGCATGATGCCCGGCTCCTGGATGTTGGCGAAGAGGGTGCGGCCGTCGGGCGAGAAGGTCACTCCGGTGAACTCGCTGTATTCCGGCTTCTCTTCGGTGCCGAGGTTGAGTTCGTTGCGGGCAATCGGATAGGTGCGGCCGCTGTCGGTGGCGCCGAACAGGTGCTGCAGGCCCTCGCCGTCCTCGGCGATGACCAGGCCGCCGTACGGGGAGACGGTGATGTTGTCGGGGCCGTCGAAGTCGCCC
>Ga0182007_10000845_pt1 | contig 16982 bp, 16 predicted proteins | sample Sormic07211113_1_FD_123023 | JGI IMG/M metagenome (GOLD analysis project Ga0182007, IMG submission 123023) | Rhizosphere microbial communities from Sorghum bicolor, Mead, Nebraska, USA - 072115-113_1 MetaG | ecosystem: Host-associated > Plants > Roots > Rhizosphere | place: USA: Nebraska... | reverse complement strand
GACTCATGCGTTGGTTTCCATGGCAAGCGGGGTGTTCAGGACGACGACCGCCCGGCCCTCGGCCAGCGGCCGCCCGGTGGCGTCAGTGACTGCGAATTGATAGAGGACCTGGCTCTGATCGCCGGTGAGCCGCTGCGCATGCACCTGCAGGTCGCCCGCGATGTCGTCGATGCGGGCCACGCTCAGGCGCACATTGCGCGCACTCGCCAGGAACCCGGCCGAGGGCTCGCTGCCCTCCGCCGCCAGCAGGCCGCCGTGCAACGCCATGGCCTGCGCCGCATACTCGATCAGGTTCGGCGACAGCAGGCCGGAGGCGGTGCGCAGCGGGTTGTCCGGATGCGCATGCGAGGCGGTCGTGCAGTGGATGGATTCGGCGTCCCATGCGGCGAGACGGTCGAGCAGGCACATGCTGCCGCTGTGCGGAATGCGCCGCGCAATGCCGGCGCGGTCGAGGGTCTGGGGTGCGGTCATTCGGCTTCCTTGATATCGGCCACCAGCAGCACGTTGGCAAAGGGCGTGCCTGCGCTCATCGGGATGCTGTGGACCTTGAATCCGAGCCGCTCCAGCAGCAGCATCCAGTCGTCGAGCGGCCGGCCCCAGGTCGGCGACGCGCGGTGGCCGCGGATCCGGGTCACGGTGCGGTCGACCCACTGACTGATCGCAAAGCCGCGCCGGCTGGCGGCATCGCCGACCCGCAGCAGGAGACGTCCGCCGGGCTGCAGGGCGTCGCGCACGCGGCGCAGCACGCCCTCCTGGGCGTCGAGGTCGACGTAGTGCAGCACATCGAGGATCACGACCAGGTCGCTGGGCGGCAAGGCGGCCCGGCACATGTCGGCGCAGACGAACTCCGGCGCCGGCTGCAGGTGGCCGATCGACGCCTGGGCGCGCGCCACGTCCTTCGGCATCAGCTCGATGCCGGTGTAGCGGATCGCGGCCGGCGCTGCGCTCCAGGTGGCGGGCCATGCACCCGGGCGCGACTGCAGCGTGCCGAGGGCCGACAGCAGGCTCGCGAACAGGCCCTGCCCGCAGCCGATGTCGACCACCCGGCGGCGATGCGCGCCGATCAGGCCGCGCTCGACCAGGCCACGGAAGACCGGGTCGCGGCCCAGTTTGCCGCGCGCGAAATGCCAGGCGAACTTGCCGGCCTTGCGGTACGGCGCGCTCGCGTGCTCGTGGATCTGACGCCACGCGGCGTCGGTGGAAACCGGGTTCATCGTTCAGCCAGGGCCTCGGGCAGGGTCACGGCACGCAGGCCGTCGGATCGGATTCTGGCCAGCAGCGACGGCAGCACCTCCAGGACGACCGCGCGGCCGCCCTCGGTGCGCGCGGCATGCCCGTCGTGCAGCAGCAATATGTCGCCGGCCTTCAGGCCCTTCTCGAGTCGCGCCAGCACGATCGCGGGATCGCCCTCGCGGGTGTCGAAGCCGCGCCGCGTCCAGCTCACCAGCGACAGGCCCAGCCGGTGCAGCACCGGCGCCAGGAAAGGGTTGCGCAACCCGGCCGGAGCCCGGAAGCAGCTCGCCCGCTCGCCCGTGACCTCGAACAGCAGGGCCTGGGCGCGCGCGATCTCGGCCTCGAAACCGCGCGGCCCCAGGAGCGAGAAGTCGTGGCGGTGCCCCGCCGTGTGGTTCTGGATGCTGTGGCCGCGGGCGACGATCTCGCGCGCCAGCGCCGGATGCGCGGCCACCCGCTCCGCGATGCAAAAGAAGGTGGCGCGCTGGCCGTGGGCGTCCAGCAGGTCGAGCACCCGGGGCGTGACCTCCGGGTCGGGCCCGTCGTCGATCGTGAGCGCGATCTCGTGGCGCGCCGCGGCGGCGGCGGGCAGCCGCGTCATGTTCGGCCCCAGCAGGCTGCTGCGCGGCGTCAGCCCGGCGGCGGTGATCAGCACATGGTTCAACACCACCGCGGCAATGGCCCAGGGCAGCGCACCGGGCACCGTCACCGCGGCCCCGAGGGCGAGCAGGTGCCAGCCGATGCTGGCGCGCACCAGCGGCGGCCACGACCAGCGGGTCGCGGAAGGAGGAGCAGGAACGACGGCAGCCATGGGGTTCGATTTTCCCATCAGCGCGGGCCGCTGCCGGAAGGCGCGGCGGTGCGCGCGAAGGCCGCCGACAACAGCAGTGCCAGCAAGGCGCCGGGCGCCACCACCCGGCCGATCGAGGACAGCGCCGGAATGTCGGAGATCGCGATCAGCCCGAACGACACCACGGTCGTCAGGTTGGCCAGCATCAGCGAGGCCAGGGTGTCCTCGTCGGCCCGGCCGGTCTCGCGCAGCTGGTCGAAGAACAGCGCGTAGTTCGACCCCACCGCCACGATCAGCAGCAGGCCGACCAGGTGCAGGATGCCCAGCGGCACGTGCAAGGCCGCCATGCCGCCGAGGGTCAGCACCACGGCGACCACCAGCGGCAGGCAGACAGCCAGCAGGCGGCGCCCCGAGCGCAGCCAGGCGGCCAGCAGCACCACCACCGCGAGAGCACCCAGCATCACCTGGACGAACGCATCGCGCAGATAGCGCTTGTAGAGCCCAGACAATTCGTCGCCGACATTGACCACCTGGACGTCGGGCAGGCCGTCGAGCGCGGCCGCCAGCCGGGCGGGATCGAAGCTGGCGCCCGGGTGCAGCGAGATCAGCGTCGACCAGCCGCCGGCGGTGCGCTCGAACATCAGTGCCCCGACCACCGCGTCGAGCGGCGTGCCCGCCAGGTCGGCGCGCCGGATCATGGGCAGCGCCCGGGCGGCCTGCACGTCGGCGATGAAGGGCTCGAGCCGCGCAGCCGGCAGCGGCAGGCCCTGCGTCGCTTCGGCCAGGCGGCTGCGCAAGGTCGCGGCGTCCGGCAGGCTGGCGATGCGCGCCGCCTGCGACGCCTCGCTCGGCAGCACGCGGGTGACGGTCTCGAAGCCCGACAGATCGCCCTTGTCGACCAGCGCCTCGAGACGCTGGCCGGCCGCCTCGGTGCTGCGCAGCGTGGCCTGCATGTCGCTGCCATGGACCACGACCAGGGTGCCGCCGTCGCTGGCGCCGACGTCTTCGCGCAGTTCGGCGTCGAGCGATTGCATCGCCTTCGGCACCGGGCTCATCGCCCCGAGGTTGGCGCGCCAGAGATAGCCGCCCTGCCACAGCACCAGCGCCAGTGCCGCCACGCCGAGGCCCGAGAGCAGCCAGCGCAGGCGCGGCAGTCCGCGCACGAGGAAGCCTGCCAGCTGGGCCATCTGGCGCCGCATGCCCATGCCGGTGGCGCCGTCGGGGGCCAGCACCGGCAGCACGAAGCGCGCGACCAGCGCCGCCGCGACCAGGCCGGCGATCGAGAACACGCCGAGCTGCGCCAGCCCCGGGAAGCCCGAGAACACCAGCGCCGCGAAGCCGCAGACCGAGGTCAGCAGCCCGAGCCGCACCGTGGGCCAATGGATGTCGCGCCAGCGCTGCCAGCCGGTGCCGGCGACGGCGGCGCCGCGGGCCTGGATCAGGTAGTAGATCGCGTAGTCGACGGTTTCGCCGATCAGCGTGCTGCCGAAGCCCATCGTCAGGCCGTGCACTTCGCCGAAGACCAGGCTCACCGCCGCGGTGCCGCCGACCACGCCGGTGGCGACCGGCAGCAGCGCGATCACCAGCGCCCGCGGCGAGGCGAAGGCCAGCAGCAGCAAGGCGCCCATGACGATGCCGCCGACCACCGCCAGGTGGATCGCCTCGCCCTTGATCTGGTCGCGGCTCTGGACCGAGAACACGGGCGCGCCCGTCATCTCGAGGCTCGGACCGTCGCCGGCCATCTCGCGCGTGGCCTCGTCGAAGGCGCCCTGCACGCGCGCGATCGCCAGGGCGATGGCGTCGAGGTCGCTGCCGGCGGCATGCGTGGTGGCGAGGATCAGCGCCCGCGGCGCGGTGCGCGACACCCAGACGCCCTCCTCGCTGCGCGGCGAGCTGGCGGGAATCAGGCCTTCGGCGATGCGCTGGGTCTCGCCGGTGGGATCGCGGTCGAGCAGCGGCTTGAGCGCGTTGCCGGCCGGCGTGCCGAGCATCGACAGGCTGTCGAGGATCGCGTCGCGCAGCCCGGCGGCACTGAAGCGCTCGGGCGTCAGCCCGGCCGCCAGCAGGTAGCGGTGGTCGAAGACCCAGGTGCCGGTGTCCTTCCAGTCGCTGGTGTCGCCGTTCTGGACCAGGTCGAACAGCCGGCTGTCGCGCATCGCACGCGCGACCGCGCGCGACACCACCGCCCGCTGCGCCGCGTCCCGCCCGCCCTCGATGCCGATGAAGATCGTGCGCGAGGCGATGCCGCTCTGCAGCTGCTCGATCAGGATCTGCTGCCGCGCGTCGGGGCTGGCCGGCAGGAAGGCCGACAGGTCGGCGCTGAAATGGGTGCGCGCGATCAGCGTGGCACCGGCCAGCAGCGCCAGCAGCCAGAGACCCAGGGTCAACGCGACACGGCGGCGACCGGGCGCGGCAGCGGCTCGGGTCACGGGGTGGTGCGCGCCGATGCCGCGGAGGGGGCGGACGGAACGGCCGCCGTGCCGGCGCCGCGTTCGGGCGTGATCGCCATCACCGAGCGGTCGCCGCCGATGAACTCCATGTCGATGCCCAGCACCTCGCCGCCGCGTCCGCTCAGGCGCATCGAGCGCACCTGGGCCGCCAGCCGCGGGTCGATCGGCTCCAGGTCCAGGCGCCAGCCGGTGGCCGAGCCGGAGAGCGTGCTGCGAAAGTAGCGCTGCAGGCTCTGGCCGTTGCCGCTCAGCGTGCCGCGCATGGCCTCGACCATGCCGAGCAGCTCGGGCATGCTGTCCAGGGCCAGCGTGCGCGTGCGGCCGCCGCGCGACAGGGTCAGCGTATTGCCCTCGACGCTCATCGTCTCCGGCCGCGGCGACAGCGTGCGGCGGACCAGGCGGTCGGGGGCCGTGAAACTCAGCACGCCGCTGGCGTCCAGCGGGCCTTCCAGGCCCCGCACGAAGCGCTGCTCGGTGAAGCGGGCCTCGCCGCTCTTCTGCTGCGCCAGCAGGCCCATCAGCTCGGGCAGGTCGAAAGCCCAGGCTGACGAGGCGAAAAGCCAGGACAGCATCAGCGCGGCCAGCGCCCTGCCCCAGCGTTCAATGCGGATCTTCGAGCCAGAAATCATGAAAGTTGAACCAGTTGTACGGGTAGGCGCGACACAGCGCCTCGAGCCGGGCCACGTAGGCTTCGAGCGCCGCGCGGATGCGCCGTTCCCGTTCGGCCGGGTCGCTCGCGCGCTCGCTGAAATCGGCCAGCGGCTCGAACAGCACATCGTAGCGGGCGCCGCCCACGTAGAGGCCGGCCATGAAGAAGACCTTGCGGCGCAGCAAGGCGGCGAGCCGGAACGGCCCGTCGTTGAACAGCGCCGGTCGGCCGAGAAAAGGCACCTCGATGCTGCTGCCGCGCTGCTGGCCCGCCTCCTCGGGCCCGGCCAGGGTGCGGTCGGCCAGCAAGCCGGCGAGGCCCCCGGAATCGAGCCAGTCGCGCAGGTCCAGCATCGAATGCGGCCGCCCGAGCGCGATCATGTGCGGCCGCAGCTCGGGCAGGCTGATGGCGTTGAGCACCGCGTTGATCTGCTGCGCGTTGTCCGGGTACATCACCATCGCGGGACGCAGATCGGCCGGCGCGCCGGCGCGGTGCTTGCACGCGCCCAGCGCCTCGAAGCTGCCGACATGGGCGCCGAGCATGAAGGCGCCGCGGCCGGCGTTGACCTCGACTTCGACCGGCGCATTGCCGAACACCCGGATGTCGAACAGGTCCATCCGCCCGCGCAGGAAATAGAGCCGGTCGAGCACGGTGGAGGCGAAGGCGTGCAGCAGGCGATAGCCGTCGGCCCAGCCGGCCTTGGGACCGATCGCGCGGAACAGGTAGCGCTTGATGTGGCGCCGCGGGGTCGGCGAGAACAGCAGGAAGTAGAGCGAGATCGGATGCAGGATCAGCCGCGTCAACGGCCGCCCGCACAGGATCGCGATGGCGCAGATGACGCGCAGCGCGAGCATGTTGCTGCGCTCGGGCGCGCGCGACCAGTCGGCTTGGCGCGACTTCGCATCGCCCGGCTCGGGCGGCGTTGCGCTCATAGCGTAGCGCCAGGCACCCAGCGTCCGCTGACCGCCACCACCGTGCCGCTGCGGACCTCGAAGCGCAGGCCCCGGGCGGCGCCGGTCTCGGGCACCAGGTCGATCACCAGCGTGCTGCCCGGGCGCACCGGCGCCAGGAACTTGGCCGCGGCCAGGGTCGGCTCGGTGCCGAGGCGCGCGGCCAGTGCGGGCACGCCGTGCACCGCTTCCAGAACCTCGGCCAGCAGCAAGGCGCCCGGCATCAGCGGCTGGCCCGGAAAGTGGCCGGCAAAGGCCGGGTGGTCCGCGGGCACTTCGCGCGTGACCTGCACCGGCGTGCCGTCGGCGGCCAGCTGGGCCAGCGCGAACTCGCGCAGCGAGCGCGCCGTGAGCTTGCCCGTGCCCTCGCGCGGGAAGGCCGCCACGTGCACCACCCGGCGCGGCACGAAGACCGCCTCGATCCGTTCGCGCAGGGCCGCGATGATCGCCGCGGCATCGAGCCCGGGCGCGACCACGAAGGCCACCGGCCGCACCACGCCGTCCGCCACGTCGTCCGGCAGCCAGAAGGCGCCGTCGACCACGCCCGGGATGCTGTTGAGGTGATGGTTCAGGTAGCCCAGCGAACTGCGCCGCCCGGCCACGTGGATCAGGTCGTTGGCCCGGCCGAGCAGCCGGAAGCGCCGGTCGTCGATCAGTTCCAGGATGTCGGCCATCGGCGTCGGCTCGGGAATGAAATCACCCGAGAAGATGAAGCGCTCGACGCCGGCCGCGTCATGCTCGGCCTGGACCCGGATCTCGCCGAAGGTCTCCCAGACCTCGCTCTGGGTCGGCCGGCGGGTCGCGACCTGGCCCGATTCGGTACTGCCGTAGATCTCGATCAGCGCGCCGCCCATCGCCTGCTCGGCCTGGGCCGCCAACTGGGGCGACAAGGGGGCCGTGGCCGACAGGATCAGGTCGACCGGCGGCAGCGCGATGCCGGACAGCAGCAGCGTCTTGAGGTGGAACGGCGTCGTCACGAGCGCCCGCGGCTGCGGCACCGAGGCCAGCGCCTCGGCCACGTCGGCGGGAAAGAACGGCCGTCCGCTGTCGAAGGCGGCGCCGCCCAGCAGCGCGAGCAGCACCGAGGACTCGATGCCGTAGCTGTGCTGGACCGGCACGGTGGCGACCAGCGTCAGCCCGGCCAGCGACGGCCGTCCGAGCAGGCCGGCCAGGCGGCCGACCGCGGCCTGGACATCGCCGAACAGCGTGCCCCAGGTCTTGGCATGCGGCTGCGGTGCGCCGGTCGAACCCGAGGTCAGCAGGCTCACCGCATGCATGCCGGCGGCGAAGGACGGCAGCGGCGGCTCCGGGCCATCGACCGTCGGCGCACGGTCTTCGACCTGCACCCGCGGCAGGCCGGGGGTCTCGAGCGCCGGGTCGTCGATCACCGCATAGGCGGGGTCGCCGATCTCGTGCAGCCGCGCCAGCGTGTCGGGGCGCGCATCCGGGGGCAGCAGGCTGGCTTCGCCGCGCACCAGGGCCGCGGCCAGCGCGACCGCGAAGGCGTAGCGGTCGACGCACAGGTTCACGACCGGACCACCCGGCAGCAGCGCCGGCGCGAAGCGGGCGACATCGGCCAGGAACTCGCGCGCGCTCACCGGGGTGCCGGCGCGCCAGGCCAGGGGTTGGTCGAGGTCGCGCTGCGCCAGCAGCGGCAGGAAGGTGTCGGGACTCAAGGGATTCGCCAGGTTCAGTGCCGCGCGGAGGGGTCCGCCGGCGCACCATAGAAGGCGCGCACCGCGTCGATCATGCGGGTGCGCTCGAATTCGGGATGCAGCCGGTAGCGCATCAGGTGCTCGCCGACGAACAGGCCGGCCACCAGCAGCGGCGTCAGCAGGTTGGCCAGCACCGACCAGGCCGCGAACGACAGGCTCGCGTAGACCGCGATCGACGCCACCACCATCAAGGCGAAGTACAGCGTCCAGACCCGCGTGACCTGGGCGGTGTAGATGCGCATCGCCGGCGACAGCGGATGCACGCGCTGGGCGAACTGGCCGATCAGCGACAGCCGGTCGCCCCGCAGCGTGCTGCCGAACCAGCCGCAGAGCAAGGCGTTGATGCCGGCATGCTGCAGCACATAGAGACGATTCGGGTCACCGGCCTCGCCCAGCAGCACCAGCGCGAAGCCCGCTACCCCGGCCAGGCCGGCCAGCGCCAGCCCCCAGCGGCCGAAGCGGCTGCCTGCGAGACCGAGCGCGGTGAGCCACAGCGGGCCCAGCAAGACCACGACGGCCCAGGGCTCGGCCGCGTGATAGAGCATCATCCAGTGCGACACGCAGGCATAGCTCACCCCCGCCAGCAGCAGGAGCGCCATGCGCCATCGGGACATGGATCAGGACGTGCCGCGGTGCGCCGCGACATGCGCGGCCAGGCTGCGCAGCGATTCGAAGATCTGCTGGTTGCGCTCGTCGTCCGAGCGCAGCTGGAAGCCGTACTTGCGCGACACCTCCAACGCGACTTCCAGGATGTCGATCGAATCGAGCCCGAGGCCTTCGCCGTACAGCGGTGCGGTCGGCACGATGTCGGCCGGGGCCACTTCCAGGTTGAGCGACTCGACCAGGAGGACAGCCAATTCATTCTCGAGGGGTGACTGTTCGGAGGCGTCGCCAGCGGCGGGAACGGGGGATTGGGCAGTCGATGACAAAGGAGAACTCCGGGTCTTGGGGAATTGTCGCAAAGAGATACGCGAAGACGCCTTCGGTCACACCGGAGGAAGCTTCGCATGGGGTCGCGATTATAGGAGGCCGGCTTCGCTAGACTGGGCCCCTTCGAACGACCGGAAAACCCCATGGCCGACCCTCTCCTCATCGCCCGCCACGGCAGCATCGAATGCACCCTGCTCCCGGGGCTGGCCAATCGACACGGCCTGATCACCGGCGCCACCGGCACCGGCAAGACCGTCACGCTCCAGACCATCGCCGAAAAGCTGTCGTCGATCGGGGTGCCGGTGTTCATGGCCGACGTCAAGGGCGACCTCACCGGCGCCAGCCAGGCCGGCAGCATCGGCGCCAAGATGGCGGGCATCCTGAAAGAGCGCGGGCTCGACCTGCCGACGCCCCTCGCCTGCCCGGTCACGCTGTGGGACGTCTTCGGCGAGCAGGGCCATCCGGTACGCGCCACGGTGTCCGACATGGGCCCGCTGCTGCTGGGCCGGATGCTCAACCTGAACGAGACCCAGTCGGGCGTGCTGAACCTGGTGTTCAAGATCGCCGACGACAACGGCCTGCTGCTGCTCGACCTCAAGGACCTGCGGGCGATGCTGCAGCACGTGGGCGAGAACGCCAGCCAGTTCACGACCGAATACGGCAACATCAGCGCCGCCAGCGTGGGCGCGATCCAGCGCGGCCTGCTCGCGATCGAGAGCCAGGGCGGCGACAAGTTCTTCGGCGAGCCGATGCTCAACATCGCCGACTTCATGCAGTCGGTGGATGGCAAGGGCGTGATCAACATCCTGGCGGCCGACAAGCTCATGAACTCGCCGCGGCTCTACGCCACCTTCCTGCTGTGGATGCTGTCGGAACTGTTCGAACAGCTGCCCGAGATCGGCGACCCCGAGCAGCCCAAGCTGGCGTTCTTCTTCGACGAGGCCCACCTGCTGTTCAACGAGGCACCCAAGGCCCTGGTCGAGCGGATCGAACTGGTGGTGCGGCTGGTGCGCTCCAAGGGCGTGGGCGTCTTCTTCGTCACGCAGAACCCGCTGGACATCCCGGATTCGGTCCTGGCCCAGCTCGGCAACCGGGTGCAGCATGCCTTGCGGGCCTTCACGCCGCGCGACCAGAAGGCGGTGAAGGCGACCGCCACCACGATGCGCCAGAAGCCGGGGCTGGACATCGAGGCGGCGATCACCGAGCTCGCGGTCGGCGAGGCGCTGGTGAGCTTCCTCGACGACAAGGGCCGCCCGAGCGTCACCGAACGCGTCTTCGTGCTGCCGCCGGGCAGCCAGATCGGCCCGATCACGCCGGCCCAGCGGCAGGCCCTGATCGCCAATTCGCTGGTGGCGGGCGTCTACGAGAAAGCCGTCGACCGCGAGTCGGCCTACGAGAAGCTCAAGGGCCGCGCCGCGACCGCGCCCGATGCGCCCGCCACCGCCGGCAAGCCCGGCGCGCCGGCGGCGCCGGAGTCGGGCGGTGTCATGGGCAGCCTCAACGAGTTGCTGTTCGGCTCCACCGGGCCACGCGGCGGCAAGCACGACGGCCTGGCGCAGACCATGGCGAAATCGGCCGTGCGGACCATGGGCACGACGGTGGGGCGCGAGATCCTGCGCGGGGTGCTGGGCGGGATCTTCGGCTCGAAGACCAGGCGATAGCCTGCGGCCAGCTCACCAGCGCAGCAGCCGGGGCCCGATCAGGGCGCCGGCGACCACCGGCAGCGCGATGCCCGCCACGTACCAGACCGCGATGTACGGCGCCGCCAGCTCCGGGCAATGGAGGGCGTAGACCATCGCCCCGGCGCCGCCGGCCAGCGCGCCGGCCGCCGCGCCGGCCAGCGCCGGCCGGGTCGGCGCGAGGCCCTTGAGCGCCCACAGCAGGGCCGCGAACATCGGCAGCGACACCACGGCGATGTCGATGGCGCAGCTGCGCCAGGTGTGCCCCATGACCAGCGCCGCGCGCTCTTCGACCGGCGCGGAGAGCAACGCCACCAGGGCCAGCAGCCAGATCAGCAGCACCGGCGCCGCCAGCCCCAGCCACGCGCCCCGAACCCGCACGCCCGGGCGCGCCAGCCGCTGCACCACCACGAACGCTGCCAGGGCGATGCCGGCGCCGAACAGCAGGCGAACCCAGAACATCGGCCAGAACATGGCCTCGATCAGGTCGCGCCGCACGCCGTAGGCCATCAGCATCCAGGCCGCCGAGACCGGCAGTGCGATCGCCAGCGCCACCCCCAGCCGGCGCGACACCGCGCGCCGGCGCACCGGGGCGGCATCCGCCGCCAGCAGGGCGACCAGTTGGTCGGTTCTCATCGGCTCCCCCTGATCTTCTGCGCCAGCGCCTTCAGTCCGCGGTGAACGCCCACCTTGACCGCCGATTCCGACATGCCGGTCAGGCGCGCGGTCTCGGCGACCGACAGCCCTTCGAGCCGGGTGTGGACGATCGGCAGCCGATGGCGGTCCGGCAGCGTCGCCAGCAGGCCCGCCAGGTCGCGCCGCGCATCGCTGGCCTCGGTGGCCGACTCGGCGAACACGGCGAGGTCGTCGTCCAGCGGGTCGTGCAGCGCCTCGCGACCGGCCCGCGCCCGCAGCAGGTCGATCATCTTGTAGCGCGCGATCGCATGCACCCACGCGGTCAGGGGCTGGTCGGGCTGGTAGGTGTGGCGCTGGTTGTGCATGGCGAGAAGACATTCCTGGACCAGGTCCTCGACCTCGTCGGGCCAGCCGAACAGTCGCCGGGCCAGGAAGGCGCGAAGGTGCGAGGCAAGCTGCTCCAGGAAGCTGCGATAGGCGGCCGCGTCGCCGGCGAGCCCGCGCACGAACAACCCGTGCAGCCGCAACTCCGCTTCGCTTTTCGCCATCGGGCTTCTCTCTGACATTCGGGCAACGGCCGCGGCCGGTTACAGGCGCAGCCAAAAAAAGAAGACCGCCGGATTGTGCCGTGACGGCAAGCACGAACCGCGAGGCCCCGGGTTTACGGCAAATGGCGTATGCGCCAGCTTGCCAGTTCCCGGAGCCATCGGTACATTGTGTTTTTTGAGGGCCCGCAATGTCCGTAGACACCGTTCCGACTCCTTCTTCCGCTTCCGTTCCGACCGCTTCCCAGCCCTCCCCCGACGCCGTGCCGCCCGAGCCGGCCGCGCTCTCCCCGACCCTTCCCGGGACCCCTCCCCCTCGCAGCCACATCCGCCTGACCTCGCATGCCGGCGGTTTCGGCGCCCTGCCGATCCAGTGGGGCGCGGCGACCGCAGCCGAGCGCGGCCCGGTGGTCGGCACCACCACCAAGCGCGCGCATCGCAACGTCATCGGCACCCACAGCGGGTCCTACAGCGTCTACCGGGCGCTGGCCGTGGCCGCCGGGGCCCTCTCGCCGCACCACAAGGCCGACCTCACCAACACCTCGCCGACCGACGCCATCGGGCCCTACCCGCAATGGAGCGAGCCCGGCCGGATCGTCTCGCTCGACCCCTGGGGCGCGGTGGTGGCCGACGCCTTCGCAACCGAACTCGCGGCCGGCTACGACATCCGCCCGACCATCGCGATCACCAAGGCCCACGTGATCCTGCCCGAGGTGATCGAGGCCCTTCAGAGCGGCCGCCTGAAGGCCGACGGCAAGTTCCTGACCGCCGGCGGCGCGGCGATGGTCACCAAGGCCGCCATCGAGCCGGTCTGGTACCTGCCCGCGGTGGCCCAGCGCTTCGGCTGCTCCGAGACCGACCTGCGCCGCGTGCTGTTCGAGGAGACCGGCGGCATGTACCCCGAACTCGTCACCCGCTCCGACCTCGAGGTGTTCCTGCCGCCCATCGGCGGCCAGACCCTCTACATCTTCGGCAACGCGCGGGACCTCGCCAACCCTGAAGTCGAGCTCACCGCCCGCATCCACGACGAATGCAACGGCTCGGACGTGTTCGGCTCCGACATCTGCACCTGCCGCCCCTACCTGACACATGCCATCGAGGAGTGCATCCAGGGTGCCCAGCGCGGCGGCGTCGGCCTGATCGCCTACTCGCGCAAGGAGGGCCGGGCGCTCGGCGAAGTCACCAAGTTCCTGGTCTACAACGCGCGCAAGCGCCAGGTCGGCGGCGACACCGCCGACCAGTACTTCGCCCGCACGGAGTGCGTGGCCGGCGTCCAGGACATGCGCTTCCAGGAGCTGATGCCCGATGTCTTCCATTGGCTCGGCATCCGCAAGATCCACCGCCTGGTGTCGATGAGCAACATGAAGTTCGACGCCATCACGGGCTCGGGCATCGAGATCGGCACCCGGGTCAACATCCCCGACGAACTGATCCCGGCCGACGCCCGGGTCGAGATGGACGCCAAGATGGCGGCCGGCTACTTCACGCCCGGTGCGGTGCCCGACGCCGAGGAACTCAAGAAGGCCAAGGGCCGGGGGCTCGACCAATGAGCGGCAGCAACTACGGGGTCGACCCCGAACGGCCGACCGCCAATCCCGGCGTGCTGAGCGCCGACGCCGAAGGCCATGTCGATCCGGCGGTCGAATTCGTCGGCGACACCGCGCACCCGGCCGGTGCCGCTGCCTTCCTGCGCACCACGCAGGCGGTGCGCAGCCGCGCGGCGGCGCTGCTGGCACGGGCCCGCGCGGGCGAATCCGAATGGTTCACGATCGGCAACGACGATGCCCTCGAGGACACGGCCCGCACGGTGGCCGAGGTCACGCGCGACCGCTATGCCTGGGGCCCGATCCCCTACCACAGCCGCTGGCGTCATTTCGAGGCCGGCGGCGTCAACCGGGTGGCGGCCCTCGACCAGCTGCTCGGCGATGTCACGGCGCGCCAGCGCGCCCGCGCCCACCTCGACCTGGTGCTGGTCAGCGTGCTCCTCGACGCCGGTGCCGGCCCCGACTGGCACTACTTCGAGGCCACCAGCGGCCAGCGCTTCACGCGCTCCGAGGGCCTGGGCATCGCCAGCTTCCATGCCTTCACCATCGGACTGTTCTCGTCCGACCCCGCCCATCCGCTGCAGGCCGATGCCGCCGGCCTGCGCGCCCTGGTCACCGACCGGCTGGGCGACGCCTTCCAGGTCAGCTCGGTCAATCCGCTGGTCGGGCTGGCGGGCCGGGCCACGCTGCTGCGCCGGCTCGGCGAAGCGATGCAGGAGCGGCCCGAGGTGTTCGGCGACGACGGCCGGCCTGGGGGCCTGTTCGATGCGCTGATCGGGCCGTACGGGCCGGCGGCGCCGCCCACCGCCGAGATCGCGGCCCACGACATCCTGTCCCTGCTGCTCGAATCGCTGTCGGGCATCTGGCCGGCGGCCAACGCGATCGACAGCATCGCGGCCGATGGCAGCGATGCTGCGATCGGCTCGGGCGATCCGGCGCTGGCGCTGGGCGACTGCTGGCGCCACCGTGCCGTGCGCGGGCCCGGCCTCACGAACGGCTGGATGCCTTTCCACAAGCTGTCGCAGTGGCTCACCTACTCGATGCTCGAGCCCTTCGAGTGGGCCGGCGTCAAGGTGCGCCACGTCGAGGCCCTGACCGCGCTGCCCGAATACCGCAACGGCGGCCTGCTGATCGACAGCGGCCTGATCGTGCCGCGCAGCCCCGCGTTTCTGCAGCGCTCGTGGAAGGTCGGCGACGAGTTCATCGTCGAGTGGCGGGCGCTGACCGTGGCCCTGCTCGACGAGGTCGCGGCGCGGGTGCGCCGGGTGATGGAACTCAGCGAAGAAGACCTGCCCCTGGCCCGCGTGCTCGAAGGCGGCACCTGGGCCGCCGGCCGTGTCATGGCACAGCGCTTGCGTGAGGGCGCGCCACCCCTGCGCATCGAGAGCGACGGCACCGTCTTCTAGACTTCACATCCTTTTTTCACAACGACAAGAACGCCCTCGCGCCTTCCTGCAAATCCATGAGCAACGTCCACCTCGTCGACCACCCACTCGTTCAGCACAAGCTCACGCTGATGCGCCGCAAGGAGGCCAGCACCAACAGCTTCCGCCGGCTTCTCAACGAGATCAGCATGCTCATGGCCTACGAGGTCACGCGCGACATGGCCATGCAGGACATCGAGATCGAGACGCCGCTGGAGACCATGCATGCCAAGGTGATCGACGGCAAGAAGGTGGTGCTGGTGTCGATCCTGCGCGCGGGCACGGGCATCCTGGACGGCATGCTGAGCGTCATCCCGGGCGCCCGCGTCGGCCACATCGGCCTGTACCGCGACCCCAAGACGCTGACCGCGGTCGAGTACTACTTCAAGATGCCCGGCGGCATGGAGGAGCGCGATGCGATCGTGGTCGACCCGATGCTGGCGACCGGCAACTCGGCCGTGGCGGCGGTCGAACGGCTCAAGGAGCTGAACCCCAAGTCGATCAAGTTCGTCTGCCTGCTGACCTGCCCCGAGGGCGTCAAGACCATGCAGGACGCGCACCCGGACGTTCCGATCTACACCGCCGCGATCGACCGCGAACTCAACAGCCACGGCTACATCCTGCCCGGCCTCGGCGACGCCGGCGACAGAATCTTCGGCACCAAATAACTTCAACTCAAGAACGAGGAGTCCACTGTGTCCCTACGCCGCCATCTGATCATCCGTTCGGTCGCCATCGCAGCCGCGCTCGCCGCGGGGGCACCGGGCCTCGCGCTGGCGCAGGCCAAGCTCAAGGTCGCGGCGGTGTACACCGTGCCCTTCGAACAGCAATGGGTGGGGCGCATCCACAAGGCGCTCAAGGCGGCCGAGGCGCGCGGCGAGATCGAGTACACGGCCACCGAAAACGTCGCCAACGCCGACTACGAGCGCGTGATGCGCGAGTACGCGACCGCCGGCAACCAGCTGATCCTCGGCGAGGTCTTCGGCGTCGAGGCCGCGGCGCGCAAGGTCGCCAAGGACTTCCCCAAGACCGCCTTCCTGATGGGCTCCTCGCTGAAGCCGCAGGCGCCCAACTTCTCGGTCTTCGACAACTACATCCAGGAGCCGGCCTACCTGTCGGGCATGGTCGCCGGCGGCATGACCAAGAGCAACAAGATCGGCATGGTCGGCGGCTTCCCGATCCCCGAGGTGAACCGCCTCATGAACGCCTTCATGGCCGGCGCCAAGGAGACCAATCCGAAGGTCGAGTTCAGCGTCAGCTTCATCAACAGCTGGTTCGATCCGCCGAAGGCCAAGGAAGCCGCCTTCGCGATGATCGACAAGGGCGCCGACGTGATGTACGCCGAGCGCTTCGGCGTCAGCGATGCGGCCAAGGAAAAGGGCAAGCTCGCGATCGGCAACGTGATCAACACGCAGGACAAGTACCCCGACACCGTGGTCGCCTCCGCGCTCTGGAACTTCGAGCCCTCGGCCGACCGCGCGATCAAGCTCGTGAAAGAAGGCAAGTTCACGGCCGAGGACTACGGCCCCTATTCGATGATGAAGCACAAGGGCTCGGAGCTCGCCCCGCTCGGCACCTTCGAGGCCAAGGTGCCGGCCGACATCGTCGCCAAGGTGAAGGCCAAGCAGGCCGACATCCTCTCGGGCAAGACCACCATCAAGGTGGACGACAGCCAGCCCAAGTCGACCGCCAAGTGAGCGGCGGGACGCCGCCCGCCGCGGTGCTGTCACTGCGCGGCATCACCAAGCGCTTCGGCACACTGGTGGCCAACGACGGCGTCTCGCTCACGCTGCAGGGCGGCGAGGTGCTGGCGCTGCTCGGCGAGAACGGCGCCGGCAAGTCGACCCTGATGTCGATCCTGTTCGGGCACTACGTGGCCGACGCGGGCGAGATCGAGGTCTTCGGGCGGCCACTCGCGCCCGGCAATCCGAAGGCGGCGCTGGCCGCCGGCATCGGCATGGTGCACCAGCATTTCACGCTGGCCGACAACCTCAGCGTCCTCGACAACGTGCTGATCGGGACCGAGCCGCTCTGGCAGCCCTTCTCGCGCCGCCATGCGGCACGCACCCGGCTGCTGGCGGTGGCGAAGCGCTTCGGACTGCCGGTGCAGCCGGAGGCCCGGGTCGGCAGCCTGTCGGTCGGGGAACGGCAGCGGGTCGAGATCCTCAAGGCGCTGTACCGCGACGCCCGCATCCTGATCCTCGACGAGCCGACCGCGGTGCTGACGCCGCAGGAAAGCGAGGCCCTGTTCTCCACCCTGGCCCAGATGGTGGCCCAGGGCCTGTCGATCATCTTCATCAGCCACAAGCTGCCCGAGGTGCTGCGGGTGTCGCTCCGGATCGCGGTGCTGCGCGGCGGCCGGCTGGTGGCCGAGGCCCGCGCCGGCGACACCACGCAGGCGCAGCTTGCGCTGTGGATGGTCGGCCATGCGATCGAG
>Ga0182007_10000843_pt1 | contig 16996 bp, 11 predicted proteins | sample Sormic07211113_1_FD_123023 | JGI IMG/M metagenome (GOLD analysis project Ga0182007, IMG submission 123023) | Rhizosphere microbial communities from Sorghum bicolor, Mead, Nebraska, USA - 072115-113_1 MetaG | ecosystem: Host-associated > Plants > Roots > Rhizosphere | place: USA: Nebraska... | reverse complement strand
TGTTTCGGCAGGCGCTCGTCGGGATTGAGTTATTCCAGCAGACACGAAAAAGCCGCGCATTGCGCGGCTTTCTTGTTTGGTGGGCCCAGTAGGACTCGAACCTACGACCAAGGGATTATGAGTTGTGTAGCAACGTTGTAAGCCTGACAGAATCTTACGTAGGCTAGCGAAGGTATAACAAGCTGGAAGTAGCATGATTACTGGGTTCAGCGTAATTTCGCGAAATACTCGAAAACTGGGCACTGTACCGCTGGTGTACTGAATAAGGCTCTTACCTACCTCAGATAAGAGCCTCATCGAGGCCCATCTGAGATAAGGACGTATAGCTATTAGCGGCGTCAACTTAAAGCTGACTGGAAGAGTGTTTCAATGTAGCGATTGCCTGCCTCACGTTGAAACAATACGTTTCTTTTCGCGAATTCCTCTTCAGTCGCAATGCTTGGATCCCACCATCGGATCTTGCCTAGTGGAGTGTTCGAAACTACAAAGGAATGCAGAAAGATTTTTCCCGCACGAGCCGGGTCCTTGAGAGCCAAACTCTGCTCAATGGTTTTGATCGTTTCAAAAAACTTAAGCTTTGGATCATTGATCCCTTCGCAGCGCAGGATGCCTTTAGGGTCAACGAACACCACGTGCTGACGGTCTGCGTCCAGAATCCAAAGCATGAAATCCGGGTAAAAGTTGCCAGCCTCAAAGAAACCCACTCCTCGCCCCTTGGACTGATTACGTAAAAGGTAGATTTCTTTACCTTCTATCAGAGCAGGTTTGCTTTGAAAATAGGTCCGAAGGTCGATAACGAAGTCTCTCTCACCCTCGTTGAGCGGCACCGGAGACACGTTAAATAGGTCAGTATCGACGCCTTTACGCAGGTGAAGCATTGGAGAGTAGAGATGCTGTTCAAAGAAAACGGCCTCGCCACGCCCTCCGATGTTGAAATCGCTCAGCAGTCCGTCCCGGATATTTCGCTCCAGTTCGTTTAGACGTTGAATGATCAGCTTTTCAGACTGGTCGACCATAACCTTGTATTCGGAAATGAAGTTTGGATCGCCGGGATCTAGTTCTTTGTACTCACGGAAAGGAGCCTCGTAGGCATCTTTTTTTGCTTTATAAAAACGATCGCAGTATTTTTTTAGTAACGCGACGGCAATTTCTTCCCATTCATCTACTTTTTCGAAACGATCAAAGTCGAAGGTTTCTTTGGGGGCATAGACAATATACCAATCGTTATTTGGGGCGCTTAAAAGCAGTTTTGCCGTCTCGCGACTTAGGTTCAGGTTATGCCAGCTACGTTCAGCTTTTAGCTGCTGCAGTTGTAAATAAATAGAGTCAAAATCCATGAATGCCAGGTGAGAGTCCTCCAGGCGCTGGCGATGCAGGCTGGATATGAGACGCGTTTGACGTATGCCTTTACTGGCCTTGCTGGCTATGCGAGGGTACCAATCAAGCTCTATGTCACCGGCTTTTAGCTTTATTTCGTCAGATAAGCCGAGAGTTGTTTTCTGCTCCTTTTTGAAGTTGATATTGTCTGGTATCCGTACCGTAATCAGAGGTACAGATGGCAAACGATTCAGGCGAACTGGGATGGTAATGGATTCGCGATCATCTGGTTTACAGATTCCTTCACCTTCCAGGAACTCATTGAAGCGTGCCATGTAGTCCGACTTCACGCCAAATACGTTCAAAGTTTCCAAGATAGGGAGCAGATGGTCTTTTGCTACCCAGTCAAGTTCACGATTACGCGCAGCCCAATGGATAGCGCGGCTACGTTTTAGGCTATGCGCATAGCCTCGAAGACGCACACCTCGCCCGAATAGTTGAATGATTTCAGAACCTTCGTTCTGCCCGACATACATTAGTCCCAGCGTTGATACTCGATAGCTATTCCAGCCTTCAGAAAAGCGTTTCGATCCGATCAGTATGTTTAATTTAGAGTCTTTATCGTTTAGTGTGCGGAATAACGAGCTGTTAAATGTCTTCTCACTTACAAATAATAAATCGGAGTGCTCGTCACAGAGCTCGGCGACTTTCTTGGCGTCGCCCACGTTTATAACGCCGAAAGGTTCATTCGTAGTTCCTAACCGCAGTGCCAGTTCGCCATCACCACCGGTCAAGTACTCAACATGCAAGGCCCCTCCACTCGGAGCATTGAATAACCGACCTAAGATGTCACTGAACGTTTCCTCAACGGATAGTCCGAGCTCTTGTAAGTAGGGAAAGGCTTCCGCAAAAATATCACAATTCTTGTTGTCGAGCAGTCCTGTATCTCCGCTCAGCAGTCTTTTGATTTGCGCAGTGGTGTTCTTGCGATGTTGGTCTGACACAAATTCGGCTAAGAACAATAGGATGTCTACCACATCCGACACCTGTTTGCGGTTTTCAGTCCGTACTGCTGTTACCTTGCTGCCGACAAAAACCCAGAGCGGTTTCTCGATGGCAAACGGTTTGTATTTGAATCGTTGATTTTCGTATAGCTTCAGCTGCTGATAAAAGCTAAGAAGACAAGCCGTTAGATAAAGCTGACGCCGTTCCCGCTCTACTTGGCTATCTTCCTTACCTTCAATATTCAGTATTTGATAATCCTTGCCGAAGCCATCGGCATGGAAATAGCGGTAGGAATAGTCAAATAATATCGATTTGGCATATTCGTCTGCCGAGTTAGTGTCTGACGAAACGGCTTGGCCTATAGTTGCCGAATACTCGAAGGTGAAGCCATCCTTTGCAAGACGGTTACGCATCTCCGACCAGACTTCACCCTGAGATCCTCGGTGTGCTTCATCAATGAAAACAAGATTATTGGTCTCGAACTGATCAACGGATACTGTTTTTCTCTTACCTTCCTCGCGCAGTTTATTCATGTCTATTACATCGACAATTTGTCCCCGAAACATGCCTGTGCTGTTACCTGTGCTGTTCTTATCGAAGGGGGCAGCAACAATGCCGGATTGTTTGAATTCCTCCAGGTGCTGATGTGTCAACCCCTCATTGGGGGTTAAAACCATTATTCGGTTCAGTTCGCCAGTGCGCTTGTACTTCGCAAGATAATGACGGTATTGCGCTAGGTTGACATGCATTAACAGCGTCTTTCCACTCCCAGTAGCATTCCAGAATGCTAGCTTGCGTAGTGAATTTGATGTGTAGGGCGTTAGCGTGTCTTTTTTTCTTTCTCCCCACTCCAATAGGGCGTTGTTGAATGATTCTAGGTGCTGGTTGAGCTCGTTCAATAAGCCGTCGGCATCACGGAAATACCAGTCCAGATAAATTTCAGTGAACAGAAGTGTTAGATACTGAAAGTATTTCCATTGTATGGGTAAAATTCTTCGTGCATTAATGGCCTTTGTATGGCGTGCTATATTTTGGTCGTAGTCAAGTAACTGCTCGTATTTTAGCGGGCCTGTTGAGGGGAGCATACGCTCGAGCTCTTCAAGAAAGCGTGAAACTCCATCCTCTTCTCGAAGCTCAAGTGACTCATCAGTTAAGCGTTTGGTAACTTCGCGAAATGTGTCTTGACCGAGATCGTAGGGGTGGCCACCGAATAAACTAAGGAAAAATCGATTCAGGACAAGTTTGTGGGAAAAGGCAATGTTAGCCATTAATCCTCTCCCTGGGCATCAATAAGTTTTAATTCTGTTGCCATCAAAATGAGCCTCTCACGCACATGTGAAGTGAAATAACCCCATGCCGGATCAAGGCTGGCTGCTTGTATCAAGAGATCTTCGACTCTGTCCATAGGGATTTGGAAGTGTATGTGTATATTATAAATTAATGATTTGTCTGGGTCCGCGAAGATGTTTGCCGCTGCGAAGTCAAAAAACTGTCGTATATAATGGCTAGCATGGCCGGCCTCTTGCGCCCGCAGCGCTGAGTCAAGGAGAAATCTTTCAGGTTTCATCGGCATGATCGGCGAAGCAAAGTCTTCGGTGACAGGATTAAGTTGAGTAATCCAACGACGTGCGTTCTTGCGAACTATTTCAATCTGTTCACCAGTACCCGTTAGTGTGCTCTCGAGGCGTGAGAGTTTTTCCTTTGGGGTTCGATATCTATCACCGTCCAAGACAACAGTCTGAGAGTTTGAGTTAGCTCCGTCGAGCTCCAAAGTCGAAGCTACTGAAAATGCATTCTCTACGGAACCAAAAGTTTTGGTCCGGACATTCGCAAGAAGATTTAACTCTGCGGCAATCTGCTCTGTAACTCGAGCGGCAAGTTTGTCTTCTACCCAAACTCTAATTAAGCTTAATTGGTCAAGGTCGCCGGTAAGTTGATGCATTAATGCAGGCCTTGATCCGACGATACATGCAAGGTTACCAGCTGGGGTTGAGTGTAAAGTTCTGATCTGAACTAAATTCGTAAACTCAGGCATTCGTGGCCAGTGTGTAGAGACCACAATTTGTAGGTCGCGAGTTGCTGCTTCCTGCGCTATCCATGGGATCAATCTGCGTAGTGCAGATTCATGTATGGCCACTTCAAACTCTTCGAAAATCAGTAGCGCCCCATTAGGAGCTCTAACTATTTCTTCAATTAATTTCAGTGTTTTTTGCTCGCCAGCACCCATGTAGTGCGATGTGTATGATGTTTCTGCTGGAGGGATGCCTTGTATGACAGTGGCATAAAGAAAACGTACTAAACCAGAACGTTTCGTTGCGCGCTTAATGCTCACGTAGTTTCGATTTAGTATGGTTCTGGCGGCCTCAAGTAGCTGCCCGCGCTTAGCTTCACTTAAATCAATTTCACTTAGTTGAAATTCAAAATGTGACCTCTGATTTTCAAGTTCTATGTGGGGCATGCAATCTCTAAAGCCAATGTAGCGACAATAGCGTTCTATGCGCTTTTCTTTGCGAGGGCTCCAGCGTTCTTTCTTTTTATAATTAATGTCAGTTTGAATGCCGTGAAATTTCACCTCAACCAAAGAACCATTCCAAAGGTTCCCTGTGTGAGGGACAAACCAATCAGTCCACCAGCTACCATTGTCACCTTTCTGAAGTTGAAGGTATTGGTGCGGTTTAAAAAGGCAGGCTAAAGCGTGAAGTACTGTTGTTTTGCCTATTCCATTTTCCCCCATTAAGGCGATAAAGCCTTTTTCAGGGAATTCAATCACAACATTTTGAAGGCGCTTTAGTTTATGGAACGTTAGGCTCTTGATTGCAGTCACGTTCAAACGTCCTGTTCGTCAAACATCAATGTATAGAAAACTTCTTCTATTAGCCGAACCTTCCATGTCTCATCACTACGGCGCAGATTTTCAATGTTGTTATCGCCGTTGACATATATTATGTCGAATTCTTGATCTCGGCTGTTGTAAGCCTGCTTGTGGAACCAATCGTCAAGCGCGTCATTGTCCACCGTATTTATATTGCGCCAGAGAATCAATACTTGATAGTTGTCCGGCGTGCTGCCTATTACTTCGAATACATTTTTCGTCCGACGCACGCTTTTTACGCGAAGGCCTAGTAAGTAGTTGAAAGTTTCTATTATGTCGACTTTTACTTTGCGTGACTCATCATTGCGAACAATAGTTGTTTCGATGTTGAATGGATCAATGAATTTGTCAAGATTTAGAAGTTGAGCTCTGCTTTCTACTTCTAGCATGTAATTTAGAGTGTAGCTCTCTTTAAGCGATTTATTTTTTGGATTGTCAAGCAGGCCGGCTTGATCGGCTTTTGGAGCTAGACTGCTAAGGTTGCCTGAAACGTCCTCGTAGGATTCTAAGCGCACATATTTTATAATTTGAGATATTCCTTCGCGAGATACAGGCTTTCCTTCACTCCAAGAGCTAGAGTAAATTGCTTTTTGAAGGCGGGGGCGCAAAACCTTATCGAAATGATCGCCCATTTCAATAAGTATATAATCTCTTTTTTTGTCATCTAAACGCTGTAAATCCATTATTGCATGCGCTGTGCTTCCGGATCCGGCAAAGTAATCTAGTACAGTTCCCCCGGTTGGAGTTACGTACCGTATTACTCTTAATAGGTCGGGCCAATGTTTCGGGTTATCGAAAGCGCGATACCCAAACATGGCATCAAACTGCTGGCTAGCAGTTTGTGCATAGCTATAGAAGACGCTAGGCATTACTTGCCCTTCATCTCCTTCGAAAAGATATGAAATTCCGCTAGGAACTCTATTCTCATCTTCTCCGAACTGGATTTTTCCAGCGGCCTGCTCCTCCCAAAACCGCTCCGGGTTTGGATAGATCCAACCTCTGGAAGGTAGCTTGCACGGCTTTTGGGTGATGGGATGGATAATCTCATACCTAGGGCCATCACCTCCTGGCCAACTTAAGTTTCCATCATCGCGAAATGGACCTCGTGGCCCTACTTTCGAAAATCGTAGTAGTCGACGTCGAGGGTCTGCTAGAGGGATATTATCGAACCACTTTTTCCAGCCGTCACGAATTGCAACCCAATCCACTCCGTTTTCTTTACACAGCTTCGAAAAAGCTTTTTTTGCCTCATCAAGCCCTTCCCTTGGCTCCCGGAATTTTATTCCAGAAGCGGTTAAAGCTTCCTTGTTGGAGTTGGCCCAGACCAACATATATTCGTGACCGACCGAGAAAAAACGTGCGTCGTTTTTTCGGTTTCGATCCCATACTAATTTGGCTAGTTCATTATGACCATAGACTAAGTTAAGTAGCTCTGTCAGACGATGCTGCTCGTCATCATCGATACTGACAGTAATCGTTCCGTTTTTAGTTTGAAGGGCTCGTCCTAACTTTAGGCGGTCGACCATAAGTGAAGCCCAAGAGGAGCGTTGATAGGCATCTTTGTAGATGAAGTCATTGCCGCCGGTGTTATATGGAGGATCTATATATATGCAGCTTAATTTCTCTCGGTATCGGGCTTGCAGTAGGTTCAGTGCTTGAAAGTTTTCGCCATGTACCAGTAAGCCGTTAGTTTTATCGTCAATGTCTTCGATGCTTGCGATCAGTCTTTCCTTTAGATCTTGAGATAAAAATGCCGTATCGAGAGTCAGAAAAGGATTGGCTTTTAAGAAGCCATTTGTCAATGGTACTGAATACGTAGCGTTGTTAACTAGGTCTTCCTCGATTTCATCAATCGCAAAAAGTTCTACCCATACTTCACGTTGGTTGCGAGTTCTACCATCCCATCCGCGAACGGATACCTCTGCTTGCTCGCAGATGTCTGAATAGAAATTCTCATCGATGCGATCAAGAGTAATAAGCCAGTTGGTCTCAAGTATAAATTTTTTCTTGAGCCAAAGTTTTTTCTGGAAATTTTCTAGCTGTGCTAAGAATCCGATAATTTTGTGTGCTATACGGCGCATTGCCTTGATGCGCGAGAGATAGTTCTCAACGCGAGGTGCTGAGTCCTCTTCGATATCATCGAGTCGCATCACTTCATTCTTGATAAAGAAATCGAGCTCTCGGCGGAGAAATTTCCCTAGATCCTTGTGGATGAAATAGTCGAAGGTGTTTTTGGCTGTATAGTCTGTGAGGTGTTTTTCTATTGTCGAGCGGCCACGCTTATCGGCGGAAGCATCTTCCGCTAGAGCTCTACGCCAAGAATCCCAGTCAGGTATGTTCTCGGTCAAAGGTACACCAGCAGGGAGAGCGAGTAAGCTATCTATCGCTGAAGTGTTCAGTTCTTTCTGTTTTCTTTTTTTGCTATCAGGACGGTATTCAAAGTGAATCAACAGCTCTCCATTTTCAAGGCCCAATGGAGCTTCACTTAAAAGGAAGCGACGTTCAGCTTTAATATTACCATGCTCGGTATATGCTTCTGCCAACTCGAAGCGTACGCGTCCTTTGTTGGTTGTAAATGCATAACGAGTAAAATTTTCAGCGGTTTTGATATAGTACTGGTCTGCGTTTGCCCAGTGCAGTTTTACCTCTTCACCCTCGTAGGGAAGTGCATATACGCCCTCCTTGTAGCGGCGTAATGAAAGGAAGTCACCATCTCGGTAGTAACGGCTGAAAAAAGTATAGAGGTCCGAATAAACCTCGTTTTCCAATCGTACAATATCTGTGGTTTGAGATAGCTCATCTTTTAACTGTTGAACAATCTCAAGGCTGTTGGGATCTATTTTTAGCTTTCGAGCATTCTCTATGGCTTCCGCTAGATTTTTTTTCTTTTCAGCGAGGCCCACAGGCTGAAGCTCTTCAAGCGTGGTTCGCAGGGTTGGCAGGAGGTCTTGCTCCAGGAATCGGCTGATTTCCTCTCGCTTGGCGTTCATTATGCGATATATGCCGAAGTCTAAATCTGCCTGGTCCATCTGGAACATTTCTTTCAGCTTTTCTATCAACTGCAGACGATTGTTTTCGTTCGTGCTCATGGGGATTCGCTCAGGCGTAAGGGGTAAACAAGTTGCTATCGTGTGTTAGCAACTGCATCAATTTCGGATGGACGAAGAGTTTCTCTTTGCCGAGCTGGATTTCGCGCAATACACCTAGTTTTACCAAGTCTTTGAGATAGCGTGATGCAGCCTGGCGTTGTGCGATATTTTTATCGACCAGGTTAACAATTCGGCAATAGGGCTGTTCGAAGATCACGTCAACCAATTCGCGTGAATAGGTTTTCGGTAGCTGGTCGCGAACAACGTGAGTGGTGTGCTCGGATAATTTGCGGATTGCAGCAACCTTGGCGGTAGTCCATCGGGCCGTTTCTTCGACGGCGCTCAGCATGTACAGCAGCCAAGGTTCCCAGGCTTGCTCACGAGTTACGTCGAGTAGCAGTCGGTAGTAGTCGGCGCGATGAGCGATGATGTAGCGACTGAGGTAGAGGATGGGCAAGTTCAGCAAGCCTTCCTGGATCAGAAACAAGGTATTGATGACCCGTCCGGTGCGGCCATTGCCGTCGGTAAACGGGTGGATAGCTTCAAATTGGTAGTGCCCTATCGCCATGCGAACGAGTGGATCGAGGTCGGTCTCGTTGTGCAGGAAACGCTCCCAATTGGCGAGCAGATCGCGCAGGTGCTCCTCTCCTTCCGGCGGGGTGTAGATGATTTCACCGGTGCGTTCATTGGCAAGCTGTGTGCCTGGCGTGCAGCGGATATCCATGTTCACGCCTTTTAGCGTACGGCAGACTTCTACAGCTGTGCCGGTGGACAGTGGACGCTGGGCGAGAGACTGGAAACCATGATGCAAAGCTGTGCGGTAGCGCAGAGCTTCCTTAGTCGCAGGGTCTGCATGGTTGTCGCCGTCCTGGGCATGCTGGAAAAGCAAATCCGTCGTGGTGACGATGCTCTCTATCTCCGAGCTGTCTTTGGCTTCCAGCAGCGGGATGGTGTTGATCAGCATCGTCTGGTTAGGGATTAGTTCTGCGGCTTGCTTCAACTCTGCCAGTGCAGTGCGCGCCTCGATACAACGCTTGAGGACGGCACGTGTTTCCAGCTCGACAGCGGGCGGCAACGGCGGTAGCTGGTTATAGGGCTTGTCTGCCTGCCAGGGGAGGGGGGATGCAGTCATGGATACGTTTCTGATCCTTGAGTTATCCATCTAAGGCAAGGGGGGCTCTAGTGAGCGCCCCCCTTTCATGGCGTCAGTGTAAACATGTGATTGTTACGTGTCGTCATTTATTGATTTTAGCGACACGTTTTGTTTTTGTGTCGCTGGCAGCGACACGTTTGATTAACGTGTTCTTCAAATTTGTTTTTAGCGACATATCAGGCGACTGCCCAGCGAATAGTGAATAGCGCTTGAGTGCGGCTGGCACGGTGTAGGCGTTTCTCAAGTGCCTCGATGAGTGCATCGCGGCGCGCTTCAATTTCGTCTTCCACTATAAAGATCTCTTGGCGCTGACGGCGCTGCTCGCCTTCCACCTTGCGGATGTCGTCCTGTAAGCGACGTGCCTCGTCCATGCTCTGGGCGGTACGGGCTTGCCGTTTCAGGCCTTTCAGCTTTAGCTTGGTGTCTTGCAGGTTTTGTTCAGCGGCTAGAATGCGGTCTTCGGCCCAGGCATCCAGCTTTTCGCGCTCTTGCTGGAAGAACTTGTCGTTCTGCTCCAGTGCTTGACTCAGTGCGGCATCGAGCTGGCGGCGGACGTTGCCATTTAGATCATCCGGTGGCGTGCAGTGGGTTGACTCGGCGGTGGCTGACAGCTGGAAAAGTTTCTCGCAGGCTTCCTGATCGAGCAGCTCGCCGGTATCGGTCATTGCTGTAAATACCAGATGCTCTTCATGCTGGAAGCTGTCGAGCTCCAACAAGTTGAGTTGTAGCCAGCCCTGTTGACTGACCAGCTGCTCGATGACATTGATACGCGGGTTACGGACTTCTAGCCATTGCGCATAATTGAATCGTAGAGTTGCAGTGGGGGCAGGGGCGTTACGTCCCTGATCGAGCACGTATTCGCCCAGCGGGTGCGTCAGGCGGTAGATCCGGGTGTTTTCAATAAGGGCTTGTTTTGCCAATTCGCCCTTGCGAATGAGTTGGTAGTGTCCGGTTGCGATCTGGGGGAGGGGCGGTAGGTTGAGATCGAAGGTCAGGAACTTGTCGTCGAACCTGGCTTTTTCTGCCAGTACGTAATGGGTCAATTGCCAAAACAGGCGTGTGATTCGGTCCAGTTGGCTTTCAGCGCGCTCTTTGTGTGTTTTGAGCAAACTGTGGATATCGGCATCGAAGTTTTCCAGCAGGATCTTTTCGGTCTCCAGCATGCGCGCCTGGATATCAGCGTCCAGCTCGGCACGCAGGTTGGCAAAGGCGAAATCGATCTCTTGAGGAGTGCGACAGCGGTCGTAGATTTCAGCGATGCGTTTCTCGAAGTCGATGCCAGCTTCAATCCTGCCGAGCACTTGGTCAGACGCACCAAACACTCCATCGAACAGGTGAAACTTATCTTGCAGCAGCTCCAGAACGCGCTTGTCTGCAGCATTACGCTGGTTGAGGAAGTTGATCACGACCACGTCAAAACGCTGCCCATAGCGATGGCAGCGACCAATACGTTGTTCTACCCGCTGGGGGTTCCAGGGTAGGTCGTAGTTCACCACCAGAGAACAGAATTGCAGGTTTACACCTTCGGCAGCGGCCTCAGTGGCTATGAGTATTTCAGCTTGATCACGGAAGTGGTCGATAAGCGCTGTGCGGCGGTCGATGGCTGGTGAGCCAGTGACACGGTCGCTGCCTGAGTAGCGAGCCAGCCAGCGCTGATAAATGCCGGTCGCGCCTTCACCCTGGTTGCTGCCACTAAAGGTGACGACTTTGCCGGCATGACCATGGGCTTCCAGGAAGCGGGCCAGGTATTCCTGGGTACGACGTGATTCTGTGAAGATCACTACCTTGCGCGGTGCGCCCATACCGGACATACGCGCGAAGCCTTGCTCCAATGCGTTCAAAAGAGCGAAGGATTTTTGGTCCTCACGAATGCTGTGGGCTATTTCGATATAAACATCGAGTTCGGCAATTTCTCGACCCAGCAGCTCGACGTCGACTTTGCTGACGGTGTCAGTTACCTCGCTGTCTGCCGACTCTTCCGCCGCTTCGAGCAGATCTTCCTCCAGATCATCGTCTTCAATCAGGTGCTCTAACCATTCCTCGTCGATGCTTTGGCGATCCAGCAGTTTCTGTAGCCGCGTTTTGATTGCTTGCAGTGTGGCGAGGACTGCCTCCGTGGATGAGGCCAGCAGCTTGCGGAGTATGAGGGCCACTAGATGCTTCTGGCGCTGCGGGAAGCCGTAGCTGAAGTCGCGGTGTAAGTAAGCCGAGATCAGATCATAAAGCCTTTGTTCATCGTCACTTGGAGTAAAGGGTGTAGTCAGCGCGTGGCGCTGGGTATAGGGCACGTACTCTAGGACATCTTTGCGCAGTGTGCGTTTGATAAAGACTTGTAAGCGACGGCGCAAAGCGGCTAGGTCGCCATCAGTGTTGTTGTACTGAGCGCGAAAGCTGCGCTCATCGCCGAAGATGTCTTCGTCGATCAGCGAACTGAGACCATACAGCTCCATGAGTGAGTTCTGCAGTGGTGTGGCGGTAAGCAGGAGTTTGCGCCGCCCGGCCAGTGATCGTTTGAGGGATTGACCTGTTTCGTTGCTTTTCCGATGCGCGTTACGCAGCTTGTGTGCTTCATCGATGACGACGGTATCCCAGGGAATATTGCCCAGCTGCGTCTCCATCCGGGCGGCAAAATTCAGCGATACAATGCTGATAACGTTGCGGTCCAACGGGTCGTAGATGCCATCCTGGCGAAGCTGTTTCCAGGTGCGGGCATCCAGTATCTGGGTGGGCAAGTTGAATTTGTCGGACAGCTCTTGTGCCCACTGCTTGCGCAGTGCCGCTGGGCAGATGACCAAGAGGCGTCGACGGCGTTCAGCCCAGAGCTGGCAAAGCACTAAGGCGGCTTCAATCGTTTTACCCAGACCGACTTCGTCGGCCAACATCACACCTTTGCTAAGTGGGTTTTGCAAGGCAAAAAGGGCGGCATCAATCTGGTGTGGATTGAGGTCGACACTGGCATCGAAGAGCGACTGAGAAAGACGGTCTTCCTCGCTTGCCGCACGGCGGCGTGTCAGCTCCCAAGCAAAGTATTTGGCGTGATGGGAGGTAAGTAAGCTGTGGGTATTTAGTGTCGACATCAACTGCCCTCGGTAATGTCCATGGGCTCAATCTCTGCAAGCCCTGCGTTTGGATGTCGCCAGCTAGAATTACTCTTGATCTAAGCTATTGGCTGGCTTTTTTGCGGCTATGTATTGCAATTCCAAGTAAACGAGCACCTTTCAGGGTTATTCATGAACAACGTTTTCATATTTCGGATGACGTCGTGCAGTTTCACTCAAGATCCCAGCGTTCAAGGCTAGCGCGTATCGCTGTACTCACGACATCCGTATGCCTGTCGATGATTGCGCTTAACCCCTTGATCAATTCTGTCTGAATAGGGTCGGGGTCACCTTCATTCAGCTTTCTCACGATCTGATTCAAATTCCGACCTATCGCAAGCAGTTGGTAATTGGATTCACCCAATGCCTCGATTTCGCTCATGCCGAACTGCGCTTCATTTGTCAGTCCGGCCCGAATTGCGTCGACGATCCATCGACGCTGTGAGCATCGTTCGACTTCGGCGCGCTCTACAAGAGCTGCCTTTTCGGATGGTGTCAGTAGGATCTCAAAGCGTACCTTGGGCTCTTTATCTGGGGTTGGCTTTGTTTGCTGATAGGCCTTCGGCTCTGGTAATGCATCCGCGCTTTCTAGCTGTCTTTCAATCGCTTCCTTGAGCGCCGCACCGGGCTTCTTTCCAATTGACGCGCAGTAATCAGTCCATGGTTTTTTTAGTGAGCCCAGGTACACGTTCAGGTACGGATTTTCTTTCTCCATGGCGGCCGTCCAAAGTAATCAGCGTAATACAGCGAGATTTTTTTTCCAAAGTACGCGCGTACTTTACCGGCGTTTTGCCTATCCTGCACTAGTGCTCCACCGTCTTTCAAATTTGTTCATGAACAAGGAAAAATCGTAGTGGAGGTGGCGTTGTGTAATACAGCTTTCCGGTGAAAGCCTATCCTGCACTAGATCTCCAATAGGCTAAGTTCTTGTTCATGAACAAAGCCCGGACGGATTCAGCTACGGAGCCTGGCGCTATAGATTCAAAAACGTATCACCTGAAAATGTGTGTTCTTCTTCGTAAAGCGAGGTGTAACGCAGCTCAATCGAGACGTTTTTCGTTGTTAAGAAAGTAGCCAGCGCAAGCTCGCAACCAGAGTTGAACAGTTTCGATTTGCCCAGAATTTCGATTTCCATTCCGGGCCTTAAGGCGGCAACCTTGGTTGGCCAGCCAATAGAAAAGCAAAGCGGTTCCAAGCCCATATCGCGCAAGATTTTCGGCCATTGATTCTTGCCTAAGCCTGCATAGACTCTCCCCGATACGGAAACGCTCAGGGAAGTAAGTACCCCGAGCCCGATACCTTCATTCGTGAGATACAGCCCGTTCTTTCCGTTGGCACCTGCGAGGTGAGGCGTGACCATCAGGTAAGGTCTTACGGAAAGCACATTGTGCTGCTTAGCCATATCAAGCTGCCATAACGACACGCATAGGGCGCCAAACGCAACGGCAAGCGCGGAGAGAGAGATCAGGCGTTCCGGGGAGCTATCGATTCGTTTCCAGATTGACGCTGGAGGCTTTAGGCGTGGGCGCTGCATGCTTGCCTTCCCCCTTCTCTCAGAGGGCCTGTAAAACCAGTTGTGGGGTAATGCATAGGGGGTCCTTTCTCAGGCATATGCTTCTTGCGTTTTCACTGCTGCGTTGTCAGTCAGCGTGCAGTTGTTGCCTTGTTAGTCCGAAAAATGTCGGGCATGTGGCTCAAGATGTTCAAGCTGCGGTGAACTTACTATCACTTCGGTAGAGAAGAAGCGCTCTCTTGCTGCGAGATCGACACAAACTCGTCCAGATCAATTTCGCCGCTGATGTAGCGCTCGCCGAGGCGTTTCATACCCTCAGTGACTTCAAATCCAGACAGGTTTACTGAGGCGTTGGCAAAGTCCACGGTTTCCTTTCGTTTGCTCTGCTCGGCCTCCGATATCTGGTGTTCCTTGAGCTGGTCAGTTCCGGCTGAGGAGGCAACGTTGTCTTGCTGTTGAGTGGTTTTATGATTCTCTGAAGTCATGCTGTTTTCCTGACGAGTTTTGAGAAGTCTTGTTCATGAACAAGGAATTCACATTTGAAGCATTCCTGGTCGCGCGCAAGCACGCCTTGTAAACCGCGAGTGTGATGGAGGTACATGGCACTTGTGAAAGCGTGCATTGATCAAAGTACCAAGGTTTTTGCTGGATGTGGTGTCAAGGGCGGCACCGGAAGCCGCATGCGGAGCGGAGCCGAAGGCGAGCACCGAACGGGTGAGGATGGCGGGCGTAGCCGTACCCTTGACTCCACAGGAAGCGGTCAGCCTATCGCTAGGGGTAGGTCAAGGGCTCCGCCCGCCGTGCCTGCCCCGCGGCCAGTCCGGCAAGTTCGGACACGGGATGCAACCGAAGGGGTTGCCCAAGCGGAGCGCGGAGCTTCAGGACGGGTAACATCCCCACCGCTTGGATTTCTGATAGGTGTAAGGGTCTTCTCCCGGTGTCTCACCAAGGAGAGCCTCGGTTAGACTAGCAATTCTTTAAGGAAGTATTTCAAAGGAGTGAATCGGTGCAAACCAACCAAACCGTCAGTTGCCCACATTGCATGAACAACGTTCCATGGGGCGCCTCAGTTTGTAGAGGCTGCCACGCTGAAATTTCCTATGGCACCCCTCGGGCAAGTATCGTCTTTTTCATTGTCGTTTCGGTGGCGGCAGGTTGGTATACGGCGAAGCTCGTTCACGATTACCTGTCTACCAATTCGACATTCCTCTGGATTGTGTTTGGGGTCGTGTTCGCACTGGTAGGCGTTCTGTCCATCAAGATTTGTAAGCGTCTTTACACGGGCAAGACTTGGTTTCGACGGATCTACCGGACCAAATGACCAGCCGGCCCAAGACGAATTTGCACGCATAAATCATCACAGCACGCACGCTGAAATTGTCTTATTTTTGCCATTAGTTCATCAAATTCATGGTGTTAACGTTCTTTCATATCCCATCCCCCCGCCCTTCCCGCAAGCGGGAAGGGAGCGAGTCGCCCTCTGTCGTCAAGGGTGCAGGGGAGGCCTGCGGCCTTGATCCCCTACACCCATGCCGTGAGCGTTGGTCGCTCCTGCCGCGTCAAGGGGCCGAGTCCTCGTTGCTTCGCTCCTGCGGGCCGCACCAACCTCTTGACCCGTCATCCGCTTGTTGAAGGTACTCAGAAAAAGACCCCGCCGAAGCGAGGTCTGATGAGCCGTGCGTCAGGGGCTACTGATTTACTTTGCCCCCGGTAGCACTCCCCCAGTTTTTGCCCATGTTCTGCATGACGTGCTGTCGGTAGGCTGGGTTCCAGGCTGTGTTACCGGCCGCGAGGTGGTTCAAGCGTCCAGCAGTGACCATTTGCCCCGACTGCATGTCGCGGCGCGTGGACTGTCGGTTGAGCCCTTTGGTGATTGGTGAGGCGGCACCGCTTGCGATTCCACGTAGGGTGAGTCCTGCGCTGGATACTCCCCCTGCAAGGCTGCCGGCGACGGCATTGGCTTGCTGCAGCATGTACAGCACAACGACCGTCACCACCAAAAGCTCCAGGAAGGTGGATATCGGGTAGTCACCGGGTGTCGCGAGTATGTCGCTCGTTAGCGATGAGAAAAACTTGATCCCGAAACTGAGCACCGTGACAACCAGTGCGATTTGCAGGATGTAGGTGATGACCTGGGCGAACCAGCTATCGAACCATTTGGAAGTGAACTGACCAAACAACAGCATCATGATAAAAATTGGCCCGATGCCAAGCATGATCGACAGCATTCCCTTTGCAACGATGATCATTGCCCCCGCTGGAACCGCGATAATAAGTGTTGCCGCGTATACGATTATGGCGGTCAACAAATCAAAAAATATCATTCCGACGTCGTACCCAGCACGAAGTCCCATCTTCGTTAGAATATCGGCGCCTATTGCCCAGCCGTCGGACATGGCCTTGTCCACTACCTGAAACACAGACCTTGAGACCGTTGAGTCGCCAGTAGCTGAAAAGGCAGAAGCAACCCCTGTTTCCAGGCCGTGTAGTGCCTCCACTACCCACGACATATACGTGTCTGCATTCATTGCCAGCCCGCTGATAAGCAGAAACTTTCCGCAGGTCTTGAGGAAATGGGATGCGGGTTGTTCGATTGTGCCGGTGATCATCATGAAGCCCATCATGGTCAAATAGAGCGTTCCACAAAGCGTTACCGTTAGTGAAAAGTCATCGATGACTCGGCTGGACGTCACGCTTATGAAGGTCTGGAGGGTTTGGTCCATGCTCCCCGCCATCCATTCGAATATTCCCGTCGTGGTCGTCATTCTATTTTCCCTGACCCTCCGTGTCAGGCTACCTGTCGCCCTTGTTGATTGACTCATTCACTCAAGAGGGCGAAGGTGTTTTGCAATGTCCAAGCGCTATGACGAAGACTTCAAAGATTGGGTCGTTCTGCAAATGATGCCGCCCCTCAATCGCTCAGTGGCGGAACTCGCCGTTGCGCTTAAT
>Ga0182007_10000842_pt1 | contig 17012 bp, 17 predicted proteins | sample Sormic07211113_1_FD_123023 | JGI IMG/M metagenome (GOLD analysis project Ga0182007, IMG submission 123023) | Rhizosphere microbial communities from Sorghum bicolor, Mead, Nebraska, USA - 072115-113_1 MetaG | ecosystem: Host-associated > Plants > Roots > Rhizosphere | place: USA: Nebraska... | reverse complement strand
GGCCGTGCTGCCGACGTTGAGGGCGGGAAAGCCGCTGCGGCCGAAGCCGCGGATCGTGGGAGAGGGATCGAAGGCCTGCTGCATCTCGCGGTGCAGGCGATCCATCTCCGCGAACATGTCGCGAGGGAACAGGGATCGGTACATGGCGAAAACCTCCATTCAGGGTTGAACGGCGCGCCGGAGGCGTCTCCAGCGCTTCCGGTACCGAAACTAGGTGCTCCTCGACCAACTTCAAGAGGGGCGCTCAGATCTCCGCGTTGAGGATCCGGCGGCGGAATGGACGCACCAGCCGGTGCAGCACGCCGACCTGTTCGGCGGTGTCCGCGTAGCCGAGCAACTGGCCTGCCGCGCGCAGCATGAAAGGTGGGTTTCTCGCCTTGCCGTGGGAGATGAGGCGGACGTTGGTGCCCGCAGCCAGCGCCATGCCGGCCTCGATGCAGCTGTTGACGTTGTCGTCCGTGATGTCGGCCATGACCAGGAACGCGTTGCAGATCTTCGCCATGATCGCCGCGTGCAGCGACTCGCTCTGGATCTCGTTGCCGATGACGACGGGCATGCCGCCGACCTGCTCGACCAGGCGTCGCATCGCGCCGCCCGCCGCCGCCGCAGGCGAATCGAGGTCCAGCGCCCAGAAGATGTACTGCGGCGCCGGTGGGGTCACCCAATCGTCCCAGAGCCCGGCGAGCGCGGCGGTGACGGCCTCCGGGCAGGCGGTCGCATCGGTATTCATCCGCAGCCAGTGGCTGTCCGGCCCGTCGCCGCGCGACACCCTCGGATCCGCAACGACGATCGAAGGCAGGCCCAGCGACGCCGCGATGTCCATCTCGCGCAGGAAGTACTTGTAGGGGCCCGAGTCCCGGCGGACCTCGCCCGGGTCCTGCCGGTACGGGACGATGCCCACGAAGGCGCCGCAACTCGCGATGATCCGCTCGACCCGGTCGCCTTCGCCGAAGCCCTGCTGGTCCTTGGCGTCACCGACCAGCCGCAGGCCCTGCGCCACCAGTTCAGAGCACACCGCCGCGGCGCTGGACTTGTCGGCAGCCTGCCAGGAACAGCTGACGTACACGTCCCGGGCGCCGGCCGGACTCGGCAGCTTGGCGGAGGGATAGAGCGCGGAGATCAGGGCGAGCGCCATCGGCGCATCGAGGTCCGGCTGGGTGGCATCGATCCAGGTGATGCCCCGCATGAAGTTCTTCACATCGGCGTTCGCGAGGCGAAGCGCGACGACGCGGAATCCCTCGACGTTCGCGCGCTCGTCCATGGCACAGTTGTATTCGGCGGTGACCCAGCCTTTGTTGAGCGACTCCTCGGAGGCGACCAGCAGGATCCCGCGGCAACGCCCGATGGCGAGTCCCAGGTCCGTCGCCAGCAAGGAACCACCAGGCAGTTGGACCTCGTCGTGCCAGACCTTGAGCCCCGCATGCTCGGTCAGCCATCGGTACAACTGCCGGACAAAGACCTGGTCCTTGTGGGCGTAGCTCAGGAAGACATCGAAATCGCGCTTGTTCAGTGGAAGCGACATGAGCGGCCCCTACAACCCAAGCCGCTCGATCGCCGCGTAGACCGCGCGCACGGTGCTGCGGTCGAGCTCCTTGGCCAGTTCCGAAAGTTCGCCATACGGGACCATGAGTTCATCGCCGCGCTCGTCCTTGCGGGACGTCACCCCCTGGGAACGCTTGGTTTCCATCCAGGCGGAATGGACTTCCGCGGCGACGAGTTCGATGTCCGGCAGTTTCATTCCGTGGCCCGCTTCGCGCGCCAGTTTGCCTGACTTCGAGGCCAGCGCAAGCGCACGGATGCGGGCTGAACGGCTAACAGTTGTGAAGATGCCCGCCGTGCAGCGCCACATGCCGCACGTAGTTTCGCCATGCTTCCTGGGCTGCGCGGGCGCTGGCTTTCGCCGTTTCGATGGTCTGGTCCGGGGACGCGACATCGTCGTATTTCAGGAACACCCTCAAGGCTTCATCGGCTGCCTGCTTCGCCCGTCTCGCCGCAGCATCCGCCTTCATCGCCGTCGCCCTGAGTTGGGCAGCATCGTCGCCAAGCGCTTCCATATGCACCTCCATGTACGAATTAGGTTCTCATTACATGTAACGCACTGTACGTGTGTCGCAAATTGTGAGAAGACCACGGAAGAGATAGGCGGGACGGAATACGCGGGCAGCGCGGCCGACGCCGCCACGTGCCGAGGTGCAGGCGCCGGTCAGCTCGGCAGCAGCACCTTGTCGATGACGTGCACGACGCCATTGGTATTGAAGACGTCGGTGGCCACGATCCCGCTGCTGCGACCGCGCTGATCGATGACCTGGAGGCTGCCGTTGATGACGAGCGTCTGCCCTTGCACGGTGGCGACGGGCGTGTTGAGTGGAATCTCGGCCTTCAGCACGCGAGCCGGCAGCACGTGGTAGGTGAGCACCTTGGCCAGCAGCGCGGTATCCGCAAGCAGCGCATCCTTCGTCAGGCCAAGTTCGGCCAGCAGTGCGACGAAGGCGTTGTTGGTCGGCGCGAAGACCGTGTAGGGCCCCGGACCCTTGAGCGTCTCGACGAGGCCCGCGGCCACCACGGCCTCGACCAGTATGCTGAGGCTGGGCGTCGCCTGGGCCGTCTGCACGATGTCCTGGTTGGCCGGCAGCAGCACCCGATCGACCGTGTGCATGACACCGTTCAGTGCCGCGCCATCGGTGCTGATCACGTTGGTCACACGATTGCGGCCGTCGGTGACCTTCAAGGCGGAACCCTCGGCCTCGATCTTGAAGAAGCCACCGGCCAGAGGCACGATGGCTTTGCCGAGGGGGATGTCCGACTTGCGCACCGTGCCGGACAGCACGTGGTACTTCAGCACCGCGGTGAGCAGAGGCTTGTTGGCAAGCAGGGCGTCCTTGGTCAGGCCGAGCTCCCTCAAGAGCGCCGTGAAGGCATCGTTGGTTGGCGCGAAGACCGTGTAGGGCCCAGACCCCTGGAGCGTGGCATTCAGGTCTGCGGCATTGACCGCCTCGACGAAGACGCTGAGTTCAGGCTTGCCCTGCGCCGACTGAACCACGTTCGGAACGAGAGGCACGAATCCCCCGCCACCCCCTCCACCGCAAGCTGGAAGCAAAGCGGTCGCGCCTAGCGCAGCGACCGAGAGGACCAAGCGACGGCGTGGCAGCACAGACTTCATGGCATGGACTCCTTCTGGGGTTGATCGAACTGACCGCGGTGAACACTGACGCCGTGCTGTTACGGGAGGGGATGCCGACGTGGATCACACGCGGCGCGGCAGGGCGTGTAACAGTTCGCAGCGCCGTGAGCGGCCGCGGAAAGCTGGAGAATCCCACCCATGCGAGCAATGCGAGCAACCATCCTCAAGACCTGAACCCGCCGCCATGACCATCGACTCCTCCATCGTCAAAGCATTCACTCCGAAGGGCGTTCTGCGCGCCTCGATCAACCTCGGAAATCCGATCCTCGCGAACGCGGACAAGACGACCGGAGCGCCGGGCGGCGTCTCGATCGATCTGGCCCGCGCTTTTGCCGAGCGATTGGGGGTCGGGCTCGAACTGGTGATATTCGACGCTGCCGGCAAGTCGGTCGAAGCCGTTGCCAATGAGCAGGCCGACATCGGCTTCTTCGCCATCGATCCCGTGCGCGGCGCCCAGATCGCGTTCACCGAGGCCTATGTGCTGATCGAAGGCAGCTATCTCGTTCGCGAGGGTTCGCCATTGCGGCAGAACGAGGAAGTCGATCGCGAAGGACTGCGGGTGACGGTGGGCAAGGGCAGTGCCTATGACCTTTTCCTGACGCGCGAACTCAAGAACGCCAGCATCGTGCGGGCGCCGACTTCGCCCACCGTCGTGCAGACATTCCTGGAACAGAACCTGGATGTGGCGGCCGGCGTCAAGCAGCAACTGGAAGCGGACAGCCGCGCGCAGAAGGGCTTGCGGCTGTTGCCGGGCCGCTTCATGGTGATCCGGCAGGCGATGGGAACGCCCAAGAGCCGAGGCGCAGCGGCGGCTCGGGAACTCAGTCTCTTCGTGGAAGAGATGAAGACCTCGGGCTTCGTGGCCGATGCGCTGCGCCGGCATCACATCGAAGGCGCATCGGTGGCGCCGGTCACCGGTGAAGTGGCCTCGCGCTGACTCGGGAGCTCGACACCTCCCATGGCTGCCGACCTCCAATTCCTCGTCCATCTGGTTTTCATCAGCGCCGTTGCGCTTTTCCCGGTGGTCAATCCGGTCGGCACCGCCTTCGTGGTCATGCCCTATCTGTCCAGCCTCGACGACGCGGGCAAGCGACGCGCGGTGCGCCTCATCACGCTCTACGCGTTCTGCGTGTGCACGATCACGCTCCTGGTCGGGCACTGGATCCTCAGCCTCTTCGGGCTGTCCATCCCGGTGGTGCAACTGGCGGGCGGAATCATCATCTGCCGTTCCGGATGGGAGCTGCTGGGCGCGGGGGTTGCGCGGCGCGATGCAAGCGGCGGCGACGTGGCGCCCGCCCAGCAGCGGGACATCGAGGACCAGTTGTTCTTTCCGCTGACGTTTCCGCTCACCACGGGCGCGGGAACCATCTCGGTGCTGCTCACCTTGAGTGCGCATGGCGCGAACGCCGATCTCGGGCGGCAATTGCTGAACATGGGTGCGATCGAGGCCGCGGTCGTCCTCATGTGCGCGCTGGTCTATGTCTTCTACCTGAACACGCAGCGCATCCAGCGCTACCTCGGCGCTCGGGGCGAAGTGATCTTCAATCGCCTGATCGCTTTTTTCATTTTCTGTGTCGGCCTTCAGATCGCCTCGTCGGGCGTGAAGGCGCTGTTCCAGTGAGCCCCGCTGGCATGGCACGTCGATGGACTGGACAGTAGCGTCAGCTGGGGGGCTGTGATCGCGGTCACCGGCGCCGTCCGGGGATGGTCTGCCCCTATGGCGTCGGAATCCCAAGCTCCCATAATTTCTGCAGCCCGGACCTTGGCGCCCGGGCCGACACGCGGACTTCAACTCTGTTCGGAGGACATATGTCCAGACGCATGACCTGGCCACCACGCGACGTCGACCCGCTGCACTTCGCGGTGAACTGAGCCGCGGGCGCCCCGGCCGGCAGTGCGGCCCGGCGCCTCGAACCGGACAAGCGCGATGATCACGCCGAAGGTCCGTGCCATGGCTGCGGCGCTTCTCCTGGCGGCGGCAGGAGCCCAGGTCGCGGGCGCCGCGGATTTCGCCGCCGAGCGCCGGCGGATGACGCAGGAGATCGAGGCGCTGGCGCGCCAGACCGGCGCCGAGACCGGCCGGCCGGCCTTCGACACCCGCGTGATGACGGCCATGGACACGGTGCCGCGGCACGAGTTCGTGCCCGCGGAGCAGATCGACGTCGCGTATGCGAACCGGCCGGTGCCGATCGGCCATGGGCAGACCATCTCGCAGCCCTACATCGTGGCCCTCATGACGGACCTGGCCAAGGCCGAGCCCGGCCACAAGGTGCTCGAGGTGGGAACCGGCTCGGGCTACCAGGCGGCGGTGATGGCGCAGCTGGCCCGCGAGGTCTACAGCATCGAGATCGTCGAGCCGCTCGGACAGCAGGCGATGCTGCGCCTTCGGCGACTGGGCTACGGCAATGTCCAGGTGCGGCTGGGCGACGGCTACCACGGCTGGGAGGAACATGCGCCTTTCGACGCCATCCTCGTGACCGCCGCGGCCAGCCACGTCCCGCCGCCGCTGATCCGCCAGCTCAAGCCCGGGGGGCGGATGGTGATCCCGCTGGGCGCGGCGTTCATGGTGCAGCAACTGATGCTGATCGAGAAGAAGCCGGACGGAACGGTGACGACGCGCCAGATCCTGCCGGTGGCCTTCGTTCCGCTCACCGGCGGGCGCTGAGCCCGGAACGTCGATGGCCGCCGCGCCGCTGATCGCCGTGGCCCTGGTGTCGGCGGCGGCGCTGGCCTACGAGATCCTGCTGATGCGGCTGTTCTCGGTCATCCTGTGGCATCACTTCGCCTACATGATCATCAGCCTCGCGCTGCTCGGCTGGGGGGCCAGCGGCGCGCTGCTGACCCTCGCTCAAGCCGCCGTGCGGAAGCACTTCGCGCCGCTCTTCTGCGCCGCCGCCTCGGGCTTCGGGCTCGGTGCGATCGCCTGCTTCATGCTGGCGCAGCGGGTACCGTTCAATCCGCTGGAGATGTTCTGGGACCCGCGCCAGCCGGGATGGCTGCTGGCGGTCTACCTGCTGCTCCTGCTGCCCTTCCTGTGCGCCGGCGCCTGCGTCTGCATGACCCTGTCGCGCTTTCGCGGCCAGGTGTCGCGCATCTACAGCGTCGACATCCTCGGCGCCGGCGCGGGGAGCCTGGGCATCGTGGCGCTGCTGTTCGTGCTGTCGCCGGCCGACGCGCTGCAACTGATCGGCGCGCTCGGCTGCGTCGCGGCGGCAGTCGGCTGGATCGAATGCGGCGGTCGCCGGCGCTGGCCGGCGCTGGCGCTGCTGGCGCTGGCGGGCGTGCCCTTGGTGCTGCCCTCGGAATGGATGGCGCCCGCGATGTCGCCCTACAAGGAGCTGTCGCAGACCCTGCGAATTCCGGGCGCGCGGGTGGTGGCGCAGCGATCGAGCCCCCTGGGCCTCGTCAGCGTGGTCGAGAGCCCGCGCATCCCGCTGCGCCATGCACCGGGCCTGAGCCTCACCGCATCGACCGAGCCGCCGCCGCAATGGGGCGTGTTCACCGATGGCGAGGGGCTCAATGCATTGACCCGTTTCGACGGCCGGCGCGGCACCCTGGCCCATCTGGACCAGATCAGCTCGGCGTTGCCCTATCACCTGCTTCGCGCGCCGCACGTGCTGGTGCTGGGCGCCGGCGCCGGGCAGGACGTGCTGCAGGCGCACTATCACGGCGCGCGCCGCATCGATGCGGTGGAGCTGAACCCGCAGATCGTCGAGCTGGTGCAGGGCCCGTTCGCGGCTGCCGCGGGGGGCGTCTACGGGCCGATGGCGCATGTCCACGTGGCCGAGGCGCGCGGCTTCATCGCGGCCAGCCGCGAGCGCTATGACCTGATCCAGGTCGCTCTGCTCGATTCCTTCAGTGCGTCGTCGGCCGGTCTCTACGCACTGGCCGAGAACTATCTCTATACGGTCGAGGCCTTGCAGGACGACCTGCGCCACCTGCAGCCCGGCGGCCTGCTCGCAGTCACGCGCTGGGTCACGCTGCCTGCGCGCGATGCACTCAAGCTTTTCGCCGCTGCGGTGGTGGCGCTCGAGCGATCGGGCGTCGGCGACCCCGCTTCCCGGCTGGCATTGATACGAAGCTGGAAGACCGCCACGCTGCTGGTCAAGAACGGCGCGCTGACCCCGGAGGACATCGCGGCCGTCAAGGCCTTCTGCGTCGCGCGCTCCTTCGACCTGGCCTTCTACCCCGGCATGCGGCAGGGCGAAGCGAATCGTTTCAACGTGGTCGAGGGGCCGGACCTGTTCGACGGGGCGCAGGCGCTGCTCGGTCCGGAGCGCGGCGAATTCATGGGGCGCTACAAGTTCCACATCGAGCCAGCCACCGACGACAAGCCGCACTTCTTCCACTTCTTCAAGTGGCGGTCGCTACCCGAACTGCTGGCCTTGAAGGAGCAGGGCGGCCTGCCGCTGATCGAATGGGGCTACCCGGTGCTCGTCGCCACGCTGGTCCAGGCGCTGGTCGCGAGCCTGCTGCTGATCGGGCTGCCGCTGGCATGGGTCGCGCGTTCCGGCGCGCTGCGCGGAGTGAGCGCAACGCCCGGCGTGTCGCGCGGACGCGTGCTGGTCTACTTCCTCGCGATCGGCTTCGGCTTCATGTTCATCGAGATCGCGTTCATCCAGAAGTTCGTGCTGTTCCTGAGCCATCCGCTGTACGCGATCGCCGTCGTGCTGTTCGCGTTCCTGCTCTTCGCCGGTATCGGCAGCGGCGTGTCGGCTCGGCTCGAGGGATGCCCGGTGCTGGCGGTGGCGGCCGGCATCGCGATGTCGGCGGCGCTCTGCCTGCTCGTGCTGCCTTGGCTCTTCAAGCACGCGATGGGCTTGCCGGATGCGGCGCGGATCCTGATCGCGGTGACCCTCATCGCCCCGCTGGCCTTCTTCATGGGCATGCCTTTCCCGCTGGGCCTGGCCCGGGTGGAAGCGGCCGAAGCCCGGCTCGTTCCCTGGGCCTGGGGCATCAACGGCTGCGCCTCGGTCACGGCCGCGGTGCTGGCCACGCTGCTCGCGATCCACATCGGCTTCACCGCCGTGGTCGTCGCGGCGCTGCTGCTGTATGGCGTGGCGGCCGCGGCGCTTCCCGGCGGGCTTGACAGCGCATCGGCTTCGCCGAAGGATGATCGATCGTCGAAGCGCCTTGACCCAAGAGGATGAAACCTGCCGCGATCATGCTTTGGCTCGTCACTGCCTGCGCGATGGCGCTGGCAGCACCCGCCATGTTCCAGGACCGCCTGCTCTACCACCCCGCCCGCGCGCCGGCCGCCGAGATGGCGTCCGCCGGCCTCGTCGCCTGGCCGGCGGAGGGCGAATTCCGTGGCCTCGTGGCCGAGCCACCAGGCCCTGCGCGCGGGACGGCGATCGTCTTCCACGGCAATGCCGGACACGCCGGGCATCGCGGCTACTACGCCGCGATGCTCACCCGCCTCGGGTTGCGCGTCATCCTGGCCGAGTACCCGGCCTACGGTCCGCGCGACGGCGCGCTGGGCGAGCGCAGCCTGGTCGATGACGCTGCGCAGACCATCGCGCTGGCGCATCGGCTGCACGGCTCGCCCCTGCTGCTCATCGGCGAGTCCCTCGGTGCTGGCGTGGCCGCCGCGGCGGCCGCGAGTCAACGCGAGCAGGTCGCGGCCCTGATGCTGATCACGCCCTGGGACAGGCTCGAACAGGTCGCGGCTCACCACTATCCGTGGCTGCCGGTCGGCTGGCTGCTGCGCGACCGCTACGACAGCGTCGTTCACCTCGCGCAGATCGGCCGCCCCGTGCTGGTGGCCGTCGCAGAGCGAGACCGCATCATTCCGGCCCGTTTTGGCACGGCGTTGTACGAGACGCTGCCCGGACCCAAGCGGCTCGAGGTGGTCCGCGCCGCCGACCACAACGACTGGATCCGCTACGTCGACGATGCCTGGTGGCGCAGCGCATTGGGCTTCCTGCTCGGCGAGCCTGCTTCGCGCTGATGGACCGGGGTCAGGCCAGCAGGGCGGGGTTGGGAAGGGCCATCTAGTCGTTCTGCCAGGGCGGCAGCGGCGCACCACAATCGCTGCAGAATCGCGCCGTTGGCGAGTGCCCCTCGCTCAGGCATTCGTGGCAGGTACGGGTGGTGGGTTCGTGCGCCGTGCGCATTGCCGTGAACTCCGCGCTCACGATGCCGGTGGGCACCGCCAGGGTGCCCCACCCGAGCAGCATCATCAGAGAGGCGATCATGCGGCCGAGATCGGTCTTCGGCGTGATATCGCCGAAGCCGACTGTCGTCATCGTAGTGATCGCCCAGTACACGCCGACCGGGATGCTCGTGTACCCGTGGGCGGGCCCTTCGACCACGTACATCAGCGTACCCATGATCAGGACGACCAGCATCACGAAGGCCATGAAGACCAGGATCTTTCGCCGGGACGCGGCCAGCGCGCGGCCGAGCGCACCGAACTCATGGACATACTCGGTCAGCTTCAGGATCCGGAACAGGCGCAGCAATCGCAGCACCCGAACGTCGATCAGCGCGTGCAGGCCCGGCACGAAGGCGGCAAGGTATGTCGGGAGCACGGCGAGCAGATCAATGACGCCGAACACGCTGCGCGCGTACCGCAGCGGACGTTGGACGCATGCGAGGCGGGCGGCATATTCCAGCGTGAAAGCCAGCGTGAAGATCCATTCCAGCGCTCCGAACAGCGCTTGGTATCTGGCATGCACCGAGGCGATGCTGTCGAGGATCACCACCGCGACGCTGGCGAGGATGACTGCGATCAGCGCCAGGTCGAACCATCGTCCGGCCCGCGTGTCGGCCTCGAAGATGACCGTGTACACCTTCAGCCGCAACCCCGCCGCGGGGCGCCCATAAGGTTGCGCATCCCTTGCGCGCGAGGCGGGACTGGTCGTCATGGAAGAGATCGTACGCGAAGCTCCAGTAGCGCCCGGGACCGTCGGCGAGCAGGCAAGTCAATCCACCTTCGTTGAGGTATCGTCGCGCGGTGACCTTACTGAATGTTCGCCACTTGCGGGCTGACGAAGCCGATCTGCACCGACAGCTTCGGCTCGAAGCGTTGAGGGAATCGCCACGCGCCTTCGGCGACACACTGGAATCGCTCGAGCGCAAGGACGCTGACTATTGGAATGCTCTGACGCAGCGCGTGTGCTCGGTGGACGCGATGGTTGTCGCGCTCGACGTCGAACGCCCGATCGGAATGATCTACGGATTGCAGGATCGTCAGATTCGCCAGGGGGCAAGGCTTGGTGGTGTCTGGGTCGATGCGCAATATCGGCGGCGTGGCGCAGGAAGCTTGTTGGTGCACAACGTCATTGGCTGGGCGCAATCACAAGCTTTTGTCATGGCCCGCCTTTGGGTTGGACACGACGAGGAGGCTGCGATCGCCCTGTACGAGCGCTGCGGCTTCGTCTTTACCGGGGTGGCGCGGGCGCTGGAAGAGAGGCCCTCGATAGTGGTCCGCGAGATGCGGCGCGCCTTGGCATGACTGCCGACGCCAGAACGTCCTTCGCTATTTCAATGAAACTTGTACGACATTCAGCACATACGAAATGCTTAGGTCGAAGCCATTGCCGTTACTCGCAGTGATCTGCAACATATGGCTCCCTAGGCTCAGATTGTCAATCTTTGCGTAGTAACCATCATCGACGGATGGCGAAAAGATTCCAGGTCGCTGACCCTTGGGGCGAACCTTCCTGCAGAAATCGACGAAGATGTTCTTCGCTGGCAATGCGGTAACAAATGGCACCGACTTGACTCTGGAAATGCTTCCAGCAGCAACGCCATCAACTGTAACCGTCTTGATCGTGATTCCATTGATAAATCCGGCGTTGTTCATTCGCATTGTATCGACATCCAAGGTCACGCTTGAATCTTGCCCGCAGTCGCCCGGTGTATTCACTTGCACACTGTTAACGACTGGGAAAAAGAGGGTCGTGCCTTGCGGAATGCTGCAAGTACGACTGGCGGCGCCACCAAACGTCCCGGCGAGAAACCAAATTGACCCGCGCTGGCCCACCATGCAATCGTCACCGCTGATGTCGAGGTTGGGATTGTCTTTTTCCGGGATGGAGAGCAACCACTGCCACCACTGCGCACTCAACTCGTCAAGTGGCACAGCATCAGCCCTGCCGATAGCGGGCACAATCAACGCCGATGCGACTATGAGCGCTTGACCTGCATCTCTTAGCTTCTTATTCACGGTGAACTCCTGTCAGGTTGGATTGAACGACTCGACAATGAAGCCGCAAGTGAGGCAAAGAACGCTACCTTGAATGAACTCGTTTGGCGCTGACTGGCGGCGGAGATTAGGCCGAGGCTTGGCCACTGTCAATGAATTAATTAACTGTGCTGAGAAGAGGGCTGTTATCTCTCAGAAAGAAAGTGACTCGAAGGAATTTTTATTCCGTAACTCGAGGGTGACAGTGCACCGATGTAGCGCCAAAAAAGAATGAAATTCGTAACTATTGGGTGACACGGGAGAAACGTACTGGCGTCCTTGCACTATTCGCTGTAATGTCAAGTAAAGGACAGGTAGTTGAATCCGAAAGCGGGACCAGCATGTCGCTCAAAGCTCTAATCTCGGTCGCATTCGCGGCACTTGCCGTGACGGTACTGCCGGCAGCAGGTGCCACCTTTCGTATGCAGCAGGACGCGGCCCGCGTGAGTACCGGCAACGCGTCGGTCGTGTCGAGCGAGCGCCCGAACGACGCCCTGATGACGACGCGTACCGAGGGTGACGCAGACTTTGGGGGGGCGGTATACACCCCATTCGCTGAGGCCGCCGCGAAGCCAGTGCGCCGAGACAATCGGATGAGCGGGGACCAGAACGCTGAGAGAGCCGACCTGACTCTCAGTACGCTCACCGTACTGGCTGCAGTCGGGGCGCTCATCTACCTGGTGCGTCGGGCTTGGTCTGCCTGGTAGTCCATCCGCGCACTGGGCAATACGAAGTCGCGGGCAGGTTGCCTACAGAGGACCTACAGGCCCTCGCAGGGTCCGCCCGAACCTCGTCTGATGTGGCGCTGCAGAGCCGCCGGCAGGCTGCTGGTCCGACGCGGCCCTTGAGAGACCCTGCACGAGAACTCGGTCCGTCTCCCTTCGAAGCGCGCCCGTCAATTCCATGCAATGGAATGAGCCGGATGCGGCCGGTGCACCCCAGACCTAGACTGACGCGTCGAGTCAAAAGATGTTCGCACGCAGCGATGCACCCCCAAGGAGACCCTCATGCCCCCCACTCCCGCCCCGTCCCGGCGTCACTTCAACGCCATGGGAGGCGCACTCGCGCTCATGGCACTTGCCCCGCGCGCCTGGGCCGACGCCTTCCCATCGAAGCAGGTCCGCATCGTCGTGCCGTTCTCGCCCGGCGGCCCGACCGACCTCATGGCGCGCGCGATCGGCAAGATCATGTCGGCGCACCTGGGCCAGCCCGTGATCATCGACAACAAGCCCGGTGGTGGCGGCGTCATCGGCATGAGCGAGGTGAAACACCAGCCGGCCGATGGCTACACGCTGGTCTTTCCGTCGATCCTGGCGGTCACCAATCCGGCGCTGATGCCCGGCTACCCCTTCGACACCCTGCGCGATTTCTCGCCGTTGACCGTGGTGGGTTTTGTGCCCCACGCCGTGGTGGTGCGCACCGATTTCCCCGCGCCTGATCTGCAGGCACTGGTAGCGAGCGCGAAGGCCAGACCAGACGGTCTGTCGTACGGCTCGTCCGGCAACGGCACCTCGGCGCACCTGGGCGCGGCGCTGTTCGCGCAGCGTGCCGGCATCCGCGCGACGCACGTGCCCTACCGGGGCGCCGGCCCCGCGGTGCAGGACCTCCTGGGCGGGCAGATCCAGTTCATGTTTCTCGACATGAGCAGCGCCCTGCCGTTCATTCAGGCCGGCAAGCTGCGCGCACTCGCCGTCGCGACGGCCACGCGCTTCGACGGACTCCCCGCCGTGCGGACCGTGGCCGAGCAGGGCTATCCCGGCTTCGAGGTGCATGGCTGGTACGGCCTGCTGCTCAAGGCCGGCACGCCGGCGGCTGTGACGCAGCGCCTCTACGCCGAAGTCAAGCGCGCCCTCGACACGAAGGAAGTGCGCGATCTCTTCAAGGCCCAGGGCATCGCTCCCGGCGGCATGCCGCCCGAGGAGTTCACGACGCTCGTGCGCAACGACCTGGCGATGTGGAAGCGCACGGTCGAAGAGCTTCACATCACGCTGCAATGAAAAAGGAGCGCTCTCACATGCACATCGCGATCCCTGATGACTACCAGGACTGCGTCCGCGGCCTGGACTGCTTCTCGAAACTCGATGCCCACGAGGCGCGCATCTTCAACGACACGGTCAAGGGCACCGACGCGCTGGCCGAGCGTTTCGCCGATGCCGACGCCATCGTGCTGACGCGCGAACGCACGCGCATCGATGCGGCGCTGCTCGACCGCCTGCCGAAGCTCCGACTGATCAGCCAGACCGGCAAGCTCGCGGGCCACGTCGACGTGGCGGCCTGCACGGCGCGCGGCGTGCTCGTGGCCGAAGGCAGCGGCGCAGGGTCCGCCACTGCGGAACTGAGCTGGGCGCTCGCGCTCGCGAGCCGGCGCCATCTGGTCGACGAGGCCAACCGCATGCGCCAGGGGCTCTGGCAGGGGCACGTCGGCCAGCAGCTCGGTGGACAGCGCCTGGGCGTCTGGAGCTACGGACGCATCGGCCGCCAGGTGGCCGCCTACGGCCGGGTGTTCGGCATGAAGGTCTGGGTCTGGGGCCGCGAGGCATCGACCGACGCGGCGCGCGCCGACGGCTTCGAGGTAGCACCGTCGCGCAAAGCCTTCTTCGCCGAAAGCGACGTGATCAGCCTGCATGTGCGGCTCACCGCGGACACCCACGGACTGATCACGGCCGACGACCTCGCCCGGATGAAGCGCACGGCGCTGCTGGTCAACACCAGCCGCGCCGAGCTGGTCGCCAAGGGCGCCCTCGAGCAGGCGTTGCGCGCAGGCCGTCCCGGGTTCGCGGCGGTCGACGTCTACGAACAGGAGCCCGTCATGGCACGGGATCATCCGCTGCTCGCATTGCCCAACGTGCTGTGCACACCTCACATCGGGTACGTCGAGAAGGACAACTACGAGCGCTATTTCGGCATCGCCTTTGACAACATCAATGCGTTTGCCGAAGGGAGGCTCGTGGATGTCGTCAATCCTGAGGCGCTGGAGGCCTCGCGCCGCAGGGCCTGAGCGACACCGGACTCCCGTTTCTCGCCCCAGAACCCGTTGACTATCGTCCTCCGAGCGCGCTGTTTCGCCGAGGCGTCGCCGTCATTCAGGTAGCGGCAGGGCACTCGTGCACTTGAATTCGTCCAGGCAGACGCTGGAACGCACGCCGTCGACGCCCGGCAGCCGCATCAACTTGTCGATCAGGAACCGCGACAGCCCCTTGAGGTCGCGCGCGATGACCTTCATGACGAAGTCGTAGTCGCCGGTGATCGAGTAGCACTCGAGCACCTCCGGCATGTCGATGACCACGTTGGTGAATTTCGACAGGTCGCGGATATGCCCTTTTTCCATGGCCACGAGGATGAAGGCCACCACATGCAGGTCAAGCCGCGCTGGGGCCAGGCGCGTTTCATACCGTGCGATGAATCCCGCTTCCTCCAGTCGGCGGTGGCGGCGATGGCATTGGGCGGGCGACAGGCCCGCAGCCTCGGCAAGCTCCAGGTTGGACGCGCGCCCGTGCTCCTGCAGGAAGGCCAGGATCTTCCGGTCGGTACGGTCGAAATCGGGGTCGTACAAGATCGTCTCCTTTTTTTTGATCAGCGAGAAATTATGTTGCTTGTCCGAGGGTTCGCCCCAGCCCCCGATGAAAACAGATTGTTCGTGCGGAAGTTCACACTTCTTCCCCTAGAAGACGGCCGCAGACGGTGATCAAACAGGTTCCCGGTCGAAGCAGTCTTCGAAATTGAACCATGCCGACTATTTCTCACAAGGACATCAACGTGCAACATTCTTTCCTGCGCTCCTCCCTGGCCCTGATCGCCACCGCCGTCGCTTCAGCGGCGGCCACGCCCAGTTTTGCTGTCGAGAAGTCGGTCGCGGTCACAGCGATCGTCGAGCACAAGGCGCTCGACGCCGTGCGCGACGGCGTCAGGGACGAGCTGAAGTCGGCCGGCTTCGAAGCCGGCAAGAACCTCAAGTACGAATACCAGAGCGCGCAGGGCAACACCGGCACGGCCGCGCAGATCGCCCGCAAATATGTGGGCGAGCGGCCCGACGTCATCGTCGCCATCGCGACGCCTTCGGCGCAGGCCGTGGTCGCGGCGAGCAAGGACATCCCGATCGTCTACAGCGCGGTGACCGACCCCGTCGCGGCCAAGCTGGTCAAGGGCTGGGAGGCCTCGGGCACCAACGTGACGGGCGTGTCCGATCTCTCTCCGCTGGACAAGCACCTCGAGCTGATCAAGCGGGTCGTTCCCAACGCGAAGCGCGTCGGCGTGATCTACAGCCCGGGCGAGGCCAATTCGGTGGCGATCATCGAGGCGCTGAAGAAGGCCGTGCCGGCCGCCGGCATGACGCTGGTGGAGGGCGCCGCGGCGCGAACCGTCGACGTGGCGAGTGCGGCGCAGAGCCTGGTCGGCAAGGTCGATGTCATCTACGCGCCCACCGACAACAACGTGATGTCGGCATTCGAGGGCATCGTCAAGGTGGCCCAGCAGGCGAAGATCCCCGTGGTCGCGGCGGACACCGACGCGGTCAAGCGCGGCGCCGTCGCGGCGCTGGGCCTGAACTACTACGACATCGGCCACCAGACCGGCAAGATCGTGGTTCGCATCCTCCAGGGCCAGGCGGCGGGCACGATCGCCTCGCAGACCAGCAACACCTTCGAACTGCACGTCAATCCGGGCGCTGCGCTGAAGCAGGGTGTGACGCTGTCGGACGAGCTCGTCAAGTCCGCGCAAGTGGTGATCAAGTAAACCGGCATCGCCAACATGTCGCTCATTGCTTCACTGGGTGCCATCGAGATCGGTCTGATATTCGGACTGGTCGCGCTGGGCGTCTTCCTCTCGTTCCGCATCATCAATTTCCCCGACCTGACGGTCGACGGCAGCTTCCCGCTCGGCGGTGCTGTTGCCGCGGCGCTGATTGTCGCGGGCTGGAACCCGTTTGCCGCCACTGCGGCGGCCATCGTCGCCGGCGCGCTGTCGGGCTATCTCACCGCGTGGCTCAACGTGCGGCTGCGCATCATGCAGCTGCTCGCCAGCATCCTGGTGATGATCGCGCTCTATTCGGTCAACCTGCGCGTGATGGGCAAGCCCAACATTGCGCTGATCGACGAGCCCACGGTGTTCAGCCTGCTCGAATTCGGCGGTCTGCCGGACTACCTCCTCAAGCCGCTGGTGCTGCTTGCGGTCGTGGTCGCCGCCAAGGTTCTGATCGACCTGTTCTTTGCGTCGGAAGTCGGCCTGGCCATGCGCGCCACAGGTGGCAATCCGCGAATGGCCCGCTCGCAGGGCATCTCGACCGACCGGCTGACGGTGTGGGGCCTGGCGTTGTCCAACGGGCTGGTCGCACTGGCCGGGGCCTTGTTCGTGCAAAGCCAGGGCGGCGCCGACATCTCGATGGGCATCGGCACGATCGTGGTCGGCCTGGCCGCCGTGATCATCGGCGAGACCATCCTGCCGGCGCGCAGCCTGGTCATCACGACGCTGGCTTGCGTCCTCGGGGCCGTGCTCTACCGCTTCTTCATCGCGCTGGCGCTCAACAGCGATTTCATCGGCCTGAAGGCCCAGGACCTGAACCTGGTGACCGCCGTTCTGGTCGCGTTCGCGCTGCTCGTTCCAACCTACAAGCGCAAGTTGGCTGGCCTGTGGCCCGGCGTGCGC
>Ga0182007_10000837_pt1 | contig 17113 bp, 16 predicted proteins | sample Sormic07211113_1_FD_123023 | JGI IMG/M metagenome (GOLD analysis project Ga0182007, IMG submission 123023) | Rhizosphere microbial communities from Sorghum bicolor, Mead, Nebraska, USA - 072115-113_1 MetaG | ecosystem: Host-associated > Plants > Roots > Rhizosphere | place: USA: Nebraska... | reverse complement strand
CCTCGCCGCGCTCCACGATCAGGTCGCGCGTGTCCTGGCTGGCCAGGATGTGCTCGGCACCGTAACCCGCTGCGCCCAGCACGCGCACCGCGTGATAGTGCGTGAGCACCACGTACCTGATGGGCTTGTCGGTCACTTCGCGGATGCGGCGCACCACGTCGGCCGCCATGGCGGGCGTGGCCTGGGTGTCGGCCACCAGCACGCAGTCGTCGCCGATGACGATGCCGGTGTTCGGGTCGCCCTCGGCGGTGTAGGCCCAGGCATGTTCCGAGATCTGGCTGAAGGTGACCTTTTTCTCTTCCATGTCGGCCTGGCTGGCGAATTTCTTGGCTTGGCTCATCGGGTGTCTCCGTCGGTGGGTGGGTCTTGGATTCGTTTAAAGCAAACGAATTCGCGGTTAACGAATTTCCGCAGTGTAAACCGCGGATCAGTTAATGTCTAATCCCTTCTTCATGAACGAACGACCAGAAGGCGAGGCCGGCCATGGCAGCCAATGACACCGACCGCGCCCAGCGCGGCATCCAGAGCATCGAAGTCGGCGGCCAGCTGCTGCGCGCGCTGGTGCACCACGGCCGGCCCATGGCGCTGAAGGACCTTGCGCGCGAGGCCGACATGACGGCCGCCAAGGCGCATCCGTACATGGTCAGCTTCGGGCGCCTGGGCCTGATCGAGCAGGACCGCGCCAGCGGCCACTATCTGCTTGGCCCGCTCGCCTTGCAACTGGGCCTCATCAGCCTGCAGCAGGCCGACCCGGTGCACATCGCCACCCCGCTGATCGGCCAGTTGGCCCAGCAGACCGGCCACACCGTGGCGCTGGCCGTGTGGGGCGCGCGCGGCGCGACCATCGTGCGCACGGCCGAGTCGCCGTCGCCGGTGCACGTGAACATGCGGCACGGCACGGTGTTCTCGTTGACCAACACGGCTTCGGGCCGGGTGTTCGCCGCCTACCTCGATGCCGACGCGGTGCGCCAGCTGCTCGAGGAAGAGCGCCAGCGCCGGGGCCAGCGCAAGGGGGCAGAGCCGAACCCGCCCGCCGGCATGCCGCCGGTGCAGCCTCTGCCGTCGTGGAGCGATTTCGAGCGCCAGCTGCAGGAAGTGCGCACGCACGGCATCAGCCGTTCCGACGGCGAGGTCATCCAGGGTGTCAGCGCCATGGCCGCGCCCGTCTTCGACCACACCGGTGCCATCGTGCTGGCCCTGACCGCCATCGGCCCGGCGGGCATCTTCGATACCGCGTGGGATGGCGAGATTTCCCGTGCGCTCAAGGCTTGCGCGGGCACGGTGTCGCAGCGGCTGGGCGCCACCCCCGCGCCGGCCACCCCGGGCTGAAGGTTCAGCCCTTCCTGCCGCCCAGCAGCACCAGCGCGCCGCCCACCACGATGGCGGCCACGCCGGCCCAGGCCGGGAGGTTGACGGTCTGCTTCTCCTTCATCGAGAGCTCCAGCGGGCCCAGCTTGGCCTGATGAGTTTCCTTGGTGAAGCTGAAGCTGCCGAGGCCCAGGACGGCAATGCCGCCCACGATCAGCAGGATGCCGACGATGCGTGTCGCGTTCATGGGATCGATCCTCCGTCCATCAGGTTGTGACTACCGGGGCGCCTGCGGCGATTGCTGCTGCAGCTGCCCCACCCACTGCACCACCTCGGCCACCGCGGCATCGCTGGCTGCAATCAGTGCCTTCACGCCGCCGGGCGCGTCGGCGCTGGGCGCGGGGCGGCGCACGGTGAACACGCGCTGGCCCAGCACGCGGTCGCCGCCGGCCGTGCTGCGGACCAGCGTGGCGCGCAGGCGCACCAGGCCGACGCTGGCGCTTGCCGAGTCGAAGTACTGGCTGAATTCGTCGAGCGAGATGCGCAGCATGTCTGGCACCTCGCCCTTGCTGCGCGAGATGGTGGCGCTTTCTGCCGGGCCGAGCACGGTGCGGCGTTCGGCCAGCGTGTCGCTGAGCCGCTGGCGCAGCAGTTGCGCCGGCGGCAGGCTCCAGCGCGACTGGCCGTAGGGGCGCAGCTCGTTGGCGTCGGCGTAGCCCAGCCGGTAGAGGATCTGCGTGCCATCCAGGCGCGTGTTGCTGTCGAACTCGGCCAGCGCCAGCGTGGGGAGAGGGGCGGCGGAGGAGGGCGCGGCCGCGGCAGGCGCCGCCAGGCCGGGGCCGAAGTCGTAGAGCGTGGCGCGCGCGGGCTTGTCGGGCAGCGCGCCGCAGCCGGCGGCCAGCAGCACGCAGCCCAGGACGGCGGCAGCCGGGTTCATCAAGGAGCGAATGGCGTTCATGGTCGATGGTCCTCCCTCAATCAGGGCCGTGTCGCGGCCGGCGCGCTGAAACCCGGTTCGCCCGGACCCGCGGCCGCGCCGCCGTTGCCGAACAGCAGCGATTGCGGGTTGTCGTTGATGCTGTCCGCCGCGCGGCCCAGCCGGCGCACGGCGTGCGAGGTGTCGTCGGCTACGCGGTTCACGCGCGGCAGTGTGGCCGCGTTGAACGAATCGACCGCCTGCGCCAGCGCCTTGGTGCCCTCGCTCAGCCGTTCGACGGGGCCTTCGGGTGCGTTCAGCCGGCCCACGGTGGTGTTGAAGTTGTTGGCCACGCGCGAGACGTCGCCGGCCGCCTTCTTCACCGAGGCCATCGTGTCCGGCAGTTTGGTCAGCGCAGGGTTCAGGCCGGTCTTCACCGTGTTGTCCAGCGTCTTCAGCAGCGTGTTGGCGCTGGCCGAGGCGGCCGCGATGCTCTCCAGCGCGTCGGCCGCACGCTTCTGGTTGGGGTCGCTCAGCAGCGTGTTGGCGCGCTTCGTCACTTCCTCGACCTGGTTGATGATGGCTTCGCCGCGGTCCTGCAGCTGCGCCAGTATCGACGGCTTGAGCGGGATGCGCGGCGGGTTGTCGTCGTCCGGCTTCAGTGCCACGTTCGACTCGCCCTTGTCGTCCAGCGCGATGAAGGCCAGGCCGGTCACGCCCTGGTAGCTCAGCGTGGCGAAGCTGGAGGTGGTGAGCGGCACCCGCTCGTCGACCGAGATGCGCACGCGCACATTGCCCTTGACCTTGGGGTAGAAGTCGATCGACGTCACCTTGCCCACCGCGATGCCGCGGTAGCGCACCGTCGCCTGCGGCTGCAGGCCGCTCACGGCGTCGCGCGTGGAGAGTTCGTAGATGTTGCGCACGGTGTTGTCGCGCGTGAACCAGATCACCAGCGCGACGAGCGCGGCGATCAGGCCGAGCACGAAGGCGCCGGCGGCGAGGGCGTGGGCCTTGTTTTCCATGGTGTGTCTGCCTTTCAGCGTTCGCCCGCGCTGGCGGGCTGCGATGGTGCATCGGCGGGCTTGTCGTGCAGCGCCTCCAGGGCGCGCTGGCCGCGCCCGCCGAGAAAGTATTCGTGGATGAAGGGGTGCGGATACGCGATGACCTCGCGCGCCGTGCCGGTGACGATCACCTTCTGGTCGGCCAGCACCGCGATGCGGGTGCTCAGGTCGAACAGCGTGTCCAGATCGTGCGTGACCATCACCACCGTGAGGCCCAGCTCGCGGTGCAGGCCGCGCAGCAGGTCGCAGAAGCTGTCCGACGCCTCGGGGTCGAGGCCGGCCGTGGGCTCGTCGAGCAGCAGCAGCGGCGGGTCCATGATGAGCGCGCGCGCCAGCGCCACGCGCTTGATCATGCCGCCCGACAGGTCCGCCGGGCTCTTGTTCGCATGCTGCGGACCCAGGCCCACCATCTGCAGCTTCACCAGCGCCGCGTGGCGGATCAGCTCGTCGGGCAGCAGCTTCAGCTCGCGCAGCGGAAAGGCGATGTTCTCCAGCACGCTGAAGGCCGAGAACAGCGCGCCGTGCTGGAACAGCATGCCCACGTTGGCCGCGCCCGAGGCGCTGAGCTCGCCGGGCTCCTGGCCCAGCACCTCGACATGGCCGCGCGTGGGTTTTTCGAGCCCGAGGATCTGGCGCAGCAGCACCGTCTTGCCCGTGCCCGAGCCGCCGACCAGCGAGAGCACCTCGCCGCGGTCGATGTGCAGCTGCAGGTCGCGGTGCACCACCTGTTCGCCATCGGCGCTCTGGAACGCCGTCCACAGGCCACGGATGTCCACCACGGTGGTGTCGGTGTCGGGGCGCACGGGCATGCTCATGGTTTCACGCCCTCACGCACGGAAGCCGATGCCCTTGAAGAGCACGGCGAACAACGCATCGACCAGGATCACCGCGGTGATCGAGGTGACCACCGACGAAGTGGTGCCGCGCCCGAGGCTTTCGGTGTTGGGCTTGACCTTCATGCCGAAGTAGCAGCCGATCAGCGCGATCAGGATGCCGAACACCGCCGACTTGGCCGTGGCCAGCCAGAGGTTCGAGATCGGCACCGCGCGCGGCAACGCCGAGAGAAAGTAGGCCGGCGAGATGTCCAGCGCCGCGTCGGCCGCCAGCATGCCGCCTGCCAGCGCGGCCATCGAGGTCCACAGGCTGATCAGCGGCATGGCGATGGCCAGTGCCAGCACGCGCGGCATCACGAGGCGAAAGCCGTGCGGAATGCCCATCACGCGCATCGCGTCGAGCTCTTCCGTCACGCGCATCACGCCGATCTGCGCCGTGATGGCCGAACCCGAGCGCCCGGCGATCAGCACGGCCGCCAGCACCGGCCCGAGCTCGCGCACCAGCGACAGCCCGAGGATGTTCACCACGAAAGTCTCTGCGCCATATTGGCGCAGCTGCTGCGAGATCAGGTAGGCCAGCACCACGCCGATCAGCAGCCCGACCAGCGCCGTGATGTGCAGCGCCGTGGCGCCGAACTGGTAGAGGTGCCCCGAGAAATCGCGCCACGGCCCGCGGTGCGGCGCGCGGATCAGCTTGCCGATGTCGAGCGCGAGCTGGCCAATGAGTTCCGTCAGGTCGCGCATGACGAACATCGCGCGCGGCCCGAGGTGCGTGAACGCGCGGACGCGGTCGTTCAGCGAAGGCCCGGGTTCGGCCGGCGTCGGCACGGTGTACTGCGCCACCTGGTCGAGCACTGCCTTGTGCTGCGGCGACATCTCGAGCGTCGCGGGCCATTGGTGGTGCCAGTGCTCCCACAGCAGCTGCGCGCCGATGTGGTCGAGCTGTTCGATGGGGCGCAGGTCCCAGGCGCGGTCGTCCGCGGGCGGGGCGGCTGCCAGGTCTTTCGCCAGTGCCTGCCAGGCCGGCTTGGACGACATTGCCAGCGTGGTCCAGCAGCCGCTGGCCACCGTCCATTGGCGGCCGTCCTGCTCCCGCCGCCCGACGCGGGGCCGCGCGCTGTCGGCGGCGGGAGCGTCGGCAGGCGATGTGGCAGGGGACATAGGGCGGATGAGAGGGAAAGTTAACAGGTGCAGGGCTGGATGCGCGCATCGTAACCGGGTGCATCCGTGCGCCATGTGTCGCAGACCCCTCGTTTGCGTAGGGCGCGACGCCGTTTTTCGGTTTCCTTTTTCACGATTCGCGCCGGCCTCCGGCCCGGCCGCGGCCCGCTCATGCCGCGAAGCCCGCCGCCAGCGCCTCGCGCAGCCACGCCACGAAGGCCGTCACTGCCTGCGGCACGTGCGTGGCATAGGGCCGGATGGCATACAGCCGCTCGCCGAACGCGCCCACCGAACGCCATTGCGGCAGCACCTGCTGCAGCTTGCCCGACTGCAGCGCCGATTGGGCGCTGAAGTCCGGCACCAGCGCGATGCCCAGGCCGCCGAGGGCGGCGTCGCGCAGCGCCTCGCTGTTGTTGGCCACCAGCGGGCCCGAGACCGGCACCGTGATGCGCGGCGCCGCGGCCTTGCCCTTCTGCGGCGCGCGGGCCTCGAAATGCCAGGTCGGCGTTTCCTGCGCACGCGGGTAGTGCAGGCAGTCGTGGCCGGCCAGCGCCTGCGGCTCGCGCGGCGTGCCGCGGCGGCGCAGGTAGGCGCGGCTGGCCACCAGCACCGAGCGGGTCTCGCACAGCGTCCAGGCCACGTGCGTGTCCGGCGGCGCGGCCGTGTGGCGGATGGCCAGATCGAAGCCTTCCATCGCGAGCGAGCTGAGCCGGTCCGACAGGTCGAGCTCGATGCGCACCTCGGGCTGCGCGCGCAGGAAGTCAGCCAGCCGGGGCACCAGCTGCTGGCGCGCGAAAGCCACCGGCGCCGTCACCCGCACCAGCCCGCGCGGCACGCCCGCGAGGTCGCGCACGCCGGCGAAGCTGTGGGCGATCTGCTCGAAGGGGCCGCGCATGTCCTCCACCAGCCGCTGGCCGGCCTCGGTGAGCCGCACGCTGCGCGTGGTGCGCTGCACCAATGGCGCACCGGCCGCGCGCTCCAGCTCGGCGATGCGCTGGCTCATGGCCGCCTTGCTCACGCCCAGGCGCCGCGCCGCCGCCGTGAAGCTGCCCTGCTGCGCCAGCACCGTCAGCCAGTGCAGGTGCGTCCAGAGCGCTTCGATATTTTGGGGTTTCATGTATCCATTGTTCAGCAGGATGAACAATAAGTTCAAGCTTCGCGTCTAGGCGCGCGCCGAGGTGCTGCCTAAACTGGCCGCACCCCCTCATTCTTCTGCGTCAGCGAAAGCCTTCTCCATGCCCACCTCCATCGATCATTTCATCGGCGGCAAGCCCGCCGCCAACACCTCCGGCCGCAGCCAGGACGTGACCAACCCCGCCACCGGCGCCGTGACCGGCAAGGTCGGCCTGGCCGACGCCGCGCAGGTCTCGGCTGCCGTGGCCGCCGCGCAGGCCGCCTTCCCGGCCTGGGCCGACACGCCGCCGATCCGCCGCGCGCGCGTCATGTTCAAGTTCCTGCAACTGCTCAACGAGCACAAGGACGAGCTGGCCCACCTCATCACCGCCGAGCACGGCAAGGTCTTCACCGACGCGCAGGGCGAGGTCTCGCGCGGCATCGACATCGTCGAGTTCGCCTGCGGCATTCCGCAGCTGCTCAAGGGCGACTTCACCGACCAGGTGAGCACCGGCATCGACAACTGGACGCTGCGCCAGCCGCTGGGCGTGGTCGCCGGCATCACGCCCTTCAACTTCCCGGTGATGGTGCCGATGTGGATGTTCCCGGTGGCGATTGCCGCCGGCAACACCTTCGTGCTCAAGCCCAGCCCGACCGACCCGAGCGCATCGCTGCGCATGGCCGAGCTGCTGAAGGAAGCCGGCCTGCCCGACGGCGTGTTCAACGTCGTGCAGGGCGACAAGGCGGCGGTGGATGCGCTGCTCGAGCACCCCGACGTCAAGGCCATCAGCTTCGTGGGCTCCACGCCGATTGCCAACTACATCTACGAGACCGGCGCCCGCCACGGCAAGCGCGTGCAGGCCCTGGGCGGCGCGAAGAACCACATGGTGGTCATGCCCGACGCCGACATCGACCAGGCGGTGGACGCGCTGATCGGCGCGGGCTACGGCTCGGCCGGCGAGCGCTGCATGGCCATCTCGGTGGCGGTGCTGGTGGGCGACGTGGCGGACAAGCTGCTGCCCAAGCTGATCGAGCGCACGAAGACGCTGAAGGTGCTCGATGGCGAGAACCTCGCGGCCGAGATGGGCCCGATCGTCACGCGCGCCGCGCATGAGCGCATCACCGGCTACATCGATCTGGGCCAGAAGGAAGGCGCGAAGCTGCTGGTCGACGGCCGCGAGTTCGACGGCAACAAGGCAGGCGCAGGCTGCGGCGATGGCTTCTGGATGGGCTGCATGCTGTTCGACCACGTCACCCCCGAGATGCGCATCTACAAGGAAGAGATCTTCGGCCCGGTGCTCGGCTGCGTGCGCGTGGCCAACTTCAAGGACGCGGTCGACCTGATCAACGCGCACGAGTTCGGCAACGGTGTGAGCTGCTTCACCCGCGACGGCAACGTGGCGCGCGAGTTCGGCCGCCGCATCCAGGTGGGCATGGTGGGCATCAACGTGCCGATCCCGGTGCCGATGGCCTGGCACGGCTTCGGCGGCTGGAAGCGCTCGCTGTTCGGCGACATGCACGCCTATGGCGAAGAGGGCGTGCGCTTCTACACCAAGCAGAAGTCGATCATGCAGCGCTGGCCCGAGAGCATCGGCAAGGGCGCCGAGTTCGTGATGCCGACGGCAAAATAGGCTCACCCCCGACTCTCGCGCACTTCGTGTCGCTCGCATCCCCCCTCAAGGGGGCGCTCCCGGCGGCCCGGCGGAGCCGGTTCCGCGGGAGCACTGGTACTGGCAAATGGCAACGGCGCGGTGGGGCGCCGTGGGCAAATAAGAACGAGCAGAAGGAGACAACCAATTGAGCGACACCACCTTCGACTACATCATCATCGGCGCCGGCACTGCCGGCTCGCTCATGGCGAACCGGCTCAGTGCCGACAAGAGCAAGCGCGTGCTGCTCATCGAGGCCGGCCGCAAGGACGACTACCACTGGATCCACATTCCGGTCGGCTACCTCTACTGCATCGGCAACCCGCGCACCGACTGGCTCTACAGCACCGAGCCCGACGCCGGCCTCAACGGCCGCGTGCTGCGCTACCCGCGCGGCAAGACGCTGGGCGGCTGCTCCAGCATCAACGGCATGATCTACATGCGCGGCCAGTCGCGTGACTACGAGCATTGGGCCGACCTCACCGGCGACGACGGCTGGCGCTGGCAAAACGTGCTGCCGGCCTTCAGGAAGCACGAGGACTTCTACCTCGGCGCCGACGAGATGCACGGCGCGGGCGGCGAATGGCGGGTGGAGAAGCAGCGCCTGCGCTGGGACATCCTCGACGCCTTTGCCGAAGCTGCGGTGCAGGCCGGCGTGCCGCACTCCACCGATTTCAATCGCGGCAGCAACGAGGGCGTGGGCTACTTCCAGGTCAACCAGAAGAACGGCTGGCGCTGGAACACCGCCAAGGCCTTCCTGCGCCCGACCTGCTACGGCCGGCCCAACTTCGAACTCTGGACCGGCGCGCAGGTCTCGCGCCTGCTGTTCGAGACGCTGCCCGACGGCACGCGTCGCTGCACGGGCGCGGAAGTGTGGAACGGCAGCGAGATGACCACCGCGACCGCGTCGCGCGAGGTTGTGTTGAGCGCAGGCTCCATCGGCTCGCCGCAGATCCTGCAGCTCTCGGGCGTCGGCCCGGCCGAGCTGCTGCGCCAGCACGGCATCGACGTGGTGCTCGATGCCCCTGGCGTCGGCGCCAATCTGCAGGATCACCTGCAGATCCGCGCGGTCTACAAGATCGCCGGCGCGCCCACGCTCAACGTGATGGCCTCGTCGATGGTCGGCAAGGCAAAGATCGGCCTCGAATACCTGCTCAAGCGCAGCGGCCCGATGAGCATGGCGCCCTCGCAGCTGGGCGCCTTCACGCGCAGCTCGCCCGAGCACGAATGGCCCAACCTGCAGTACCACGTGCAGCCGCTGTCGCTCGATGCCTTCGGCGATCCGCTGCACAGCTTTCCGGCCTTCACCGCGAGCGTGTGCAACCTCAACCCCACGAGCCGGGGCTCGGTGCGCATCAAGAGCAAGCGCTTTGAAGATGCGCCGGCCATCGCGCCCAACTACCTGAGCACCGACGAAGACCGCAAGGTGGCAGCCGACTCGCTGCGCGTGACGCGCCGCATCGCCGAGCAGCCCGCACTGGCCAAGTACAACCCGCAGGAATGGAAGCCCGGCGTGCAGTACCAGAGCGACGAAGATCTCGCGCGGCTGGCCGGCGACATCGCCACCACCATCTTCCATCCGGTCGGCACCACGAAGATGGGCGCCGAGAGCGACCCGATGGCCGTGCTCGATTCGCGGCTGCGCGTGCGCGGCGTGCAGGGCCTGCGCGTGGTCGATGCCGGCGCGATGCCGACCATCACCAGCGGCAACACCAACAGCCCGACATTGATGATGGCCGAGAAGGCAGCAGGCTGGATCGTCGAAGACAACCGCTGAGGTCGCGCGCAGGGTGACAACGTGAAAGGCGCAGGCATTTTGTTCAAGATTTGCCGCGCCGTTTAGCCGACAGTGCGTTGTCCGGCGAGGCAATTCCGCTTTCGCTGCCCAACAACCCTGCCCTGGAAAGAAGCATGTCCGACATCAAGACGACCCCCGCGACAGGCGCCTCGCGGCGGCGTATTCTGGCCGGCGCGGCCGGCATCGCGACCGTGTCCGCCCTCGGTACTTCGAGCGCGGCTGCCGCGCAAAAGCACGCTGACCACACGAAAGGATCCCCCATGAGCTTTGTCACCACCAAGGACGGCACGAACATCTTCTACAAGGACTGGGGACCGCGCAACGCGCAGCCCATCGTCTTTCATCACGGCTGGCCCCTGAGCGCCGACGACTGGGACACGCAGATGCTGTTCTTCATCGGCAAGGGCTACCGCGTGATCGCGCACGACCGCCGCGGCCACGGCCGCTCCTCGCAGACCGCGGGCGGGCACGAGATGGACACCTACGCGTCGGACGTGGCGGCGCTGACCGACGCGCTGGACCTGAAGGACGCCGTGCACATCGGCCATTCGACGGGCGGCGGCGAGGTGGCGCGCTACGTGGCGCGCGCCAAACCGGGCCGCGTGGCCAAGGCCGTGCTGGTGGGCGCCGTGCCGCCCATCATGCTCAAGACAGCGGCCAACCCCGGCGGCCTGCCGATGGAGGTGTTCGACGGCTTCAGGGCCGCGCTCACGGCCAACCGCACGCAGTTTTTCATCGACATACCCACCGGCCCGTTCTACGGCTTCAACCGGCCGGGCGCGAAGGTCTCGCAGGGCCTCATCGACCGCTGGTGGCTGCAGGGCATGATGGGCGCGGCCAATGCGCACTACGAGTGCATCAAGGCCTTCTCCGAGACCGACTTCACCGAAGACCTGAAGAAGATCGACGTGCCGGTGCTCGTGATGCACGGCACCGACGATCAGGTCGTGCCCTATGCGAATTCGGGGCCGCTCGCGGCCAAGCTGCTCAAGCGCGGCACGCTGAAGAGCTACGAGGGCTACCCCCACGGCATGCTGTCCACGCATGCGGACGTGATCAACCCCGACCTGCTGGCATTCGTGAAGAGCTGAGGCCGGGCGCGCCGCGGTGTACGAACGCCGCGGCGTGTCGCATCAACGCTCGATGGTCTTGTTCCAGCGCGCGTTCCACGCCGGCCGGTTCGCGTTGATGCTTTCCCAGTCGATGGTGACGGCAGTCTTCATCCACTTGTTGATGTCCGCCACCTGCGCCGCGCCTTCGCCCACGGCCGGGGCCTTGGGGTTGGTCGGGATCTGCGCGCCGTACTGCAGCACGTTGGCCTGAGCCACGGGGCTCAGCAAAAACTCGGCGAGCTTCTGCGACAGCTCGGGCTCGCTGTTGTTGGCGATCACGCACTGGCCGACCATGAGCACCACGGCGCCTTCCTTGGGCGGTGCGTACTCGACCGGAATGCCCTTGGTCTTGAGCGCGGCCACGGCCGTGGGCGTGAGCGGGAAGATCGCCGCTTCGCCGGTCTGCACCATCTCCGAGAGCTTGGCCGAACTGGGGATGTACTCCAGCACGTTCGGCCCGATCGTGGTGGGCCAGGCCTTGAAGCCGGGCTCCACGTTCTTGTCGTTGCCGCCCTGGATGCGGTTGAACATCAGGAAGCCGTGCAGCCCGAAGGACGAGGACGACATCGACTGGAACACCACCTTGCCCTTGTACTTCGGGTCGGCCAGGTCCATCCACGAGGTGGGCGGCGCCCAGCCCTTTTCCTTGAACATCTTGGCGTTGTAGGCGAGGCCGGTCATGCCCAGGCTCACGCCGCTGGCCATGTCGTCCTTGAAGCGCGCGGCCGGGTAGATCTCGCTGAGGGACTGGCTGGGCTTCTGCTTCTGGCACAGGCCCATGCCGATGGCGCGCACCATGATGCCGTCGTCCAGGAACATCACGTGCATCTGCGGCTTGTCCTTGTTGGCCTGCGCCTTCGCGAGGATGTCGGAGGAGGTGCCGGGCACCACCACCACCTTCGCGCCGTAGGCCTTCTCGAAGGCGGGGAACACGTACTGCGTGTACGCCTTCTCCATGGTGCCGCCGTTCATGCCGATGTAGATGGTCTTGGTCTGCGCGCTGGCGATGCCCGCGGCTGCGAGCAGCGCGGCGAGGAGGAAGGGGGACTTGGCGGTGCGGGACATGGTGATGCTCTCCAATCAGTTCAGGTGGGGGAAGCGGCGAGGGATGGGGAAACGGGTTCTTCGTCGAAGCGCTCGATGGCGAAGGCGTCGATGGGCGTGTCGCTGCGGCCGTCGCGCGCCAGATCGGCCAGCACTTCGCCGGCGGCCGGGCCGATCTGGAAGCCCGCACCCGCGAAGCCGAAGCCGTGGAACAGCCCCGGTGTGGTGCGGCTCGGTCCGAGCACTGGTTCGCGGTCGGGCAGGTAGCCTTCGGTGCCGCCCCAGGTGCGGATGATGTGCGCGTGGCGCAGCGCGGGCAGCAGCTCGACGGCCTGCCGCGCGAGCACGGCGATGGCGTCGCTTTCGGCGCGAGCGCGTTCGGCATCGAGCGTGATGCCCGTGCCGCCGCCCATCACGAGGTTGCCGCGAGCCACCTGCCGGCAGTAGATGCCGCCGCCTTCCACGCCGAGGCTCCATTGCATGAAGTGCGGCACCGGCTCGGTCACTGCCATCATGGGGCTGCGCGAGAACATCGGCGGCTTCTCGCCGAACTGCGCCGCGATGGCGCCGGCCCATGCGCCCGCGCAGTTGAGCAGCAGGGGCGCCTGCACTTCGAGCGCGTTGCCGCTGCGCACCATGAACGTGGCGCCGTCGTGCGCGACCTCGTCGACCTTGTGCCGCTCGAAGACCAGCGCACCCGCGCGCTGCGCCGCCAGCGCGAAGGCCGGCGACACGAGACGCGGATTGGCCTGCCCGTCTTCCGCGCACAGCGAGCCGCCCACGGCGCGGGTGCCGAGCCAGGGGCATTGCTGCCGCAGGCGCGTGGCGGAGATCAGTTCGAGGCCCAGGTCGAAGTCGCTGCTCATCGCGCGATAGCGCTCCAGCGAGGCCATGTCGGCTTCGCTGCGCGCGATCTTGAAATGGCCCGAGCGGACGTATTCGCCGTCGGTGCCCAGCAGCTCGGGCAGCCGGCCCCAGATGCGGTGCGCGCGCTGCGTCAGCGGCAACTGGCTCAGGGAGCGGCCCTGCCGGCGCACGCCGCCGAAGTTCACGCCGCTGGAGCGCGAGCCGCAGAGGTCGCGCTCGAGAAGCACCACGCTGGCGCCCATGCGGCGCAAGGCCAGCGCGGCGGAGGAGCCGACGATGCCGCCACCGATGATGGCGACGTCGGTTTGCAACTTCTTGATCGAGCTCATTCAATAACCTCCGCGCTTCGCGCTGCGGTGCGCGCTTGCTTGGTGCGGCCCGGCGCGGCGCTCATGCGTCGGCCCCCTCGGCGGGCACGAGCCGGATCGGGATCGGCTTGATCGGCGCCTGCCCGCGCAGGCGGCCGACCTGCTGCAGCGGCTGCTGCGTCGCATGTGCGAGGATCTCGGCCGCGGCCACGCCGCACATGCGGCCCTGGCAGCGGCCCATGCCGACGCGCGACAGGGCCTTGAGCCGGTTCAGCTCGTCGGCACCGGCCGTGGCGACGGTCTGGCGCAAGGTGCCCGCCGTGACGTTTTCGCAGCGGCAGATCACGAGCTCGTCGGGCGCATGCGCGGCCCAGTCCTGCGGTACCGGGAAGGCGCGTTCGAGGCCCCGGCGGAAGCCAGCGAGCTTGTGCAGCCTGCGTTCGAGTTCGGCTGCGCGTGCCGTATCGACCGCCACGCCGTTGTCCGCCAGCAGCGCCAGCGCCGCTCGTTCGCCCGCCCACTCGGCCGCGTCCGCGCCCATGATGCCGGCGCCGTCGCCCGCGAGGTACACGCCCTCGACGCTGGAGCGCCCAGCCGCATCGCGCACCGGCAGGTGCGCGCGGTGCAGCGGCACGTAGTCGAAGCGGCAGCCCAGCAGGTCGGCCAGCTGTGTTTCGGAGCGCAGCGCGTAGCCGAAGCCGACGGCGTCGCAGGCCAGCGTGCGTTCTTCGGCACCGTCCTGCCAGGCCACGCCGGTCACGCGGCTTTGCTGTTCGTCGCCGAGCACGCGCAACGGACGCACGCCGCTGTGCAAGGCCACGCCGTGCGCGCGCAGCCAGCCGACGTAGTACACGCCCTTCGCGAACACCGCGGGCTGGGTCAGCATCGCGGGTGTGGCCGCGAGCTGGTCGGCAAGGCGCGCGGTGTCGAGCACCGCGGCCACCTTCACGCCGGCCTTCGCATATTGATAAGCCACGAGGTACAGCAATGGCCCCGTTCCCATGAACACCACGCGCTGCCCGATGGCGCAGCCCTGGAACTTGAGCGCCACTTGCGCGCCGCCCAGCGTGTAGACGCCGGGCAGCGTCCAGCCCGGCACCGGCAGCACGCGGTCGGTGGCGCCCGTCGCCGCGATCAGGTGGCTGTAGGGCACGCGGCGGTTGCTGCGCGTGGGGTTGTGCATCACGTCGAGCCGATGGTCCTGGGCGTTCCACACCAGGCTGTCGCCCAGATGCTCGATGCGGCCCTGCAGCGCGTCGAAGGCCGCGTGCACGGCATCGGCGCGCGTCGACTCGAAGCCATAGAGCGTTCGCGCCGTGCGCTGCGCGAGGCCGGCGGGCGGGCGGCGGTAGATCTGCCCGCCGGCGCGCGGCGCCTCGTCGATCACCACGGGCCGCAGGCCATGCGCCACCAGTGTCTGCGCGGCGCGCACACCGGCCGGGCCGGCGCCGACGATCACGGGGCGGATTGCGTCTGCCTTCGTCATGCGCCGTTCTTTCCGGTGACCAGCGCCATGCCCGGCGCGATGAAGGTCGAGCAGGCGCGCAGCCGCTCGCCTTCGTCCGTGGCAATCCAGCAGTCCTGGCAGGCGCCCATCATGCAGAAGCCCGCGCGCGGAAGGCCGCTGAATTCGTTGCGCCGCAGCTGATCGCATTGCGTGAGCACGGCAGTCAGCACGGTGTCGCCGGCCAGCGCGCTCGCAGGCGCGCCATCGAGGGTGAAGGGCACGGCTTCGCGCCCGCTTTTCTCGGCCACGCGGTGAAGCAGGGCGGGTGCAGTCATGGTCATCTATCTGCGCCCCACCAGCACGCGGTCGAGTCCGTAGACACGGTCGAGCAGCACCATTGCGAAGGCCGTGACGGCCACCATCAGCGCCGACACCGCGGCCATCAGCGGATCGATCGACTCGGTCGCGTACATGTACATGCGCACCGGCAGCGTCACCGTGCTCGGTGCGGTCACGAAGATAGACATCGTCACTTCGTCAAAACTGTTGATGAACGACAGCATCCAGCCGCCCGTGACACCCGGCAGGATCATCGGCAGCGTGATGCGGCGGAACACCGTGGCCTGGCTCGCGCCCAGCGACAGCGCGGCCTGCTCGGCGCTGCGGTCGAAGCCCACCAGCGCCGCCACCACCAGCCGCAGCGTGTAGGGCGTGACGATGAGCGCATGCGCCATCACCAGCCAGCCGAAGCTGCCCGTGCCGCCGACCAGCGCGAACAGCCGCAGCAGCGCCACGCCCAGCACCAGGTGCGGCACGATCAGCGGCGAGAGGAACAGGCCGTTGAGGAAGTCGCGCCCCGGAAATGCGTAGCGCGTGATCGCCATGCCGGCCGGCACTGCGAGCAGCGTGGCGATGGTGGCCGAGCTCAGTGCGAGCCACAGGCTGTTCCAGAACGACTGCATGAAGTCGGGGTGCGCGAACACCGCCTTGAACCAGCGCAGCGAGAAGCTGGTGGTCGGAATGGTCAGCGTGTTCTCCGGCGTGAACGCCACGATGCACACGATCACCAGCGGCGCCAGCATGAAGGTGATGACGAGCGCGTTGAACGCGAGGGCGATGGGCCCGTTTCTTTTCATCCCAATGCCTTCTTGTAGCGGCCTTCGACCAGGCGGTTGTAGCTGAGCATGACCACGAGGTTGGCCACCAGCAGCACCAGCGCCACGGCCGCGCCCAGCGGCCAGTTGAGTTCGCTCAGGTATTCGTCGTAGACGATGGTCGCGACCATCTTCAGCCGGCGCCCGCCGAGCAAGCCGGGAATCGCGAACGAACTCGCGGCCAGGCCGAACACGATCAGGCTGCCCGAGAGAATGCCCGGCATCACCTGCGGCAGCACGATGCGCCGCAGCGTGGTGAAGGGCGTGGCATTGAGCGAGAGCGCCGCGTTCTCCACGCCGGGGTCGAGCTTTTGCAGCGAGGTCCACACCGGGATCACCATGAAGGGCAGCATCACGTGCACCAGCGCGATGATCACCGCCGTGTTGGTGTAGAGGATCTTCACGGGCCCGACGCCCAGCAATTGCAGCAGCGCGTTCACCGCGCCCTCGGGCCCGAGCAGCATGCTCCAGCCGAAGGCGCGCACCACCACCGACACGAGCAGCGGTGCGAGCACCACCAGCAGCAGCACCGAGCGCCACGGGTTGCGCATGCGGCTCAGCACGTAGGCCTCGGGCGCGCCGACGAGCACGCAGATCAGCGTGACCAGGCCCGAGATCCAGAAGGTGCGCCAGAAGATGCCGAGGTAGTACGAGTCGGAGAACACCAGCGCGTAGTGCGCCAGCGTGAACTCGCCGGACTTCGGGCCGGTTGCCGGGTCGTACACGTTGAACGACAGCACGGCCGTGAGTGCGAGCGGCACCAGCAGCAGCGCGCTGAACAGCAGCAGCGCGGGGCCGGAAAGCCACCAGGGCGTGGCCTTGTTCTGCAAGGTGCTCATGCCATCACGGCCTTCGCGGTGGCGTCCGCGGGCAGCAGCCGCATGCAGTGCGCCGGCCAGTCGATGCCGGTGCGGGCGCCTTCTTCGAGCGCATCGCGCCCATCGTTGGGGCTCAGCACCGTGAGGTCGCCGATGGGCGTGGCCACGCGGTAGAGCCACTGACTGCCGAGGAAGAAGCGTTCCTGCACCTCGCCGTCGAGCCGGCCCCGGCTCGTCGGCACGAGTTGCAGCTTCTCGGGCCGCACGCTCAGCAGCGCGGCCGTGTCGACGCCGAAGCCCGTGTCGTCCACGTCGAGCGAGAGCGCGCCGACTTCGACGCAGGTGCGCGCGGCGCCGCTGCCGGACACGCGGCAATCGAGCAGGTTGGCCTTGCCGACAAAGGTGGAGATGAAGCGCGTGCTCGGATGTTCGTACACGCGCTGCGGATGGTCGATCTGCGTGGCGCAGCCGCCTTCCATCACCACCACGCGGTCGCTGATCGACATGGCCTCGCTCTGGTCGTG
>Ga0182007_10000836_pt1 | contig 17127 bp, 16 predicted proteins | sample Sormic07211113_1_FD_123023 | JGI IMG/M metagenome (GOLD analysis project Ga0182007, IMG submission 123023) | Rhizosphere microbial communities from Sorghum bicolor, Mead, Nebraska, USA - 072115-113_1 MetaG | ecosystem: Host-associated > Plants > Roots > Rhizosphere | place: USA: Nebraska... | reverse complement strand
CGACACGTTCAACGTCCCCATGCGCCGCTTCAAGGAACTGTGCCGGATGCTGGTGCGCCGCGACTTCGGCATCGAGTGGTTCTCCTACTTCCGTTGCGGCCACGCCCGCGAACCCGACGTCTACGACCTGATGTACGACTCCGGATGCCGCGGTGTGCTGCTCGGCATCGAGTCCGGTGACGACCAGGTCCTGCTCAACATGGACAAACGCGCCACCACCGGGCACTACCAGTACGGCATCGAACAGCTCAAGGCGCGCGGCATCTTCACCCACGCCTCGTTCGTCGTCGGCTTCCCGGGTGAGAGCCGGCAGACGGTTCAGAACACGATCGACTTCATCAACTCCGCCGGGCCGGACACCTTCGCCGTCAACCACTGGTACTACATGCACGCCACGCCCATCCACGTACGGGCGCCCCAGTTCGAGCTCACCGGCAACGGCCACACCTGGTCGCACCGGAGCATGAACTCGCACGAGGCCCTGGAGGCCGCCGACCGCATCTTCGACTCCGTGGTGAACGCGGCCTGGATGCCGGTCAACGGCCTGGACTTCTGGGGCGTCCCGTACCTCCTGGGCAAGGGCATGGACCGGGCCGAGATCGTCCGGTTCCTGGAACTCGCCAAACCCCTCACCGTCGCGAACGTCTCCCGCGCCGGCGCCGAGGAGTCCGCCGCCGCGGAGGCCCGGTTCCGCTCGTTCGTCACCGGCCTGGACCTGGCACCCGCCCGCTACCGCACCGCAGGGAGTGAATTCCGATGACCCGCCAGAATCCCGAGGAACCCGAGTACTTCCCCGAGGTCTTCCCGCGTGACGCCTTCCCCCGGTACACCTGGGACGACGGCATGCGGCCGATCACGCTGCCGCACGAGGTGTGGCTGTCGGAGACCACCCACCGAGACGGCCAACAGGGCGGACTGCCCCTCTCCCTGGACACCAGCAAGCGGATCTACGACATCCTGTGCGAGGTGACCGGCGAGTCCACCGCCATCCGGCACGCGGAGTTCTTCCCCTACCGTGACTCCGACCGCAACGCCCTGATCTACGCCCTGGAACGGCACCGGGACGGCGCCCCCGTCGAGCCGACCACCTGGATCCGGGCCCGCCGCGAGGACGTCGAGCTGATCAGGAAGATCGGCGTCACCGAGACCGGGCTGCTCAGCTCCGCCTCGGATTACCACACCTTCCACAAGTTCGGCTCGGGCGGCCGTACCGAGGCCGCCGCGATGTACCTGGACGCGGTGGCCATGGCCCTGGACCACGGCATCAAGCCGCGCGTGCACCTGGAGGACACCACCCGCGCCGCCCCGGAGTTCGTCAGCTCCCTCGTCGAAGAGGTCCTGAGGATCGCCGAGCCGTATCCGGCCGAACTCCAGCCCCGCTTCCGGGTCTGCGACACCCTCGGCATCGGCCTGCCCTACGACGACGTCGCCCTGCCCCGCAGCATCCCGCGGTGGATCCGGCTGCTGCGCGGCTTCGGCCTGACCCCGTCCCAGATCGAACTCCACCCGCACAACGACACCTGGCTGGTGGTCGCCAACTGCCTCGCGGCGATCCGCGAGGGCTGCGGAGTGATCAGCGGGACGACCCTGGGCACCGGCGAACGCACGGGCAACGCCCCCCTGGAAGCCGTCATGGTGCACCTGCTCGGCATGGGCTACTGGTCCTCCGCGGAGGTCAACCTGCCCGCGGTCAACAAACTCGTCGAGCTCTACGACGGCATCGGCGCCGGACCCTCCCAGAAGTACCCGCTCTTCGGCCGCGACGCCTACGTCACCAGGGCAGGCATCCACGCCGACGGCCTGAACAAGTTCTGGTGGATGTACGCCCCGTTCAACGCCCCCCTGCTCACCGGCCGGGAGCTGGACGTCGCCCTCACCAAGGACTCCGGCCAGGCGGGGCTGCTCTTCGTGCTGAACAAACGGCTCGCACTGAAGCTCGAGAAGGGCGACCCGCGGGTCGTGGAGGTGCTCGCCTGGATGGACGAGCAGTGGGACTCCGGCCGGGTCTCGGCCGTGGAGTGGAGCGAGCTGGAACCGGTCGTCGAGAAGGTCTTCGCCACCGGGGACGAGGCCAGCTGACATGCCAGGACAGGCACAAGGAGGCAGCACCGCATGATCGCCGCAACACCCGACATGGCGCCGGACCGGACCGGTCGTCCCCCCGCGACCTGCCCTGTCGTCGCGGAGTTCGCCCGACGGGCCCGGACCGCACCGGACCGGCCCGCGGTCGTCCTGCCGCGGGAGACAGTCGACTACGGCGAACTCGCCGCCCGCGCCGACAGCGTCGCCCGGGCGCTGCTCGACGCCCGCGGCGAGGGCGCCGAGCCGGTCCCCCTGATGGTGCTGCACCCGGCGTGGATGCTCGCCGCGTGCCTCGGCGTGCTCAAGGCGGGCAAGTTCTACGTCCCGCTCAACCCGCACCACCCGGCCGCCCGCAACCGCGAGCTGCTCCACCGGCTCGGCGCCCAGGTCGTCGTCACCGACTCCACCGGCCCCGAACGCCCGCTCGGGGACACGGCCGTGATCCGCGTCGAGGACCTCGACGAACGGCCGCTCGCGCCGAGCCCCGCCGTCGACCCGGACTCCTGGGCGTACGCGCTGTACACCTCCGGCTCGACCGGTCTGCCCAAGGGCATCCTCCACAACCGTGCCGACATGAGGCAGAACGTCGACCGGCACGCGGCGCTCGGCATCGGGCCCGAGGACCGGGTCACCCTGATCAACGCCGACGGTTTCATCGCCGCGGTGTCCAACCCGTACATCGCGCTGCTGAACGGCGCCGCCCTCGTGCCGTACTCCTTCCAGGGCGACGGGGTGCACGATCTGATCGAGCGGCTGGACGAGGCCGGGACCACCGTCTACTACTCGTTCCCCTCGTTCCTCAGGCAGGCCGCCGCGGTCGCCGAGGGACGCTCGACGGACCGTGTCCGGCTGGCCTACCTCGGCGGGGAGAGCGTTCACCGCGCCGACGTCCTGGCCGCCCGGCAGCTGTTCCCCGCCGCCACCGTCGCGGTCGGCCTGAACTCCACGGAGACGGGGCTGACCAGGCTCCGGCTCTTCCCGCCGGACGCCGAGATACCCGACCCGGTGCCGGTCGGCGGGCCGGTGCCCGGCGTGGAGGTCCGCGTCGAGTCGGCGCCGGGCCGGGCGGCGGGCGTGGGAGAGGCCGGACGGATCGTCGTCCGCAGCCGGCATCTGCACTCGGCGCAGTGGACCGACCAGGGCCCGGCCCCGCTCACCGAGGCCGTGCCGAAGGCGGACGTGCGGGACTTCCGCACCGGCGACCGCGGCTTTCTCGACGCCTCCGGGCAACTGGTGCACCTGGGGCGTGTGGACGGCATGGTCAAGGTGCGCGGCTACCGCGTGGAGACCGTCGAGGTCGAGTCGGCCGTGGCCGCGGTCACCGGCGTGGCCGAGGCCGCGGTGATCCCCTACGAGGCCGGGGACCGGGAGACCGAACTCGCCGCCTACGTGGTCGCCAAGGACCCCGGCCTCACCGACGCGGGTCTGCGCCGCTCCCTCGCCGAGACCCTGCCGCCCCACCTGGTGCCCGCCGCCGTGCTGCTGGTCCCACGGCTGCCGCGCACCCGCAACGGCAAGATCGACCGCAGGGCGCTGCCCGACCCGGCGAGTGGTACCGCCACCGCCCGGGCCACCGCCGCGCCACCCGCCGCTCCGGCCGCCGCCGCCGCCCCGGACGACCTCCGCGCGCGGGTTCTCGGGCAGGTGGCGGAGATCTGGAGCGACGTCCTGGGCTCGGGTCCGGTCCTGCCCGGGGACGACTTCTTCTCCCTCGGCGGCACCTCCATCTCGGCGCTGCGCGTGGTCGCCCGTATCCGCAAGGACTTCGGTGTGCCGCTCAAGCTCGCCGTGATCTTCGAGACGCCGTCCCTGGAGGCGGTGGCCGAATCCGTACTGCGTGGGCTGGAGCGGACGTAGAAAGGTGCCTCATCCAGCACTCTTGAACACCGAAGGAAGATCACAGTGAGCCGAGATCGGCACCCGGCCGAAATCCGTCCCGCCACCGTCGAGGACATGCCCGCGGTCTGCGAGATCGTCAACCACTACATCCGGACGAGCACGGTCAACTTCCGTACGGAGCCGCAGACTCCGGACGAGTGGACCAAGGACCTGCTGGCCTCGCGCGAGCGCTACCCCTGGCTCGTCGCCGAAGTGGGCGGCGTCGTTGCCGGCGTCGCCTACGCGGGGCCCTGGAAGGCCCGTAACGCCTACGACTGGACGGCCGAGTCGACGGTCTACGTCTCCCCGAGCCACCAACGGCTGGGGCTGGGCTCCCTCTTGTACACCCGCCTGCTGAAGTCGATGGAGGCTCAGGGCTTCAGAACCGTGGTCGCCGTCATCGGACTGCCCAACGACCCGAGCGTGCGGCTGCACGAGGCCCTCGGCTACACCGCACGCGGAACCCTGAAGGCAGCCGGCTTCAAGCACGGGAACTGGCACGACGTGGGCTTCTGGCAGCGGGACTTCCCCCTGCCCGCCCCGCCCCACCCGGTCCGGCCCGTCCAAGACATCTGAGCGGAGAGCGCATGGCATCGTCGGAGTTGGAGCTGGTACGGGAACTGATCGAGCTCAACTGGCACACCCGCAACGGCGATGTCGAGCCGAGACGGATCGCCTACGACCGAGCCCAGGAGGCTTTCGGCGACCTGGGCCTGCCGCCCGGCGAGACCGTCACGACCGGCGCCTGCACGGCGGAGTGGGTACGGCCCGCCCAGGAGGACGGCAGGGTCCTGCTGTACCTGCACGGCGGGTCGTACGCCCTCGGCTCCCCGCACTCGCACCGGCACCTGTCCAGCGCTCTGGGCGCGGCCGCCGGTGCGGGGGTGCTCGCCCTGCACTACCGCAGACCGCCCGAGTCGCCCTTCCCGTCCGCCGTCGAGGACGCGGTGGCCGCCTACCGCCTGCTGGTCGAGCGGGGCTCCCCGCCGGACCGGATCACCCTGGCCGGGGACTCGGCGGGTGCCGGACTCGCCGTGGCAGCCCTCCAGGTGCTGCGGGACGCCGGGGACCCGCTGCCGGCTGCCGCGGTGTGCATCTCGCCCTGGGCCGACCTGACCTGTGAAGGTGCCTCGCACACCACCCGCAGGGACCGCGAGATCCTCCTCGACACCGAGGACCTGCTGCGCATGGCGGGCCGCTATCTCGCGGGCACCGACCCGAGGCACCCGCTGGCCTCACCCGCCCACGGCGATCTGACCGGTCTGCCGCCCCTGCTGATCCAGGTGGGTTCCGAGGAGGTCCTCTACGACGACGCCCGGGCTCTGGAGCAGGCCGCGATCAAAGCGGGAGTGCCGGTCACCTTCGAGGAATGGCCGGAGATGTTCCACGTCTGGCACTGGTATCACCCGGTGCTGCCCGAAGGGCGGGCGGCCGTCGAGGCGGCGGGGGCGTTCCTGCGCCGCGCCGCACAGGAGGGGGCGAAGTGACCGACTGGATCCAGAGCGTCCCGGCACCGGCCGCCGTGGCTCGCGTGGTCTGCCTGTCCCGGGCGGGCGGCAGCGCACGCGACTTCGACCAGTGGCGCAAACCCCTGGGCGACGAGATCGAGATGTGCGCCGTCCAACTGCCGGGTCGGCTCGACCGGTTCCACGAGCAGCCGCTGAGCGATCTGCACCGGATCGCCGAGGAGGTGGCGGGCGCCCTGACCACTCTCTCCCCGCTGCCGTACCTGCTCTTCGGCGACTGCATGGGCGCCCTTGTCGCCTTCGAGACGGCGAGCACCCTCAGCCGCCTGGGCGCCGCGCCTCCGGACGCCCTCGTCGTCGCCTCCTATCCGGCACCCGACCGGATCCGCACCGAGCGCCCCTACGGCGACGGCAGCGCCGAGGACCTGCGGGAGCGGCTGCGCGAGGTCGGCGGCGTGCCTCCGGTCGTACTCGACGAGGACGAGCTGTTCGAGCTGATGCTGCCCATGCTGCGCGCGGACTTCGCCGCGTTCGAGGGGTACCGCTACCGGGACACCGCACCCCTGCCGTGCGCCATCCACGCCCTCGTCGGCGCCGAGGACCCGTATGTGACGGTCGCCGACCTGGAGGGCTGGCGGCGCCACACCACAGGGGAGTTCACCGCGCGCGCCCTGCCCGGCGGGCACTTCTTCCTGCACGAGGGCGAGGCGACCGTCTCCTTCGTCCGCGGCCTCGCCCTGGCGGGGAGCAACGGGTGAGCGGGGCAGGCCCGGTCGACCCGGCTCAGTGGCTGCGTGCCCATCGCACCGTGCCCGAACCCGCCCTGAGGCTGGTCTGCTTCCCGCACGCCGGCGCCGGACCCGGCGTCTACCGCCCGTGGGCGCGGCACATGCCCGCGGGCACTGAACTGTGGGCGCCCCGCTACCCGGGCCGGGAGGACCGGCTGGCCCACCCCTTCGCCGACAGCCTCGCCGTCCTCGCGGACGACATCGCGGCCGCCGTCGCCGCGGGGCTCGGCCGCGGGGTCCCCCTCGCGCTGTTCGGCCACAGCATGGGCGCGGTCATCGCCCACGAGGTCGCCGTACGGCTGGAACACACCCACGACATCCGGCCGGTACTGCTCGCCGTCTCCGCGCGCGAGGGCCCGCTCCAGGTCAGCAATGCCGGACTCCATCTGCTCGACGACGACGGTCTGCTCGCCCGCACCCGCGGCCTCGGCGTCCAGCCGTACGCCGACGCCTACGACGACCCGGAACTGCGGGACCTCCTGCTGCCGGTGCTGCGCGACGACTGCCGGCTGCTGGAGAACCATCCTCCCGTCCCCGTGGTCCCGGTGCGGGCACCGTTGCTCGCCTTCGCCGGACGGGAGGACCGGGCGTGCCCGCGCGCTCTGATGGAGTCCTGGGCCGAGGCCACCACCGGCGACTTCCGGTTGCTGGAGCTGCCCGGCGACCACTTCTACCTGTTCTCGCACACCGAGGAACTGCTGTCCGAGCTGATACCGGCGTTGTCGCAGGAGGTCCGCGCATGGCGGTGAGAGACGGGGAACCGACGCCCGCGTCCCGGCGGGCGCGGCCCTGGCGCCAGCTGCTGAGCGGGGGAGTGGGCCACACGGTCGAGTCGCACGACTGGTACGTCTACACCTTCCTCGCCGTCTACTTCGCGGACGACTTCTTCCCCAAGTCCTCGGGCGATCCCCTGACGCCGCTGCTCGACACCTTCGCCGTCTTCGCCATCGCCTTCGCCGCCCGACCGGTGGGGGCCGTCGTCATGGGAGCCTACGCCGACCGCTTCGGCCGCCGCAGCGCGCTGATGGTGACGATCTCCCTGATGGGCGTGGGCAGCCTGCTCATCGCGCTGACCCCGAGCTACGCCACCGCCGGCCCGCCGGCCCCCGCCCTGCTGGTGGTCGCCCGGCTGATCCAGGGCTTCTCCCTCGGCGGCGAATACGGCGCCGCGGTCACTTTCCTGGTCGAGTCCGGCGGCCCGCGGCGCGGGGCGCTCTTCGGCAGCTTCCAGTACGTCGCCTCCTCCGCCGGGCAGATCCTCGCCGGGCTCTCCACACTGGCCGCCGCGCAGTTGTCCGGTGACGGCATAGACCGCTGGGGCTGGCGGCTGCCCTTCCTGTGGGGCGCCGTGTTGTGCCTGGCCGGACTGGTCATCCGCCGTTCGGCCGAGGAGACCTTCCGGCCCGCGCCGGAGGCCGGCGGCAGACTGGCGCGCTCGGGCCCCTTCGCCGCCCTGCGCCACCACCCCCGGCAGGCGTTGCTGGTCGTGGGCCTCACCACGGGCGGCACCGTCGCGTTCTACACCTGGACCACGTTCCTGCCCGCCTACGCCACCGTGAACGCCGACGCGGACAAGGAGAGCGCCGTCCTCGCGGGCACCGTCTCACTGATCTTCTTCGGTCTGATCCAGCCACTCGGCGGCATGTTCAGCGACCGGGTCGGCGACAGACGGATGATGATCGCCTTCGGTACGGCCGCCGCGGTCCTGACCGTCCCCCTGCTCACCGCGCTGTCCTCGTCGTTCTGGTCGGTGCTCCTGGTGCAGTGCGCGGGCATGTTCATCCTCACCGGGTACACCTCGGTCGCCGGGGCGCTCAACGCCCGGCTCTTCCCCAGGGAACTGCGCGGCCGGGGCATCGGTCTGCCGTACGCCGGGACGGTGGCGCTGTTCGGGGGAACGGCGCCCTACGTGGGGACCTGGCTCAAGTCCATCGGTAGCAGTGCTCTGTTCCCTTGGTATGTGGCGGTCCTGTGTGCGGTGACGGCGCTGACGGCATCGCGTCTCTCCCCCGCAGCGTGGCGTCCGATGAAAGATCGGCCGAGTTTGCAGGAGAACATCCACTGGAGTCCGGGAACAGCCGAAAGGTCTACCCCCGGCGTGCCGGGCGATCGGCACGCCGGCAGTGAACCGCCCGCCGCGACCTGAGTTTCCTGCAGGGCAAATTTCAGGCCATCTTCCGTGCACCCGTCGACGCCGCCTTGTTCAGCTGTAATTGAGCACTAAAATGATTGATTGCGTGTGAATATGTGCGTCAAAGGTGCCGCACTCGGTCTTCAAGGGGGTGGGCGGCATTGTCCTTCGAATCGGTCGCGGCGTACGAGTTTTCGAATGCGCTGGGCAAGAGGGACATGCCTGTCTCCATTCCCGACCCCAGAGCTCCGTGGTCGATATCCCGAAGGGAAGAGGCGGGGCAGGACGCGGAGACCTTGGTCTCCGAACTCATCAGCGCCCATCGCAGAGTCGTACACGATCAAGGTGAACTTCTCGAGGCGCTGGAGTCGGCCCTCGCCGAGCTGGTGCGCGACTGCGCGCCACGGGAGACGGGCAGCCGGGAGGTGGACTCCACCTTCGAACGGGGCGCTCTGCCTGCGGCCGACACCGAGGTGCTGCTGTGCATGGACCCCGCCGACCTGGAGGAGGACCGCTTCTGCGAGGTGCTGCGGTACGCCGGCGAGGCGTCCGCTCGGGGAGTGGCCGTTCGGTGCATCTGTGCGGAGTCGATGGTGAATGTCCCGGGCGGCCGGGCGCACATCAATGAGCTCCAGGGTGCGGGGGCGGACGTCCGGATCGTCGCCCTGCTTCCCTTCCGCCTCCTACTCGCCGACCACCGTATCGCGCATATGCACATGGTCGGCCGGGACGGTGAGGATGTGCATATGGAAATCACCGACCTGAGCGCCTGCCAATTCGTGCGACAGGTATTCGACTACTGCTGGCTGGCAAAGACTTCATTAAGGTTTTCCCCGGAGGGGTGTGCGGTTCCAGGGGATTTCTCGGAACGTGAACTCATCATTCTCCGCATGCTGGCGAACGGCATGAAGGATGAGGCCATGGCGCGTGCTCTGGGGGTGTCCACGCGGACCCTTCGGCGGGCAATAACGGACATCATGGGAAAACTCAAGGCGAGCAGCCGGTTTCAAATGGGGGCGAGGGCCGCGGAATATCGGCTGCTATGGTCCTCCGTTCCCGGTGGCTGACACGAGCGACAGGGTTGCCCCGCCGGCGACGAGGGCGGCCAGCACCAGGAACGCTCGGGGATAGCTGTTCAGCCCGGCCGCGAGCAACGCCCCCGCTGCGGGCGCCGCGGCGAGCGCGGCTCCGGCGGGCGCGGTGGCCAACGCGTTGAGGGTGGCGTACCGCCCGATTCCCCATCGGTCGCTGACGGCTGTGGCCTGGAGCAGGGTGAACATCCCGCGGATCGCGCCCGTCGCCATGGCCGCCGCATACAGCAGGGGTGCGGGTCCCCGGACTGTCGCGAGGAACGTGATCGCGAGGGCACCGGCCGCCAGCAGCACCGTCATCCGGCGCTGAGTGGTGGTCCTGCGGGTCAGGGCCGGGTATCCGAGCCGTCCGAGGATCTGACCCGCTCCGCACAGGGAGAGGGCTCCGGCCGCGGTGCCGGTGCCGAAGCCCCGGTCGACCAGGAACGGCACCAGGTTGAGCGTCGTGGCGTAGAGGCTGAGGGAGGCCAGCGCCAGGGCTGCCGCCAGCAGCACGAACTCCCGGCTGATCACCACGGGCCGGATGTCCCGAAACGCGGTGCCGGACCGCGGACCTTCGGCCTCGGGCCAGGGCGTGCGCAGGTACAACAGGTGCAGCGGGGTGGCGGTGACCAGCAGGACGAGCGCGAGCAGCAGGAACGCGGCCCTCCAGTCCAGCCACCCGACCAGGAGCGCCGTGATCGGCGCGAAGACGACGCTGGCCAGCCCTCCGGCCAGGGACAGCAGAGTGAGGGGGCGCAGCCGCCGGGGGCCGTACCACCGGGTGAGGGCGGCGAAGGCCGGGGGATACAGCGCCGCGGCCTGCGCGAGGCCCACCAGTGCCCAGGCCGCCGTGAACCACGCCAGGTTCGGCGCGGTGGCCACCGCCACCAGCGCGAAGAAGCCGAGCACCGACCCCGCACTCATCACCCACCGGGGCCCGTGCCGGTCCAGCAGCCGCCCGACAGGGATACCGGCCACGGCGCTGGTGACGAGCCCCAGCGAAAAGGCGCACATCGTCGCCGTGGTCGACCAGCCGGTGTCCCGGGCGATGCTCGGCAGGCTCGCTGGGAACGCGTAGTAGAGCGTCCCCCAACTGGTGATCTCCGTGACGGACAGTGCGATCAGTGCGCGGCGTAACTCCGTCTCGGTGTGCGGCTCGGCCGCGCGCAACTCCTCCGTGTTCTTCTCTATAGAGAACTCCACGATACTATAGTACTGCAATGATGATCCTCACGGCACTGGGAAGCCGAATCCAGGAGCTGCGGCTGAGTCAGTCCCTGACACTTCAGGACCTCGCGGACCGGGCGAGGGTGAGTGTGAGCATGCTGTCCTCGGTGGAGCGCGGGCGGAAGGCACCCACGGTCGTGGTGCTGGCCCGTATCGCGGAAGGGCTGGGCGTGACGGCCGCGCAGCTGCTCGCCGAACCCGAGCCCGTCCTCGTCCGCCGCGCGGCCGAGCAGGATGTCGTGGACGAGCCCGGAGGGTGGCAGCGGACGATCCTGACACCGGTCGTTCCCGGCGTGAACTTCGAATGGATCCGCTCGGTCCTGCCTCCGCACTGCGACGCCGGCGAGTATCCCGCCTATGCCGGCGGCTCCCACGAGTACGTTTTCGTGGAGACCGGAACGCTGCGACTGACCGTCGGCGAGACGGTGACGGAGTTGGGCGCCGGGGACTCGGCCTACTTCGCGGCGGACGCGGTGCACGGTTACGCGAATCCGGGTGGGACGTCGTGTGTCTACTACGTCGCTGCGCTGATCATGCGCCCCCGCGGCCGGAGTGCCTCCTGGCGGCCGACGCGGGACTCCGGAGCCGAGTGAGCCGGGGTGCGCCGCGTTCCCACCGGGGGCCCGCATCGCCGTGGAGAGGGTGCGGTCCGCGGAGACATCGGTCGAGAGGGATCACCGGACGCCCTGACGATGTGTCAGGCGCCGTCCCCGCCCAGCGGTCGCTCTCCCGACCCGCGCACGATCAGCCGCGTCGGCACGGTCACCGTACGGGACCGGGTGCGGTCGCCGTCCAGGCGGGCCAGGGCCGTGGCCGCAGCCGCCCGGCCGATCTCCTCGGGGTCCTGGGCGACGACGGTCAGGGCGGGTTCGAGGGCCTCGGCCAGTTCCACGTCGTCGAAGGCGACGAGCGCCACGTCCTTGCGCTTGCTGCGGGCGAGTTCGCCGACTATCCCCAGCGCCACGATGTTGTTCCCGGCGAAGAGCGCGGTCGGCGGATCCGGCAGAGCCAGGAGCTGGGCCGTCGCGGCCGAAGCGGCGTGCCGGTCATGGGCGTTGGCGACCAGGGCGCGGTCGGCGGGCAGCCCCGCCTCCTGGAGGGCCTCGCGGTAGCCGGCCAGACGCTCGCGGCGGGTGTAGAGCTTGACGGGCAGGTCGCCGACGAAAGCGATGCGGCGGTGCCCGTGGGCGACGAGGTGGGCGACGCCCTCACGGGCACCGGCGCGGTTGGAGCTCACCACGCTGTCCGTGGCCAGGCCCACACCAGGGCGGTCGAGGAAGACGACGGGCAGGCCCGTGGTGCGGTGGGTCTTGAGGTGGGAGTGGTCGGCGCCCACGGACGGCACGACCATCAGGGCGCTGACCCGGCGGGCGAGGAACTTGTCCGTCAGGGCACGCTCACGGTCGGGGTCGTCCGCGGAGGAGCCCATCAGCAGGGTCAGCCCGCGGTCGCGGACGGTGTCCTCGATGCTCCTGGCCACGGCCCCGAAGAAGGGGTTGGCCAGGTCGGGGATGACCAGCCCGATGGTGGTGTCGGGCCCGCCGACCCGGATGTTGCGGGCCATCAGGTTCGGCTGGAAGCCCAGCTTGGCGACGGCGGCGAGGACCTGTTTCCTGGTCTCGGCGGAGGCGGGGCCGTCCTCGTTGAGGACACGGGAGACGGTCTTGGCACTGACCCCCACCTCGCGGGCGACGTCGGCCAGGGTGGGGCGGCGGCGGGCTGCCATGGAGGAAACGGTCTCCTGTGCTCGTCGGGTCCGGCCGCGGCCTCGGCCGGAACCTGTGAGTGTGTCGTCAGTTGGCCTGGACTCCCGCGGCCTTGGCCGCCTCGGAATCGGCTACGACAGTACCTCCGGCCTCGTCGACGGTGAGCGCCCCGGTCATGATGGCGACGACCTCCGCCATCGAGTGGTCCGAGGGCTTGATCACCGCGGCCCGCCGGCCCAGCCGGTGGACGTGGATACGGTCCGCGATCTCGAAGACATGCGGCATGTTGTGGCTGATCAGCACCACCGGCATGCCCTTGTCCCGGACCCGCCGGATCAGGTCCAGGACCTGTCCGGACTCCTTGACCCCGAGAGCGGCGGTGGGCTCGTCCATGACGACGACGCTGCCGGCCCAGGCGACGGCCCGGGCGACCGCGACGGCCTGCCGCTGTCCGCCGGAGAGCGTCTCCACCGACTGGGTCAGCGAGCGCAGTCCGATCTTGAGGTCGGCCATGTGCTCGGCGGCCTCCTGGCGCATGCGCTTCTTGTCGAGCATCCGGAAGGCGCTGCCGAGGATGCCGGGCCGGCGCAGTTCGCGTCCCAGGAACATGTTGGAGGCGATGTCCATGGAGGCGGCGACGGCCAGATCCTGGTACACGGTCTCGATGCCGTGTGCACGGGCGCTCTGCGGACCGGAGAACACGATCGGTTTCCCGTTCAGCCGGATCTCGCCCGCGTCCGGGATCACCGCACCGGTCAGCGCCTTGATCAGACTGGTCTTGCCGGCGCCGTTGTCGCCGATCACGGCCAGGACCTCACCGGGCAGCAGGTCGAAGTCGGCGCCGTCGATGGCGGTGACCTGGCCGTACCGCTTGACCAGACCACGGGCCTGCAGCACGGGCGTGGGAGTGGAGGTGGCGGTCATCGGGCCTTCTTCCGGGAGATCTGGTCGACGGTCACCGCGAGGATCACCAGGACGCCGGTGATCAGCGTCTGGTAGATCGAGGCGACGCCCATCAGCTGGAGCCCGTTGCGGAACACACCGACGATGAGGACACCGATGAAGGTGCCGAGCACCGAGCCGCGCCCGCCGAAGAGGCTGGTGCCGCCCAGCACCACCGCGGTGATGCTGTCGAGGTTGTCGGTCTGGCCGGCCTGCGGATCGCCCACTCCGGTGCGGGAGATGAGCAACAGGGCGGCGATGCCGTAGAGCAGGCCCGCCACGGTGTAGATGCCGATGGTCAGCCGGGAGGTGCGGATGCCGTTGAGGCGCGCGGCCTCCTGGCTGTTGCCCAGCGCGTAGACGTGCCGGCCCCAGCCCGTGCTGCTCAGCGCGTACGCCAGCAGCAGGAACAGGGCGATGGTGACCAGCGAGCCGTAGGTGATGTCGGTGTGGCCGAGCGGGAAGGTCTCGCCGAGGGCCGTCAGCGGGCCGGGCAGGTTGGTGACCGTCTGCTCCGCGGAGTAGATGTGGGTCAGCGCGAACGCCACGTTGAGCATGCCGAGTGTGACGATGAACGGCGGCAGCGGGATCTTCTGCACCAGCAGCCCGTTGACCAGCCCGAAGCCCCCGCAGACGGCGATGCCCAGGGCGATGGCGAGCAGCGGCGGCAGCGTGCCCTGCGCCGCCATCTTGGCGATCACGATGCTGCCGAAGGCCATCACCGCACCGCAGGACAGGTCGATGCCCGCGGTGAGGATGATCAGCGTCTGCCCGATGGCGAGCGTGCCCACCACCATGACCTGCTGCACGATCAGCGAGAAGTTCCCGCCGGTCAGGAACTGGTCGGTGGAGAGGGAGAAGTAGGCGCAGGCCAGCAGCAGGGCGGCCAGCGGTCCGGTGGTCGGTGCCGTGAGCAGCCTGCGGGCCGTGGTCGGCGCCTTGAGTTCGGCGTACGGCGATGAGGTGCCCGGTGGCGTGGTCGTGGCGGTCATGCGAAGTCCTTGTCGGAAGACTGGCGTACGGTCACGGCGGCGGCTCAGCCCCAGCAGTTCTGCAGACCGAAACCGGTGTCCTTCGAGGTGACCCCGGCCTGCGGCTTGTCGGTGATGAGGTTGACGCCGGTGTCGGTGTAACCGGACGCCTTCTTGCCGCTCTTGGCGTAGTCCACGACGGCCTGGACGCCCTGGGAGGCCATCTTCAGCGGGTACTGCTGCGAAGTGGCGGCGATCTTGCCGTCCTTGACGGCCTGGGTGCCGGTGCAGCCGCCGTCGACGGAGACGATCAGCACGTCCTTCTCCCGGCCCTTGGCCTTGAGCGCGGTGTAGGCGCCCAGCGCGGCCGGCTCGTTGATCGTGTAGACGAGGTTGATGTCCGGGTTCTTCTGGAGGCAGTTCTCCATCGCCGTCTGGCCCTTGGCCTGGTCACCGCCGGTGTCCTGGGCGCAGGCGACGTCCTTGTCGGTGGCGCCGAAGCCTTCCAGGAAACCGTTGTGCCGCTGCACGCCCACCGAGACACCGGGTGCCAGGTCGAGGGTGGCTATCTTCGCCGTCCTGCCCTTCATGGCGGCCTTGGCGTACTGGCCGATCAGCTTGCCGGCGTTGAGGTTGTTGGTGGCGAAGAGAGCGTCGACGGCGCTCTGCGGCTCGGTCGGCGTGTCCAGGGCGATGACCAGGACGCCCTTGGCGCGGGCCTTGGCGATCGCGGGCACGATGGCCTTGGAGTCGCTCGGCGTGATCAGGATGCCCTTCACACCGGAGGCGACCATGTTCTCGATCGCGGTGACCTGACCGGCGTTGTCGCCGTCGAACTTGCCCGCGGCGGTGACCAGTTGGGCGCCGTCCGCCTTGGCGGCCTTCTCCGCGCCCTCCTTCATCTTCACGAAGAACGGGTTGGTGTCGGTCTTGGTGATCAGGCCGACCTTGATGCTGCCCGAACCGGCACTGGTGGAACTCGATCCGGACCCGGACCCGCAGGCGGTCAGCGTGAGCGCGGCGACGCCCGTGCACGCGGCGACTCTGAGGAGGGAAACGGGCAGACGAGAAGTGCGAGACATGAACGGCTCCTGCGGATTGCGAGCGGCGCGGCCGGCATCGGTGGATGCCGTCCCGAGGTGTCATCGTTGACTTATGTCATCGTTGACACCGCATGGCGAGGATGATGGACTCCGGTTCCCGGCAACGTCAATGCCTTGTGCCAGTCACAAATCGGCAACGCGCGGCCGGCGAGCCCGTAGGTCCGTCAGAGAAGAGCAGCCCATGAGCCCGCGCCAGATCACCGTCCTGGGGGAGTGCGTCGCGGACGCCTTCGTCGACCCCGTGAGCACGTCGGGCGAGCTCGCCCTGCGCGTCCTGCCGGGCGGCGGCCCCGCGAACACGGCGGTCTCCCTGGCCCGGCTCGGCACCCCGGCGCGCTTCCTCGCACGGCTGTCCGACGACGTCTTCGGCCGCCTCTTCCGCGCCCACCTGGAGGAGTCCGGGGTCGATCTGTCGTCCGCCGTCCGGGCCGCCGAGCCCAGCACCCTGGCCGTCGCGGAGCTGGACGAACGGGGCCAGGCCGCCTTCTCCTTCCACGCCCAGAACACCGCCGACTGGCAGTGGACGGCCGGTGAGCTGGCCGGGGTCGACCTGTCGGAAACCGCTTGCCTGCACACCGGTTCCCTGGCCCTGGTCCGGGAGCCCGGCGCGGCGGTGGTGGAGGAGTTCCTGGCCGAGGCCGCGCCCCGGGCGACGATCAGCATCGACCCCAACGTCCGGCCCCTGCTCGTGGACCTCGGGGTCTACCGGGCCAGGCTCGCCCACTGGTGCGCTCTCGCCGACGTGCTGCGGCTCAGTGAGGACGACCTGGAGCTGCTGCTGCCGGACACCCCGCCCGAGCAGGCGTGCGACCTGTGGCACGCGGCCGGAGCGCGGCTCGTCGTGATCACCCGGGGCGGAGACGGCGTCCTGGCCTCGCTCGACGGCGAACGGGTGCGCCTGCCGGCCGTACCGACGGACGTGGTCGACACGGTCGGCGCGGGCGACTCCTTCACCGCCGGTCTGCTCCACCACCTCGGCGCCCGCGGCCTGCTCGGCGGGCGTCTGCCCGGGCTCCGCCTCGACGACGTCGCCGAAGCCTGTCTCTTCGCCACCCGGGTCGCGGCCCTGACCTGCTCGGTCCCCGGCCCCAACCCGCCCTGGCGGCACCAGTTGACCCCGCTCACCACCGCCGAACACGCCTGACGGCCCCGACAAGAGCCCGACAGGACCCGACCGAGCCCGACAAGGCCCGGTGGGCCCCGACCGACCCGACGACGAAGGACACACCACCATGCCCAAGACCCTGCTCGCCGAGTTCACCGCCCGCGAGGGAGCGGAGGACGAGGTCGCCCGTCTGATCCTCGACTACGCCGAGAAGGTGCGCGAGGAGGAGGGCAACCTCGTCTTCGACGTCCTGACCAAGGAGGCGAATCCGCGTGCCTTCTGGATCTACGAGGTCTACCGGGACGAGGACGCCTTCCAGGCGCACCTCAAGGCTCCTTACGGCGGCCCGTTCAACACCGTGCTCGCCCCCCTCATCGAGGAGGACGCCTCGGTGCTGACCTTCCTCGTCCCGGTCGGCTGACCCGCGCCGGCTCAGCCGTCGATACGGTGCGTGCTCCAGAAGGACGTGAGATCCGTGCTGGTCGCCGCCTGTGCCGCCGCCTTGAACTCGGCGGCGGTCGAGACGCCGTACCAGTGCGAACTCGCGTAGTTCTTCAGCAGGTTGGTCATCGCCGTGTCACCGATCAGCCGCCGCAGATCGTGCAGGGCGCACTTGCCGTACCCGTAGACGACGGTGGAGTACCGGGACGAGTGG
>Ga0182007_10000832_pt1 | contig 17182 bp, 14 predicted proteins | sample Sormic07211113_1_FD_123023 | JGI IMG/M metagenome (GOLD analysis project Ga0182007, IMG submission 123023) | Rhizosphere microbial communities from Sorghum bicolor, Mead, Nebraska, USA - 072115-113_1 MetaG | ecosystem: Host-associated > Plants > Roots > Rhizosphere | place: USA: Nebraska... | reverse complement strand
TCATCCATCAAATCGGCGCCGGGACTTCCAGGCGTCTTACACGCCCAGCCGTTCGCAGATCGCCTTGGTCGCCGCGGCGCCGTTCAGCGTGTAGAAGTGCAGGCCCGGCACCTTGGCGTCGATCAGACGCCGGCACAGGTCCGTCACCACGTCGAGACCGAACGCGCGGATCGCCTCGCGGTCGTCGCCGAAGCTCTCCAGCCGGCGTGCGACCCAGCGCGGCACTTCCGCGCCGCACATCTCCGAGAAACGCATGAGTTGCGAGAAGTTCGTGATCGGCATGATGCCGGGCACGATCGGCACGTCGACGCCGAGCTTCCTGGCGTCGTCGACGAAACGGAAGTACGCGTCCGCGTTGAAGAAGTACTGCGTGATCGCCGAATTGGCGCCGGCCTTCACCTTGCGGGCGAAGTTCGCCAGATCGTGATCGGGCGAGCGCGACTGCGGATGGTACTCCGGGTAGCCGGCCACCTCGATCCAGAACCAGTCGCCGAATTCGGCGCGGATAAAGCTCACCAGTTCCGACGCATAGCGCAATTCGCCGACCGCGCCCATGCCGGACGGCAGATCGCCGCGCAGCGCGACGATATGGCGGATGCCATGCGCGCGGTACTCATTGAGGATCGCGCGCAGGCTCTCTTTCGAGGAGCCGATGCACGACAGGTGCGGCGCCGCCTCGAGGCCTTCCTTCGCCATATCGACGACGGTATCGAGCGTGCCCTGTTGCGTCGAGCCGCCGGCGCCGAACGTGACGGACACGAACTTCGGCTTGAGCAACGCGAGCTGCGTGCGCGTGGCGCGCAGCTTATCGACGCCTTCCTGCGTTTTCGGCGGGAAGAATTCGAATGAAAGTTCGATCGGGTTCATGGTTCAGTCAATCAACCGAGACTGCGGTTGCCGAAAATAAGTGCGGACAGCAGCCATGAAACGATGCTGTACAGAATCGAGCCGAAGAACGCCGACCAGAAACCCGACACCTCGAAGCCCTTCAGCAGCGACGCGCCCAGCCAGAAGCACAGCGCATTGACCACCAGAATGAAGATTCCGAGCGTGAGGATCGTGACGGGCAGCGTTAGCAGAATCAGCACCGGCCGCAGAATCGTATTGATCAATCCGAGCACCACCGCGACGATCAATGCGGTGCCGAAACTGCGGATATGAATCGACGGAACGAGGTAGGTGATGATCAGCAGCGCAAGCGCGTTGATCAGCCAGGTCAGCAGCACGGTCATGTAGAGCTCCTTGCAGGCAGGATGTCCATTGAACGGGAAGGCGGGCATGGTGAACGAGGCGGCGCATCGTGCGCCGCCTCGTGCTTAAACCGTCATGCTTTCAGACCGCCCGCATCTTTAATAGCGGTAGTGGTTCGGCTTGAACGGGCCGTTCTTGTCGACGCCGATATAACCGGCCTGCGCGTCGGAGAGCACCGTCAGGTTCGCGCCGATGCGCGCCAGATGCAGGCGCGCCACCTTCTCGTCCAGATGCTTCGGCAGCACGTACACCTTGTTCTCGTACTTGTCGCCTTGCGTGAACAGTTCGATCTGCGCGAGCGTCTGGTTCGTGAACGAGTTCGACATCACGAACGACGGGTGGCCGGTCGCGCAACCGAGGTTCACCAGACGGCCTTCGGCCAGCAGGATCACGCGCTTGCCGTCCGGGAAAATGATGTGGTCGACTTGCGGCTTGATGTTGTCCCACTGGTACTGGCGGGTCGACGCCACGTCGATTTCCGAATCGAAGTGACCGATGTTGCAGACGATCGCGTTGTGGCGCATCGCCTTCATGTGATCGTGGTTGATCACGTGGTAATTGCCGGTGGCCGTCACGAAGATGTCGGCCTTGTCCGCCGCGTATTCCATCGTCACGACGCGGTAGCCTTCCATCGCCGCTTGCAGCGCGCAGATCGGATCGATTTCGGTGACCCACACCGTCGCGCCCAGGCCGCGCAGCGATTGCGCGCAGCCCTTGCCCACGTCGCCGTAACCGGCCACCACCGCGATCTTGCCCGCGATCATCACGTCGGTTGCGCGCTTGATGCCGTCGACCAGCGACTCGCGGCAGCCATACAGGTTGTCGAATTTCGACTTGGTGACCGAGTCGTTCACGTTGATGGCCGGGAACGGCAGGCGGCCTTCCTTTTCCATCTGATACAGACGGTGCACGCCGGTGGTGGTTTCTTCCGTCACGCCCTTGATGTGCGCGAGGCGCGTGGAGTACCACGTCGGGTCCGCGTCCAGATGACGTTCGATCGACTTGTACAGCGCGACTTCTTCTTCGTTGGTCGGCTTGGCGATCACCGAGCGGTCTTTCTCCGCCTTCGAGCCGAGGATCAGCAGCAACGTGGCGTCGCCGCCGTCGTCGAGGATCATGTTGGCGAATTCGCCGTTCGGCCATTCGAAAATGCGGTGCGAGAATTCCCAGTATTCGTCGAGCGATTCGCCCTTGAACGCGAACACCGGCGTGCCGGCCTTGGCGATCGCGGCGGCGGCGTGGTCCTGCGTCGAGAAGATGTTGCACGATGCCCAGCGCACGTCGGCGCCGAGCGCGGTCAGCGTCTCGATCAGCACGCCGGTCTGAATGGTCATATGCAGCGAACCCGCGATGCGCGCGCCCTTGAGCGGCTGCTGCGCCTTGTATTCTTCGCGCGTTTGCACGAGGCCGGGCATTTCCGTCTCGGCAATGTTCAGTTCCTTGCGACCCCAGTCGGCAAGCGACATGTCCGCAACGATGTAATCCTGGGAAGCTTGGGAATCGATAACTGCGGCGTTCATCACGCCCTCCTTTCTAAGAAATTGACTAGAAATTTGACGTGAGCGCGGTTCGATGCGGTGGATCGGAACGCGCGATGCGCATCCGACCCTTCCGATTGAAGCCTTCGAGCCTGGCGGGCGGCCGGCGAATGCAGATTCGCGGTACCCGTCGCAACGCTCCTCGAAGACGAACGGCGATTGTAGCAAATCGAGATGGCTTCGGGGCGTGGATCGGGTATGCGAGCGGGTTGTTTTCCGGATACGGAAAACCGCTGCGGGGAACAGCTGGGCGGGCGTCCCCGTGATGTGTGGGCGTTGCGCGGCCGAGCGGCCTGCGCGTTATACAGCGGGCGCGGCGGGCTCCTGCGCCATGTTCGCCGTTCGCAGTTGCGCGATGCCTGCCCGCGCGGTCTCGACAAACTGCCTCGAATACCTGAACGCATCGGCGACGTCGGCGGGATGCACGGTGGCCAGCCCGAGCGCGATGCGGAAGTAGCGCTCGGCGTGGATGCCCGCGTGGTAATGCATGCGCACGCGCTTCGCATCGTCGAGGCGGCGGTTGCCGAAAATGTCGCGCAGCGCCCACGAAAACGCGCCGTCTTCGCCGCCCCGAACGCGAAACGCGTCGTCCATTGGGAAACCACCGAGCGCGGCGTAGGCCGCGCGGCGAATGATCAGGCTGCTCGGCACCGTATTGCTGAGCGTCGCGGCGTGTTTGGCGAAATCGGCATGGCCGGTGATGTCGGCTGGAAAACCGGTGTATTCGACGTCGAGCCGCACGGACACTTCTGTCGGGTTCTTCGCGAGAAACGAGCTTGCCGCGGCAAGCGCGCCGGGCAGGTATTCGTCGTCGGCGTCGAGGAAGGCGAGCAGATCGTGCGAAGCATGCAGCGCGCCCCAGTTGCGCGCCCGCGCGGGGCCGCCGTTTTGAGGCATCCGCAACAGGCCCACGCGCGGATCGAGGCTGCCGCACTCGGCCACGATGTCGGCCGACGCGTCCGTCGAACCGTCGTCGACGACGATGATCTGCGCGACTTCGGGCTGAATCTGGCCGCTGCGCAGCGCACGGACAACCGTCGCGGCGCCGTTGTAGCAGGGAATGATGATCGAAATGGGCTTCATGATGAGGACCTGCGCGAGGGCGCCGACGGTGGAAAGCCGCCAATCTTATCCGCGCTGAAACGGCAAGCATCCTGAAAAGCCGCGCGGCCCCCGCGCGCGCTGCCGCATAAATATGGTGACTTACAATCATGCCGGTCATTCCAATCTGGAATTCTGGAGCCGGAGATCGTGGAACTACGTGCGCTGCGGTATTTCGTCGAAGTGGTACGCCAACAGAGCTTCACCGTGGCAGCCGAGCAGATGTTCGTGACGCAGCCCACCATCAGCAAGATGGTCAAGTCGCTGGAGGACGAAATCGGCTCTCCGCTGCTGTTGCGTGACGGCCGTCAGATGGTGCTGACCGACGCCGGCCGGATCGTCTACCAGCGCGGCCAGGACGTGCTGGCGGCGCACGCGCAATTGCAGGCCGAACTGAACGATCTCGACACGCTCGGCCGCGGCGAACTCACCATCGGCATTCCGCCGATGGGCGGTTCGCTTTTCACGCCCACCATCGCCGCGTTCCGCCAACGCTACCCGAAAATCGACCTCAAGCTGTTCGAGCAAGGCTCGCGCGCGATCGAAACGGCGCTGATCAACGGTGAACTGGAACTGGGCGGCGTGCTGCAGCCGGTCGACCCCGAAAACATCGACGTGCTGCCGATCACACACCAGTTGCTATGGCTCGTCGCGCGCACCGGCTCGCGCTGGGACGATCTGCACGAGGTGCCGCTCGCCCAACTCGCCAACGAGCCGTTCGTGTTCTACGGCGAGAGCCTCGCGCTCAACGACGTGGTGTTGAATGCCTGCCGCGCGGCCGGCTTTGCGCCGACCATCGTCGGACGCAGCGGGCATTGGGATTTCATGGCGGCGCTGGTGCTGGCCGGCGTCGGCATCGCGCTGCTGCCCGCGCCCTATTGCCGGCGGCTCGACGCCGCGCAGTTCACCTGCCGGCCGGTCGTGGAACCGGAAATTCCGTGGGAAATGGCGATCGGCTGGCGCCGCAACGGCTATCTGTCGCACGCCGCGCGCGCGTGGCTCGAGGTGGCGCGCGAGACGCTGCCGGGCCAGGCAGGCGATGATTTCATGCTGGGGCCGGGTATCGGGATCAAGGGAATCACGGGCATCACGAACATCGCAGGCATTACCGCGCCCGCTCCGACACCGCCCGTCAAATGAAAAATGCCGCCCGGCGCGAGCCGGGCGGCATGGCACAAACGCTCGACGAAGGCGCGCTTACTGCTGCGCGACGAACTCGATGCGGCGGTTGGCGAAACGGCCGCTCGCCGTATCGTTGCTCGCGACCGGACGCGCATCGCCGTAACCCTGCGCGATCAGCGAATCAGCCGGCACGCCAGCCTTGACGAGATACGCGCGAATGGCTTGGGCTCGCTTCTTCGAGAGTTGCAGATTGGCTTGCTCGCCGCCCACGTTGTCCGAATAGCCGGCCACTTCGAGCTTGACCGCCTTGCCGTTGCGCGCGCATGCAGCAAGCACCTGCGCGGACTGGTTCAGGTCCTCCCGCGCCGAAGCCGGCACCTGATTGCTGGCGTTCGCGAAGTTGATCACTTGCAGATTCAGCACCTTCACGATGTCCGCTGACGCGCATGCGTTGTCCGGAGCCAGCAGCCCCTTGATCGCGCCGCGGAAGCTTTCCGTTGCGTTGGCCACGGCCTGCTCGACGTTGAACGACCCGATCTGATACGACGCGCCGAACAGCGACTTCAGCTTATCGAGCCAGCCGAGCTTCGCGTTGGCCGCGCTGCCGCTCAGTTCGATGCGCGTGCCGTCCACTTTCGCTTCCGCGCCCGGCAGGGCCATCAGCGGCAAGAGGCCTTCGAGACGCGCGAGCCAGTCGGCCGGCTTGGTGTCCGCATCGATCGCGACGTTCGCGACGAAGTTGTTCGCGCCGAGACGCTGCGTCAGCGCGTCGATGAACTGCTTGCGTTCCGCTTCGCTGCCGAGCGTTGCGGTGAGGGTCGGCTTGCCGGCGGCGTCGACGGTGAAGCTGAGCTGACTGTCCCTGGTCGGCACGGGCGCGGCGGCCGCTTGCTCCACGGCGCTGGCGGCACTGGCGGCACTGGCGGCACTCGCCGCAGGGGCGGCGCTGGCCGCGGCCGAGGCAGGCTGTGCAGCCACCGCGGCGTCCGCATTGGCGCGCGTAGCGCTTTGCTCGCCTTGACACCCGCGCAGGAACAGGAAAGCCAGCACCGCCGCAATGGCCGCGAGCAGCCACCAGAGCCAACCGCGCGAGCGGCGTTCTTCGCGCACCACCGCGTCGGCGGGCACCTGGACCGTTGCCTGGCTGGGGTGCCCTGGCTTGGCCGCGGGCGTGGGATGGTCGACGTGAGACGAAACCGCTTTCAACTGCGCCAGCACGCTGCCGGCGAAACCGCCAAGCCCGCCCAAACCGAGCGCGGCCATGAGGCTGTCGTTCAGATGCGGCGCAATGAGCGGCAATTGATGACCCAACAGCGTGGGCAACTGGCCGACATTGCCGCGCGCTTCGAGGAAATGCCGCTTGAGCACGCCGAGCACCGTTGCGCCGACGATGCCGGTCAGCGCATGCGTGGCGTGCGCCGGCACGCCGGTTTGCGTGGCGACCTCGTCGCTGAGGGCATCGACGCGGCGTTCCAGCACGCGTTCGAGCAACTGACGCCCCGCGCCTTCGAGCTGGCTTACGCCGCCGGTGCTGCCGAGCAATTGCGGCAGTTGTTCGGCAATGTGTCCGTTCACCTCGGGCGAGAGAATCGTGGCGAACAGCGACCGCGCGCCTTCCAGCGTCGCTCCCTTTTGCATCAGGCCGGCGACCACTGCCGGAGCAAGGGTGGCAAACACCTTCCGCGTCGCCTCCGGCGGCAGTCCGAGACGGGATCCCAGTTGCTGCACGACCCCGTCCGTCAGCGCGGACTGAATCAGCTGAATCACATTGATGCTCATCGCTTCACTTCCTCGAATTTCCCGAGCGCGCCACCTGACGCGCTCCTCTTTTGGCGGCGCGATTATAGGTTCGGGAAAATCTCATAAAAGAAGCAGCACAATTTATGACGAATAGACCGACGTTCGACTAATTTCTCCTATGTTTGAACGTTGGATCTCAAGCGAACCCCGCTCAGGCGGCATTCGCCGACGCCGCCGCCCACAGCGTTTCTCCTTCTCGACGAGCCGCCGCAATCAGGTCGGCAGCGCGCTCGCCGATCATCACGGTCGGCGCGTTGGTGTTGCCGCCGATCAGCGTCGGCATCACCGATGCATCCACGATCCGCAGCCCCGTCACACCGCGCACGCGCAACTGCGGATCGACCACCGAGCGCGCGTCGCCGCCCATCCGGCAGGTCGCCACCGGGTGATAGATCGTGTCCGCGTGCTCGGCGATGGTCTGGCGCAATTCGTCCCCGGTCTGGCCGGCATGCGTATAGAGTTCCCTGCCGCCGTGCAGCGCGAGCGATGGCGCATCGAGAATGCGCCGCGCCATCCGTGTGCCTTCCACCAGCAGATCGAGGTCGCGCGAATCGCTGAAGAAACGCGGATCGATCACCGGCGCCACGCGCGCGTCGGCGCTCGCGAGCGTCACGCTGCCGCGGCTCTTCGGCCGCAGGACGCACACGTGCAGCGAATAGCCGTGACCCCAATGCATATGGCGGTTGTGATCGTCGACCAGCGCGGCGCAAAAATGCAGTTGCAGGTCGGGCCGCGCGAGCGTCGGACGGCTCCTCAGAAAGCCGCCTGCCTCGGCCACATTGCTCGACAACATGCCGCGCCCGTGGCGCATGAAGGTGACGAACTGCGGCAGCAATCGCGCGATGCCGCGAATCGAATAGCCGGTCGGCTCGATCGACGCAACCCGTTTGTTGATAGTGAAATCGACGTGGTCGATGAGGTTCTGGCCGACCTCGGGCGCATCGTGCAGCACCGCGATGCCGAGCGCTTGCAGATGCGCCGCCGGCCCGATGCCCGAGCACATCAGCAATTGCGGCGAATTGAACGCGCCCGCCGCCAGCACCACCTCGGCGCGTGCCTCGAGCGTTTCGATGCGACCGCCGCGCACGACCTCGACGCCGCTCGCGCGCTTGCCGTCGAACACGACGCGCAGCACCGTCGCGTCGGCGATCGTATGGAGATTGCCGCGTGCGCGATCGTAGATATACGCGCGCGCCACGCTGCAGCGGCGACCGTCGCGCTGCGTCACCTGATAGAAGCCGATGCCTTCCTGGTCCGCGCCGTTGAAATCGCTGTTCGCCTTGTAGCCGGCTTCGATGGCGGCCTGCACGAAGCGCTTCGAAAACGGATTCCGGTAGCGCAGGTCGGACACCGTCAGCGGACCGCCAGCGCCGTGCCATGCATCGGCGCCGCGCTCGTTGCCCTCGGCGCGGCGGAAATAAGGCAGCACCTCCGCCCACGACCAGCCCTCGCAGCCCAGTTGCGCCCATTCGTCGTAATCGAGCGGATGGCCGCGCGTATAGATCATCGCGTTGATCGCACTCGATCCGCCGAAGCCGCGCCCACGCGGCTGATAGCCTTGCCGTCCGCCGAGTCCCGCTTGCGGCGTGGTCAGATACGCATAGTTGGTCTTGAGCTTGTTCGGCACCACCACCGCCACGCCCACCGGCATGTTGACGAACAGATTGCGCTGCGTGTGCGGGCCGGCTTCGATCAGCGCGATCGTCGCGTCGGGGCAGTGGTCGGCGAGACGGCTCGCCAGCGAGCAACCGCCCGAGCCTGCACCGACGATGAGGTAGTCGTATTGCATCCTCTCCTCCTGGTGGGTCCGCGTTGCTCGCGAATCCTGTCATCCTGTCTCGTGCCGATCGGCGTTAGCGCTTTAGCGGTTACTTCGATCCCATGCAATTTATTGCGGCACACTTGTCTACGTGTGTTTCACGGCATTGTAGGGAGCCTTCCCACGCGACGGCGGCTTCGCGTCAGAGCGGTTACTCTAAACGGAAGCCCCCCCGCGACCCTATGATGAAAGACGCGCAGACGCCGGCCGCACGGCCGCGCGCGGCATTCAAACACGGCGTGCGGCATGACACGCGGCGATCAAACAGCACACCGTCGATCAGCACCGGCGAGCCCGCGGTGAGCATCCGGTGAACGGAGACAGCACATGCAACAGCACAGCTTCGGCCAGACTCACGAAGTGACGAATCAGGTCCCGCCGCTGACGGATTACAACCTGTTCGCGAGCGACGCCGCGTTGTCCGCCGCCCTCGATCGCGAAGGCGCCGCATGGCATCGCGACGCGCTGCTGCGGCATGGCGCGGCGCTCACGACGCCCGACACGCTCGCGCTCGCCGAGCTGGCGAATCGTCATCCGCCTGAATTGTTCACGCACAGCCCGCGCGGCGAACGCATCGACGCGCTGGAGTTTCATCCCTCGTGGGACACGCTGTTGTCGTTGTTGCGGCGCGAGGGTCTGCACGCGCTGCCATTTTCCGATCCGCGAAGTGGCGCGATGGCCGCGCGCTGCGCCGGTTACTTTCTGCATGCGCAAATCGAATCCGGTTCGCTCTGCCCGCCGACCATGACCTTTGCGAGCATTCCGGTGTTGCAGCGCGAACCCGCATTGTTCGACACGTTGCGCGACAAGCTCTACACGCGCGAGCACGATCCGCGCGACGTGCCGCTCACGCAGAAAAAGTCGGCGATGATCGGCATGGGCATGACCGAAAAACAAGGCGGCTCGGACGTGCGCAGCAACCAGACTCGCGCCCACGCAACCACAGGCGGCGGGCGCGGCGGCGAATACCGGCTCGTCGGTCACAAATGGTTTTTCTCCGCGCCGCAATGCGACGCGCACCTCGTGCTCGCCCGCACCGGCGATCACGAAGGCCTTTCGTGTTTCTTCGTGCCGCGCTTCGCGCCGGACGGCAGCAAGAACGCGGTGCAGATTCAGCGTCTGAAAGACAAGCTCGGCAACCGTTCGAATGCGAGCAGCGAAGTCGAATTTCTCGACGCGTTCGGCATCATGATCGGCGACGAAGGACGCGGCGTGCCGACCATCATCGAAATGGCGAACTACACGCGGCTCGATTGCGTGATCGGCAGCGCCGCGCTGATGCGCGCGGCGCTGGTGCAGGCGATTCATCATGCGCGGCATCGCAGCGCGTTCGGCCGGCATCTGGCCGAGCAGCCGCTGATGCGCAACGTGCTGGCCGATCTGGCGTTGGAGTCGGAAGCGGCCACGCTGCTGTTCATGCGTCTCGCGCGCGCGTTCGAGGCGTCGGCCGATGCGGCGAACGCGCCGCCCGCCGAGCGCGCATGGCGGCGCATCGTCACTCCGGCGGCGAAGTATTGGGTCTGCAAGCGCACGCTGGAATTCACCGGCGAGGCGATGGAAGTGTGGGGCGGCAACGGATATGTCGAAAGCGGTCCGATGGCGCGCTTCTATCGTGAAGCGCCGGTCAATTCCATCTGGGAAGGCTCGGGCAACGTCATGTGCCTCGACGTGTTGCGCGCGCTGGAGCGCGAGCCGGAAGCCGCGCAGGCGCTGTTCGCCGCATGGCAAGCGGACGCGCAAGGGCATCCGGCATTGAGCGCCTCGCTCGCCAAGCTCGCCGCCACGCTCGGCGCACCGGCCAGTCATCGCGAAGGCGCGGCGCGGCGGATCGCGCAACAGATCGTGCTGATCGCGCAGGCCACCTTGCTCGTGAAGCACGCGCCCGGCGAGATCGCCGACGCCTTCATCGCCACGCGTCTTGCCGAAGGCTGCGGCGAAAGCGGCCGGGTGTACGGCACGCTGCCGGTCACGTTCGATCATGCGGCGATCATCGAACGGGCTTTTCCGGCGTGATCATCAGAGGCGCTCCGATACATCCATCAGGGAGAGGACCAACATGAAGAACGATCTGCCGGAGGTCGCCGCGCTCGAAGCGCTGCTGCGCGAGCAGCGCCATGCTTATTTGCGCGCGCCGTATCCGTCATGGGACACGCGCGCCGCGCATCTGCAGGCGTTGCGCAAAGTCCTGCTCGACAACCGCGACGCGCTCGCCGACGCGATGAACGCCGACTTCGGCAACCGCGCGAAACAGGAAGTGCTGCTCGCCGAATTCCTGCTGGTGAAGGAAGAGATCGACGGCGCGCTCAGACACGGCAAACGCTGGATGAAAGCGCAGCGCCGCCGCACCAACAAATGGCTGCTGCCCGCGCGCGCCAAGGTCGTGCCGCAGCCGCTCGGCGTGGTCGGCATCATCGTGCCGTGGAATTATCCGGTGCTGCTTGCCGCCGGGCCGCTGATCAGCGCATTGAGCGCCGGCAATCGCGCGATCATCAAAATGTCGGAACTGACGCCGCGCACCTCGGCGCTGTTCGAGCAACTGATCGGCCAGACCTTCGTGCGCGATCACGTCGCGGTGGTGAACGGCGACGCCGCGCTCGCCGCCGCGTTCAGCGCGCAGCCGTTCGACCATTTGCTGTTCACCGGCTCGACCAGGGTCGGCCATGAAGTGATGCGCGCCGCCGCGGAGCATCTGACGCCGGTCACGCTGGAACTGGGCGGCAAGTCGCCCGCGCTGATCGCCCCGCAGGCGCGCTTCGACAACGCGGTGGACAACCTCGTCGCCGGCAAGACGCTCAACGCGGGACAAACCTGCGTCGCGCCGGATTACGTGCTGGTGCCGCGCGGCACGGAGCAGGCGTTCATCGAACGGGCGCGCGCGCGAATGGCGAAGCTGTATCCCGGCTTCGCCGGCAATCGCGATTACACGTCGATCATTTCGGAGCGCCACTTCGCGCGCCTGCAGCGTCTCGCCGACGAGGCACAGGCCGCGGGCGCGCAACTGCACGCGCTCACCGACAGCGCGCCCGATGCGGCGAGCCGCCGTTTTCCGCTGATCGCGGTCACGCAGGCGCCGGACGACAGCACGCTGATGCAGGAGGAAATCTTCGGGCCGCTGCTGCCGATCGTGCCGTACGACACGCTCGACGACGCCATCGCGTGGATCAACGCCCGTCCTCGTCCGCTCGCGCTGTATCTATTCGCCGACGACGCCGCCACCATCGAACGCGTGACGCACGAAACGATCGCCGGCGGCATGGCGGTCAACGAAACGCTGATGCACCTCGCGTGCGAAAGCCTGCCGTTCGGCGGCGTGGGGGCGAGCGGAATGGGCGCGTATCACGGCTACGAAGGCTTCGTGACCTTCTCGAAGATGAAGCCGGTGCTGACGCAAGCGCGTCTGAATGCCCGCGGATGGATCGCGCCGCCGTATGGCAAGCGGGTCAACGCGCTGCTTAAGTTGATGATGCGGTTTTGATGTGAGCGGCGCCCGGGGGCTATTGCACTGACGAGGTTTCACTGACGAAGTGGTATTAGACGTTGCGGGTTGCAGCGGACGCACACCCCACCCCGCTCACCGCCCGGCGTTACCGCCGATCTCGGTGGCGACCACGTCGATCACATCCTGCGCGCCGGCATTCGCGCCCTGCGCCGGCGTCTCGGCGCCGCTTTCCAGCCGATGCAGCCACGCGAGCAATTCCGCCACCGCCTGATAAAGCTGCGGCGGAATTCGCGCGTCGAGGTCCACCTGCATCAGCAGCGAGACCATTTCCGGCGCCTCGTGCACATACAGGCCGGCTTCCTTGGCCCGCTGCACGATCATGTCGGCCAGCAGCCCATAGCCCTTGGCGACCACCCGCGGCGCGGGATCGCCGCCTTGGGCGTCGTAGACGAGCGCTGCCGCGCTGCGGCGATGCTTGCGGCTCATCACATGTCCCAATCGAAATCGTCGAGCGGCGCGGTTTCCGTGCGGCTCACGCGCGCCGCACGGCGTCCGCTCGCGGCCTTGGCCGCAGCCGAACCAGCCGAACTCGCCGCGCCCGCCGCGCCCATCGGAGCACCCGCCGACGCGGAACGCGCATACGCCGAAGCCGCCGCCTGCGCAGCCGCCGCGGCGCCCGCATCGGCTGCGCCCATGACAGGCGCGCCGCCGCCGATCTCGCGAATCGTCAAGCCGTTCAGTTCGATGCCCGCCGCCGCGAGCCGCTGACGAAAACTCTCGCCCTGCTGCGCGAGCCGCGCCGCGCCGCCGGGGCTCGCCTGCACGCGCGCCGTGAGCCGCGTGCCGATCAGCGTCAAATCCGCATCGACGGTGCCGAGCGTCGGCAGCGACAGCGTCAGACGCGTGCGCCACGGATGGTCGTCCTCGCTTGCCGCACCGCCGCCGCTGCGGTCCCATTCGTCGCCTTCCTGCTCGATGGTCCAATCGAGCTTGGCGCCCGGCCACGCCTCGCCGGTCCAGCGAAACTGCCCGGTCGCGAGCAGATCCAGTTGCTGACGCACCAGCGACACGGTCGCCGGATGAACCGCCGCCGCCATCGATTGCGGATTCTGCGACGCGCCGCCGTCGGCGGGCTGCGCGGCCGCGCCGTGCGGATTGGCGTGCGCGGGCTGGCCGTTCAGGTCGGAAAGCGAACTCGCCAGCACCTCGCCGGCCACGAAACGGGCGGCCTGCGCGGTCTGGATCGAGGGCATCGCGCGAGCTGCGGCGTTCGTATCCGGCGCGCCGTTCGGCGGACCGTTCGGCGCGGCGCCCATGCCTTGCCGCGTGGCGGGATTGGCGGGCGACGCGTCCCCGGCGTCGTTCGCCCAGTCGAGCGGCAATTGCGCGGCGGCGGCCACCAGCTTGTTCTGCGCCTCGCCGGCAAGCGTCGCGGGCGAACGCTGTCCCGCCAGCCATTGCGCGAGATGCGCTTCGTAGAAAAGACCGCTGTCGCCGACCGTCTGTTCGAGCGCCGCCGCAAGCGCCGCGACCGGCACCTGGGCCGCCGCCACATGGGCGGTGGCCGCCGTCGCGGCGGTGGTCGGATTGGCGGTCGAAGCGGTGGAAGTGGTCGAAGCGGTTGGGGTGTTGGTCGAGTTCGCAGCACTACCGGCAGCCGGCGTATCAAACAGCGGCAAGCCCACTTCGACATCGAGCGCGGGTGCGGCGGGCCAGATGGGCATCTGGCCGAGTACAGCGGGGGTCGCCTCGCCGCCCGAGCGCACGATCGCGTTGAGCGCGAGCGCGACGGCGGACAGCGCGGTTTGCGCGGAAGGCTGCGGCGCGGGCGTGGCAACGGGAGGCGCGGTGGTCGGCGCGGTGTCGACGCCCGCCGCGCCGGTTTGCGACGCGGCCGCGCTGCCGGGCGCGATATTGAGCAGACTGTCGACCCGGCTCGCGAGCACCGAAGTAAGGGCCGTGTCGATTCCGTTCATGCCGGTTCCTTGGTCACATTGGCGGCAGCGCGCTCAACCGAATGCAGTCGGCGGATTCATGCGGGCAAGCCGTCGCGGCGTCGGCGCGCACACTCAGCGCGCGCCGTACAACTCCTTGAGCAGGCGAGTCGGCCGTCCGGCGAACAGCGCCGACAGCGTCGCCATGCGCGGATTCGCCAGATCGCGGATCGCCGCGTCGTCCGCGAGAATCTGCCGGATCAGCGCGTATTTGCGCAGGCGCTCGGCTTCATCCAGCTTCACGCCGTTCTCCGCGTCCCGCAACGCCTCCACCAGGTTCCGGTACTCCTCCTGCAGGAGCACCAGATCGTTCCACAGGGCGCGCCGGGCGGCTGTCAGCATGCGGCGGGAAATCGCTGCAATCGCCTCGTAGCGGGCGAAATATTCTGCGTTCGATGTCATCTCATGCTTTCCGCGGCCGGCTGGACTGCCATCCGCGCGATCTCCGGGGCAATCCCGATCCAGGCCTCTTCGAGCGTCGCGAGCAGGCCATCCACCTCGACCAGCATTGCTTCGCTCTGTTTGATGTTGGCTTCGAGCAGCCGGCGCGTCATATAGCTGTACAACGCGTCCAACCGCTCCGCAATCTCGCCGCCCGCCTCGAGGTTGAGCGACTGCTGCAGCCCGCTTTCGACGATCTGAATCGCCTTGCCGACCGCCTCGCCACGAGCCGGCACGTTGCCCTGCTGCAAATGCATGCGCGCTTGCGCAATGGCCTGCCGGGCCCCTTGATACAACATCACGATCAGACGATGCGGACTCGCGCCCATCACCCCTGTCTCGACGCCGACGCGAGCGTACGCATTGGCTCCAGAGTGTCCTGGGGAAAACATCGGCGCTCCTCCTCTCTTGCACTGTGGTTGGTCGCGGCACCCCGTCCGGGTACGTCGCCGCGCCCCGATTCATGCCTGTATCTGGTTATCGGATAGGCGGCGGGAAAGCTTTAGGCCAGCGTAAGGAGGATCGAGGGGGCCGGGTGGCGCGGCCGGCAGCGGCCGCATGGCGGGCGCGCGGGCAGCGTGGCTCGGGCGGGCCGAACAGCCTTGCCGCCCGAAGCACGGTTCAGACTTGCATCTGCATGATGTCGTTATAGGCGGACACCAGTTTGTTGCGCACCTGCAAGCCGAACTGGAAGCCGACGTTGGCCTTCTGCATGTCGACCATCACGTCGTTCAGCGACACGTTCGACGCGCCGAGTTCGAACGCCTGCGATTCGCCGATCGCCTTGGTCTGATCGCCGCTGATCTTGTCGAGCGACGCCTTCAGCGCGGAGGCGAAACCGCTGGGGGTCGCCGCGCCGGACTGGCCGGCCACCGGGCTGCCGCCGCCGGCCGCTTGGGCCGCCAGCGACTGCATCTGTTGCAGCGCCGACGAGAGCGCGTTCACGGGCAAAGTCATGTTCTCTCCAGGGAATGACGACCGGCATGCGAGAAACCGTGCCGATCTGGACGAAAGCATAGCAGCGGCCCCCGCGCGAAAGCCCCCAAACTAGGGGGAAAACCCGGCTCTATTCAAGCAATCGGGTCGGGCCGCCCTGCGGATAATTTCAACGGTGAAAGTCTCTGTCCATACGCCCGCCGACCTCGGCGCCGCCACGCGACAGAAACGCAAAGGCATCCCGGAGATACCCGACGCATGGATTCGTCAGCCAACTCTTTGATCAACCCCGACGCCCGCATGGGGCTGGCCGGCGCGCAGCCCGGCGCCGGCACGGCCGGCCCCGGCCAGCCCGGCGCCGCCGCGGACCTCGGCGGACTGGGGAGCACCCTCGGCGGCAATTTCGGCCAGCGCCTGTCGGGCCTCGCGCAAATGCGCGGCAACCCGCGCGCGCCGCTGATCTTCGCGGTCGCGCTGCTGGTCGCCATCGTGGCGGGCCTGTTCCTGTGGTCGCGCGCGCCGGACTACAAGGTGCTCTACAGCAATCTGTCGGACCGCGACGGCGGCGCCATCATCACCGCGCTCCAGCAGGCCAACATTCCCTACAAGTTCTCCGAAGCCGGCGGCGCGATCCTCGTGCCGGCCGAGCAGGTGCACGAAATGCGTCTGCGCCTCGCCTCGCTGGGCTTGCCCAAGAGCGGCTCGGTCGGCTTCGAATTGATGGACAACCAGAAGTTCGGCATCAGCCAGTTCGCCGAGCAGATCAACTATCAGCGCTCGCTGGAAGGCGAGCTGGAACGCACGATCCAGTCGATTTCGACGGTGAAGTCGGCGCGCGTGCATCTGGCGATTCCGAAGCCCTCCGTGTTCGTGCGCGACAAGGAAGCGCCGTCGGCCTCCGTGCTGGTGAACCTCTACCCCGGCCGCGCGCTCGACGAGGGCCAGGTGCTGGCGATCACCCATATGGTGGCGTCGGCGGTGCCGGACATGCCGGTGAAAGGCGTGACCATTCTCGACCAGGACGGCAACCTGCTGACGCAGCCGTCCACCGGCAGCGGGCTCGACGCCTCGCAACTGAAGTACCGCCAGCAGATCGAGCGCAGCACCCAGCAGCGCATCGACGCGATCCTCGCGCCGCTGTTCGGCTCGGGCAACGCGCATTCGCAGGTCAGCGCCGACATCGACTTCTCGCACAGCGAGCAGACCTCGGAGAACTACGGCCCGAACGGCAACCCGCAACAGGCGGCGATCCGCAGCCAGCAATCGAGCACCGCCACCGAACTGGCGCAAGCCGGCGCCTCGGGCGTGCCGGGCGCGCTGTCGAACCAGCCGCCGCAGCCGGCTTCCGCGCCGATCAATGCGCCGGTCGGCGCGAGCGGCGTGACGACCACGCCGGTCAGCGACCGCAAGGATTCGACCACCAACTACGAGCTCGACAAAACGGTGCGCCACCTCGAACAGCCGATGGGCGGCATCAAGCGTCTGTCGGTGGCCGTGGTGGTCAACTATCTGCGCGTGGTCGACGCCAAGGGCCACGCGACGATGCAGCCGGTCACCGCCGACAAGCTCGCGCAGGTCAACCAGCTCGTGAAGGACGCGATGGGCTTCGACGCGCAGCGCGGCGACTCGGTCAACGTGGTCAACAGCCCGTTCACCACCGCGCTCGACCCGAACGCCGACCTGCCGTGGTGGCGCACGCCGGACATGCTGGCGCTGTACAAGCAGATCGCGACGTATCTCG
>Ga0182007_10000831_pt1 | contig 17185 bp, 14 predicted proteins | sample Sormic07211113_1_FD_123023 | JGI IMG/M metagenome (GOLD analysis project Ga0182007, IMG submission 123023) | Rhizosphere microbial communities from Sorghum bicolor, Mead, Nebraska, USA - 072115-113_1 MetaG | ecosystem: Host-associated > Plants > Roots > Rhizosphere | place: USA: Nebraska... | reverse complement strand
GGTGGCCGGGATCTCCAACAATTTGGCCGCCAAAGCGATGCCTTGTGCGTGGTTCCCCGAAGAGAACGCTACAACACCACCTCGACGTTGCTCTGCGTTGAATTTAGCGAGCGAGTTGTATGCTCCCCGGAATTTGAAAGAGCCAGTACGTTGGTAGTTTTCGCATTTGAAAAATACCTTCGCACCGACTTCCTCATCGATCGTACGAGAGGTCAGAACAGACGTGACGTTGGCTACGCCCTCAAGTCGCGTAGCCGCGTCGACTACGTCTTGATAAGTTGGCAGAGTGATTTGCATAGCAAAATGTCCTCAAAGATTTACCACGGCCAAGAAATATCGTGGCCAATACCTTCGATACTGGCTTGTTTGAACAGAAGCTGAGCAACTGTCAGGTCTTGCAGCGCCAATCCCGTCATGTCGAAGAGGGTGATCTCATTAGCACTACGGATGAATTCGACTTGCCCTGTCAGCAGGTCACCGATTTCCATTACTGGTGAAGCTGGCACCCACTGCGTTTCGCCAAGCTGACGAGCTTGGGCTTTATCGTCGACAAAGACTTTGGCCTTGAGCAGAAGCCCTTCCGGCACTTCCCGTTTGCCCTTGGTGTCTGCACCCACGCAGTTGAAATGCGTACCAGGTTGGACGGCTTCCAGGTCAAACAGTACCTGTCCTCCGGGCGTTGCTGTGATGACTACATCACTTTGGGATACGGCATCGTTTGCCGATGCGCTGTGGCGCACGGAGACACGTTCTGAAAACTGCGATTCAAATTGCGCACTCGGTATGCCATCCGCCGTCAGGTAGGTGACATGCTTGATGCCGGACATCACGCGAAGCGCGTAATCCACTTGAATGCTGGCCTGTACGCCAGCGCCGAAAACGCAGAGTTGCGAGCTGTCTTGACGAGCAAACATCTCCAGACCTAAAGCCCCGGCAGCCCCTGTTCGGAGTGTCGTAATGGCGTTGCCATCAATGACGCACAACGGCCGCCCAGTCGCAGGATCGATCAGCAGGATGGTCGCTTGATGAGGCTCACCTTGCAGGGCGCGATTGGTGGGCCAGAAACCGGCCGCTTTGAACCCGAGCACGCCCTGGCTGGCGACACCACCGGATTTGATCCCAAAGATGCCACCCGTGCTAAGCGCTTCGCGAACCACAGGGAAGACTTGGCCATCTCCTGCGCTATGCAGGTAGAAGGCTTCGCGTACGGCGAAGAGGATCTGCTCGGGTAGCACTAGGGCATTGACACTGTCCCTATCCAGCAGTTTTAGCACTTCGATCTTGGACATTTTTCGCGCCTGGCACAATAGCTATTTCAGACATATTATCTATATCTGGACATTTTGTAAATATGGGGCATAGCCGTCTGTCATGAAAGGGTGCCCACTCAGCTAAAAATTGGGACAGGCTGGAAATATGTCTTGTGGCACATGTAGCGCTTTACGCGTTGGGGTCGATCACGGTGTTCGCCTAGGAGATTGCCAAGCCGCCGGATTGATGTGTGGTTCGAATGCCCGCTGGTGGCCGATTCTGTTGAAAAAGTCGGCCATGGTTTCCAGGGTAGAAAAGTACGCGCTTGAGATTGAAATCTTTGCATTGAGCAGAGGAATGCGGGCTCAGATTTAGCGTAGCGGCACGCAAAAAAGGCATTTTCAGCGGTCAGTATGCAGGCAGTCTGGAAGAACCGACTTTTTCAACAGAATCGGCCGGAAGCTGCGGCTCGCGAACGACCGGTTGAATCCACAGCCAAGAGCAGCCTTCAGATGCGGATACCGAAACAGGGCCGATCAGAACCTTGCGAAGAAATCATCGACCCCTCATAAAAAGGCACCTGCAGATGAGGTGCTTTTAGCCGGATTAAAAGGTGGCAGGGCCCTCTCCGGCCTCACTTAGTGTGAGATGAAATTCGCTTGCTCGTCATATTGAGCGTTGAATGAAGAAGGGTTTCAGTGCCCGGAAATCTCTCTGATAGCAGAATTGGCTGCTGTTTCGCTGTGAAAGCCTCCAATTGCCCCGTCCACAACCAGCCCCTTAGTGCGCTGTAGTATTTCGTTCTTATCGCGCCTAGCGGCCTTAAGAAGCGCTGCAATTACAACTTCCAACGCAATTTCACGATCAGTCGTCATTTTCGCTTCCTCATCCGGCCCTTATGCCGAAGATCAATCATTACCCCCCCCAAAAAAATCGCTACCTTGTCGCATCTGGACACGGAGGGCTTCGCATATCAGTCGGTAGAACTGGGTATCTATGCGGTTTACCCGACCCGCAAGTTTTTGTCCCCTAAGGTGCGCGCATTTGTTAATTTTCTGGTTGAGCGATTTGAAGGGACCGACCGGGAGGCAGGCGCGACACCCGCCAAGCATGAAGCTGAATCAGTGAGGCGTATATGACCGGCGCCAGACGATAGCCATCGTTGCTAGATGATCCGATCATGACTATCGCGCGCTGCGTGACGAGACGTGACCGGGTGCGCCCTTAACCACCTTATTTTACGTCAGCGTCAGGCTGTTGTTTCAACAACTGGCATCACCTGTGCTGAGGAAGGCGCCAGGGTGATGAGCGCTTGGCCCATCGCTAACTCCCCAAAGGAATCTGCCGTGTCGATGTAGCGCATGGCCGATTTCATGTCCTTCCAGCCGACATAGGTCATCAGCGCTTTAATGTCCCAGCCATTTGCCGACGCCCAAGTGGCAAAACCGCGGCGCAGCGAGTGACTGGTGTAGAGATCGCCAGCCACGCCCGCCCGATTAAAAATTCGGCGCAGCAGTGGAATCAGGCTGTTAGCGTTAATGCCGTCATCCGCCAGGCGCCCCCAACGATCGAGCTTTCTGAACACTGGGCCCTGCACAATGCCGGCGACCGTAATCCAGTTGATGTAAGCCTGGACAGGGCAGAGCTTCTTCAAGGCGGGGGTACGGAAAGACGTGCCGCGGTGCTGGCGATCGCCTTTGCTGTGCGGCAGGTAAAAGGTGATGCCCACGCCGGCTTGCGCCTGAGTGTGTTCTACCTGCAAGCGTGACAGCTCGTCACCACGAAATCCTCGCCAGAACCCGATCAGCACCAAGGCAATATCACGCCGGCAACGGAGCAGGCCTTCCAGATCCTGGCGGGCGGCCGCTTGCGCAGCCTCTCGCTCCAGCCACTGGACGGCTTGCTCCAGGTGCTGCAGGAGTAGGGGAGTGGCTTGTTTCTCCTGAGCGGGATGCAGCGCGCGAATGCCCTTGATCATCTGCCGCACGGCGGGCGTTTTGGTCGGATCAGGGAACCCCTGAGTGATGTGCCATTGCGCCAAAGCCGCCAAGCGCTGCTTCAGCGTGTTGATGGTGTGCTGGTCGGCGTACTCGGCAAGGTAGCGCACGATGCCGTCGCCAGTGGCCGGCAGAAAGCCGCCCCAAGTCACCTCGAAGTGCTCCACCGCGGCACGGTAGCTGCGCCGGGTGTTGTCCCGGGTGCCGGCCTGCAGGTATTGATCCGCCTTGCTCATCTCGACCCCCTATACGCCAAACGTACCTTTCCCGGAGCTGGAAAAAGAAAAAAGCAGCTCTATGATGCGATAACGCTCGATTATTTTATCAGAAAGAGCGTAATTTTTTGATCTGTATTTTACTGACGGGTATTATGTATGTACGTGATACATCACACAGTACGGAATCGTAGGAGAGAACATGGCTCGCGGCGGAATCAACAAGGCAATTGTCCTGGAGGCTAGGAATGCATTGCTCGCCCGCGGCCAGAACCCAAGCATTGATGCCATGCGCATTGAGTTGGGAAATACCGGGTCTAGAACCACTATTCACCGATATTTGAAGGAGATAGAAGAAGCTGAAGCCCCCATACGTGCTCCTCAAGAGCCGAGTGAGCGCTTCAGTGCAGAGTTAACCAATCTGGTGTCACGCCTGCTGGAGCGGATGACCCAGGAGTCTGGGGCAGCCATCACTGACGCCCAGGCGATGTTTGATCGGCGGAAGGCCGAGCTGGAGAAGCAGCTTGAAGTTTCGCAGTCAGAGCTCTCTTCATTGCAGCGTCAGTTCGACAGCCAACGCAGCGCGCTGGAGATACAAGCTGCCGAGTTAGAGACCAGTCAGGCAAGTCTGCAAGCCGAGCTCACCCGCAATGCACGCCTTAGCCAAAATTGCAGTGACCTAGAAATTCGTGTGCATGAGAAGGATGAGCAGATCCGCTCTCTGGAAGAAAAGCACCTTCACTCCCGAGAGGCTCTGGAACATTACCGCAACGCGGTCAAGGAACAGCGGGATCAGGAGCAGCAACGACACGAAGGGCAGGTGCAGCAAGTTCAGGTTGAGCTACGACAGCTCCAACAGACTTTGATGCTCAAGCAGGACGAGCTGACTCGACTCAACAGAGATAACGAGCGCTTGCTGAGTGAGGCTCGGCAGCAAGCCAAAACAGTGGCGACGCATGAAGACGCGGCGCTTCGGTTGACCAGTGAGATTGCTGCCATGAAGACAGCTGTTGCCAAGGCAGACGGGGCGAAAGAAGCGCTTCAAGAACAACTTGGTATGTCGCGCACAGAATCCAAGCGACTAGAGGAGGGCCTGGCACAAGCAAGCGCACAGTTGGCCGAAGCCAAGAGGTTGTCAGAGCAATACTCTGCGGAGCTGACTCAGCTACGACAAACCACGGATCATCCTGACAATAACAATAACAATAACAATAACAATAACAATAACTACAATGATAATGACAATGAAAGCTCCACAAAATAAGACCAAGGGAGAGTTAGATTGATCAAATTTGACGCGGTGTGTAACGGTTCTGTTGCAATCACTCTTGACTTGAAATATGCGCATGAGCGCCTGAATCAGATGGTTTCTTCGGGCGATTGTTCGGGGCCCCTGAAGCGTATTGGGCGAGTCGCGTCTCACGTGAAGAGGGTGGCGTCCAAAATGAGCACGGGGGAGAGCCTTGATGCGTAGAGGGCTAAAGAAAAGTCACTGTGAATTTCTGGGACTTGTTTTGAGTTGCAGGCTCTGAGGGTGGAGGTAGCCTAGATAACGGCCGCTTTCATCCCTACCAAGGAGCTTTTATGCAGTTGAAAAAAGGTTACATCCTAATTCCCGCCCTCATCGGCTTCGGCATCTGTCTGACGTTCCTGGTGGTGCAGAGCTGAGTATTCAATCTGATTGGGTGGAATTACAACTTCTGCCATGCGCTGTACAGCTTCACCTTTCCCGTCTTGATGAGCTATCTCTCATTCGAACTCAGCAAAGTATGGGTAATTGCACAGACTTGCCCACCCATTTGCATTCCACCTGACCAGTTATTTGCATCGGATCTGACCAGCAAGCCGCATGGCCATGACCGGCAGAGAACGACCCATTGACGGTGGCGACAGACAGAAAACGGCCGATTCTGTTGAAAAAGTCGCTCTGCCCAAACTGCCTGATCATTGACTGGTGAAAACGCCTTCTTTGCACGCTGCCAGGTGAAATCCGAGTCGGGATGCCTCTGCCAAAAGTAAAGATTTCAATCTCGGACGCGTACTTTTCTGATGCGCAAACCATGGCCGACTTTTTCAACAGAATCGGCCGTTCTCTGCCGGTCATGTATCCACTAATCTTGCTGGTCAAAAACGGTGCACATGAATGGTCAAGTCGAACGCAAATGGGGGCAAGCCCGTGCAATTTTCCACCTGTGATCTGAAAATGGCGGTGAGCAAATTCTGATGCTCCGAGGAATCCATTCAAAGCATGTGGTCAAGTCCCATGCAAACAGCTGGTCAGGTCCAATGCAAATGGGTGGTCATATGCAACGCAAACGGCTGGTCAAGTAGGGTGCAATTTCCCACTTAAGCCCCTTGCCTGCCCGCAAAAAGCTTGAATAGCCCGTAACCCCCTGCCTCGTAGCATCCTCAGGCAAAGCGATGTCAAGCTTTATGTGATATTCTTTGCGCAAATGAGGTGTTCACATGACCGATAAATCGATCGAAAAACCAACCGCAAAGGGCCATCCTCCGTTCCAGGATGCTGGCAGCCTTCGCATTGTGACGATCGCGATTTCTGGTGCCCCCTCGGTGTACGAAGAGGTCAAGACTGCCCTCCCACTGCGAGCCAAATTTTTTCGGCGCCCTGCAAAGTTCAAGCATGGGCTGGTGGTTCGTGTAGACAAGCCGTTCATTGCTGCGATGCAGATGGAAATCCAGGAGCTGCAGCAACAGATGAAGGCCGTGATGAACAGCGTTGTTGAGCGCCCCAAAGAAGCCATGGTCGTTGACTTGGTGGATCTGGAAGGCCTCACCGTTATGAATTCGGCTGTCGCACATGAAATGCTCGACAATCCCCCTCCGCCAAACGCCAATCTCCAGGCCTTGCTCGCTCTGCGCTAAAGCTTTAGGAAATCGAATTCAGCACTATCCCGTACGACAGATCGATAGACCGCAAAGCCTTTGATTGCGGTCTTCACCCTGCCCTTAACGCCTATATCGCCCAGCAGGCCACCCAGGACGAAAAGCGCACCGTCTCCAGGTCGTTCATGCTTGTTCAGGATGGCCAGCTATTAGGCTACTACACGCTGGCCAACGCCTCCGTCGTGGAGTCCGACCTCAGCGAAGAGCAGATGAAAAAAATGCCCCGCTACCCAATGCCGGCGATACTGCTCAGCCGCCAGGCTGTTGACAAAGGCCAGCAAGGCAAAGGAGTCGGTAAGCGCCTAATGGTCGATTTCTTCCGACGTGTCTACGCGATCTCCAAGCATTCTGGCGTGGCTTTCATCATCGTCGATGCCAAGGACGAAAATGCAGCAAGCTACTATCGCGACCTGGGCTTTGTAGAGACCAACACAAGCCCTCTACGCTTGGCTCTCTCGACAGGCACCATCATCCAGGGCTTCAAAGCTCTTGAGACTGCAGAGCAGCCATCCTGACAGGGTTGGGGTTTGGGGGAGCAACGGAACCGAAAACCAACGTAAAGCCTGATTGAAGTTCGGTTTACTTATCTGAAGGTGAGGATTAACGCACTTTGATTAATGAAACGGGTTTATGCCATGTCTTTTCGGGTGTTTACGGCTATACCACGGCATCCTTGGAACGTTTTTATCAAACTATCCAGACAGCACGTGGGTTTTGGAACAGACGTTGGGCTTAATTGCGCTTTCTGTTCCATTACTCCCAAAACTCCGTATGCGACTGCTCTTGGCCGATTGGTGTCTGTCGTGAGGGGCAGCAGTCGACCCAGGCTGTGTGAAAACGCATGCACCGTTTTGAAGTCTGCGTTGCTACGTAAAATCTGGCAGCGTTTGGCTGGTTAGCAGACCTAAAATTTGCGTAGGAATGCGATTTCCGTTGCGGTTCTGAGTGTCAAACTCGCTCTAAAACGTTTTCACACAGCCTGGACCCATAGCAGTCTGTCGACAAGGGCCGAGATCGGGCCATTTGCAGCCAATATCATGCGAGCATAGCGAGCTCGACAAGGATGCTGGTTATATATACAGTATCGATATCAATCACCTTCACTTGGCTCTGTTAATCGCTGGAGAATACAGGCAGCAGACCAATGGCCATTTGCAGGTCAACTCTGACTCTCGTAATCTCACATTGATATTACTGAAAGGGAAGTCGACTTGTGATCACACTGAAAACCGCCATCATCCACAGTTTCAAAAAGATTGTTCATACAGATCTCGTTTCTGACGTGGTGAAAAAGGACGTCGTCCTCGATACACAAAACCCAGCTTTAGAGTCTCTTGTCGATGGCATCAACGGTCTGATTGGTAAAGAAGGCAACAGTGTGGTCTACGGGCAATTTGCTGACGATGGTCGCCAAGGTCCATTTCCTGATCGGTTTAGCGCTTTCGTGGATGTCTGTGGTGATGAGGCTGAATTTATCGCGTTAACTCACTTGGCCATGGATCAGCTTGTCGAGCAGGCGAGGGACCAAACCTTGGCCACCGGCGGCCATATTCTCTGCGCGCAATATACCTCAGGTGCGTCTGACTTCTTTCTGGTCGCCAGTATCAAACAGCGTGGCGGCATCCAGCTCGATGAGAACTATGTGCCCAAAGCCATTCAGGAAGTGGACCTGAAGACGGTTCAGCAGGCAGCCAGGATCAACTTTGTGAAATTCGCGACGGTCACTGCCGCTGCCGTATGTGCTGCTGCGGACAACGCAGTTGTAGATGCTGAGGACGCAGAAGAGGTTGATTCGACCTATCTGTGCTTTATCAGCCGCGGCCGGGACAGCCAGGCTTCTGACTATTTCATCTCTGCTTTGGGATGTGCCAAAGGCGTGGCATCCGGCCGGGCAACCAAAAATGCCATTGATTACGTTGGCCGTTTCTTCCGTAACAATAAAGAGCTCAGACCCTTTGCTTACAAGGCGAAAGAGGCGGTTGTCCGGTACTTGCAGGACCGACTGGCGGATGGCAAATCCGCTCGGTTAGATGCGATCTGCCATGCAGCAATTCAGCACGTTCCACCTAATCTAGTCGATGAGATTGCAGGACTGAAAGACTATCTCAACGACGAAAAACATCGAGTCCCTGAGGACTTTACTGTCAATGCCAAATCGCTGAAAGAGAAGACTAGGATCAAAGGCGAAGCTGCGAGCTGGTCGCTTCAATTCGAACGTGGTGCCTTGGGGAAGGAGGCAACGTCCGATGTTTATTACGATGAGGGCCGCAAGAAGCTGACCCTGTCGAACATGAACCAGGAACTGGTCGATTTGATTGAAAAAGAGCTGCAGGCTAGGGTTGGGTAAGCCATGTTTTCCAATGTCGTGGCCCTTTACCGGGCAATGGGAGCACCAGCCATCGAAGGTGGTGTGGTCTCCTATGAAGGACTGCCCACTCCCGAGATCACTGCCGCGCTGCAGGCATGCAAGGATCTGCAGCCCGAATTTGGCAAAATCCAGCATCATGAAGTAGTTGAAGGTGGTGCGGTAGAGATCGAGCTCCGCCTACCTACGAATGAATCAGGCCGGTTTTACGCGAACGTTAGCGACTTGGCCCGTAACGGGGCACTGGGCAAAGGGCAGTTTCCGCAGAACGTTTACGTCGTTGACTTGGGTTGGGCAGATTTCGACGCTGGTGAACCAACACAAATTAAAGAGCTCAGACGAGTTTGCAGGCTGATCGAGCTTCTGGCGTTGCTGGCAATCGGAGTGGACAAGGACAGCAGCCCAGACACCTATAATTTGTTCTTCGCTTTGCCTCCCGACGGCGCAAAACCGCCCAGGACGTTTCTGCTGCCGACGCAGGTTGATGAACATGTGCTTGGGCATGAACTCAGGCACATGAGTCTCCTTGAGGAGATTCTCAACCGCAAAAACGAGAACAAGGCTCACCTCTCAGAACGCAAGCTGATGATTCGAATGGCGATCGCCAGTGTAATTGAGAAGTTTGAAAGCGAGCCAAATCACTTCCTCGTAGTGGTTCGCGAATGGAAGGAGGTCCTCGCTACCTACCGCGCCAATTTGCAAACTTACGTCTACAGTTTCTCATTCGAGAAGGCTCGGCGCGAATTGGCACAGGCGGAAATCGACTATGGGACCAAGCTCAGCGGCGTGTTGGGAGATATTGCTGGCAAAATGCTGGCGCTCCCGGTCTCTTTTGCTGGGTGGGTTGTCCTGAACAACAGTACTTCTTCATTTGAAGGGTTCGTTCTGGTACTTGGCTTGATTGTTGTTTCGCTGGTCTTACTCGCGATCTTGCACAATCAGATGCTTCAGACGAACCGCTTATTGCACAGCTTCAATGTTGTCTTCGACGACTTTAAAGACAAAATCAAAACCTATCCCACCAAGCTTCAGGGCCTGCTCAGAATTACTATTGAGCAAGTCGAAAAGCAGGGGCGTACTTTGCGGCGTACCTTTCTGCTATTGCAGGTACTGGCACTATTGCCCGCGGCCGGTGCGGTGCTGGTGGCTCTCGTAAAGTATTGGGACTCGTTCCTATGGGTTGTTGTGACTGCCATATCGGTAATTTTCGCAGGCTCTAATATTGACCCGATTTTTCTAAGCCCATAGCCAATGGAGATCGGACACCAGTGCTAATGAAATGCCGTTAAATGGACGGATGTCCGCTTCGGCCGATTGAATCCACAATCCAAAACTGACGGTGGGGATAGGTCGGAAGCAGCCAGAAGTAGCCAGAAGTAGCCAGAAGCGGATGTTGACCTTATGACCAGGCGCCTACCAGCGCTCGGCGAATGCACGTGTACTGCCTTTGAACGCATTGTTAGCGGGCAACAACGATAGATTTCTGATAAACATTCACATTGTTTCCGCTTCTTGCATTATGAAATGAGCAAGTTATTACGAACCCTGCTTCAAGAAAAGCTCTTTCACTACCGTCGTTTCCGATGCGGATTGTACATTGCAAAATTCTTGAGCCTTGCTTTATGGCGGCATCAGTGGCTTGTTGAATTAGCTCGCGGCCGTGACCTTGCCTCTCATGCTGTTCATGCACTGTTAGATGGCAAATTTCAGATTGATACCACTGGGTCTTTTTTATCTCAACGCAAGCGATTACTGCGTCGTTGACTTTCCGAAATAGATAGTTACCGGCAGACTCAAGGATCATGGCCTCGGTGTAATTTTGGGTGAGTTGATTTCTGCGGTTAAGCAACTCTGCAATTTGTCGGGCTTCTGAATTCTGCATGGTTTATTTTGACCGCTAATGATTAAGCTAAAGGGCCGAGGAACGCGGCCCCAGTGAGCGCACTGTTAGGTTGATTAGACACTGCCTGCTCTTCTTGCTGGTAATTGATTATGTTTCACGTAAAAGCCATTGGGATTGCTGCGCGCATAAATTGAAGCGAATTTTATGCCCCATGATAGATCTCTATAAAAATATAGACGGCCAACGTTACCGTAAAGACCAAGACTTAGTAGTGTTTCTAAATGGCTCTCAATTATTCTGTCCAGATTGTCTGGGGTGTATACGGCGACAAAAGATGGAACTAAATGTTCACCATCAACTAAAAATGTTGATTGCGCGTACGTAATGCTTTGCCAAGCCATGCGCGTGACCTTAGATGTGGCACCGTGAACTGTGTCAGACCATTTGCATTCAACACCAAACCACTCATTAGTGAAGCCCGCTTCTTGCAGATGAGGCCTCGCCTTAAGCATGAGGTCTATCCGAACATTTTTCTTATAGATCGGATGGTACCCCGGTACTTCTCGGAGAATTTCAAAATCATGCCCGATATTCTTTATTAGCCGATCTATAAGCGCTGCTTCGGACATGATAAATAAACCTAAATACTATCAAGTGACATGCCATGTCGCGTTTCTTGTCGCGATGGTATGACGTACAACGTTCCTTGTCGCCCTGTAAATCCTAGTCTAGCTACGAGCTGGTCGCGGCAAGTGCGACATGGCTCAGGGAGAAACGCAACATGGATGACGGCAAGCCCTGCTGCCCTCTAGAGTCGAGAGCAGTAACCGTGACACTACTCATTTGCCATCACCGTGTCCACCGTCCACTTCTGGCCGATATTTGCCGATCATGATTTATCGGTATAGGCTGCGCCTTTGCCTAGATCCTAAGTAAGAATTGCCTAACGGGACTGTCAATTATTCCCCGATTGGCATTCGCCTTTCTTCTCAGCCAACCCCGCATCAAGCCGCTCCTCCCCATTCAAAGGCTTGAAGTACTCGGCGAACTTGCATTGCCCCGATCTCGGTTTCGCAGAGCATAATCGGCGCATTTTTTCCGAGAGAGTTATTCTGCACTGACATCCATTTAGAGGCGAGCTCTCTGCTTTCAAAGACTCCGTGGGCCAGATGACAGACAGCGAAAATTCGATCAAGTCGTTCGGACGCGACAGAATCAAGGGGCTTTCGCTCGCGCCTACGCCGTTCGAGCGTGGAAAATGACATGTTGAACAGCGTTTTAAAGCTGCGTTCATGCAGATCAAAGGTCACGCGAGCAGCTTTAAAAAGGTCAGCAGAAAAACCTTTCTTGATCTGGTTCAACCGTTCTGAATCCTTGAGCAAGGATCGATTGCAGCTGGCGTCCCAAAATGAGCCGGTCATCTCTTCGTGTGACGCCTTCTGTCTTAGCTGGCGCTGACTGGTGGTTAAGGGGTTCATTACCACTCCATCAAATGAATTTGCTAGCCTGAATTTCCGTTCTGGGCGGCCGACTCGCCAAAAGCACTCAGGTGGCCCCCCCCGTTACTTGTATTGCCAAGATAATCATTACCCAAACTTATCCAGGGGGTAAACCACGCCATGGTGTACGGATTCGGTAACGGCCTTGATTAACCATGAAAGTCATTTTCGTAGCCTTCCCCAGCAGCAGGTTGAGGCCTTTTTAGCCGGTCGCTACAGGCAGAAAACGGCCACAAGCGGTCATTCCGCCTATCCACCAAGCTAGGGGCGATTCAGCCTGCAATTTTGCAGACAACCTTTGAGAAATGAACTACAAAGGCGCTATTTCGTCTCTCGGCGTTCTCTCTATGAGCTTAGTAAATACGCAGTCCTCACGCATTCGACGCACCTTTGGCACCCTCTCTCAAGAAAAAGCCGCAGACATCGAGAATCTGATGCTGCGCGACCAGCTTGGTTTGACTCCAACCATCGACTGGGATGAGCTACTAAAATCCATGCGCGTGTTGATTGTTTCTGAGGCCGGGACGGGCAAAACGTTTGAGTGTCGGACTCAACACCAGCAGCTTTGGGAAGGAGGCGAGCCGGCGTTTTTCCTGGAATTATCAGATCTGGCGCAGTCTCCATTCGAGGATCTCCTGTCTCACGAGGAAGAAGCCCGGTTTGATGCTTGGCAGACAAGCCAGTCGGACGTCGCAACATTTTTTTTGGATTCAATCGATGAGCTACAGCTCACGCTGGGTTCATTCAGGCTCGCTTTAAACAAGCTGAGCAAAAAGCTTCAGGGGAACCTGGACAGGGTACGTATCGTCATTACGACCCGGCCTATTCCCGTGGACCAACATCTGATTCGGCAGTATTTCCCGTACCAGATCCGCCTCGAAGATGTCGCTTTGCCAAGCGCCGAACGATTTGCTGAGATCGCATCCGGCCAAGGGAAACAGAAAGATTCAAAAGACGAGGGGGATCGCGTAGCAGAGCTTCTAATCGTCAGGTTACAACCGCTGTCTGATGCGCAAATTCGAGAAATGGCTGCCACTCAACGCGTGACGGATATCGATGGTTTTGTCGCCTCAATTCGTGAGAAGAACGCTCAGGATTTTGCCAGACGCCCGCAAGACCTGATCGAACTCTGCGCTGACTGGCAAGCTTCAAGAAGCATTCGAACCCACCGGGAACAGGTTTTGCAAAACGTCCAGGTGAAGCTCAAAGCACGCACTGATCGACCTGAACCTGGCGAGATATCGCCTGCACGTGCGATGGAGGGCGCTAGCCGACTGGCCCTCGCAGCGCTGCTGGCCCGTAAGTTGACGATCCGTCTTAACACGGAATCCGATTTGGAGGCCAACCCACAGTCAATCGCATTAGATCCTGGTCGCGTACTGAGGAACTGGAACGCCAAAGAAATCCAGACTCTTTTGGAGCGCAGCATTTTTGGGTTCGCAAGCTATGGTCGTGTTCGGTTTCACCACCGTTCGGTGGTCGAGTACCTGGCGGCTCACCGGCTCGAGGATCGATTGTCCGCGGGCATGTCGCTCAAAGCCGTCAAGCGCTTATTGTTCGCTGAGACATCGCACAACATCAAAGTCATCAAACCATCCATGCGACCGATCGCAGCGTGGTTAGCGCGGTTGAACCCCAGCATTTTCGAAGAAGTCCGAAATCGTGAACCCGAAGTTTTGCTCTCTGAGGGTGATCCGGAGTCCCTAAGCCCACGACAGCGAGTCGAGGCGCTTCAAGCTTTTGTCTCTCGGTACGGCAATGGGGGCTGGCGCGGGCTGAAAATACCGTCGTTGCAGGTTAGCCGTTTCGCTTCGCAAGATTTGTCTTCAACGGTCAGAGAGATGCTGGAGCGGGGGATTGAGAATACGGAAGTTCGACAGCTACTGCTTCAGCTCGTTGCGTACGCAGAGATGCGTGATTGCAGTGACCTCGTGTATGCGATCGCCATAGATCCGTCAGTTGAAGATGACGAACGTCTGACTGCGATCGATGCCCTCGTGCAGTTGACTGATTCACGGTTATCAACGCTCGTACAAGAGATGCTGGAGCCTTCTGAGCATTGGTCAGAGCGGCTCATTCGTGGGGCTATAAACGAGCTTTTCCCGGCCTATTTGGGGCCCGAAGAGCTGGTGCAGTTGTTGGCTTCGCTACCGGTGGTTCCGAATCCGGACAGCGGGCGAATGGGATATTTAGTACGAGTCGTACGGGACGCCAACATCAGCGACGCAGAACTCCAGCGACTGTTTGGTACGGTCTCGACAGTGCTTGATGAAAGCGTGTCTTGGTCAGAAGATTGGCCGCACATCTGCGTATCTCGTTCTGATCTTGTACCGTTGCTCGCGATCGCGGGGCTGCGCCTCACTACTGCGGATCTGATTACGGAAGAGGTGGTGGAAGGCCTTGTTCTCGCCTTGGCGATAGCCTCATCACTTCACCTTCGCGGCGAACACTTCAAATCGATCAAGGCGATGTTTGCAAATGCGCCCTCGCAGTTAAGAGAGCTTGTGTTTTCCTGCGAGGACAGCCTACGGCAACGACTTAAACCTGAAAGCAATCCTTGGCCGCGGTTATACGCATCGAATTCTAGCGGAGCGATATACCTGAATCATGCTCAGGATTCTGAATGGATTCATGCGGCCCTGGCCGACCGTCAGCACTCTCTCGACCTGCGCCAACTGATGTTAGAAGCATCACTCACGCACGCGGCTGACCATTCTCAGGAATGGGCGATCTACGTGGAGACGCTGAGGCCACTGGTCAGTGACGATCCGATATTGTTGGCGAGGATAGATGCAGCGTTGCAGCCACGCCCTGAGTCTGCGCAGATGGTGGAGTATGAGAGGCGTGATGCGGAGCGTAAACGTGTGGCTGCGCGCCGTGCCAGCGACGAGATCCAGTACTGGGTGGATTTCTGGCAGCGGCTGATCGACGACCCAGAGGGGGTGCTGGACTCCCCTGTTGGCGAGCGTACGTTGAGAGCACTGTGGGAAATCATGGAGAGGGCACCTGGATCGAACCAGGCGTCCGGCTGGAACAGACGCTTTCTGGAGCAGCACTTTGGCGTCTCGGTCACCAATCATTTGCACGCCAGGATGCGTACACTATGGCCGACACAATGCCCTACCTTACCCATGGATCGACCGCAAGACCAAATCAATGTTGTTCAGGTTCGTTGGCAACTCGGACTGACGGCGCTATGGGCGGAAGCCGAAGATCCGCTTTGGGCAACAAATATCAGCGAAACACAGGCTCGGACAGCTGCACATTACATCCCATTGGAGTATCTGGGCTGTCCCGGTTGGATAGAGCAGCTCGCAAAAGCGTTTCCTGGCGTCGTTGAGAGCGTCCTTGGCAGGCAGTTGCGATGGGAGCTCGAAAAGGTTAGTGGGCACGGTGATTATCTCAACGCATTAAACGTCATCAAAAATTCACCGCAATTCGTCGCACAGCTTTTCATTGTCGATTTGCAAAGCTGGTTGAGCACTTTTATCGAGCCCGCTCAGACTGACGACAGTGGCCCTGCTATCTGGGAGCGGCCAAAGTCGGTTTTGGCAATACTCATGGGCCAAAACGTCGAGGGCGACCGAGTCATACTTCGCGATACCGTATTGGAAAAGCTACAAGTGGCCGCCAAACCAGCGTTCGTCCACCTGTGGCTGTCTGCGCTTTTTGCCTTGGACCCTGAAGCGGCTACCCTTGAATTGACACAACTACTTCTACCAATAGTCCCGGCGCCGGAGGGGCCCGGAGTCGACTTATTTTCCAGTGTATTTGGAGGCCGATGGAGCGGATGGCCTTTTGATCTGGGTTTCGAACGTTTCACCGTCAGCCAGCGCGTACGGCTCTTGCGACTCGCCTACCAGCATGTCCGTCCCAGCGATGATCTGCACAGGGAAGGTTCGTTTACGCCTACAACGCGAGACGATGCGGAGCAGGCGCGTAATACGCTCCTAAGTGCTGTGCTCGCGCTGACGGGACCCGAAGCCTGGGCCGCCAAGATGGAGTTGGTTGTTGATCCGCTCTTTGCGCATTTTAGCGATAGGCTTGCACTCTTGGCGAAGCAAAAGGCAGCGGAGGAAATGGATAAGGCCGAGATGACTGAGGACGAAACCTCACTTCTGGACGACATCGGCGAAGCCCCCCCCAAGACCCGCGATGAAATGTTTGGCTTGATGCAGGATAGGTTGGACGATATCGATGACCTGCTGCTGCAGGATGTGTCCCCTCGTGAAAATTGGGCGAATATAAAATCAGAAAAGCTCATGCGCCGGGAAATAGCGCGGCGGTTGAGGGAGACAGCGAACGAACTTTATACAGTTGATCAAGAGGCTGTGACTGCTGATGAGAAAGAGACGGACGTACGAATGCGTTCAACGTCCGGCCAGCAAGCGACAATTGAATTAAAAGTAGGTGAGAACGGCTGGTCCGGCGCAGTGTTGAAACGCACCTTGCGAGATCAGCTGTTGACTAAATATATGGCGGCTGACAGCTGCAAAACTGGCTGTTTGATGGTGACCGTAGCGTCTTCGCGACAATGGGAGCACCCTGACACTGGCGCAAGGATCGACCTTGGAGAGTTAAGGGCCATGCTGGAAGAAGAAGCCGATCAAATTATGGAGGAGGTGGGCCACGAAGTCCGAATTCTTGTGAAAATACTGGATCTTCGCCCCCGACTTAATACAGAGTCGGCCACAGAGGTCAGTGAGGACGCCCCCTGATCACCAGGGAATTGCCCTTTGATTAGTAGACACCTTCGAGCGGTCACGTCTAGCCGATAGCGGCCGCTCACGAATGACTGCTATTGGCCAATTGTGTTGAAAAAGTCGATATTGATATCCTCAACCGTTCTCGTGGACTGGTTCTGGATAGATGCTCATGTCGACTGACTTGAATAATTTTACGTTGGCGGTTGTGAACCTCTCTCGCAGTATCGAGTTTTATGTGGCTCTACCCAGCTTTAGAGTCGCTGAGTTTTCGACTTGGAAGAACAAGATTTAGCTTCGCTCAACAAGATCGACAAGGCGTAGATAACGCGAGTCTGATTTCAGGTCAGGTTGGGTTTCCGCGATCAGAGCTAGCACCTTCGGCAACTCGTATGGAGGACGTGTGAG